>Ga0172370_10001224_pt1 | contig 39820 bp, 28 predicted proteins | sample LakKiv5m_FD_114538 | JGI IMG/M metagenome (GOLD analysis project Ga0172370, IMG submission 114538) | Freshwater microbial communities from Kabuno Bay, South-Kivu, Congo - kab_022012_11.5m | ecosystem: Environmental > Aquatic > Freshwater > Lake | place: Democratic Republic of the Congo...
GGATGAACTAACAGGAATGCCGGAAGAATATCGGCTTTATCCAAATTATCCGAATCCCTTTAATCCGCTTACCATTATTAATTACGACCTGAAGGAGAGATCACATATCAGGATTACAGTTTACGATGTTTTGGGCAGGGAAGTTGCTTTGCTTGCAGACAAAGAGGAAGCAGCCGGGATGCATACTGTTAAATTTAATGCTGCAGGACTAACGAGCGGTATTTATTTTTACACAATGAGTACGCGAAGCGCCGATGGACAAATATTTTCTGACGTAAAAAAGATGATGCTTCTTAAATAACCCTGTGGAATAACCTAATAAGGGGAAAAGATTTTGAAAAAACACAGCAAAAATTTTGCAGCGGAAGATTATTTGGGCACATTCATTTAATTTTTCAGATGCGAAAACATGGGACTTTTATGTTTGAGATATCAACCGATAAATCAATAATGGACGTTAGCGCTGTTCATGCTTTCCTTACCCGGAGTTATTGGAGTGAAGGCATCCCGATAGAGATTGTAAGACGCCTGATTGAAAACTCACTTTGCTGGGGTGTTTTTTATGATAAAAAGCAGATTGGATTTGCAAGGGCTATAACAGACAGGACAACATTCGCCTACATTGCAGATGTTTATATCCTTGAAGAATTCCGCGGAAGGGGTTATTCCAAGCTCCTGATGAAAGAAATAATGACTCATCCGGAATTGCAGACTATCCGCGGCTTCCTGCTTAAAACTAAAGATGCCCACGGTTTATACAAGCAGTTCGGTTTCACTGAGGTCGCCCAACCGGAAAGGCTGATGGAGTTCGGCAGACCCGATTTATATAAAAAAACTAAATGAATGCAGTTATTACCGGACTGACCGGAACGCTTGCTCCGGAGCTCGGAAAATATCTCGGAAAACAAGGCATTAAGGTTTTCGGATGGGACAGGAATATTTATCCGACTGATGATTTTCAATCAGCCGAAAAATATTTCAGAGACACCATGCCGGATATGTTTTTTCACCTTGCAGCAGGCAGCCCAATTTGGGCGGGAAATATTGCGAAACTTTGCTCTGAGCTGCGCACGCCATTGGTTTTTACGAGCTCTGTTTCGGTTTATGGAGGGCATCAGAAGGGACCGTTCACTATCGGGGTGTCACCTGAACCCGGCGACGATTACGGCAGGTATAAAATGCAATGTGAAGAAATTATCATGATGAATGATCCTGCCGCAAAGATTGCAAGAATCGGCTGGCAAATCGGTCTGCGGGCAGAGGGTAATACAATGACCCGGCATCTTTCGGAAGAAGCGCAAAAAAACAATGGGCAAATCTCTGCAAGCGCCAACTGGTTTCAGTCATGCTCATTTCTTAAAGACACAGCGTCCGCCCTTTATGAGATTATGCTTGCTGGGAATTCGGGTGTTTATTTGGTGAATTCGAATAATGATCTGAATTTCTTTGAACTGGTTTCTTTGCTGAATGACAAACTCAAAGCCGGCTGGAAAATAAACAGAACATCCAATCCTGAATTAAATAATCTTATGTTGGATGACCGGTTAACAGTTAATGAATTATTCCCCGGAGAGTTCAGGCATAGAGCTTAATTCATTCCGGAGCAAGTCTTTTTGTGAAATTTATTAAACCTTAACAGGCAAAATGGTGTCCAACCATAGATAAAATACGGAAACTTTTATGATCAAATATTCTACACTTTTTTTGTTTTTATTAATCCCCTCGATATTTTTAGCCCAAACATATAACCTTAGTGGTACGGTCCTGGATTCACTTTCCGGTCAACCCCTGATTGAGGCAAATATTTCTCTCGTTCTGACGAAGGATAAATCCGTGACAGGGGCAGCGTCAGATTCCAAGGGAAAATTCAGAATTGAAAAAGTCAGACCGGGTAACTATCAGTTAAAGGTTAGTTATATTGGTTATAACACAAAAAAAATCCCTGTTGAAATTAAGAATCGCTCAATAGATTTTGAAAAAATATATCTTGGTCCTGCCCCCGTAAATTCCGCAGAGGTGGAGGTAGTGGATGTGGTAATTCCTGTCGTGCAGAATGAAGACACTACTGAATTTAATGCTGATGCCTATAAGGTTAATAAAGATGCAAGCGCTGAGGATCTGATCACGAAAATGGCAGGTGTTACAGTTCAGGATGGAAAAGTTCAGGCACAGGGCGAAGAGGTTAAAAGAGTACTCGTTGACGGACGGACATTTTTCGGTGATGATCCCAACGCTGTGCTTAAGAATATTCCTGCCGAGGTTGTCGAAAAAATACAGGTTTTCGACCAGCAATCGGAACAGGCGCAATTTACAGGATTTGATGATGGCAATGCAAGTAAAACTATCAACATAATTACCCGGATGCAATTCAGGGAGGGTACATTTGGTAAAACTCAGGCAGGATATGGTAATTATGATAAATACTTTGCCGGCGGGAATATCAATTTTTTTAATAATGATCAGCGTATTTCTGTTCTTGCTCAGTTTAATAACATTAACGAACAAAATTTTTCGAGTGAAGACCTTGCCGGCGTTATGTCCTCGGGCAGTTCGCGGGGCGGGTTTCGCAGACCCGGCGGTGGAATGGGCGGTGGAAGACCTCCCGGCGGTGGGGGACCTCCAGCAGGCGGCGGCGGAAGACCAGGCGGAGGGGGTGATGTCTCGCAGTTTCTTGTGAACACGAAGGATGGTCTTACAGAGACCGCGGCGTTTGGAGTTAATTATGCCGATAAATGGTCAGATAAAATTGAACTGACCGGAAGTTATTTCTACAATAAAACAGCAACAAATTCTTTGTCGCTTCTCAACCGGGACTATTTTGTTGATAATGCCGAAGGTCAGGAGTATTCTGAAAACAATTTTTCAAATTCTGACAATCTTAATCATAGATTTAATATGCGGCTTGAGTATAATATCGACAGCCTCAATTCAATTTTTCTGCGTCCGAGGCTTACAATTCAGCAGAACACAGGTTCTGGAAATGTTTTCGGAAAAACGGTATCGGGATTAACAGACTTGAATTCTACAAGCAACATTTTCAATTCTGATCTTGATGCATTGGATGGGAATATTGAATTGCTGTACCGCAGACGTTTTCAGGATAGGGGAAGGACAATATCGTTCAATTTTAATAACTCATTCAGCACAAACGATGGTAAAAACGATCTCTACTCTGAAAACACGTATTATAGCCCGACATTTTCTGCCGACACCATCGATCAGAATTCCGGCCTTAATAAGAGTGGAAGGGGCTTAAACGGAAATATCACTTACACAGAACCTCTTGGCGAGAATAGTATGCTGCAATTCAGCGGTGGTTATTCTTACTCAAAGGATAACAGCGACCAAAAAACTTTTCTCGATCAACTGAACAACGGGGTTTATAATTACCTTGATTCGTCTCTGAGTAATGTTTATGAAAAGGTTTATACCACACAGAATTATGGCCTAGGCTATAGATATCAGCTCTCGGGATCTTCATTTATGGCAGGACTCAGTTACAACATTGCAAGCCTCAGGAATGAACAGGTTTTTCCTTATTCCGCATCTACGCAGAAGAAGTTCTTTTCCGTTCTTCCTTCTGTTATGCTCAGACATAATTTTTCCAGGGATGAAAATCTAAGACTATATTATCGCGCAAATAATAATTCGCCTGACGTCAGCCAGCTCCAGAACGTGCTCGATAATTCAAACCCGCTTCAACTCAGCATTGGTAATCCCGACCTGAGTCAGGATTACAGGCATAATCTTAATCTGAGATATTCTCGGATCGATCCGGAAGACATGTCCTCATTTTTTGTGATGCTCAGTACGACATATACAAATGACTATATTGGAAATGAACAGATTATTGCCGATACAGGCACAGTTATATATCAGGACATTACGCTTAATACAGGCACACAATTAACAAAACCTCAAAATCTGGATGGGTACGTAAATATTCGGTCTTTCCTTTCGTATGGTTTCCCAAGTGAATTTCTTGGGTCAAACCTGAACCTGATGTTAAATTATACATATGCCAAAACTCCGGGAATTATTAATGGTACGGAGAATTTTTCTTATTCAGGCATTTATGGCGGGGGTCTTGTTATAAGCAGTAATATAAGCGCTGATTTCGATTTTACCCTCGGCGGCGATGTAACTTTTAATCATGTTACAAACTCTCTGCGTGAGTCCCTGAATCAGGATTATTATTCGTATCGTTCAAATCTCAGGTTTTTCTGGAAATTCTGGCTCGGATTCCTGCTGAAAACAGATTTCGAATATAAATATGAGGGCGGGCTTGGTGAGGCTTACGATCCGAATTCATATCTCTTAAATATTAGTTTCGGAAAAAAACTATTTGAGAATGAAAGAGGCGAACTCAGGGTCTCCGTTTACGATGTTCTTAATAAAAATAACAACGTGAGGCGGACTGTCAACGAATCGTATATTGAGGATACTACGACAAATGTTCTTGGCAGATACTATATGCTCTCATTTATTTATAATCTCAGAATGTTCTGATCCTGCGAAAAATATTTTAATTACAAAGGGGAGATATCAATTGGTGTTTCCCCTTTTTTTATTCTCATCTGTGCCTATAATCCATGTAAATTTAATATTTTAATCCAGGAAATTATTGAAATATGGGGTTTAATATGCTGAAATTGAAAGCTGTCTTTCTTTTTTTCTTGTCCGCAGTAAGTATTAACGGTCAGGATTTAACCGAATTCATCAGAGCCGCAGATGGTCAGAAATTTCCCGAAGGTCCGGCATGGGATGGAAAAAATTCACTTTATTCATCCAATTGCTATGGGGACTGGATAACAAGAATTTCAGGAGATAAAACCGACACGCTGATAATTAAACCCACGAGTCCGGTGGATTTTGGGAAAACAAACGGACTTGCAATCGGGCTGGACGGTAACATCTATGCCTGTGATTACGGACTTGGTGCAATACTCCGAATTTCCCCGGCAGATGGAACGTGTGATATTGTCAGCCCGGGATATAACGGCGAAAAATTTACCCGTCCCAATGACCTTGCTTTTGATGACTCAGGGAATATTTGGTTTACTGATCCCGAAAATTACGATGCGGCTAAACCCGATGGAGAGATTTATTATCTGAATGTTTCCACTGGTGAAGTAAAACATGTTTTCAGCGGACTGGCGTTTCCTAATGGAATAGCCCTGAATGAAAAGGGTGATAAATTATATGTGTGCGAATCTGCAAAAAACAGGGTGCTTGTATATCCGGTAAAAGGACCGGGTGAATTAGGCGATTTTGATGTCTTTGCAGAACTGCCCGGCGGAGACCCCGACGGCATCGCCTTCGATGTGCAGGGAAATCTTTACGTTGCACATTTTGGCGGCGGGGCAATTCAGGTTTTTTCCCCCGATGGCAAACTGCTTAAGAAAATTGCAACACCCGGCAAAAAACCCAGCAATCTGGAATTTGCAGGTGAAGATATGAAAACAATCTATCTGACAGAAGATGAGACAAACGCCGTATATTTGTTCAGGAATGAGATACCGGGGTTGAAGCTGAGGGGAGTGAGATGATAATTAATGCAAAAGGCATGCAGATTTCTCTGTATGCCTTCTGCAAAAAACTTTCTCAAAACACAAACGATAGCCCGACCTTGTAGTTTTCATAGGTCAGCGGTGTTTCTGTAGAAAAAGGCCAGTTCATGTATTCTTTCTGCAGTGAGAAGAATGCGAATGAGAAAGCATTCTTAAGCACAAAATTCACAACGGGCGCTGCCGCAGGGGAGGAGTCAACTATCTCGTCAACAAAACCATCAATCAGAGCAATTCCAACTCTCTCAACAATAAAACTTCCCATGTGTTTCCATAACATATATCTTGGGAAAATAACGGAGCCCTCATACCCGACACTTAATCCAATTGTTGAAGCTAATTCAATTTTTAGCCCGCCTTCAAACTTTGTTCCGAACCTGAAAGCGTCATGAAATCTTTCAGCAAAAGCAGAATCTGCCGAGGGCATCGTTGAAAAATCTTTCGCCTTGAATCGTGTCCATTCGATACCATGTTCGTTGTATGGAAGAACAGAAACATATTTCCAGCGATAACCGTACCCCTCTCTTTTCGAAAAGCCAAAAGCCCAGGCTTCGGTAATATATTCACCAATTGCAGGATTTGACGCAGCAAGATCGGTTGAATTGTTTTTTACGAAAAAGTATTTCTCGTCGAATTCTGTCAGATAGTTTTCATAGAAAAGATCGAGTGTGCTGTAACCAAGCCGGAATTCACCCAGACCTGTTTTTGCCATAGTACCCGAATAAAATTTATGTTTTGGCTGGCTGAGTCCGAAATTTGCTTCGATAAACGGTCGCCCGTCTTCATACCACTCAACAAAATCAAGTTCTTCATCCAAATCAAGATCTTTAAATCTGATCTGAGAAAAAACAGTTGACGACATAAACAGTACTAAAACGAATAGAGTCAGTTTCCGTTCCATATTAACCTCAATACAAGTTGTTTTCTGCCTCTTTAGACGCAGCATTAGGAAAGTAGTTGCGGGTGGAATATTAATATTTTTGGTTCAGGCTTTAATTCCTGTTTTTGCCTCTAAGGTTTTAACTAATGTATCCATCAAGGTATCGTTCGATACCGGTTTGGTAAGAAACACATCAACTCCGGCGTTATAGGCATTATCTTTATCTTTCTGAAAAGCATGGGCTGATAAACCGATTATTGGCAGATGCTTGTATTTATCATTTTGCCTGAGTTCACGGGTGATCTGCAATCCGTCTTTTTTGCCTCTGAGTGAGATATCCATAAGAATGATATCAAATTTCGATTGTGCTATTTTTTGATCGAAACTTTCCGAAGAATCACAAACTTCAAGATCAAATCTTCGCTTCAGAAAAATCTGAAGGAATTTCTGGTTTTCGTAGTCGTCTTCAACAACCAACAATCTTGGTCTTACGTTTTCCTGCATAATGCATTCCAAATTTTAGAATTCAGATATTCCAAGATAATAATAAATAACCTTATTTATCATAAAGAATAAAATGAAATTACTAATATTAATTTGATCCGAATAATTTCTGTAAATCCCTGTAGTAAACAGTTTTCGGTACTAATTGTGAATAACGTGAGACGATCTTCCCCTCACGATCAAGGACAAAAGAAGTCGGAATGCTTTTAATACCGCCATATTTCTCGAGAAGCTCATTATCTCCAAAAACCACGGGGTAATTCATATTATTCTGCCTGATGAATCCTTCAACATCTTTTAATGTTTCACCCCCATTCGTAATTCCATCAAGTGAAATACCGATAATCTCAAATGATTCCGCTTCAAATTGTTTTTTAAGCGAAACAAGATCAGGGATGCCTTCCTTACAGGGCAGACACCAGGTAGCCCAAAAATCGAGAATAACAACTTTTCCTTTGAAATCTGAGAGTCTGATTGTTTTCCCGTCCGGTGTTAAGAGTGAAAAATCTGGTGCCGGCTGCCTTTCATCTGCTTTCGAGGGGTTGTAATTTGGAGGATAAGGGCCTTCAACGGATTCTCCGTTCGAGTTGTTCACAATAAAAAACACCAAAACGGTGAGAATAAACAAACCAGTATATAGATAACTGCGTTGTTTTTTTGTTAACCCGAATAACCCGGGAGCATTTTCAACTGAAGCTTCCTTTTCACTTGTCTTTTTCTGGTTCATAATATTAGCCGGAATTTTTACGTAAAATTATTCATTTTAACGCTTAAAACCTATATGGTTCCACCAGCATATAATTTATTCAGATCTTCAACGAATTTATTTATCTGTTCGTCTGAAAAGCCCTTTTCCTTCGAGGCGGTTTCTAATGTTCCCCAGATCGGTTCACCACAGCGTAAACACCTTATTCCGTTTTCCATCAGATATGCCACCGAATCGGGAAGTATCCTCACAAGATCTTCAATTTCGATATTACCAGTAATCTCAGCTATCTTTTCCATCTGTTGCCTCCTGCTTTTTTGATGGCATTGAAATAATCAGACCCGCAACTGCGCCATATACTGTTGAAATAATAGGATTTGAAGTCAAAGGGCAACTTCCTGTCTGGCATCCGATGAAATAGTAATATGCGTAGCCAAGAACAGCTCCTGTTGACATTCCCAGAAGGAGTCTTGCCATGTTTGTTTTTATTAAATTCATTTTCTTGTTCTTTTTTTTAATAAGATGCAATGTATTAGTGGCAGGATTCAAAAATCTATCTGTATTTTTATTATTTTATAGGTTTAAATTTTGAAAAACTGACTAATGGGAGAGCAGATGCCAGAACTTAATAAACACCTATATATGATCGTTTATCCGATCAATGCTCTCGTTGCTTCTCAACTAAACCCCGAAAAATTCGGTGAGCATTATACTATGGGGAGCGCGAAACATACTACAGGAAAGGTGATTTTTGCTGAAATAGACATTAACTACAGAAACCCGTATTTTGAAATCGATAATTACCTTGCTCAGACGGTAGCTCATGAAGATGGAGAACCTAAAAAAACTAAGTTCATCGCCTCGTATAAAGTTTTGGAGCATGTGGATTTAGCCGCAATTAAAAGACTTTTTCTCTGCACGGCGAATGGAAAAGTGCTTCCAATTGAACCCGAAGAATATACAGCGCACAATGTGCCCGGACTTATAAGGATATACCAGGAAATCACACCGCTTGAAACATTGGTTGCCTCAACCAAGGATCAAAGAGATTTTGGTAATTTTATTACAACACAGATACATTCAAAAGGCGCCCCGACAATATTTTTCACTCAGATTGATTTTAATATTCAGGAATTTCTTGAGAAAAACCGAAATAAAGAAATCCTTTATCTCGATATGCCTGGCGTTAATCCTTATAGATTTTATGCCTGTATAAAAGAACTTGAAGAAAAACCTGAAAAACTTATCAAAACAATTAGCCTTTCAAGTTTACTCAGGGATATATCATATAAATTCCTGAGACACGGCTTCTGGTTTGCCAAAGGTGAGGAAATGAAATTCTTCCCTATGCCCAAATCGAATGAACTCGAAAATAAATACTTCTACTGGTGGAAATTTGTAAGATGATTTTATTTCAGGGGGCTGTCTCAAAAAGGCAGCCCTTTTTGTTTCTATAATCTGTTTATTATCCCGCCTACATTTTTTGTAACATTTTCTCCCTTTACTTCGTCTTTATATCAGAGAAAACAAAATCCTATGTTCGACGAAAAAAAATATCGTATTCTGGTGCATAAATACAAGAACAGTTTATATAATTATGCTTTCCTAATGCTGCATAATGATATGGACGCCGATGATATTGTACAGGAAGCGCTTATCCGCCTCTGGAAAAATTTTGAAAGTATAAAGTTTTTTAGTGCACACATCTGGATTTTCAGGACAACACATAATCTTTGTATTGATTCACTTCGCAGGAAAAAGGTAAATCTGTTCCGGGAAATTGAATTGGAGGAAAATCTGGCAGAAAGTTCCGCCTCTGTGGGTCCCGAGAAACAATTAGTTGATAAAGAACTTGCTGAAAATGTCAGGAAGAAAATATTTGAATTAAAGGAACCGGAAAGGAGTGTTTTTATCCTTTATCATTATGAACAAATTAAATATTCCGGGATTTCGGAGATACTCTCAATACCGGAAAATTCTGTTAAAGTATATCTTCACCGAGCAAGAAAAACATTACACAACAGTCTGAAATGCTATGTATAAAAATAATTTAACCCCGGAAAAAGAAAGCCGGATTTTTGAGCTTTATTACGGACGCCTCCCCTGGATTTCAAGGTTAATTTTATTGCTTGAACTTGAAATGAACCCGAATCTTAAATCAGAAGCAGAATCCGTGAGAAAAACAGCCGAATTGTTACGCAGGGCGGATAAGCTCGAATACAGTGGAATAGCAGTTAATCTTGCCGATTTTCGAAAAATTAAAAAATCAGCGTTCTTTGCTCAACCCTATTTTGCTTACACCTTTTCTTTCATAATGCTTATTGTCGGACTATTCTGGTTTGGGCGTGAGCCGGAAAAGGCGAGGTTTACTGAATTTGAAGCTCTGAAAGCAAGGAGGGAAGCAATTGCATCGCTTGAAATAGTAACAAAGGTATTAAATAATTCACAGAAAACGCTTGTTAATGAAATATTGGGAAAGCATGTTCTGCCCCCCATTAATAAGGGTTTGCAAACACTTGAATCAATAACACAACAAGGAGAATCACTATGAAAAAACTAATTGTTTTTGCAGCAGTAATTTTAATTCTGACTGCGAATATAAACGCACAGAAAAAAGATTATACCAGGGAAAAAGGATATGTCGATTTCAGCAGCCTGATGGGCTTTAATGAAGAAGATATGAATACCGAAGTCTATCTTGATGAAGGTCTTCTTAAAATGGCTTCTAATGTCGCAGATGATAATGCCGAGGTTTCCGATGTTCTTGGCGGAATTAAACTGGTAAAAGTGAATGGCTATAATATCAGTGGAAATGATCTTGCCGGAGTTAAGAAAAAAATGTCGGCTCTTGAGGACAAACTCACCGGATCAGGGTGGGAACGTATTGTAATGACGAGGCAGAAAAAGGACTGGGCATATGTTATGATTAAAAAATCGGGGAACAGAGTAGAAGGGCTTGTTGTCTGTGCCCTTGACATCTCATCTGATCCTGCCGAGGAAAATGAACTTGTTCTTGTTAATATTGTCGGTGAATTGGACATGGAGAAAATAGGAAAACTTTCCGGATCTCTTGATATTCCGGAGCTTGACAAACTGAAATCGAAAAGAGAAGAGAAGAAATAATTGTTATTGAAGGGGATCGCCCGAAGGATATGTCGGGCGATCCCGCTTAAATAATCAGTTAAATTATTCAGTCAGCTTAATCGTGGTGTCCGATACTTTTTTTCACGGTCGGCTCACTTAACCGCTTCAATTTTCCCGATAGGAGCAGAGCGGCAGCATCTCTGACGCTCATCCCGCGGCAAGATAAATCTCAGCACCGGCATCGGCAAGCAATGAAAAAGCATGGGGTCCAATATTGCCCACAACATATTTTTCCACGCCCAATTTCTGAAATTCGGCAAGATTTTTATGGTCGTGATCTTCTTTATCTAAGTTTTCAATTGCCGAGTAATTGTTCGCCTCAGAATTGAATAACAGATAGTAAACTGCATGACCAAACCTTTTTGAAATAGGCGCATCGGGCAAATTCCCGTCGGCGCCGAATATTATTTTCATTTTATAATTCCCTGCAAGTGAAAAATGCACTTTGAATTGCCGATACAACGTCCCCGGGTTTTTCTGCATCACCGACAATATGGACAGGAATTTTGGTGTTTATCTTTTCGAATAGTTGCCTGTCCGATCTCATTCCTGCTGCGATGACGACGAGATCAATACTATTAATTTCAAATACTGAATTATCCGTAAGATTTCTGATCTTGGCTGAGCCGCCCGTGAAGTTTTCGACAGTGCACTTAGTATGAATCGGAATCCGTTTTCTTTGAAGCTGACCCAGATTAAGTTTTCTTGAAACCATCTCCATGTCTCTTGCAATTTCATCCATCATTTCAATAATGATCACCTCATTATTGTTGTCTGAAAGAGTGTTTGCCACCTCAACTCCAATAAGTCCTCCGCCGATAATCAGCACCTTTTTCCCGGTCGGGATATTCTGTTGGTAAAGAATTTCAGCCCAGGAGTAATTTTTCAAACCGGCAATGTCAGGAATAAAAGGTTTTGATCCTGTTGCAATAACAATTTCGTCATACTTGCCTAAAAGATCATCTGCTTCCGCTTTTTTCTTAATTACAGGAATATCGCTTATCTCCGTTTTGAAATATTCTATCTGCTTTTGCAGCGACCCTTTATTTGATGGCAGGGGAGCCAATAGAAACTGACCGCCAAGTTCGGATTTTTCAAAAATTTCAACTGTATGCCATCGCTGCTTTAATGTAATTGCTGCCTGCATACCAGCCATACCTCCACCAATGACTGCAAATTTTTTACTTGCTGCTGCCGGGAAAAACTGCTCCGTTTCCCGTCCAACCTCGGGGTTTATCTCGCACTGAAGCCCCTTTCCAACTTTAATTCGACCGAGACAGCCGGTAAGGCAGGAACTGCATGGACGAATATTGCCGACATCGGCACCAATGCATTTTCCCACAAAATCAGGATCCGCTATCAGCGCTCTGCCAATGGCAATATAATCCGAATATTTATTGCCAATAATTGTTTCGATATCTTCTTTTTCGGTGATCTGACCCACGGCTATTATAGGGAGACGGGTTTCAGCCTTGATACTTTTTGCAATTTGCCAGGTCGCTCCCTTGGGAATAAAGTGATGCTGATAATACCAGGGCGGACTCATGCACACATCGCCACTTGTTATATGCAGCGCGGCAACATCTTCATTTTCGAGCATTTTTACGATTTCGGCGACCTGATCTAGTCCAAGTCCCCCCGCATATTTTTCATCTCCGCTGATACGGATGATAACGGGCAAGCTAATGCTGCTCTTTATCGCTCTTAATATTTCAAGACCGAATCGCATTCTGTTTTCAAGCGATCCGCCATAGTGATCGGTTCTAAGATTTGAAACTGGAGAGATAAATTGTGCGATAAGATAACCAAGCCCGAATTGTAATTCAATTGCATCGTAACCAGCCTTCTCAGCCCGTATTGCCGCGTCTGTGAATAGTCTCTGAACACCATGGATTTCTTGAATTGTCAGTGTCCTTGGGGTTTTACCACCGTTGGGGCATGGTATTTCTGAGGCAGATAAATTGTAATTCCCGGGAATATTGGGGTTTGCCATCCTTCCCGGATGATTCAGGTGGGCAATGGCTTTTGCACCATTTTTTCTTACTGTTTCTACAAGTTTTTTGTGATCCGGGATTTTATCATCCGCATCAATGCCAATCTGAGTCGGCAATTCCCGGACATGTTTGTCTAAATAAAATGGCTCGAAAATCACAGCGCCAACATGTTTTGATCGTCTTTCCCAAAAGGCAAGATGGCGGTTTGTGATATTGCCCTCAACATCGCCATATCCGGTTTTGACGGCGCTCATAATGAAGTTATTTCGAAGTTTAAGTTGATCAGTCATATAAGCATTTGTCTCTTTTCCTATTAGATGAAAATCTTAAAGGAAAGATTCAACATCAAGATTAATCCAGCTGAATTTTCAGGGGCTTTTTTAACATATAGCGGCTAATAAAAACCGGAATTAATTAATTCACCGGGAAATAGCTCTGGCAGCCCGGGACTTTTTATGTTTTCCTATCTGCTTTTCCAGAATTAATCAGATGGAATATCCGATTAATTCCGGCATCAGGTTAGTTAAAACAACTATAAGTGAACTTTTCGCATATATTAATAGTATGTTAAAGATAGATATCTATAGTTCTGATAAAATGCCTTAAAATTTTATTATTTTTAAGTGAGTGATTTTATAAAAATTTTACCTGATGTCTTAATATCTATCTAAGAATGAGAAAACCTTAAAGGATAACAAATGGACGAAATCCGAAATGACGAACAGCTTTCAGTTGAAGAAATTGAGATAAGAGAATGGCTGGAGTCACTTGAATATGTTTTACAAGCAGGCGGCCCGGAGAGAGTTAAAAAACTTCTACTTGAACTTGATACTTATGCTCATGAGGCAGGAGTCGAGCTTCCGTTCACTGCAAATACTCCTTACATTAATACAATCCCACAGTCAAAACAGCCTTCTTTTCCAGGCGGAAGAGAAATTGAGAGAAGAATAAAAAGTATCATCCGCTGGAATGCAATGGCAATGGTGGTCAGGGCGAATAAGGAAGAGCCAGGCATCGGCGGACACATTTCAACGTATGCCTCAGCAGCTACAATATATGAGATTGCCTTTAATCATTTTTTCCGCGGGAAAGATGACAATTATGACGGAGATCAGATTTATTTTCAGGGTCATGCCGCACCCGGAATTTATGCCAGGGCATTTCTGGAGGGAAGAATAAGTAAAGAAAAACTTGAAAACTTCAGACGTGAACTAAAAAAAGGCGGTGGACTATCTTCTTATCCACATCCATGGCTGATGCCTGATTTCTGGGAATTCCCGACAGTTTCAATGGGTCTTGGTCCCATTATGGCAATTTATCAGGCGCGTTTTAACCGTTATCTTGAGGACCGCGGTCTGAAACAGCCCGGCAAATCGAAAGTCTGGGCATTTCTTGGTGATGGGGAAACTGACGAACCTGAAGCGCTTGGTGCCATTTCGCTCGCAGCGCGTGAGAAACTGGACAACCTGATTTTTGTAATTAACTGCAATCTTCAACGGCTCGATGGACCAGTTCGTGGAAACGGGAATATAGTTCAGGAACTTGAGGCTGTTTTCAGAGGAGCTGGCTGGAATGTAATTAAAGTTATCTGGGGTAGTGAATGGGATTCATTGCTCGAAGAAGATAAACGCGGCAGATTAACTCAGAGAATGAATGAAATGATCGATGGCGAATCTCAAAAGTATATTGTTGAAGATGGCGCATATATCAGAGAAAATTTCTTCGGAAAATATCCTGAACTTCTGAAACTTGTCGAAAAATATTCTGATGATTACCTTCTTAAAATGAAAAGAGGCGGTCACGATCCTGAAAAGGTTTATGCAGCTTTCAAAGCCGCGGTCGAAAGCACTGGTAAACCTACTGTAGTGCTTGCCAGGACTGTCAAAGGTTATGGTCTGGGTGAAGCCGGTGAAGGAAAAAATATAACTCATCAGCAGAAAAAACTGAATGAAGACGAATTAAAAGAGTTCCGGACAAGATTCGGAATCCCGATTTCTGACGACGAAATTGCCCACGCACCGTTTTATCGCCCGGCTGAAAACAGTCCGGAGATTAAATATCTTAAAGAAAGAAGGAAAGCGCTTGGCGGATATGTTCCAAGACGAATGGTTAAAGTCAATCCTATTCAGACTCCTTCAGAAGAATTGTTTGAAGAATTTTACAAGGGAACAGGCGGGCGTGATGCTTCTACCACAATGGTTTTTGTCCGCATTCTTTCCAAACTGCTGAAAGATCGTGAAGTTGGCAAACTGATAGTTCCTATCGTACCCGATGAAGCAAGAACCTTTGGAATGGAATCGCTTTTCCGCGCTATTGGTATTTATTCGCATGTCGGACAACTGTACGATCCTGTTGATCGGGATAGTCTTCTCTATTACAAAGAAGCCAGAGACGGACAGATTTTAGAGGAAGGAATTACCGAAGCCGGCGCGATGTCCTCATTTGTTGCAGCAGGCACAGCTTATGCTACACACGGAGTAAATACTATCCCATTTTTTATCTATTACTCTATGTTTGGTTTCCAGAGGATTGGCGATCTTGCCTGGGCTGCTGCTGATATGCGGGCCAAAGGATTTCTTATCGGCGGAACTTCCGGCAGAACTACTCTGGCGGGCGAAGGGCTTCAGCATCAGGATGGTCAAAGCCATCTTTTGGCTTATCCTATCCCTAATGTTATCACATATGATCCTGCTTTTGCTTTTGAACTCGCTGTTATCATAAGGGAGGGTATTTACAGGATGTATGAGAAACAGGAAAACCATTATTACTATATTACAGTTTTGAACGAAAATTATCCGATGCCTGAAATGCCCAAAATCAAAGGCATAAAAGAAGGTATTCTTAAGGGTATGTATAAATTCCATGCCTCAAAGAAAAAATCAGGGAATAAAGTTCATCTGATGGGCAGCGGAGCAATTTTGAACGAAGTTATTAAAGCCCAGACTATTCTAGAAGAAAAATATGGTGTTTCCGCAGATATCTGGAGCGTGACAAGTTACAAAATGCTCAGACTGGATGCTATGGAATGTGAAAGGCATAATATGTTGAATGCCGATTCTCAGAAAAAGACTCCCTTCATTTCTCAGGTTACTGAGGGAGAATCGGGAGTATTCGTATCAGCATCGGATTATGTGCAGATTTTAGGTGATTCCATCTCTAAATGGCTTCCCGGACCGCTTACTACACTTGGAACATACGGCTTTGGACGTAGTGAAGGTCGCGAGGCTCTTCGCGATTTCTTCGAAGTTGATGCAAAACATATTGTCTATGCATCGTTATATGCTTTGTATAAAGATAAAAAGATTAAAGCGGCGGCCTTGAAAGCGGCGGCAAAGGAACTCGGAATAAATCCGGATAAACCTAATCCACTCAAAGACTAAATGAAAATTGAACGGTATATAAAATGGCTTTAGAATTTAAGCTGCCCGAACTGGGCGAAAACATTGAATCAGCTGATGTAACCCGGGTTTTGATCAAAATCGGTGAGAAGGTAGAACAAAACCAGTCCGTTGTAGAAATTGAGACTGGAAAGGCGACAGTTGAAGTGCCATCTGAAGTGAGCGGAATCGTTGATTCAGTGAAAATAAGGGTTGGTGATAAAATCAAGATTGGGGCAACACTTTTTACTTATTCAACCGCAGGCGCCGCCCTAAAAAAGGCAGAGACACCTAAGTCTCAGAAACCGGAAATTTCACAGCCGGCAGTCAAAAAGGAAACTGAACCAGTAATTACAACTAAAACACAGGCCCCCGGTAAAGTCGAATTCAGGCTTCCATTTCTTGGCGAGGGCATAGAATCTGGCGATGTCACAAAGGTATTGGTTAAGCCCGGCGATAATGTTGAATTCAATCAGTCAGTTATCGAGCTTGAAACAGGTAAAGCATCAGTTGAGGTTCCATCCGAAGTAAGCGGGAAGGTGCTTGAAGTGAAGGTTCAGTCCGGCGCTAAAGCTGCAGTCGGAGATGTTATTCTTATTGTAATGGGGAGTTCTTCAACTCCCGTGAAAGAAGTTTCGAAACCCGCCCCGGCTTTAAGGGTAGAATCTCAAACGAAACAGGCATCAGAAACACAAGAGGAAAGATCCAAAATGTTTGTTCCGCCTGTATTGTCGGTAACAAAAGCGGGAATGCCCGATAAAATAGCTCCAGCAGCACCATCGGTCAGAAAATTTGCGCGTGAAATCGGTATCGATATTAATGAAGTTAGCGGATCAGGTCCCTCCGGCAGAATATCAATTGATGATGTAAAATTATTTGCTAAAAATCTCAATCAAAAGATTCGAAAAGAAGGCGGACTAACGGGTGGAATCGGCATTGTCAAAGAAACATTACCGGATTTTTCGAAATGGGGCGATACAGAACGAACTGAGATGACGAATGTACGCAGGAAAACAGCGGAACACCTCTCTTATGCATGGTCAACAATTCCGCATGTAACACAATTCGACAAAGCTGATATTACAGATCTTGAAGAATTAAGAAAAAAATATTCAAAAACTGTTGAGCAGGCAGGCGGAAAACTAACAGTCACAGCGATTCTTCTTAAAGTAATTGCTTCTGCACTTAAAAAATTCCCGCAGTTCAATTCAAGCGTGGATATGGAGAGGAAAGAGGTTGTTTATAAAAAGTATTATAATATCGGCGTTGCGGTTGATACTGAAAAAGGACTGCTCGTCCCGGTCATAAAAAATGTGGATAAGAAAAACATTACCGAACTTTCTGCTGACCTGGCTGAAATATCCCGTAAAGCGAGGGATAAAAAGCTAACAATCGATGATATGCAGGGAGGCAATTTTTCTATAAGTAATCTTGGTGGCATTGGCGGAACCTACTTCACACCTATTGTGAATTCACCTGAAGTAGCTATTCTGGGTGTTTCAAGAGGGGCAATGGAGCCGAAATTTGTAAATGGCGGTTTTGTGCCGAGGTTAATGCTTCCGCTGTCACTCTCATATGATCACAGGATTATTGACGGAGCAGACGCAGCAAGATTTATCCGCTGGGTTGCCGAGGCTCTTGAAAACCCGTTTTTGCTAAATCTTGAAGGGTAATATTAAAATTTATCAGGAAAGCGAATGTCAACACAAAAAGAATTAGCAGTCATCGGAGGAGGACCCGGAGGATATGTTGCCGCGTTTCTCGCTGCCGATCATGGAATGGATGTTACTCTAATCGAGAAAGATACTAATCCCGGAGGAGTATGCCTTTACAGGGGTTGTATTCCATCAAAGGCGCTGCTTCATGTAGCAAAACTTGTAAGGGAAGCCCGTGAGGCTGAACATATTGGAATTACTTTCGGCAAACCCGTTATCGATCTCAATAAGTTGCGGACTTTTAAAGAAAACGTCGTGAATAAAATGACAGGCGGACTCGGTCAGTTGAGCCGGCAGCGAAAAATCAATTATCTCAGGGGGACTGCCGCATTTGTGAATTCAAATACTGTCAGTATTGAGAAAAATGATGGCACCACTGAAGAAATGAGCTTTAAAAACATAATTATTGCAACAGGCTCAGTCCCGACCAGAATTCCGGGAATCTCTATTGATTCACCGCATGTTTGGGATTCAACCGGAGCGCTTGAACTTAAAGAGATTCCTGAGAAATTCCTTGTTATTGGCGGCGGATATATTGGTCTTGAACTTGGTTCTGTTTATTCAGCACTTGGCAGCAAAGTGACTGTAGTTGAAATGACATCGGGACTACTGCCAGGCGCAGATGGTGATATGGTTAAAATCCTTGAAATAAGCCTTTATGCCGCCTTTCAAAGGATTATGCTTAACACAAAAGTTGTTGCCTTAAAAGAAGAGAAGAACGGAGCAACAGTAACTATTGAATCTGATAAGGGCAGGGAAGAACTTTTCTTTAATAAAGTTCTTGTTTCTGTTGGAAGGCGACCGGTTACTCAGGGACTTGGATTGGAGAATACCGGCGTAAAAATTAATGACCGCGGATTTATTATTGTCGATGAAAAATTGCAGACAGCCGATCCCTCTATTTATGCAATCGGAGATATTGTTGGTAATCCGATGCTTGCTCATAAAGCAAGCGCCGAAGGAAAAGTAGCTGTTGAAGCCATCCGGGGTCACAAAGTCGCTTTTGAGCCGGCAGCAATTCCGGCTGTTGTTTTTACCGATCCGGAACTTGCCTGGGCTGGAGTCACAGAGAATGAAGCCAAAGAAAAAGGACTGAATTACGAAGTGGCGCGATTTCCCTGGGCTGCCAGTGGAAGGGCATCTACTCTCGGCAGAAACGATGGATTGACAAAACTTCTTTTCGACAAAGAATCTCAGCGTATTATTGGAATGGGCATCGTTGGTGTTGGGGCTGGAGATATGATCGCAGAGGGCGTACTTGCGATTGAGATGGCTGCGAATGCTAAAGATATTGCAATGAGTATCCATCCGCACCCCACACTTTCTGAAACTGTTATGGAAGCGGCAGAAGTGTTCTTTGGCGAAAGCGCGCACCTTTACAGACCCAAAAGGAAATAATTCTGAATTTACAGCTATAATAAAAACCCGGTTCTTCCGGGTTTGTGACTAAAGAATGGAAAACTATCTTGGGCAGATTGAAGCAATACATTTTCCCGTCAGATGGGCTGAATTAATAATTGCAAAAAATTTTAATAATGAACCCTATCAATCACTGAGTGAACTGGTTAAATTCAGCAGATAAAAACCGTAAAACTCAGATGTGCTAAGTTATTGGGGATCATTTAATACATGGCAAAACAGTCCCTTATAATCTCCTTGCAACTACAAAAACCTGCTTATATGCAGTTTTAACTCCATTTGATCCTGCGGCTTCGAAAAGCATAATATATATCCCCATCGGCAGTGGATTTTGATTGTCATCAAGTCCGTCATAAATAATGCCGCCGGAGTTTCCAGGCAAAAACCCGGGATAGAACGATCGCCGAAGTCTGCCCTTAGAATCAAAAATCTTTATGTGTATCTCGGCAGCTGGTGTATTGAGGTTATAGGAAATCATCATAAAATCTTCAAAACCATCGTTATCCGGCGAGAAAGGATTTGGTGAAAACGTGAGACTGCCTTTCTGAGACGCAGGTTTTGTGTAAACAGAGTTTTGCTTCAGGGGTGTTCCGCCGTATGATGCAACTGATGATGTCCAGGTATCACGAGAACTAATAGTCGCAGGAGATATCTTTTCAAGTGAACGATCCTTCAAAGAATTGATTTGCGGATTATGCCATTTTGGCGAGTATTGAAGCGAATCAATAATATTTCCGGCGATATCCAGAATAAACAGCTTTTTCCCGGTATTTGTTAATGAAAGCTCCGAAGTACCGGATATTTTCAATTTTCCGGAAAAATTTTCAATTAAAAAACGAGAAATTATGTTTGAATCCGAAGCGAGCACATAATATTCATTTGCAGGTAATGAAGCAGAAAAATCAGTAAAATAGAAACGATCACCATTATTATCTGAAAGAGAAACACCCGTCAGATTAACAGATGCCAGTGAAGTGTTGATTATCTCAACGAATTCAGCATTCCCGGCTGAGGGTTCATACATTATTTCATTAATTCTTAATGATCCGACAGCGGGGAGAATGAGGGTGTCCAGCGAATTATTCTGTCCGCAGGAGTGCCCAATGTCAGAGATCGATCCGAACCAGGATTCCGGAGAATTGTTGAGTCTTTCGAGCGATCTGCCTTCAAACCTGCCGGGCAAAGGTGAATAATAACAGCTATCAACAATAAATCCGCGATTGTCAAAAAGATAAATGTGACCACCTGAGTTGCCCAACGAGCCGAAATTATATTCTGCTTTCAGATTGACAGAGGGAGCTCGTGAAGTGTCGGAGGAGATAATGTAAAATCCGCCTGCGGGAATTATTGATTTTTGGTCTGTGATGTGTTGCTCAGGTGCCTTACGTGTTCCCGAGATTGACCAGCCGGAAATATTAATGTCATCAGCAGTTTGATTTTTGAGCTCAATCCATTCAGCATTGCTGCCTGCCGGATAATACATAATTTCCGAGATCAAAGTGCTTTGCCAGGAGGCACCGGCTAGAAATGTTTTATTGATTTTGTTATTAACACTGTCTTCATCTTCAGTTTTCAGATTAACTGAGACCTCTACTGAATCTGAAAAATTAAAACCGGTTGGTGTTACTATGGACTCTGTCAGTCCCGGGTCGGCTGAGATAATTCCTTCGTGAAATATATACTCGTTTTGTGTGTCAGGTTTTAGGCGAATTTCATAGTTGACCGGCGGCAAAGGTTCAGCGCCATTATTCCTAAAATAAACATGGATCCGGGTTTCTTCACCGGGTTGAGGAAATTCGGGAAAAAGAAACACATCCTCAACTTCAAAATCATGGCGTCTTGGAGAAACACTGTTAATTCTGCCGGGCGTTCCGCCACGTTTATCTTCTGAATACGAAAAATTGTCTGCCAGTTGAACAGAACCGGGTCCGGTATCTATTCTTTCAAGGGATCTTCCGGCTTCAGCATTGGGTGCATTAAAATGCACTGAATCAATACATTTCCCGTGGATATCGCGGATTACTATTCCGTCACGATCATTGTTCAGATTTGGAAAGGGGAGCACTGCAATTCTGAAAGAATAATTTGTGTAAAAGGAAAAAATTGATGAGTCTTTTGTAATGACAAAATATTCCCCGGGATAAACAGCAGTTTCTTCTATTATCCGAAAATTTGTCGGCGAAGTGAAAAGATCGGAAATTTGCCAGCCTGATATATCAATAATACCGCTCGTGCTGTTTAATAATTCAAACCATTCCGGTTCTCCGTTCAAAGGAGCGAACATAATTTCGTTTATCGTAAGAATTCCCCGGCTATGAAAAGGGTAATAAACCCTTATCGCATTGTTATTTGTAGTATCCTCATCGTTTTCCGAGACTATAGAACCGAAAAAAGTAATGTTCTTTCTGTCACCATGAGTATCATATTGGATTTCGAGAAGGAGGGAATCATCCGGCTCTATTGAAAAGGGTGAGGATATGGGCAGGATCAGATCAGCAGTGTCATCTCCATCGGTGTCTCCGGTAATTTTGAGAACTCCCAGCGCAGAAAGAAATCCTGAGTTTTTGATTTTTGACTGTATAATGATTCTACTCGAGTCAACTTCCGAGGGATTGGCAGTCAGACTGATAAACAGCAGATCATAATTCTTTTTACTTACTGAATTTATTCTTCCTGGCGTTGCGCCGGATTCAAACTTATTTGTTTTCCAATTAGAACTGTCTAAAGAGTTACCCGCAGGATCAATTCTTTCAAGCGACCGACTGTTTGTACCGCCCCATGAACTTCGGAATTCAACTGAGTCGATCACTCTGCCGAGCGAATCCTTTAAAACTAATAAGTCCCCTGAATTATTCAAGGATGGAAGAGGCAGAATTATTGCCTGGAGATTATTCCCAAATTTGGAAAATATCGTGGAATCTTCACAAATGACAAGATATTCTTTCGGAGGGATATAAATATCGTTATCTGGCAATACAGCATCTGAATTGCCATCGCTAACAATAAAACCATTCAGATTTTTACCAGATGCACTGAGGTTATAAAGCTCTATCCATTCCGGCTCCCCGGAGGAAGGGGAATGCATAATTTCATTGATAACAATATCATTATAATTTGTTTCAATTAGAACTACGTTTATATTAAGGTATGAATTGTTATTGTCCTCAAATTCATCCTTCGGGAAAATCGTGTTCAAACCTAAGCTTAATAAGCCTGTTGTTTCAGGAATTATTGTATGTTCTAAAATTCTGACCTCTTCTGGATTTATATTTGTCACAAGATAAACTTCAATAATTTCACCGGAAGAAAGCAGCCCGTCATAATTCTTATCATTGAATAAATTCATTGTAATGCCATCAGCCGGATTGTCTCCAAGGTTTTTAATTGTAAATTCAATAGAAAACGCTTTGTTTTTTTCCAAATATTCGGATTCTGGTTTAATAAATTCAGTTGAAACATCAAATTCTTTTGAAGTGACTGAGTTTTTCCTGCCAGGGGTTCCGAGGTGAACAGATGTTGAATTGAGCCAGTTTGAGGGAGTATTTGAACCCGAGAGAGCATCAACCCGTTCAAGTGAAATCCCCGGAGAAATATCCCAATCGGGAAAATATTCAAGTGAATCAATTGTTCTGGCAAGTGAATCCTTAAGGATAATGAGGTCGCCAGTATTGTTCAAAGAGGGAAATTCACAGATAATAAGATTGGATATATTTGGATATATATCCAAAACTATGCTGTCTTTTGCTACAGCAACAAAATCGCCAGGCATGATATTTTGATCAGTATTAATAATCTTTTTAGAACTGCTTCGGTCCCGAAGGGAATAATTTTTAAGATTCACTGATTTAGCCGAAGTATTGTAAATCTCTACCCATTCTACATTTGGAGAGGCTGGCGCAAAAAGAAATTCGTTTATAACAATGTCAAAGCGGTTTTCTGATCCGGATTTTACATCGAGATCAACAAAAACAATGTTATTCTCCGGATAAAATTCTTCGCGATCAAGCCGGGCAATGTATCTGTTTAGCCCGGGAATCAAAGGGATAAATGAAAAATGTGCAGACATGAAATTGCCATCATCCGGAACAGAATAAACCTTAGAAAACAACAATTCTGAACCAGTGATCAACGAATCCCGGTTAAGATCAATTCCGAAATTAAGAGTAAAAAATCCTCCTGCCCTCCCCGTATAACCAATACTCACATCACCCGAATAAATCTCATTCAGGACCGGGGGGCTAAAAGGAAATGTAAGACTTTGAAAAAAGATATCATCTTCCCGGCGGATAACGCTGTTTTCTTTGCCGGGAGTAGCCCGGGCAGCAAGCGAGCAAGCCGTCCAGTTTTCCGGATCGTTCCCATTACCGGAAAGGTCAATTTTCTCAAGTGAATAACCTTTTAGTCCACCCCAGTCAGGGTGATAATTGACAGAATCTTTTATTCGTCCCAACTCTGAAATTATTTTTAAGTCATCCCCGGTATTATTTAATGATGGAAGATTTTTGATCAGAAGTGTTCCGGTAATGTCGAAATAATCGACAATCGATTCGTCATCGCTGATTACGATGTATTTTCCCGGGGAGATTGAAATACTTGTATCAATTGAAGAATGAGTTGTTTTATCGCTGATTTTCCAGCCTTCGAGATGTATCTCCGTGTCAGAAGTATTATTCAGCTCTATCCATTCCGGACCGTATCCATCTGGGTCGTACATTATCTCAGAAATCACAATTCCGCCGAATGGAACCGAATCCGAAACCACTTTGAAGGCGACCAGTGAACTGTTATTAATCAGATTTTCATCAATTGGGCAATTAATTTCAACTTTTGCCGAAGCATCATTATTTATCTCTGTGAAATAATTTGTAAATTGAAATTCAAGTGAATCTCCCGGAAGGATTTCTCCCGGGTTTTCCGAATAAATTTTTTCATTATCACTGAATATCGCATCGTTGTTTGAATCATAATAAAAATCGATCTGAAAATCATCCACAATTTCAAGACCGTTGTTCCTTGCTTTTGCAGAGAAGAAAGCTGGCTCTCCCGTAAACACTGACAGGGGAGATATGGTAAAATGAGAAACCAAAAGATCATAATTCCTAGGACTTACCGAATTAATTCCGCCCGGGCTGCCGTTCATCGCAATAGAATTTGCCCAGTTCCCGGGAGAATTTTCCCCGTTATATATTATTTTCTCATCTGATATTCCTTCACTGTTATCGGCGGTATAAATATAGGAATCAAGGGTGTCGCCTTGTGGGGAAATCAGGAAAATTGCTCTGTCGGATGAGTTCGACATTCCGTTCGAACCAAATGCATTGTTGTTAATCCTCATTATCACGGCTCCGGCAGGAATCAGCAAATCATAGATACCTGAACCAAAAGGATAGTCTCCCTCGAAAATCACGCCATAAGTCCCCGCAGGAAGTATCGTGCTGTCGGCGGCAGGAATAATAATATCAGCAGGGGATGCGGCATAGATTATTTTATGCCCGGAAAGGTCGAAATCTGATTCCGACACATTGATGAGCTCAACGAATTCGGAATTTGCGGCAGCAGGATAGAACATGACCTCGTTAATTCTGACCGGAGAATCCTGTGCGTAAAATTCAGTAAAATATGTGATTGTTATAATAATTATCAGGAATAGTATTTTATTTTTATTCCCGAATGCTTTTTTCAGCTTTTCGCCCATTGTTTAACAAACGCCATGAACTTGTCAAAATCGTATGATTTGTCTTTCTCAAGAAGCGCGGTATCCTGGGAATGTAATAATTTTCCATTCTCATCAAGCACAAAAAAATGAGGAAACCCAGGTATTGAGGCAAATCCGGAAAGAAATTTTTCATTTTTGTTTTCTTCACTATAATTTATTTTCAAGACAACAAAGTTATTCGAGATAAAATTATTCAGTTCGTTGTTTGCCAAAATAAAATCATCAATTCTATGACACCATATACACCATTCTCCGCCGACATCAAGGATAATTCTTTTCCCATCCTTTTTTGCAATTTCTTTAGCGAGTTCAAGATCTTTTACCGGATCACGCTGAGGATCAAATTTCTCCGGCAGTCGTTTTACAGTCTGCGTTGCCCTGTCCATATTCCCCATATCATGGACCCATTTCCAATTTCCATCGTCTGTTTTTTTCCAGATTGATGTATATTTACCGGTAAATATCTGTTCAGAATTATCAGGGAGTTTTACCGTCATTGTGTAAGTTCCCCATGTCCACCCAATATCGCCGGATAAAGAAGCCTCGGCATAAAGAGGCTCCCATTCCATCAGAGCTCCGCTTTCTTCTGCAAAATGGGCTTTTACAGCTTCAAGACCGACAACCGGCTCCTCGTTTTCCGGAAGCATTGTCGCCTCACTGTGTGCGAATTCAATAAATGCCTTTTCAAAGCCGTTTTTCACTGAATAATCTGAGAAATCAGAATCAACTTTAAGTAATTCGTCACGTAATTTCTGCTGATCTGCTGAACAAGCTGTTAAAATTATGAAGCCCAGGCATAAGAAAAACATTTTTTCTAACATCAAAAACCCCTTTTACAGAAACTAAAATTTGAAAGTTTACAATAGTAAATTTATTTGAAAATAGCAATGAGTTGTTTTAACAACGAAGTCAATATTTATCGACTTAATTCCGGATCAAAATGGTCTTCAATTAACAGAGGCAAAATCCGGAGATTTAAAATGTTCTGGAGGACTTGTATCCATTAAAGTCATAATTTTTAAGATTTGTAATTAAATGTCAGATTAGAAATTCATTGAAGTTATCAGGCTGAAGGTCAGGTTTTCGGGAGAAACAGCAGTTGTAAGCGAAACGGTGTATTTTCTGTTCAGGAAAGACAGCCATAATCCGCTGCCAACCGAACTGTGCCATTTATCAGAATCCTCACCATAAATATAAACCCTGCCTGTCCCTGCGAATAAGTGGAAACCAAATTTTGCCGGAATTATCAGGTTTGAATTGCCCAGTAAAAAGCGTGACTCAAGTAGTCCGGATACTCCCGATCTTCCCGCAAACCTCTCCCGCGAATATCCCGGTAGTGTTTCGGAGCCGCCTATAAAAACTGATTGGAAAAACGGGTATTCATTAGTTGTTATCATATTGCTGCTAATCTTAATACCGGTGACTGTCTCAGTCAGAAAATCTGTTTTTACAAAACCCCGTATTTCACCGCCTAATGACATAAAGTGCTTTTTGATGCTGAAAATAGGCGGGTAATAGTTGCCTGTGAAATTAAGAAATAAACCATTCTGCGGGTTGTCGGGATTATCTCTGGAGTCATAAATCAAAGAGAGCGACATCCTGAGCTGGTTCATTCCATTTAATCCCATATTCCCACCCGGGAAACCATTCAGAAGTGCAGGGTTTCGGAGTTTGGTGTCGGCATAGATATAGGCTAGCCGGGGCCTGATAATAATTGGCTCTAAAAGGTAAGTCGTAATAGCACCTTCAAGCATAAAAAATTCCTGCTCGGTCCGGTAAAACTCGTTTTCTTCAAAACTCTTGTCGAATGATGTTTCATTTCCAAAACCAAAAAAATTCTGAAGATTCATATTTGTTTTTTTAATTCGGGCATCAATAAAACTTTTCGGCATTATTCCGTAAAACCTTGCCTTAAGATCTATCTCAAGACTGGAAGACTTGGTTGCATAAGCTGGAATTACTGAAACCGTATAATCATAAGGCTGAACCCTGAAATCGTAAACTGTAACTTGAGGACCAATGCCAAAAATCAGACCATTCTCAGAACTCAGCTCGTAATGGGGGCTTATCGCAACATCATATCTTTCCTGCCTGAAAATAGATTCATAGCGTTCCTCCTGGTTTTTTGGTTCAGGAAATGGAGTGCGGTCAATTCTCGTGCCGGGAAACGCAGAAATTTGAGAATCATCCCCGCTATCATAAAACATTACACTTTTCAGAGCGCTGCGAACAGGCAGAAAAGAACTGAAAAAGCTTATGATCTCTGAACTGTCACTTAAGACATCTTTACCGCCGCCGCCAACAATTCTTATCAAAGGGCTGCGTGAGGCTTTTCCCGCAACAAAAGCGCTGTCATCACCATCTTCAAGAAACACTCTGATCTCACGGGTGATCTCATTGTCGAACTGTCTGAAAAAATAAATTTGGGCCGTATTTGTTTCATTTTTTGCGGTGCCGACGCTAACCGTTGTTGTATTTTCATCCTGGCGAAGAATTCTAACATGATCGTCCTGGTCTGAGCAATGAATATCGATGTATTCATTTACCCAGGAATAATACTGCTCTGAATATTCATTTAATTTGCTGCGTCTTGCAAGGAGTTTGTTCCTTATTTCGTCTGCCGCCTGTTCATAAAACTCGGAAGGCATCGATTTCAAGCTTAATTCTATAACCTCGTCTGTCATTAATGAAATGACTTCGTTAGTTACCTCAAGCCATTCCTGCTTTGTAATTTCAGTTAGGAATCTACGGTCAATTGCCCTGCCGCTCCAGGCTAATTTACCAACGGGCGGATAATTCTCTTCGAAGGAACAGAGCTGCTGAAAATACATTTCTGTAAGTGCAGGAATCAGGCCCGTGAATTTGGAAAAAGCCTGATCACGATCTCCTGGTACCGGCGCCCAGATTTTCAAAGAATCATTCCTTATTCTCGCCCATCTCCACTGTTCGGTGCCTCTGTCCCAATCGCCAATAAAAGCGTCCATCAACCGCGCCTTCAAATAAAGTTTTGCATCAACTTTATTGTTGGGATCCTTTGCAATCTCATCAAGGAAATCATAAGTAGAAGAAATTTTGTCCGCCCCAAAATAAGTAATGCCATTCTCGCTATCCTCTTCAGGATGTATCTCAATAGTCCCAGGCTGATTGGCAAATTCAGCGGTGAAATGATTAAGCAATCGTGTGTCGGGCATAAAAACCAAAGTCGGTCCCGTATTATAAACACCAGCCGACCTTAGAAGTGAAGAGGCGATTAATGGCGCCATCGGATTAGCAGATGAAACCTGATCATAAAGTATGTCTGCTGCAAAAGTCTGCTTCAGATCATCGGGCAGCAATGCGGAAAGATCTTTTTTTAATGATCTGAATTTCCAGATCCTCCTGGATTTACCGATCAGCGCCAGGTCTTTTGTCTGCATGCCCCCACCCTTTTCGTATGGAAACAATCCGCTATCAAAAGTTTTCAGATCAAGCAGGGGAATGTCAATTGATGTTGTCCATAGATTCCGCCAGTGAGTTCCCAGAAAGAACATATAAAGGTCGGATGACTTGAAATTTGGTTCGAGTGTTGTCCTGACAAAAGGAGTTTTTTCGGACTCTTGTGCGAACACTGGCCGTAAAAAGAAGAATGACGAAAAAAACAATATGATTGAATGTTTAAAAATTATGGTCATTAACTTGAATCCGAAAAGTCCGGTGTTTTTATGCTTTTTGTGAATTACCATTTAGTTCATTAAGGCTGAAATAAACCATTGCCCCGATTCTATGGTTTGCTCTTTTATTCTTGAGAGAAAAATGCTGCCGAATTAATTCAGGCTTTTGTGAATGATTTCACGAGAGTAAAAATATTATTTCTTATTCTAAATAAAAAGGATTCTTTAGGGGATAACCGGAGAAACACGTTTAAAATAACAGAATATGTATGTTTGAAGAGTTATTTCCCGAATTCGCGCTGTGAGAATTACTAAAACTCATATTCTATTCCAAATATTGGGAGGAGACCCCACTGATAAATTGTTCCCTGAGAATTCGATGTCTTTTTCCAGTAATATGATGATATGTTTTTATTGTTGTAAATATTCCAAACACTGATATACAATATGAGATTACTGCTTTCAAAATAAAAACGTCTGTCGAACCGTAAATTTAATGAATGATAAGACGGATATCTTGAAGAATTGATTGCTTGTTCATCAATCACACCCGAGTTGATATTACCCGATGCTATTTCATCAAAAGGAGTATAAGGTATTCCCCCGGCACAAATAAATCTGCCGCTGAATTCCCAGTACTTGTCCGGCTTATACCCTCCGGTAGCAGAAAAAGTGAATTTGTTTTCATTAATACGGCTTCGCCATATATCGTTGAGGTCGAGATATTTTGAGACACCATAACCCGCGGCGACAATCCCGTAAACGGATTCTTCAAGTTTTTTCTGAATTACGATTTCTATACCGGCGGCATAAGCTTTGCCGGATTCATTTAGATCACTATGTGATGAAATTAAACCATCGGAAAACTGAACTTCGTCCATAATATTAAGTCCCGGCAGGGCTGGATCCATCGGCAGGTTTATATACTGCTTATAGTATCCTTCAATAGAAAGCCTTGTGCCGGCGGTGAGAAGATGTGAATATCCGGCGGAAAAGGAATAGTTTTCAGGGCTTTTAAGCCTCCGAAATTTACTGTTCTGGACAGTAATTATTATGGGGAGCGCCTGTGTATATCTCCCCAGGTTAATATTAAAGTATGAAACCTCTGACATTTCATATTTTAACTGAATTCGTGGGGATAAATAAACTCTTTCATTTGATGAAAAATAGTCCGACCGGACTCCCAAATTTACGGTAAAAAATCTCGATATTTTTTGCTGCAACTCAAAGAACAGGGCGGAATAATATTCATTTGAATTAGTAGATATGTTAATAAGAGGAGTAATATTTCCATACAAATCAGTTGTCGGATAATATGTGTTATCAAATGAGGGGAAATAATATTTGAAATCAAATCCTGAAATCAGAACATTTGATGATGAAAGAACAATATTATTAACATTTCGCAATTTGATAATATTTTCAGTGCTGTTATTATTCAAAAGCGGATCCATTGTCCCGGTTTCCGAAAATTTTTCGTTAAAACCAGAATATGAATAAGCAATGGAAGTATTTGAGAAACCCGCCGCACCATGTAAAGTTCTCCAGTTAATGCCCGAAGTGATCTGGGTCAGATTCTGATATCCGTAAACCTTCATATCATTCCCGACAGCAGCTAAAGGGTCAACATCGTTAATGTCATAACTCCATAGAGCAAGCAGGCTGAATTTATTTTCACTATCCGGCTCATATATTGTTTTTAGCTGATAGTCTCCATAACGGGGAGCTATACTTGATCCCACATCAAATGCTTTAACGACGAGGTCGAGATAACTGCGTCTTGCAGAAAACAACCATGAGCCTTTGCTTCCCAGGGGTCCTTCGCCCGATGCTCCAAAACCCGTGAAATTCAAATCCAATTGAAGCTGCGGCAGAGATTTGTTGCCGTCCCTGAATGATATTTCAGTTACTGATGATAATTTGTCACCATAAGAGGCATTAAATCCACCGGGAAAGAAAATTATATCTTCGAGAAAGTCCACATTGAGTATTCCGATAGCTCCTCCGGAAGATCCCTGCGAGGGAAAATTGTTTATATTCGGAATTTCAATGTTATCGATATAGAAACTGTTCTCAAAAGAGCTGCCGCCTCTGACGATGAGACTGTTCTTCTGATCATCTGTTTTGGCGATCGAAGGAAGCGAAAATAAAATTCTGCTTATGTCTCCTGCAGATCCCGGGGCGCGCCTGATTTCTTCGAAGGAAAAAGAGGCGGTGCCTGCAGAGAATTGCTCAGCTTTTTGAAAAAATCCTGCATTTACGGTGACCTCGTCAGCCTGAAAGACTTCAGGGAACAGTTCAAAATTTGTAACCGTAGTGCGATTTTTCCGTACGATAATATCGGTACGGGTTTCACTCTTATATCCTGTGTAGCTTACTTTAATTGTGTATGTCCCTTCTTCCAGAGCATTAAAATAAAAATCACCTTCGGGACCGGTGCTTGTTCCCTTTCCTGTTCCGGTTATTATTACATTTGCACCCGGCAGAAACAGCTTTGTGCTGTTTTCCCTAATGCTCCCCGAGATTGCCCCGGTTTGGGCAATTAACAGTCTGGCTGTCAATAATAAAATAAAAAATACTGTCAGCCTGCACTTTTGCAACGGATTAATTCTTCGCATAGTTTTTAGAAATTATTAATAAACTGATCGATAATTTTATTCCGAAATTCCGGCTTTTTCAATTCTTCTTTGGAAGATGGCCCAAGTATTTCCGGAAAAATGCCGATAAACATAATAGATGATATTGCAGCGCGAAGTTTGATCTGTATTTCCACCTCAATTTTTCGTTTGCTGCCCAAAACGATCGAAATTGAATCAAAAAGTTCATTCAGCATATTAAAGGATGGTGAGTTTAACTCATTATCGACAAAAGAACCATAAAAATGTCCCTTAATTATATTGGGATAACGAATTGCCCCTTCCAGATAATACGTAAAAAGTGAAAAAAGCATTTCTTTTTCAGATTTGAATCCGTATTCGAGGATTGCAAGTGTATCCTTTTTCATTTCCATTAATGTTGATCTGAGAGTTTCATTAATCAACCGGTCTTTACTTCCGAAATGATAACTGATTGCGGCAATGTTCACCCCGGCCTCTTCTACGATTTTTCTTACGGTAGCGTTTTTGATGCCTGACCGCTCAATTACATTGATGGTTGACAGGATAATTTGGTTTTTAATTTCATCGCTTGACATAATTAAACATTTGTATGAAACAACTGTTTGAAAAATAATAAAAATTTTACACCAGGTCAAATTATTTGGAGAAATTATACTTATGAAGTTTGATTTTTATTCGAAAAACCTCAAGAATCGCTTGAAATAGCCGTCAGCCCGGGATATTTCGATGTGCCGTAAGTTATCGTTGAGCACTTATATTAAAAATAATTTATTTTACAATTTTTGAAACAGCCTTAAATTCATCTGTGCCGCATACTTCCAGAAGTTCAAAAAGTATTGATTCAGTTGAAGTTATTTCAGCACCGTGATGCCTCATTCTTGAAACAGATAGATCGTAGTCAGAATATTTACGGGAAGAAACCGCGTCTGCTGCAAGATTTGTTTGGAATCCATTGTGGATAAGGTCAAGAACAGTCTGCTGTACACAAACATGAGACTCAATTCCGCATACAACAATTTGTGTTAATTCTTTTTTCTTGAATTCACCGAATAAGTCCCCAGCGCCCCCGCAACTGAATGTCATTTTTTGAACAGCAGTATAGTCCCCGAGCTCTGCCTGTATTGCATGATGTGTTTCTCCCAATCCTTTCGGGTATTGTTCTGTTGTGTATATGGGAAGTCCCATTGCCTTAAATCCTTTGATTAGTTTAAGGACATTAGCTATCATATCCTCACTATTCCGGATGACCTTTAATATTCGTTCCTGAATATCAATTATTAGTAAAGCAGATGTATCCTTTTTAAGTATCACCGGGTGCCGGTTTTGTGACATAAGTTCTCCAAAAATTTAAATTGATCGCAACAAAGATATGGTTTCAGATAAATTATCCACTTCATAATCGGCGGCATAGGAATCTTCAATCGAAAGAGGTTTCTGAGTTTTTCCCGTAAAAATCAGAATTCCCTGACCGCCAAGAATTTTAGCGGCACGGATGTCTATATCAAGGTCATCCCCAAGCATCAGGAAAGGATCTCCGGGTTTTAAGCCGACAATTTTTAATGCCATTTCAAAATAGAGGGGTGAAGGTTTGCCAATAAGCAGAGCCTCTTCGCCGGATGCATACTCAATAGCGGAGATAAATGCACCTGCATCAAGAAGCAGCCCGTCTTCTGGCGTTGACCAGTAGCGGTTTTTCTGCATTGCAATAAAATCAGCGCCTTTAATAACGTTGAGAAATATCTCATTCATAACAGAAAAATTCCAATCCTTATACATGTCGCCGACAATAACAGCTTCAGGCGTGCCCGGATGTACCAAAGGTTCAAAAAGTTTGTGTACATTAGGTGACCCGAAAACCTTTACATTTTTATATTTTCCACGAGCATATTCGAATGCAGCATCTGCGGCTGTCATTAATGGGATAGGGCATGTCAGTGCAAGCTGGCTGAAATAGTATTTAACATCCTGTCCGGTTGATAATGTCGTATTGCTCAGTATGCAGGCGGGTCTTTTCGATTCTTCAAGATAATTGAAAAACTCTTTTAATTCGGGCGCGGGAGTCTTTCCCATACGAAGGACACCGTCCAGATCAATAAGCAGGGGAATCATGAGTCAATTCCTTTTATGGATAAAATTCCTTTTTGATAATAGTGTTTCACCTCGTTCATTTCAGTTACAAGGTCCGCCTTTGCGATGACCTCCTTGCCTGCATATCTGCCTGTGAGTATCAATTCAATATTAGCCGGTTTCGAATCAAGCATTTTAATTATCTGAGACTCACTGAATAAACCGAAATACGACGCAATTAATATTTCATCGAGAATTACGATGTCAAAATTGCCGGAATTCATTGAAGTATAAGCAAAATTCAACCCGTCATTTGCCTTTTCTATATCAGAAGCAGAGGGCTTTTGTTTGTTGAGGACAAACCCGTCGTTTCCAAACTGTCTGAGTGTAATATACCCGGAAAGCTTCTGAAGGGATATTATTTCGCTGTAAGGGTAATCCTTCATAAATTGAATTATTATGCTGCGGAATCCCGCCCCGGCGGCGCGGACAGCCAATCCAATTGCCGCTAATGTTTTACCTTTTCCATTTCCGGTATAGATATGGATATTACCTTTATGCAGCATCATTTTTATTACTCTGTTTTCTTAATACTATTTTGTCCAGCACTTCCTTTTTTTGTGTATCTGAGTATAACATCCATTCTGTTATTTCCCGGATATTTCTCAGGCACCCGATACAAAGTTTGGTCTCGGAATTAATTACACATATTCTGGTGCAGGGAGAATTTACGGACATAAAGGATTAATCAATTCCAAGTAATTTCAGATCATATGTGATTTCAGATTCCGGCATTGAATTTTCCGGATTTGTTCCTTTCAGATAATAATCAAACCAAGCCATTGTCCTTAATGCAAAATCAAGGCGCGCCGGATTTTTTCTGTTGCCATGACCCTCCCCGGGATACCAGACAAGTCGCACAGGAGCTTTGCCATGCATTTTTAGTGATCGGTAGAGTTCCAGGCTCTGCGAAGGATGAACCCTTGGATCAGCAGTGCCATGTAAAATCAGTGTTGGTGTTTTTGAATTGCGTGCATATTTTACCGGACTTCTGTCATAAATCAGAAGGGGGTTATCATGTGTCCAGATACCCCAATGGACGTAATAATCTTCCCATGGAATATCAGTCGTGTATCGTTTGGATATCTGATTGGAGACACCGACAAAAGAAATTGCTGCGGCAAATTTTTCAGAGTGTTTCGTAGCTGCCCATGCAGAAAAATAACCCCCGTAAGAACCGCCTCCAATCCCCACACGGTTTTTATCAATGTACCCTTTATCAATGAGATAATCAACACCATCCAGTATATCGTCAAATTCTTTGCCTGCAAGGTCACCAAGGCCCATCAGGGAAAATTCATAACCCCGTCCGGCACTGGCGCGGTAATTCGGCATAAAGACAAAATAACCAGCCGAGGCTGCAAACTGCCCCCACCGGCTGTAAGAAGTCCGCCAGCCATCAAGTTCGGCGGATTCAGGTCCTCCGTGAACATATGTTATCAGAGGGTATTTCTGCCCTTCAGTGTAATCAAGCGGATAAATGAGTACGGCTTCGATCTCAAGACCATCTTTAGCAGTATATTCAATCTTTACCTGTTTGGCAAGATTTATATTTTTCAGCCACTCATTATGATTTGTTAACCTGGAAATCACATTTCCATCATAAAAGTGTATTTCGTTTGGATATTTATCGGTGTTTGCCGAAAAAATGAAGTTTTCTCCATATCGGCTGAAACCGGAAAATATGTGGTCATCACCCTTTATAATTATTTCCCTGGAGACCTCTCCGATTATTTGTTTGCTAAGAGTAGTGTTTACACCCTCTTCTGCAGAAAACAGCACAGTTACCGCATCAAACCAGTCAATATTTGTAACCGATCCCAAAAACTCTTTAGAATAATTGCGAAGAGTTTTAAACTTGTTAAATTTACCACTTTCAGCAATAAAGAGACTGCCGGCAACAGAGTCATTAGTATCGGCAGCAGAAACAAATGCAAGATGTTTGTCATCCGGGGAGTAAATAAATTCCCCTAGTTTACCCGGATTATCAACAAGTTGTTGTACCGCTCCGGATTCCACATCTATTTCGATTATCCTTTTAAACATATATGAATGATCAGTAAGATTTTCCGGGGCAACAGCCGCAGCGATCTTTCTTGAGTCATTGCTCAGGGAGAAATCAAAAACTGAAATTTCTCTCGTCAATTGACTCGTAGTTTTCGTTTTGAGATTATACAGGTAGAGGTTAATATGATTTTCTTTTTCCTCAAAAATTTCCTGGTTAAAGCCCATTTTTACAAGTTTCGAAGAGGGTTCCTTAATTCCAACTGAAGAATATGCCAGAATAATTCCATCCCGACTGACTTTATACAGATTGACATCAATACCAGATGCCGTAAGTCTGGTGTAATCGTTGGTTTTTAGATCATAACTATAAACTCCTCTGGATTTTTCCCCATCAAGAGCAGAAAGAAAAAATATCTTTTCTGAACTGCCGTTCCAATGCAATGAAGAGATATTGATCTTGCCATCAAAAAGAACTGTAACTTTATTGTTGCTAAGATCAAGTAAATTCAGAATGGAGTAATCTGAACCAGGATCATCTGTAAAGGGTCGCGGGACAGTAAGCAAATATGCTGCACTTTTACCGTCGGGAGAAAAAACAACATCTCCGGACTGCTTTAGTTTAAAAAGATCATAAATTGTGAATCCGCCAACTGCTTTTAACTGAATTGCAAGCAGTAATAAAGTTATAAAGACGAATGAAAATTTGCGTAACCAATAATTTGTCATTATTTATCCCTGTTTTTATAAACAACAAAAGAAAAACATCGAAAGGTTTCTTAATCAATTAATCCTCTGTATTTTTTCCTTTTAGTTCACGAACAAGCCGCTCAGCATTGTAATAGTGCTGTAACACGATAATAAGTCCATGAGAATCAACCCCAACACACCTGTTTACCTCGGGCAGATAAATATAATCACCAGCTAAGCTCTCAAGATTTCCATCGAAGACAAGACCGACAATTTCACGATTCATATTAATAATTGCACTGCCGGAATTGCCGCCAACAATATCCGCTGTGGACACAAAATTTACAGGGGTTTTTAAATCGACAGCCGGCGGAATAGATTTCCAACGATCTGGAAGACCCCAGGGATAATCTTTTGAGCCGAATGACCAAAATCGATCATAAAGTCCATAAAGAGTTGTTTTGGCAGGAGCAAGTGTTCCGTTATATTCATATCCTTCAACTCTTCCATCGGAAATTCGCAGAGTAGAAGTAGCATCTGGAGAAAGTGACTCTCCAAAAACATTAAAAACCAATTGCCCGAGTTTTTGATTCAGTACCTCTTTTGAATCAGATATCTCCTTTGCACGAGGCTGAATTTCGGTGAGTTTTTTATTGCTTTCTGTCAGGAAATAAATAAATGGATCATCGCTGATTAAGATATCGGAAGGATTGCCTTCCAACATTACTTTTAGTTTATCCGGCGAAAGAATAGCAGACCCGGTTTTAATCCGCCCAACAAGCCCGGGAGAAAAATCGCCTTTTGAAATTTTTTTTAGAATCGGATCGTCAGCGCCTCCCACTTTACTTATGTAATTAAGATGAGATTCAAGCAAAAGATCAGCCAGCTCGGAATCGAACCGAGTATCAAGTAGTTCCTGACGAGCTGCCTCAACATTGTGATCCTGGAACTTTTCTTTGCGTTCGGCTGATGGTTTTTTGATCTCGTTTGCATATTCCATGATTTTTCTGGCGAAGGAATAGTACTCAGATTCAAGTCCGCCCATCATCCGGTAGGCATAAATAAACCTCATATATTCTCTTCCTTCATCAAGAAGACTGGCAAGATCAGTCCACAGATGGGAATACTCTGCCTTCAGTTCAGGATCATTTCCGACAGCAGATCTAAGTTTACTCTCGAAATCTTTTTTTCTGCTCATAATAGCTTCATCGCGTAAAGCCATAAGCGAACCGCCAATACTTTTCCTCGAATTTCCGAAACCCATCACAGAATTAAGGTAATGCGATTGCTTTTCCGGATACTGTAAAAACAATTTGTAATAGACTTCATATAGTCCATTATATAATTGAAGCAAAGGGGGATATATTACATCCCGCAAATATTCGAGTTCTGCGACAGAGAGAAGTCTGTCGGTATTTCCAGGTCTTCCAATTACAAAAACAGGTTCGCCCTCAACAGCACCTTCCAGACTCCATTTAAAATAGGATGGAGTTTTAGCAGGGTTTCCGGATTCATCGTAAGCCCGGAGAAACATAAAATCAAATTCATAACGGGGATAGGTGAAATTATCCCAGTCCCATCCGGTGGAAGCAATCTGAAATTCAGGAGCCATCACTAACCTGATGTCACTATAACGCCTGTAACCATAGAGTGAATACTTGCCGCCATTATAAAGTTTTACTACAACGCAGCGCAGTCCGGTTTCTTCCCCAAAGGTTTTCTCCAAATCAGAAATTTTTTCTTTGGATTTCAAAAGTTTTTCAGGATCACTGCTGCCTGAATTAAAGGCATTAATCACTTCATTGGTCACATCCTTAATAAGAAGCAATTGATCAATGTATAATCCTTCAATTTTTCTCTCCTCCTCCATCCTTTCAGCATAAAATCCGGTTTTCAGCAAGTCTTCACCATCTCTTGAAGCACTGACTAATCCACGTCTCCCACAATGATGATTGGTCATAATAAGCCCGTTTTCCGAAACGAATGATCCCGAGCAACCGGAACCGAACATGAGTGCAGAATTCATTACATCCGTAAGCCATGTTTCATCGGGAGTGAAGCCATAAAGTTTCTGGAACTGCTCAACGGGCACTTTATCAAACGTCCACATTTTCCCGGCATCAGCAGCACGCGATTTCTCGGCTTCTCCCGGATAAGGATCGTAAAGCCCTTTCTGAGCAATACCAGAACCCGCAAAGAGAACGATAATTAATAACAGCCGAATAATAGTTAAACGCATTTTAACCTCGAACATTTTTATAAATTCATTTTAATTCCTTTGCTGCCAAGAAATTTTGTCAGATAAACCATCAACACAGAAAAAATTATCGAAACGGCAATTCCCGAAATCCAATTTCCGGATATGGCTTTGAAGAAATTAAAACCGAGAAGATAGGATCCAAAGTAATATACATCCGGAAGTAAATAGGCGAGCAGAGGATTTGACCCGGCAGGTTTGAAAAAAGAAAAGTATCTGCCGCCTCCTATGATGTCAATTAAATAATACAGGACTAAAAAAATCAGCATACATATTGAGATTGAATAAAGCGCCCAGGAGGGGGTTGCAAGGGTTTTATTAATGTCAAAATCACCCTGAGTCAGGTATCCTGTGATAAAAAGTACCACTGAAAGCACTAATCCTGTTTTGATAAAAACTTTAGCAGTCGTTTCTCCGGTTATAGTTTTCTGAAGAGATGTTGAAAATAGTACACCCGCTGTTACTATTCCAGCATGTGTGCCAATGTGACCGCCAATCCAGATTATTTCGGTGAATTGATATAGAAATTTTAGCTGCCCGGATTTATCAGCATAATAAAGCAGAATAAAAACAATCAATGACAGATACATTGCTCTTGTTTTATCGGAACTCAAAAGATAAATTACGCCAACAAATAAGTAAGCCCAGCCTATTAAACCAAGGATACCCCACCAGGAAGTGACAAACCAAACAGAACCTCCGCTCGGATTTCCCCTATAAATAATAATTAACAGGACAAGAATGATCAGACCAATACCTCTGCTCAGAAAAGAGAGTTCTGCAGAGTGAAAGATCTTTTTGAACCGGCCTTTTTCAATTTTTAAGCTCGGATGACGGAGTCCTTCCCGACTATTAACACCCTTGTTCCATAACAGAATAACACTGAAAAACATCAGGAAAGCCCAAAGATTTTTTCCGATTGCTGAACTGACAGCGTCAAACCGGCCAATATTAACCATGAGGATTCCAATAATAAGAAGAGAAACACTCCTAGTAATAATATGCCAAAGCACATGAATCCAGGACTGAGTTTTATTTAGACGTTTTTCCAGAGCAAATGGAATAGACATTCCAACTATAAAGAGGAAAGCTGGAAAAACAACATCAACGAAAGTCATGCCAAATTTATCCTGGGGAACGTGTTTTAACCACGCGGGTATTCCCGTAACAGAAGCAACATCGTTAACAAAGATCATGAGGAAGATTGTTATTCCCCGGAAAACATCAATTGATCCGATTCTTTTTGCTGTGTTAATCATTTATTATTCATCATGTCATATTTACATGCATTGATAAGATCATCAATTCTGCCAAAGGCAAGACCAATAGAAGTATCGGCTGCCCCGTAATAAATTTTAATTGTGCCGTCTGGTTCGGGAATAACACCGTTGCAAAAAACACAATTTATTGTCTCACCGGTTCTTTCGTAATCCTCCCTTGGGGTAAGAATAA
>Ga0172370_10001225_pt1 | contig 39816 bp, 33 predicted proteins | sample LakKiv5m_FD_114538 | JGI IMG/M metagenome (GOLD analysis project Ga0172370, IMG submission 114538) | Freshwater microbial communities from Kabuno Bay, South-Kivu, Congo - kab_022012_11.5m | ecosystem: Environmental > Aquatic > Freshwater > Lake | place: Democratic Republic of the Congo...
CGGGCGGCGGCCATGGCAACAACGGGCGCAACGGCGCGGGCCCCTTCGCGGGCAACGGCGCCTCGGGCCGCACTGACAACAACCCGGCGGCGGGCGGCGGCGCGGGCGGCTACGCGACCGCGGGCGGCAACGGCGACACGACCACCGATCGATCGCTGCGCCTCGGCTCGGGCGGCGGCGGCGGCGGCGCGAGCGAATCGCAGGCGGCGGGCGGCGGCGGCGCGGCGGGCGGCGGCATCGTCCGGCTCATCGCGAAGGGGCAGCTCGTCATCGCCTCGTCGGCGCGCATCCTCGCCAACGGCGCGGGCGGCGGCGGCGGCGCCAACGACGACAACTCGGGCCGGATCGGCGGGCCCGGCGGCAACGGCGCGGGCGGTGGCCTGCTCATCGAGGCCAAAGAGCTCGTGATCGCACTGGGCGCGGTGCTGAGCGCGCGCGGCGGCGGCGGATCGACGGTCAACGGCGGCACGATCAAGCTCTTCTACGGCACGCTGGCGGGCACCACGCCGACGACCGCGGGGCGCGTGTTCAACGCCGGCCCAGGCAGCTACGTCCCCTGACGCCCGATTCGCCGGCAAGCGCGGCGCAGGCGCCGCTGTACATCTGCGACGCCGGATTGCCGCCCGCACGCTGCGCGATCCGCGCCGGCGCGCTCCGCGTCCGCACCTCGCTTGACGCTCCCGCGCGCCCATGCCAGCGTGCAGCCGAGGTCTCCCCTGCCTCGCGGCGCGTTCTCGGCGCCTCCGATCGGTCGCCGTCCAGTGTGAGGCTCCCCGTTGCAGCTGCGGTCGAAGACAGCGCGAGCGCTCCTGCTCTATCCGCCGACGGGTGTGTTCGTGCGCGAGGATCGCTGCCAGACGCCCATCGACGCGATGACCGCGCAGGCCAACAAGGCGCCGCTCGATCTCGGCTACATGGCGGCGGTGCTCGAGGCCTCCGGCGTCGAGGTGCGCGTGCGCGACTACGCGGCCGAGCGCTCGAACCTCGCGGCGATGGAGGCCGATCTCCGTGCGTTCCAGCCGCAGATGGTGGTCGCCTCCGTGACGACGCCGACGTGGCCGCACGATGTGGCGGCGTTCCACCTCGTCAAGCGCGTGCTGCCCGAGACGCTCACGGTCGCTCGCGGCGGCCCCTTCGCGCGCTGGCAGAGCGCGCTGGAGCACGATCTCGGTCCCATCGACGTCGCGATCTGCGGAGAGCCCGAAGCGATCATCGCCGAGCTTGCCGACGGCCGCCCGCTCGACACGATCGCGGGCATCGCCTTTCACGACGGCGAGCGCGTGGTGCGCACGGCGGAGCGCGCGTTTCTCAGCGAAGACGCGTTCGAGGCGCTGCCGTTCCCGGCGCGGCACCTGCTCCGCAACGAGCTCTACCTCGCGCCCGACACGGGCGAACCCGTCACCGTCATCGACACGGCGCGCGGCTGTCCGCATAGCTGCACATACTGCCTCGTGGCGGCCTCGGCCGGTCGCGCCATCCGCCAGCGCAGCCCGCGCCGCGTGGTCGACGAGCTGGAGGATTGCCTCGTCCACCACGGCATCCGCACGTTCTTCTTCAAGGCCGACACCTTCACGTGGGAGGAGGACTGGGTCGTCGCGCTCTGCCAGCAGATCGTGAGCCGCCAGCTCGACGTGCGCTGGGCCGCCAACAGCCGCGTGGACACGGTCTCCCCGCGCCGCCTCGAATGGATGAAGCGCGCCGGCTGCTTCGTGCTCGCGTTCGGCATCGAGAGCGGCAGCCAGGAGAGCCTCGACCGCATGAAGAAGCGCGCCACGCTCGACGACGCGCGACAGGCCGTACGCCTGTGCCGCGAGGCGGGGATCCGCTCGTATGGACTCTTCCTCATCGGGATGCCGTGGGAGGATCTCGCGCACGTCGAGCAGACGATCGCCTTCATGCGCGAGCTCGACTGCGACTACGCGGACGTCAACATCGCGTACCCGCTGCCTGGCACGGAATACCACGCGCAGGCGCTCGCGCTAGGCCTCTTCGAGCCCACGCGGCTGTGCGAGGGCGACTACGCTCACGCCGTCGTAGGCACGCGCTCGCTCACCGCCGCCGACCTGCGCGCCCTGCGCCGCCGCGCGCTGCGGGAGTTCTACCTCCGCCCCCGCTACATCCTGCGCACGCTCGGTCGCGTCGATTCGCCGCGCGTGTTCGCGAACCACCTGAGCCACGGCCTGCGCCTCGCGCGCCAGCTCATCGCGGGCTAGGCCGTGATCCCCGCGCCCACCGCAGCGCCGCCGCCCGCGCTCTTCTCGTTCCTCTACGATCAAGCCGCGTTCACGTGGATCCACGCAGCGCTCGCCGTCTTCGTGCTCGCGGCCCTCACGCACGCGCTCGCGCTCGGCCGGCACAAGACCCAAGCGATCGACGTGCTGCTCGTGACGCTCGTCTCGGCCGTCCCGCGCGTCGCGTTCGCCGGTCGCAGCCTCATCCGCACGGCGCACCAGCTCATCAACCTCCAGTACCTCGACGACGGTGCGTTCCACTCCTACACGTACCCGGTCTCCTTCGCCGGTCTGCTGCGAGCGGCGCGCCCGCTCTGGCCGGGCGTCACGTCCAACTTCGACGTCGCGATCGACCTCATCCTCACGCTCGGGATCCTCACGCCCGCTGTCTTCTACCTCCTGTGCCGCACGCTCGGTGCGGATCGTCGCCTCGGCGTCACGCTCGCGCTGCTCGTCGCGCTCAACCCCACACACGTCCTCTTCTCCGGCAACTACGACTTCTTCGTCCCGAGCGTGTTCTACGAGGTGCTGAGCCACCTGCTGCTGCTCGTCTTCCTCGGCTCCGGCTCGGCCGCCGTGCTGCCCGGCTTCCTGCTCGCGTCGACGGCGTTCTACCATTGCCGCCCGGAGAACAGCGTCATCTTCTTCCTGCACGGCGCCTGCCTCCTCTACGCCATCGCCCGCATGCCCCTGCCCCGCTGGCTCACGGCGGCCGGCCTCGCCGCGTTCGTCGCGCTGAACGTCCCCTACCAGATCGACTGGTTCCTCCACGGCACCTACTCGGTCCACGTGGTGTCGTCGTTGCCGCTGTCGCCCCTGCGCGTGTTCACCGTGCTCTTCGATCCCGACTGGAACCACTTCCTCGACTGGCGCTGGAGCCCGCCCTACCTCATCGTGCTCATGGCGCTGGGACTTTGGCGCATGCGACACGAGCGGCGCGTCATCCACCTCTACGCCATCGGCATCCTCGCGGTCTTCCTGCTCGTCTACCACGACATCGCCTGCCACACGACGACTGGTAACAGCCGCTACTTCCTCAACCTGTTGCCCGCCGCCGGCGTGCTCTGTCTCGGCGCGCTCGCCTGGCTCTACCGACTACACCGCGCCGCCTTTCCTGTCGCGCTCGGCGTCATCGCGCTGGCGTTTGTCGCCTACGTCCCTCGGCTCGACGGCTTCGGCACGATCGTGCAGGACGAGTACGCCTTCTACCGCGCGGAGGTCCAGCCGCGCCTCGACCGGCGGGCGCGCGTGTGGACGCTGGGCATCGAGGCGCCCGATCTGCGGGCACTCTACGCCGGCCGGGACGACATCCTCGGCGTGGAGGCGAGCGAGCGCGCGCACCGATCGGACGTCATGGCGAAGGACTTCATGGAGTCGCACCTCTTCGTGCTGGACGACTTCGAGGCCGTCCACCGGGACGGCGACCTCACGCCAGGGGACTGGGTCTACATCGGCGCCGCGTGCTACCAGTTCTCTGTCTCAGCGGGCGAGATCGTGCCGGCGTGCGCGGCGCAGCTGCGGGACTCGCGCAACCGCATCGTGGCCGAGGCGGCGTTCCAGGCGCGGCCCTACCACGTCCTCGCGCCCTGGTATGTGAGCCACGCGTGGAAGGGCTTCGAGCGGGTTCGGTTCTATCTGCTTCGACGCGGTTGACTCGCCGTCCGCCGCGGTTAGCCTCCGGCCGTCGGGATCACCGGACGGCGTAGAGGCCCCGGTAGGAGCCGAGGTCCGACGGGGCGAAGGCGTTGCCGCAGCCGCAGCCGTTGTTGTTGTCGTCCCAGCCCTGGTAGTCGTGGCCGGACGACGTGGTGGGCAGGTTGAGGCCTATCATGGATGTGACGTTGCCGGGACAGCCGCCGCTCGGCTCGCCCCAGCAGGTCCAGCCGTCGACGATGCCCATGACGGTGCGGTTGCCGATCGTGGAGCCGGAGCAGCTCAGCCCCTGCCCGCCGACCTGCTCGGCCGTCACGGTTTTGGCACCGTTGCCGATCTTGGCCGCGCCACCCGCCAGTGTGAGCTTCGAGGCCGCGTAGGGCACGCCGGGCGTCGAGTAGGCCACATAGAGGATCTCGCTGAACGTGAACTGATCTTGGGCTGCGCCCGCGAGCTGCCAGTCGGTCTGCAAGTCGATGGCCGATCCGCATGCCGGCGCGTCGTTTCGGAGGGCGTGGACACAGGCCTGCGAGCCGAGATCGCCGTTGACGCTCAGGACAGTCCAGCCGCCGCCGGAGGTCGTCATGTCGCAGTAGACCTGAAAGCCCGGCGCCGTGCCGGGCTTGACCCAGTAGAGGCCCGACGCGAAGGCCGGTCGCTTCGTGTGGACGTCCGCGCAGTTCGTGCCCGGGTTCGACTGGCTTCCTATCTCGGCGGCCTTCGCGAGCACGACCCACTCCTTGCCATTGCAGACGCGCAGATCGTTGTCGGCGGTGTGGTAGTAGGCGAGGCCGACGACAGTGTCGTCGCAGGGCTTCGGATCCTTCGTGGCGTTCTGGAAGCGGAACAGCTGCGCCTCCTTCGCCTCGAAGCTCGCGCCAGCCGAGAAGGTCTGCTTCTGGGCGAACGTGTTGGCGATTCCGAGGGCGGCGTAGCCGCTCAGATCGGGGCCGCCCGTGAGGTCCGAGTAGAGTCCGCTCGTCGCGACCTTGGCGAGATCCGACTTCTTCACGACGCCCAGGTTCGTGAACACGGCGGCCGAGAGCTGGTCGGGGCCGACCGCGCCGGCGCCGAGCTTGGCCGCGCCGACCGCCCCGTCGGCGAGCTGCGACCCGGTGACCGCGCCCGCGGCGATCTTGTCCGTCGTGACGGCACCCGTGGCGAGCTTGTCCGACGTGACCGCGCCCGCGCCCAGGTGGCCCGCCTCGATGCAGCCGGTGCATTGCAGCGCGAGAGCGCTCGTCGCTGGGCCACCCTTGCTCTCCGATCCGGCGTAGGTGAACGCGACCTTCTCCGCCGTGACGGCGGCCGCACCGAGCTTGCCGGACGTGACCGCGCCGTCCGCGATAGCCGCCGTGTCCACCGCGCCCGCGGCCAGCTCTCCGAGCCCGACGCAGCCCGAGCACGTGAGCGCCATCGCGCTCGCCGCGACGTTTGCCGCGAACGCGTAGGGCGACGTGGACAACGCCACGCGAGGCAGCTCGGGCTCGGCGTCGACCTGCACGCCCACCCACTGTGCCTTGCCCCCCTCGAAGATCGTCGCGTCGAGCGGGACGAAGACGCCGAGCGTCACGGAGAACACGCCGCCCTTGACCTGCACACCGACGATCGCCTCCTTGAAGAGGGCCTTGTCGGCCGCCTGCGCCTCGTAGAACGAGACGACGATGCCATACGAGCCATCCGCGACCGGCCCGCCCGCGGTCGCGAGCCGGCCCTGCACGACGAAGCTCTTCGGTACGAGCGCCAAGGCCGATGACGCCGCCAGGGTGCAGGTCGCGACCAGGCCCAACGCCATCGCGCGGGAATGGAAGGAAGATATGCGGTGCATGGTGCCTCCGGGCGCGGCGGGCGCGCGTGATGATGTCGAGCTCCGACGCTAGCGCAGGGGACTCGCGGCGGCAAGGGCGGCGGCGCGCGCGACCCTCGGCGCGACCTCAGGCGGGTGGCAGGCGGGTGCCGGATCGCCGCCGCGTCCACCACGCCATCCCGCCACCGAGCGCGACGGCGAGCGCCAGAGCCAGCAGCGACCAGAGGCGGCGCGACTCGGGCGGCAGCGGGGCCTCGGGTGGCTCGGCGGTCTGCGGCGGCCTGTGGGCCTCGGCCGTGTCCGGGTTCGGGACCCAGGGCAGGTGGGCGCCCATCGCGCGCTGATTCTCGACGATCCGACGAGCCATCGGGGCGATCGCGGGGTTGGGGCCGTTGGTGATGCGGCCCGCCAAGACCACGTGGATCGCGTCGGTCGCGTCGCCCGCGAGCAGCAGACCCCCGTGCACATGCGCGCCGGCGCAGTGGATGTCGAGGAGCGCAGACGAGCCGTCGGCGAGCCGCACGTCGGCGAACACTGAGACCGACTTCAGCGTGGCATTGACGATGCGGTCGCCACCCTCCGCGCCGAGGTAGGGCGCGAGAAGCTGCTCGACCAGTGCCTCCTGCCCGGGGGGCAGGATGAACGGCGGGAACTCGTCGCCCCCTTCGGACTCCGGCGCGATGTCTCCCTTGGCCACGCTCGGCAGCAGGACCGCGGCGATCGCGAGGGCAGCGAAGCCACGCTTCATCCCATCACCATCGACCTCAGAAGCGCCATCGCCTCCGCGACCGTCGCGTCGAACTCCGCGCGGTGTCCGTCCTCGAGGCGGCTCGCGGCGCCTTGCAGCTTGAAGAGGGCCTTGATCGACGCGTGCATGGCTCGCGCCGCGCGCACGACGGCCGGCCTGCTTTTGGGTCCCGGCTTCTTCTTGCCTATGCGTTGGGCGCGCTTGGCGTCGCGCACCGCGGTCGTCGTCTGCTCCCGCGTCCACTGCATGGTCGCCGCGTCATGTCCGAGGCGCTTGCGCTCCGCGACGTCCTTAATTGCGGCCAGACGCCGCAGATGGTCGAGGCCGAGCTTCGCGCGGGTCTGCTGGGGAAGGCTCGCATAGGCCTCGGTTGCAGCGATGTAGTTGCGAAGCGTCGCGCCCGAGAGGTTGAGCTCGGCGAGCTCGGCGCGGCGGCGCGTGAGCAGAGCGGCGAAGCTGTGCGCCTTGTTGGCGGCGAACGAGTGAACCGCCGCGAACTCGCCACCGAAGAATCGATCGACGAGGAACTGGCCCACCTGGAGCACGTATTCGAGGAACGCGCGGCGGTTGAGGCTCCGCAGGTGGGCGATGGCCGAGTCGAGCTCCGCGTCGCTGGCGGTCGTATCCAGGGCATTCGAGGACATGGTGTGAGGGCTCCCGCGCAGATGGCGCGCGCGAGGCGGAAGATGCCTCGAATGATCTGCGATGGCAAGCTCCGGGGGCGACAATCGTTTGGGCCTTTCATGTGGAGTGACATAGGGTTGGACGCGCCTTCGAACGGTTCGACGGTCCGTCAGAGACGCCACCCCGACCGGTCACGGAGGCCGGCTCGCCACCACCCCGGCAATCCAGTCCGTTGCTGGCAGTGACACCCAGATGCCACGGCCGCGCCGCAGGCGCCGCGCAGCCAGCTTGGCTCCCTCACGCCCAGCGACACGCCCGTCCCGTCACGCCCCCGACCTCGGACAATGCCGAGCCGCCTCAGCCCCAGCCGGGGAGATCGGCCCCGCGCACCAGCGTCTCAGCGCCGCGGAGGCCTGCTCCCACCGCCCGGAGCCTTGCGCCCCGACCGGGGCGGCGGCTCGAGACCGCCCCCCTCGAGCACGCGGATGTTGAGGAACCTCCCACAGATCATGGACCGCTTCATCCGCTCTAGGATGGCCCTCACGCTGGCGGTCGGCACGTCGACGAGGCTGTAGTTGTCGTTGAGGACGATGGCCCCGATGGATTGCCCGGGCACGCCTGCCTCGTTGGCGATCGCTCCGACGATGTCGCCGGGGCGGACGCCGTTGCGCCGGCCGACGCCAAGCGACAGCGTCGCGCGTTCGCCCTCGGGCAGCGGGACATCGGCGGGGGGCGGTCGCGGTGCGTCCTTGTGGGGGCCGGTCTTGGGCATCGGCGCGTGGACGTCTGTCACGGGCTGTGATTCGCGTTTCGGTCTACCTTTGGGCGCGCCGCCGCCGCCGCCGCCTCGCTCGGACGCGGGGGGATGGGGCCCTTCCGGTCTCAGCGGCGGCAGCGGCGGCCGCGGGCGCTCGGGCGGCGGCTCGCGTCGCGGCTCCGACGGCGGCTCGGAAGGTTGCGGCCGGTCGCCCCACGCGAGGCAGGCGAGCGCCGCGAGCACCGCCTTGGGATCTGTGTCGACGCCGTCCTTTGGCGCGAGGAGGCGCTCGACGATGGGCGCGAATGCGGCGGTGGGACCTTCCTCGCGCGTGCGATCGACCGCGCTGATGAAGCGACCGATGCGCGCCGACCACACGTCGCGTGCCGAGGGCAGGGGCATGTGCGTGAGGCGCTGGCCGGTGAAGCGCTCGAGATCGCGGAGCCGGCGTTCCTGTCTCGGCGTAAGCAGCAGGATGGACAGGCCGCTGCGACCCGCGCGCCCCGTGCGGCCGATGCGGTGGACGTAGACCTCCGGCTCGTCCGGTAGCTCCGCGTTGATGACGAGCCCTATCGACTCGACGTCGAGGCCGCGTGCGGCGACGTCAGTGGCGACGACGAGACGCAGTTGGCCGTTCTTGAGGCGGCGGATGACGCTCTGGCGGGCGGACTGGGCCATGTCGCCGTGCATGGCCTCGGAGGCGAAACCGCGTGACTCGAGCAGCTCGGCGAGCTCCGCGCAGCCGGCGCGGGTGCGGGCGAAGACGAGCGAGGCGCCGACGTCGAGCGTCTCGAGGAGGCGGGCGATGGCCTCGAGGCGGGCGTGCGGCTCCACGACGACGTAGCGCTGCTCGACCGTTGAGACCGTGCGTGTGCTCGATTGAAGGGCGATTGTCACCGGATCGCGCAGGTGGCGCCTCGCGACGTGCGCGATCTCGTCGGGCAGCGTGGCGGAGAACAGCGAGGTCTGCCGCTCGGCCGGCGCGGTGGCGAGGATCGCCTCCACGTCCTCCAGAAACCCCATGCGCAGCATCTCGTCGGCCTCGTCGAGCACCACGAAGCGGACGCGATCGAGCCGCAGCGAACCGCGCCGCAGGTGATCGAGCACACGCCCGGGGGTGCCGACGACGACGCGTACGCGGCCTTCGAGGCGCATGAGCTGGCGTCCGATGGGCTCGCCGCCGTAGATCGGCAGCACGCCGACCGGGCCGAGGTGCTTCGCGAGGTCGTGGATGGCCTCGGCGACTTGCAGGGCCAGCTCGCGCGTGGGAGCCAACACGAGCGCCTGCACGTGACCGGCGGCGAGATCCAGCGCGTTGAGGATCGGCAGCGCGAAGGCCGCCGTCTTGCCTGTGCCGGTCTGCGCGCGGCCTAGCACGTCGCGACCCGCGAGGCCCGGTCCGATGGCGGCGGCTTGAATCGGCGTCGGGATCTCGAAGCCCAGCTCCGCGAGCGCACCGAGCAGCTCGGGCCTCAACGTGAAGTCGTGGAACGCGGGATCCCGCTGGGCGTCGAGCGGGCGGGTCGAGGCGGCCTCGCCGCGGGCGATCGGGCGAAGGTCGGCAGCGGGTTCGGTCACGTCGCGGGCTCCTCGTCGCGGGGGTGCCGCGCACTGCGCCCGGATCGGATCCGCCGGGCTCGAAGGGGCCCCATGCTAGCACGGATGGCGACAGACGGGGTGGTCTATCTCACGAGCAGCGGGAGGATCTCGCCGGCCGGGCCTCGCAGCGCGGCGTCGATGTCGCGGGTCCGCGCGGCCCCGGGGTTCACGTCGGCGACGAAGGCGCCCGCGCCCCGCGCGAAGGCGGCGGGCGTCGCGAGGTCCTCGGCGCGGAAGTTGCGCCACAGGCCGCCGGCGCAGCGAAAGGTCGGGACGCCGCTCTCGGCCGACACGCCGGCGCCGGTGAGCATCGCCACCGCCCGCGCTGCACAGAGGCGGGCGCGCAGTCTCACGAGCTCACCCCGATCGATCGCGCTCATGCCCGACCTCCCGCGAGGACGCCGCATGGGCGGATCGTAGCATCGCCCCGCCGCGCTTGGTATAACCCGCCCATGTGCCAACGGCTCTCGCCTGCGTGCCTCGTCGTCCTGGGTGTGTTCGCCTCGTGCGGCGGCGTGCAGAGGCCCGACGGCGACCCCGCTCGGCCACCTTCCAAGCCGAGCACGACGAGCGCGGCGCCCCGGTCGATTCACAAAGCCTTCGCGGAGAAGAAGTGCAAGGCGTGTCACACGAAGGACGAGAGCGGTCGCACGGTGCCGGTGGGCGATCGGGTCTGCGATACGTGTCACGCGCCCGGCCGCATAGTGCCGAAGCACGCCCACGCGCCGGTGGCCGACGGGCAGTGCCGCATGTGCCATCATCCGCACCGGGCGAGCGAGGCGCACCTGCTGCTCAAGCCCGCCCACGAGGTCTGCGGGAGGTGCCACGACGTCAAGGCAGAGGGCTGGGATCGCCGGCACCGCACGCTGCCGCTCGAGGTCGATTGCACGAAATGCCACTCCGGCCATGGGACGCCACATCCGGGCTTCCTGCACACGATGTCCGCGGCGCTGTGCTCGACGTGCCACGACATCGACCTGGGGCGCCGGCGCTACGTCCACGGCCCCGTGACCGAGAGCTGCGGCACGTGCCACACCTCACACTCGAGCACCGTACGCTTCCACCTCGCGCGTCCGGGGGATGCCCTGTGCGCGGATTGCCATGCGAAGGACGAGATGGCCAGGCTGCCTCGCCACAAGGATGCAGGCGCGAAGACGTGCCTCGACTGCCACCACCCGCACGCGTCGAATCGTCCCGGGCTGATGCGTTGAGTCCCCGCGTGCCGCGCGTGCCGGCTCCCTCGAGCGAGCAGCCATGCGGGCGCTCGACGGAGCGGGCGTGTGCGGATGCGCCGGGCGCCCGCGACTTCGTGAATGGGCGCGCCGCCGGGGTGGCACCATGAGCAACGGCGAGGTGTGGGGGCTCTTCGCGCTGTGGTGGGGGGCGCCCATCGGGGCCGGCGCCTTGGCGGGTGCTGTCGGCCGGCGCGTCGTCGGGCGTCGCGTCGAGGGCAGGCTCGCGCTCGGGGCATGGCTCCTCGTGCCCGCGGTCGTGCTCGGCGCCGCCGGCTTCGCGATCCGCACGCTCGGCCTCTGGGACCTCGTCACGATGGGTCTCGTCGCGGGGTTCTGCGCCGCATGCGTCGCGCACGGCTCGCTCGCGCGGGCGTGGCGCCTGCTCCCCTCGGGGGCGGTGCTGGTGGCCGGTCTGCTCACGCTCGAGGCCGCGTCACGGGGGATGCTGCCGACGCCAGCGGCCTTTCCCCCGCTCGCTGAACTCTCCTTCGCGATCGAAGGCAACGTCCGTCACCGCGGCGCCGCGCGCCTGCACGCGCAGAGCGCCGAGACCGCGTGCGCCTGGCGCTTCGATCCCGAGGCGCGCGATCGCGAGAGCCGGGTGGGTTCGCCCGCTCGGGATCGGCCGATTGTGTTGCACGTCGGCGACTCGATGACCTACGGCTCCGGCGTCGACGCGACCGAGACCTTCGTCGCGCGCCTTGGTGCGCTCGATCCGGCGCGCACCCACGTCAACGCGGGCGTGCCGGGCACCTCGCTCGACTTCCAACTCGGCTGGACGCTCGTGCTGACCGATCTGCTCGCGCCCCGCGTCGTCGTGTTGCACGTCACGCCCGCCAACGATCTCGACGAGATCGACAGGCCTTACCCCTGCTGCGATGCCGGGCCGATGTTCGATTGGGCCGGCGCGCGCCCGACGTCGCGCTGCGAGCGCCAGAGCTGGCGAGCGCCTTCGGGGCTCGGGCGCTGGTACATTGCGCACAGCCCACCGCCCTATCCGCTGCGCGTGGCGACCGCCGGCTCCTATCTCGCGCGGCACGTTGCAGGCGCCTGGATCCGCGCGACCGAGCGCTTCGCGCGTGACGTCGAGCCGGGTCGCGCGCTCGCGGCCGAGCGCTACGAGGCGCTGCTCGGCGTGCTGCGCGAGCGGCTCCTCACACGCGGCGTGGAACTCGTGCTCGTGATCTTACCGGTGCGGGGCGCGACCGCCGAGATGCGCGCCCGCGATCCCACGGTCGCGTTCCAGCGTCCCGCGGCGGCGATGGGCGTACGCGCGCTCGACAGCCTGGCCTTCTTCGACGGGCTCGTCGCGACCGAGACGGAGGCCGGCGTGTACCTGGACGTGCCGCCCGGCAACCCGCACTTCAACGCGCGAGGGCACGAGCGCTTTGCGCGCTGGCTTGGAGAGGCTGGGCTCTAGTTACGGCAGCAGTACACCGCGAGGCCGGACGTCTGGCTCGTCGACGAGAACGAGCTGTCCCAGCTGCAGCAACCGCCGTTGCCGGTCAGGATCGCGCTCTTGGCGTCGTTGTAGAGGTACTTCCCACTGTTCCACGGGTTGTATCCGGAGTCGCAACCCGAGGTCGACATGTTCCACGTGTTGCCGTTCGATGGCGCGCCCGCGACCCAGGTGTTGCTCATGCGGTTCGCCTGCGTCGCGCCCCAACTCGAGAGCGTGCCGCCGGGTTTTTGGCCCTTCGGGTAGCGCGCGTTCCACTGCGAGAGCGTACACACGCCCCAACCGGTCGCGCAGGCGCTCGCGACGTTGCCCGTGTTGTAGGTGTTGCCGCAGAGCGCGACGTCGCGCGCGACCGTCGTGAAGCACGGGTTCTCGGCCTCCTTGGTCGCGCAGGCCTGGCTGAACGGCGCCTTGCAGGTGTTCGAGCAGCCGTCGTTGTCGGTGCTGTTGCCGTCGTCGCACTGCTCGCCCGTGTCCGTGATGCCATCGCCGCAGATGGGCTTGTTGCACGTCGTACGGCACTTGTCGGCTGTGTTCGCGTTGTTGTTGCCGTCGTCGCACTCCTCGACGCCTGTGTAGACGTAGCCGTCGCCGCACTTGGCCGTCTTGCAGCCAGCGACGCAGCCGTCGGTGTTGATGTCGTTGCCGTCGTCGCATTGCTCGGCGCTGTCCGCGATCTTGTCGCCGCACGCGGGCTTCTTGCACGTAAGGCGACACTTGTCGGGCGCGTCCGCGTTGTTCTTTCCATCGTCGCATTCCTCCAGGGCCTCGGCCAAACCGTCGCCGCAGAGCGCCTCGAAGAGGACCTTGCGGAAGCCGAGCGGCGTGAGCATGAACGCGCGCTGTACGTCGGTGCGGTAGACGAGCTGACCGATCGTCTTGACCTGGTTCATCGCGTCCGCGCTGTCCGCGTTCATGGTGTAGAGCACGCTCAGACCGTTGACGCAGGTCAGGCCGGCGATGTCGAGGCCGCAGCCGGCCGCCGGATCCTTGCCGATGCCGACGCCCTGGCCGCTGACGTGGACAGCGCCGGCCAGCAGCTGCACGAGGGGCCACAGCGCGTCGAACATGTCCTGGGCGTTCTGTGCGGTCGCGCCCACGCCGCTGCCGTCGTAGGTCGTGTTGGCCGCCGTGAGCACGCCCGGCGCGATCTCGTCGAGCGAGACGCAGCCCGTGCATTGCAGGTCGAGCGCGGGACCGCCCTTTGTGTTCGAGCCCGCGTAGGTGAAACCGATCGACGACGCGCTGAGCGTGCCGGGCGCGATGAGGTCGCCGGTGATGGGCTTGGTCAGGCCCTCGGCGACCTTTGCGAGGTCGGCGAGCGCGGCGCTGTCGGCCGTCTTGGCGCTCTGGGCGGTCTCGGCGAACTTCGACAGGAGCGCGTAGGGCACGCTGGCGAAGGCGACGCGCGGCAGCTCGGGATCGTCGCTGACCTGCAGGCCGATGAAGAGGGCCTTCGCGCTCGTGAAGAGCTCGACCGGCAGCGGCACCTTCGGGTCCACCTCGCCAAGGTTCGTCGAGAAGAAACCCGACGTCACCTTGACGGCCACGTGGATCTCCTTCCAGAGATCGTCGGTCGCGGTCACCGAATCGTAGACGCGAATCGTGACCGAGTACTTGCCGTCCGCGACGGGCGCGCCCGATCCGGTCTGCAGCATGCCCTGCATGGGGATGAGCGGGGGCAGACCGGCGGCGTGTGCAACACCAGAGACAGAGGTGATGAGCAGGACGAGGCCGATGAGGGGAGAGAGAATCAGGGTTCGCATGACATCTACCGTGGGCGCCACCCAGCGCGCGCGTAACCTAGCACGGTCTGGCATTCGTGGAATGGGACAACGACTTGTGTCGAGTCAGGCCTAGCGCTGCGAGCCAGGCGTCGCGCATGGCCGTGGCGCACGCGCCGGTCGGCCACGTGGCGCCGTGCTCCACAGCGATGCCCTTCATCGACGCGTGCACGCGCCGCGCGGCGACTGGGCCGACGTGCGGCCGCGCGCCCCGCGTTCGCTTCTCGTCCGCGTCCGCCGGTGCCTCCGTCGCGGCGTCGACGCCGTTCCAACCCGGCTGACGCGCACGCGTGGAGCGCCGCCGAACTGGCCGCTGGACATCAAGGGAAGATCGTGTCTTCCGGTCCACTCGAGTGGCGATGTGTCGAAAAGCGTGATGGCTGCAAGCGCAACTGCCACGACGCTCACTACGACGATCGCTGCTGCTCGCACGGGGGGGCGCGATCACTCCCAGAAGCCCGCTTGCCGCTCGGGTCGCGCACCCGCCACACCCCGGGACGACCTCTGCCCGTCGTTTCTCGGCATTACGATTGAGCTGGCGGGCGCAGTGGTCAAGCGGGTAAAGAGGAAAGCCAAACTATCGGCGCGCGGGGCGGCGCCCACTTCTCAGATCGTGCTGGGGATCGCGACGAGGGAATCGACCCCGGGGACGCCGGTCGACCAGGGGCCGGTCCGAGACAGGACCTACCCCGTAATCGTCACGTCATCATACAGCCGGCGGAACTCTTCCCAGGAGAGCTGGAAGACGCCGCCCGCGGTCGCGTTCGACTGATCGCCCGCGGCCGCCGCATCGGCGTCGCGCCGCCGTTTGGACCACGGGTTGCGCATCGTGACCGTGCGAACAGGCTTCCCGGCGTTGGCCCCGCCGGGCCCCGAGGCCTTTTCCTCCACGCCCAGGACCGAGTACGCGTGCCAGCCGTACACACCGGCCTTGGGATCCTTGTAGCGCGGATCCTCTTCGCCGCCCGTGCCGGCCGTCATCGGCTTCTTGTCGGCGGAGGCCTTCTTCATGCGCTCCCAGAGCGGATCGTTCTGCCCCGGGCCGGAGGTGTTCGCGCTCGACGAGCGGTCGCCCGTGATCGCGGTCATCACGTCGCCCGACGATCCGCCGTGGCCGATCTCGTCGTAGGAGCCCTTCCACTGAGCGTAGGCCTTCTCGAGGATCGACGGCCACAGCTCGAGGTGCTCCTTCCCATCGACCTTCTCCGTCGACTTTGCGTACGCCGGCATGTCGAGGTCGGCCTTCCATGGCAGGTCGCCGTCGACCGTGACGTATTGCGCCGTCTTCGAGCCATCCCATCCGACCTGATAGAAGCGCACGGTGAACGTGTTGTCGCCGTTGTCCTTGATCGCGTTGCGGATGGCGTCCGGCTTGGCGGAGGCCACCGACGCCATCGCCGCCGCGAGGAAGCAGTCGCCGATCGAGCCTTGCCGCACATCGCTCGACTGGATGCCGTTGGGGCCGTAGAGCTTCGCGCCGCGGTCGTTCTTCTTGTACGCGTAGGGCTGCTCCTGCTGGGTCTTCTCGTCCTTGACGACCTTCGGATCGACGAGGTCCTTCGGCTTGAGCGCCTGCTTCTGGGCGTTGAGGCCGGGCTTCGCGGGATCGCCGATCTTCGGGCCCTTCTGCTTGGGCGCCTTGGGCCCGGCGGGCTTCGGCTTGGTGTCCTTGCGCTTGTCATTCTTGGGGGACCAGGGCCACAACGGCATGGCTTACTCCTTGGCGTAGGTGTTGGCCCCGCCGTCGACGAGGCCGGACGTCCCGCGCCATGACGCGGGGAGGCGGCAACCCTTGGCCGTGATGCGACCGGGGTGTTCCGATGAGACCTCGAGCGTACCGCTCGCGATCTCGCAGTGATCGATCGTCACCTCGGGGGCGCGCGACGCGGTGCCCGAGACGAAGAGGGCGGCGCCGGCGCCGCCGGCGAACGAGGAGGCCTTGACCGCGAGGACGACGCCTTCGGTCACTCGCAGGTCCGCGCCACGCTCCCCGTTGTTGCCGGTGAAGCGGCAGCGCTTGAACTCCGCGTGCGTCGCGCCATCGACGAGCGCGGCGCCGCCTTGTCGGGCGTCGTTGTGCAGGAAGAGGGTGTCCTCCACCTCGAGCAGGCCCGCGCGGGCGTAGAGGCCACCGCCGCCGAAGAGTCCGCCGCGATTGCGCACGAACGCGCAGCCGCGGACGCGCACGACGCCGCGACCCCGGACCGCGAGGCCGCCGCCGGCCTCGGATGCCGCGCCGTGGGTGAGCGTGAGGCCCTCGATCGCGAGGTGCAGTCCGTCCTCCTCGACCGCGAGGACGGCGCTGCGGCCCGGGCCCCGGAGTGTGGTGGCCTCGGAGCCGTCGAGGCCGACGAGTGTGACGGAGCGGTCGATCGTGAGGCCGGCGATGTGCTCGCCCGGTTCGAGCAGCAGGGTCTCTCCGGCGCGCGCGGAGGCCAGGGCCTCGCTGAGCGATGCGCCCCCCGCCGGGACCCGAACGCCTGCCCTGTCGCCCATCCGAGACCCTTCGCCGCCGCACGCGACGCGGCGCGCTACCGGTCGCATGGTCGCACCCGGGCACGGGCGAGGGAACGGGTCGCGCGGGCCGGTCGGGAGGCGTGGGGTCTCGGGTCACCGATCGCGCGGCGGGCGCGTGGGCTCGTCAGCGTCGCCGCAAACGGCTAAGCTTCGACCATGTGCGCCCGCCGTCGATCACAGTGCTTGACTCGCCTCGTTGGCGCGTCGCTGTGCGCGCTCGCTGGGATCTCGGGCATCACGTCGACCGGTCTGGCCAAGCCGCCGTCAGCGAAGTCTGAGGCCGAGTCTGTTGCGGAGACCGCGGCGCGTCGCTTCAAGGAGGGCGACTATGAGCTCGCCGCGCAGCTCTTCCTGAAGGCCTGGGCGCTCACGAAGAAGCCCGCGCAGCTCTTCAACGCGGCGCGCGCCTACGAGCAGGCGGGCAAGGCCGGCGAGGCCATATCGCTCTTCGAGAAGTACATCGCCGTCGAGACCGACGCGGGGGGGCGCGAGGAGGCGAAGCTGCGCGCCGAACGGCTCCGGGAATCGGCGGCGCACGAACGCGAGCTGCGCGCCGCGCGAGACAAGGCGGCACGCGAGCAGGCGGCACGAGCCAAGGCAGAGCGCGAGCGTCTGTCGGAGATCCCGCGCGATCGGAACATGTCCCCGCAATTGTCGAGAGAGCGCGAACGGGTGGCCCGAGTCGAGCACCCCGCTGCCTCGGCACCGATGGAACGGCCGGGCAGGGCGCGCGTCGGGCCGTGGGTGCTCGCGGGATCGGGTGCCGTCGTCGCCATCGTGGGCGCTGTGTTGCTCGGCACCGCGACGAGCGCGGACGCGTCGCTGCGGGCCGACACGGACACGCGCGACGCCGGCGGGCATGTGACGGGCGTGACGCAGGCGGATGCCTTCGCCCGGGCCGATCGGAACGGGTCGCGTCGGACCGCGGGCGTCGTCGTCGGGGCCCTGGGGCTCGGCGCGCTGGTGGGCGGTCTCGGGTGGTTGCTCCTGCCCTCTCGGGACGCCGACTACTCGTTCGGGATCGCGCCGGCGCAGACCGGACTCGCGATCGGCGGGAGGTTCTGATGCGCCCGTGCGTGCCGTTCGTGGTGTCTGCGCTCGCGCTCGGCTGCGCGTCCACGGTGCCGGTGCGCGACTACGTCTACGCGTGCGAGGTCTCGAGCGACTGCGCGGCGGGCTGGAGCTGCACGGGCGGTGTGTGCGCGCAGGGTGCTTTCGAAGGGCAGGACGCGCCGGCCGCGGACGCCGATGCTGCGACGACTTCGGAGGACGCCGCGGATGTGCCGCCGGCCGGCGCTCCGGACGCGCTGGACGTTGCAGATGCGCCGGACATTCTAGACGCCGGCCCGGTCGACGCCGTGGACGTCTCCGACGTTGCGGAAGCGGGCAGCGTTCAATGCAAGCTCGGTGATTCGGATTGCCTGAAGACCTGCGCGGGCACGAGCTGCCTCACCGCGAGCGGCGCGTGCTACCTCGACGCCGAGTGCAAGAAGGTGCTCGAGTGCTACCTCACGTGCGCGGATCTGCCATGTCGCGGCACCTGCATCGCGAACGCACCGCAAGGCACGAAGACCAAGCTCGCCACGTTGCAGAGCTGTCTGGAGAAGAACTGCCTGTAGGGCGTCGTGGAAGCCTCAGCGGTTCATCGCGGCGACCTTCTGCCGCGTCTCGAAGAGCTTGACGACGTCCCGCTTCAGCTCCCACTCCAGGCTGTCGGCGGGCTCGGTCGCGCGGGCAAAATCGTTCTGCGCTTGCAGCAGACCTTCGTGGACCTCCGTCGGGTCGAGGTCCTCGGAACCTTCGGCGATCTCGGTCGCGACGATCACGCGGTCGTTCATCACCTGCAGGTAGCCGCCGCTGATGACGAACACCAGGTCCCGTCCGGGCGGGCCGTCGGCGAGGCCGGAGATCGTCATCTGGCCCACGGTGAGGCCGCTCATCAGCGCGCGGTGTTGCGGCAGCACGCCGAATTCGCCGAGCGATCCGGGCGCGGTGAGGACGTCGGCCTCTCCCTTCCACTTCGTGCCGAGCGGTGTGACGATCTCGATCTGCATGCTCAACTCCTGGGAACGCTGGCATCCGGTGCAGCCGCGGACGTCCCGTGAATCACAGCGTCTTGGCGCGCTCGATGGCCTCTTCGATCGGACCGACCATGTAAAAGGCCTGCTCGGGCAGGTGGTCGAGCTCGCCGTTGGCGATCATCTTGAAGCCCTTGATCGTGTCGGGCAAGCGCACGTACTTGCCCGGCGTGCCCGTGAAGGCCTCGGCGACGTGGAAGGGCTGGGAGAGGAAGCGCTCGATCTTGCGCGCGCGCGAGACCGTGAGCTTCTGGTCTTCGGAGAGCTCCTCCATACCGAGGATGGCGATGATGTCTTGGAGGTCCTTGTAGTCCTGAAGGATGCGCTGCACCTGCCGCGCCACGCCGTAGTGCTCGTCGCCGACGACCAGCGGATCGAGGATGCGGCTCGTGGAGTCGAGCGGATCGACGGCAGGGTAGATGCCCTTCTCCGAGATCGCGCGCGAGAGCACGGTCGTCGCGTCCAAGTGCGAGAACGCGGTCGCCGGCGCGGGGTCCGTCAGGTCGTCGGCGGGCACGTAGATGGCCTGCACCGAGGTGATCGAGCCCTTCTTCGTCGAGGTGATGCGCTCCTGAAGCTCGCCCATCTCGGTAGACAGCGTGGGCTGATAGCCTACGGCGGACGGGATGCGGCCGAGGAGCGCGGAGACTTCGGAGCCTGCCTGCGTGAAGCGGAAGATGTTGTCGATGAAGAGCAGCACGTCCTGGCCGCGATCGTCACGGAAGTACTCGGCGACGGTCAGCGCGGAGAGGCCGACGCGCGCGCGGGCTCCCGGCGGCTCGTTCATCTGACCGTAGACGAGCGCGGTCTTCGCGATGACGCCCGATTCCTTCATCTCGAGCCACAGGTCGTTGCCTTCGCGCGTGCGCTCGCCGACGCCGCCGAAGACCGACACGCCGCCGTGCTCCTTCGCGAGGTTGTTGATGAGCTCCATGATGAGCACGGTCTTGCCGACGCCCGCGCCACCGAAGAGGCCAATCTTCCCGCCGCGCGAGTAGGGCGCGAGCAGATCGACGACCTTGATGCCCGTCTCGAAGGCCTGGACGTTGACGTCCTGATCCTCGAATCTCGGTGGCTCGCGATGGATCGGGTAGTACTTCTCGGCCACGACCGGGCCCATCTCGTCGACGGGCTCGCCGATGACGTTGATGATGCGGCCGAGGACCTGTTCGCCGACCGGCATCACGATGCCCTTGCCCGTGTCCTTGACCGTCTGACCGCGCTGGAGGCCATCGGTCGAGTCCATCGCGACGCAGCGACAGGTCGACTCGCCGATGTGTTGTGCGACCTCGACGACGAGGTTCCACGGCTCGGCGTTGATGGCCGCGTTCGTGATGCGGAGCGCGTTGTAGACCGGCGGGAGCGAGCCGACCGGGAATTCCACGTCGACGACCGGACCGATGACCTGCGTGATTTGACCGTCCATGAACCCTCTTGCTGTGCCCCGTTGGGGCTTCGATCTGACCGGGTCACGCGTGCGCGCGACCGATGAAGACACCTAGCCCTTGAGCGCCTCCGCGCCGCTGACGATCTCCATGAGCTCCTTCGTGATCGAGGCCTGGCGCGCGCGGTTATATTGCAGCGTCAGCCGTGCCAGGAGCTCCTTCGCGTTGTTCGTCGCCGAGTCCATCGCGGTCATGCGCGCGCCCATCTCGGACGCGACCGACTCGAGCACCGCGCGGTAGACCTGCACGTTGATGTGCAGCGGCAGGATCGAGTCGAGCACGGCGGCGCGTGTGGGCTCGAAGATGGGCTCCTCGTGCGAGTCCTCTGTCTCGAGCTTCTCGACCGGCACCGGCAGGAGCTGCTCCACCTTCACGCGCTGCTGGATGGCGCTCTTGAACTCGTTGTAGACCATGTAGACGGCGTCGAGCTGGTTGTCGACGTACTCCGCCGTGACCTCTTCACCGATGCGCGCGCAGCGTTCGAGCGAGACGTTCGTCAGCACGTCCATGTAGAGACGTCGCACGTTGACCTTGCGGCGCGCGAAGTAGTCGCGCCCCTTCTTGCCGACGACCGCGAGTCCCAGCGCGTCCAGAGCCGCTTCGTTCTCGCGAATCCAGCGATCCGTGGCCTTGTTGATCGACGAGTTGAAGGCGCCGCACAGCCCGCGATCACTCGTGAGCACGAGCAGCAACACACGCTTCGGGTCGCGTCGCGCGAGCAGCGGGTGCGCGCTCTCGTCCTCTCGCGCCGCGAGGGAGGCGATGATGTCCTGGATGCGATAGGCGTAGGGCCGCATTGCGAGCAGGCGCTCCTGCGACCGGCGCAGCTTCGCAGCCGCGACGAGCTTCATCGCTCGGGTAATCTGCTGGGTGCTTTTGACCGTCGTGAGACGCCGACGGATGGCCTTGAGCGACGGCATGTCGTTGTCCTACATCCCGGGGTGGCCGGGTGCCGCGGGCTAGTTCCGGAAGATCGACTTGAACTCGGTGAGCGCCTCGGCCAGCTTGGCGCGGATCGGGTCGTCCTTCTTCTTCAGATCGGTCTTCGTCATGCTCTCGGCCATCATCTGGAGGATCTCTGGACGACGCGTCTCGAGCCACGCGAAGAGCTCCGTCTCGTAGCGCGCGAGCGCGTTGACCGGGTACTCCATGATGAAGTTCTCGTCCGCGGTCGCGGCGAAGATCACGATGACCTGCTTGTGCGCGGGCATCGGCGAGTACTGCTTCTGCTTGAGGATCTCGGTCAGGCGCTCACCGCGTGCGAGCTGCCGCTGCGTGGCCGGATCGAGATCGGAGCCGAACTGCGAGAACGCGGCGAGCTCGCGGAACTGCGCGAGCGTGAGGCGCAGCGTTCCGGCCACGCCCTTCATGGCCTTGGTCTGAGCCGAGCCACCGACGCGCGACACGGAGATGCCGACGTTGATCGCGGGCCGGATGCCTTTGAAGAAGAGATCGGTCTCGAGGAAGATCTGGCCGTCCGTGATCGAGATGACGTTCGTCGGGATGTAGGCCGACACGTCACCGGCCTGCGTCTCGATGATGGGCAGCGCGGTGAGCGAGCCGCCACCGTCCTCGTCGCGGAGCTTTGCGGCGCGCTCGAGCAGGCGAGAGTGCAGGTAGAACACGTCGCCCGGATACGCCTCGCGTCCCGGTGGACGGCGAAGCAGCAGCGACATCTGGCGGTAGGCGACCGCCTGCTTCGAGAGGTCGTCATAGATGACGAGCGAGTGCATGCCGTTGTCGCGAAAATACTCGCCCATCGTGCAGCCGACGTAGGGCGCGATGAACTGCACGGGCGCGGTCTCCGACGCCGCGGCGCAAACGACCGTCGTGTACTCCATCGCGCCGTGCCGCGTGAGCTTGTCGACGACCTGCGCGACGGTGGACTGCTTCTGTCCGATCGCGACGTAGATGCAGAAGACGTTCTGACCCTTCTGGTTGATGATCGTGTCGATGGCGACCGCGGTCTTGCCCGTCTGTCGGTCACCGATGATGAGCTCGCGTTGGCCGCGCCCAATCGGGACCATCGAATCGAGTGCCTTGAGGCCCGTCTGCAGCGGCTCCTTCACGGGCTTGCGCTTGACGATGCCGGGCGCCTTGATCTCGACGCGGCGGTGTTCGTTGGCGTCGACCGGTCCGCGACCGTCGATCGGGATGCCGATGCCGTTAACGACGCGACCGAGCAGCGCCTTGCCCACGGGAACTTCGACGATGCGACCCGTTCGGCGGACCTGGTCGCCTTCCTTGATCGCCGTGTACTCGCCGAGCAGCGCGACGCCGACGCTGTTCTCTTCGAGGTTGAGCACCATGCCCTGCACGTCGTGGGGGAACTCGAGGAGCTCGCCCGCAAGCGCGTTGTCGAGGCCGTAGACGCGCGCGATGCCGTCGCCCACCGTGAGCACGGTGCCGGTCTCCTGAACGTCGACCTTCTTGTCATAGGAGGCGATCTGCTCGCGAAGGACTCGGCTGACCTCTTCGACCCGGATTTCCATGTCTGACCTATGCAGGGCCCGCTTCCTCGCGGTCGCGGTGTCGTTGCTCGTGCCGCGGCTGGCACGGGCAGGTTTACTCCAGACGCTACGTTGCTAGTGCACCGCGACGAGCCGCTCGCGCAGCCGACGGATGCGATTCGAGACCGATGCGTCGTAGACCGTGTTGCCCACGCGCACGACGAGGCCGCCGATGAGCGACTCGTCCACGCTGGACTCCACGAAGACGTCCTTGTGCAGCAGCGCTACGAGGTGCGCACGAATGCGCTCGATCGCGCCGGCGCCGAGCGGCGTGGCGCTGCTGACATCTGCGCGTGCGCGGCCCGAGCGCGCGTCGAGTTGGCGCACGTACTCGTCACGGATGTCGGGCACGATCGTGAGCCGACCCTTCTCGAGGGCCAGCTTGAGGAAGTTGCTCACGAGGCCGTCGGGGCTTGCGGCCGCGATGATCTGATTGAGCGTCGAGAGCTTGTCCTCGCGCAAGACGGCGGGGTTGTCGAAGAAGCGCGCCAGGCTCGGCTCCGACGCGAGGACCTGACAGAACGCGTCCAGATCGCGCGCGAAGATCTCGTGTCGCCCGTGCTCGTCGCCGAGCATGAGGAGCGCGCGCGCATAGCGCTTCGACACGGCGTGTCCCTTTCCGCTACCCACGGTGCGCCCCCTCTTTGCCCGCAGCGCCGGACGACAGCTGCCCGATCTCGAACACCGCGTTGTCCACGAGGTGCGCATGCTTGTCGGGCGTCATCTCCGCCCGCGACACTTCCACGGCGAGCTTCACCGCGACCTCGGCCGCCTCGCGCAGCAACTGCTCGCGCAGCTTCTTGGCCTCTTGCTGCAGGCGCGTCTCGGTCTCCGCCGTGAGGCGATCGGCGCGCTTGTGGGCGTCGGCGACGATGCGCTCGCACTCCAGCTCTGCGTCGGCGCGGATCTGCGCGAGCGACTCCTTGAGCTCCCCTTCCAGGTTGGCGAGCCGATGGCGGTACTCGCTCAGGCGCGCTGCCGCCTCCTCGCGCAGCTTGCGCGCCTCCTCGATGTCCTTCGCAACGGCCTGGTGCCGCTTGTGCAGCATCGCGGCGATGGGCTTGCGGCCGAAGTAGAAGAGGATGGCGATGAACGCGAGAAAGTCGATGATGTAGAAGCCGTGGATCGTGATCTCGAAGCCATGCGCGTCACTGGCGAGCGCGAGCGCGGGCGCCATGGCAACGAGCCACGCAGCGAGCGCGGCGGCGAGGGGGGCGTGCTTCATCCTTCGACCACCTTCTTGGCGATGACGAGCGAGATGCGAGCGGCTTCGTCGTGCAGCTCCACCCGCGCCGCTTCCATCGAGCGGGTCAGCGTCGTCACGCCGGCCTCCAGCTTGTGCGAGCTGTCCTCGCGGGCCTTGTCCAAGATCGCGTCGGCGGTCTTCGATGCCGCCATGCGCAGCTGCCCGCGCTCGTCCATCGCCCGTTTCTTCGCGGCGTTGGTCGCGTCCTCGTAGGCCTTCACCTCCGCGTCGGCGGAGTGGCGCATGTGGTCGGCGTCCGATCGGGCACCGGCCGTGCGCTCTTCGCGCTGCTCCAGGCGCGCGAGCAACGGCTCGAAGATGAGCCCGGGCAGCACGAACACGAGCGTGAGGAAGAGCACCAGGTGGATGAAGAGCGTGGCGTCGAGATCGATGAGGCCCGCGACGTGCAGGGTGCCGCTGGGCGCGACGGCAGAGCCGAAGCCTGACATGAAGCAGATTCGGGCGAACGCGAACGGCATCTGGAAGGGCTCCCGTGGTCGGACGTGACGGTCGTCGAGCCGGTGGGGACGGCCGCCAAGGCGGGCCGTGCGGTGCCTCTAACCTGACGGAATCCGCAATCTCTGTTGCGGCTCGAGACCACTCGCCCAAGCGGGATGTGCCCGTGGGCGCGCGCCGTGTAACAAACGTCGACCGAGGCGTCAAGCGGCGGAAAGCGCAGGACCAGACCTGACGGTTCTGTGCGGAAGTCGCGGCGACCGATTGACGCGAGGCGGTCGCGTCCGCAAACTCCTCGGTCGGAGGTGCTCCATGGCACGTCAATTCTTCACCGTCTCCGTCCTCCTGGCACTCGTCGCAGCGGCAGGCTGTAGCTCATCTTCGAAGGCCGGCGACGCCGGCTCCGACCCGTTGGCCGACACGGGAAGCGCCATCGTCTCGACCGACAGCGGCGGCACCGGCGTGCCCGACGGCGGCGGCCCGGTGGCCGACACGACCGGGGACACGACGGCGGGACCCGATCTGCTCGGCTCCAAGGACGTGGCGCTGGCGGACGGTGGCTCCTGCGTCGCCAACGGCGGCGGTGTGTGCCCGCCGGCCAAGGCCACGAGCGGGAAGAGCCACGGGGAGCCCTGTACGTGCGATTCTGAGTGTCTTTATGGATTTTGCAAGTTTGGAGCCACCCAAACAAACTTCAATGCCTCGATGGGGATCTGCACCAAGCGCTGCTCCTGCACCGAGGGCGACCAAAGCAACGTGCCGTGCCTCAAGGACGATGGGGCGACTGGCACATACGACTGCCTGTTCCCCCCATCCACGTTCACGCCTGTCGACAAGAAGTCCGAGATGAAGGAGTGCGCGCGCAAGTGCATCACCGACGCCGAGTGTCAGGCGGTCAACCCTGCGTTCACGTGCGTCAAGCCGGAGGACGGCAACTGGAGCACGGGCCTCAGCGCGCTGTGCGGCATCCCGAAGGCGAAGTGAAGCCCGTGCATCCGGGCGGCGCGCGGCGCGTCAACCACATCGGCATCGTGGTGCGGGACCTCCCCGCGGCGCTTGTAGTGTGGCATGAAATCATGGGGTTGGCGCTTGAGGGCGAGCGCGACCTGCCGGAGCGCGGGATGCGGGTGGCGTTCCTGCGCGCAGGGGAGACGATGATCGAGCTGCTGGCACCGACGCGCGAGGACTCGGAGGTGAGCCGCTTCCTCGAGAAGAAAGGTGAAGGCGTTCACCACGTCTGCCTCGAGACCGACGATGTGGAGGCCTTCATGGAGCGCGTGCGCGCGCGCGGCCTTTCGCCCATCGGTCCCGGGCCGAGCCAGGGTGCGGAGGGGTTCCCGGTCCAGTTTCTGCATCCGCGATCGACGCGTGGAGTCCTCGTCGAGTGGCTCGGCGGATCCGTCGATTCTACCTGGACGGGCGATCAGGGCTTGACGCCACGTGGCACGGCACGATAGCAACCCTTCCCCTGGAGGTATGACGGTGTTTTGCCCCCGGTGCGGAAAGAACAACGACAGTCGATTCAGGTTCTGCCTGGGATGCGGCGGTCCGCTGCCGCATGGTGCGGAGGTCGCCGCAGGGGCCGAAAAACGCCCGTCTCAGGCGGGCACGACCGCACCGTCGCAGCCAGGCGACGCGTCTCCCGCGGCCCGCAAGACCGCCGCCGCCGGCGAGCCGGTAGCCGCGACGTTGCCTGCCGTCGCGCCGGGGCCCGATCCGCAATCGGAGGCGCCGACCGCCAAGGCGCTGCAAGGGACGGTCGATCTGCCCTCGTCGCGGATCCAGCCGGAGGGCATACCCGGCGCCGCTGCACCGCGGGCCGCGCCCGCCCCAGCAGAATCCGGGGCCGTCGTGTCGGTCCCCCTGCGCGGGGCTGGCCGGCCCCCGTCGGGCTTCATCGACGACGATGGCACACGCCTGTGCCGGCAGTGCGGGCACCGGGTGCCGCGCATCGACGTGTTCTGCGGCAACTGCGGCGGACGACTCCCCGAGGCGCGCTCGACCGGTGAGCCCATCTCGGAGCGCCGCCCCGCGGGCTACCTCGGCGTGATCAACGACGAGGGCGTCGAGTCCGCACGCGTGCCGATCTCCGAGGGACGCAGCCTCGTCGGTCGCGGCGTGGACTGCGACGTGCACTTCGAGGACGACGCCCTGCTCGCCCAGCGCCACTTCGAGTTGGACGTCGCGGGGCGGGACATCGTCGTCAAGCCGATCGACCGCCTCAACGGCCTCTTCCTCCGCATCTCGGCGCCGGTCGAGATCGCGACGGGAGACGTCTTCCGCATCGGTCAGGAGCTGCTCCGCTTCGAGCGTTTCACGGAGGCGCCGCTCGAGATACGCGTGGATCCGGACGGCACGGTGCCGGTCGGATCTCCCGTGCCGCCGGGCGCATGGGGCCGGGTCTGTCAGGTCGCGTCCGCACGCCTCGCCTCGAACGCGTGGGTGCTCGGGCAAAGAGATGTCTTCCTAGGACGCGAACGAGGTAGTATCCTATTTCCCCGCGACGGCTACGTGTCGGGGAGTCACGCTGTGATTTCAGACCGAGGGACACAGACTTTCCTCAAGGACCTCGGAAGCTCCAACGGGACCTTCCTCCGCATCAAGGGCGAGGTTGGACTGAAGGAAGGCGACCTCTTACTGGCGGGGCGCCATCTGTTGCGCATCCACCTGGGCACTTCATGAAGCACGACGGATCCGCCAAACCCACCGATAACCGCCGCGAACGACGACGGCACCGGTTCGAGCTGGAGGTCGGGGTCTCGAGCCCGCACCGGTTCTACACTGGCCTCGTTCGCAACATCTCGGCGGGGGGACTGTTCATCCAGACGGAGGCCGATCTCTCGACGGGTGACGAGGTCGATGTCCGCTTCACGATTCCAGGATCCTCGCACGTCTTCGAGAAGAAGGCGCAGGTGCGCTGGATACGCCCGCACGATCCGTACGGCGCGGACTCGACGCTGACGGGCGTCGGCGTGAAGTTCCTGGAGCTCAGCGACGAAGAGGCGAAGCTGCTCAACGCCTTCATCCGCGATCACGACGCGATCTTCTACGATATTTAGAATAAGAGCGCCCGAGTTCAAAGCCGCACAGGCGTGTGGCGCGGTCAGTCTTCGGCGACCTCGTCGGTGCCGCCGCCGATGCCGATCGTGGCGCGGCCGACCTTGGCGATGCCGTATGCGAAGCCGATGACGGTGTAGCCCAGGCCGGCGCCGAGCAGGTACCAGGGCGCGAGGCGCAGCGGCGCGAGGATGTAGGACGCGGCGATGTTGGCGATCTGCAAGGCGCGCCACGCGCGGCCCTTGCCCAGCTTGAGCTTCGGCAGCGGGATGTTCGTCACCATGAGGACGGCGTTGAGAGCCATCAGCGCGACGAGGCAGTGCATCCACACGGGCGGCGCGCCGAACTCGTCAAGGGTCAGGAAGGCCGTGCCGAGGATGCCGCCCGAACTCGTCGACGGTAGACCGAGGAAGAAGCCCTTCGAGACGGGGGAGTCGGTCACGTTGAACTTGGCGAGGCGCAGCACGGCCGCGAGGACGTAGGCCACCCCCGTCACGGCAAGGATCGTCGAGCCGACCGGGAGCGCCCATGGATCCGGCAGCAGCGAGGGCGCGGCGCGGGTCACGAGCGCAGCGGGAGCGAGTCCGAAGGTCACGAAGTCGCTGAACGAGTCGAGCTGCACGCCGATGTCGCTCGACGCGTTGAGGCGGCGCGCAACCGAGCCGTCGAGCTTGTCGAGCAGCGTGCACCACACGATCATCCAGGCGGAAAGGACGAGATCGGCAACCGTGCTCGCAGTCAGCGAGGTGTGAATCGACGCGATGCCGAGCACGAGTCCGCTGCAGGTGACCGCGTTGGGCACGACGTAGCGGATCGGAAATCGGTCGAAGAGCTTCACCAGCCTCGTCTAGCCCGAATGCGGCGTTCCGTGCAAGCTCCGGCAGGCGACGGTTCGTCGAAAAGGGTCGAGCAGGATGAAAAGGACAGTAGATCTGAGAAGTGACACGGTCACGCGGCCAAGCGTGGAGATGCGCGAGGTCATGTCGCGCGCGGACGTGGGCGACGATGTGTACGGCGAGGATCCGAGCGTCCAGCGGCTGGAGCGGACGATCGCCGAGCGGCTCGGACACGAGGCCGGCGTCTTCGTCGCGAGCGGGACGATGGCGAATACGATCGCGATCGCGCTGCACACGCGACCGGGCGACGAGGTGATCCTGGACGCGCTCGCGCACCCCGCCCATCACGAAGGGGGAGGGCCGGCCGCGAACTCCGGTGTCACGCTGCGCGGCGTCGCGTCGACCGATGGGATCCTGACGCCGTCGCAGATCGAGAGGGCCATTCGACCCGCCCGCAACTACCACGCGCCATCGACGCTGCTGTGCTTGGAGAACACGGTCAACGCGGCGGGTGGGCGGGTGTGGCCCGTGGAAGCGATGCGTGCCTGCGCCGATGTGGCGCGGCGTCACGGGCTCGCGATCCACCTCGACGGTGCACGACTGTGGAACGCGTCGATCGCGCGCGACACGCCGCTCGAAGCGTGGTCGCGGCTGGCTGACACGGCTTCGGTCTGCCTGTCGAAGGGTCTCGGCGCACCGATCGGTTCGGTGCTCTGCGGCTCCGAGGAGCGAATCGCGTTGGCGCGGCGCGTGAGGCATCGGCTCGGCGGAGGTTGGCGACAGGCCGGTGTCCTGGCTGCGGCGGGCCTGTACGCGGTCGAGCACCACCTGAGCGACCTGAAGAACGATCACGCGCGCGCGCGGTCGCTCGCGAGCACAGTCGACTCGACCGGGGCGCTGCGCGTCACACACGTTGTGGAGTCGAACATCGTGCTCTTCGACGGGACCCGCGCGACCGGTGGCGCGGAGGCCTTCTGGCGAAGGTTGACGGATGGCGGCGTCCTCACGCATCCGCCCGCGGACGGCGTGATGCGGTTCGTGACGCACCGTGACTTCGACGACGCGGATCTCGTCAGGGCCGAAGAGGTGATTCGACGGGCCGCCGGTGCGTGACGCGCGGGACTAGTTGCAGCTGCAGTTGACTGAGAGCTCGTAGTCGCCCACGTACTTGTTGTAGCCCTCGACGACGATGTTGAGGAGCTCTCCCTTCAGGATGGGCAGCTTCGCGGTAGCCTGATCGCCGAACATCAGAGCGCCCGTGAGGCACTGTGTCTCCGCGTTGCACGCGAGCGTGCCGTTGAGGAGGATCAGGTCCAGGAAGCCCTGCGTCGTGAGGAGCTTCGTGAGCGTGAAGATCGCCGTCCCGTTGCAGGGAGCGACGTAGCTGTAGACGAACTCGGGGCCGGTCTCTCCGTCCGCCGTGAAGTCGTCCATGCAAGACCACACGCTGACGCCGCTCGTGCTGCCCGTCGCGTTGTTGGTGCCCTTCTGTGCGCCGTCGCACGTCAACACTCCGGCCGGCTTGCATGCGCCTGCCGCAGCGCAGGCCGCCGCTCCGCCACAGTCGGAGTCGGCGCAGTCGGTCTTGCCGTCCTTGTCGTCGTCGAGTTTGTTGCCGCACTCGAGCTCACCCGGGATGGGAGCGCACTCGGCGTTGCTGACACAGTCGAAGTCCGCGCAGTCGGTCTTGCCGTCCGTGTCATCGTCGATCTTGTCCGTGCAGTTTGCCTCGCCCCCGGTGCACACCGTGGGGCACACGGCCTTTAGCTGGGCGACGCAGCTTGGCGACCAGGCGCCGGTTGGACTGCAGCACTCCGGCTTCGCGAAGCAGACCTGGCCAACGCAGGGATCGCAGTTCGGCGGCAGCGGTATGCCGGCGACGCACGGATCATGCGGGCAGGCGCCAGGCGGACAGATCGGCGTGTTCGCGCAGTCGGAGTCGGCGCAGTCGGTCTTGCCGTCCTTGTCAGCGTCGATCTTGTCGGTGCAGTTGGTCTCCTTCGCGGGCGCGGGACAGGCCGAGGCCCCCTCGCAGTCGAGGTCCGCGCAGTCGGTCAGGCCGTCGATGTCCTCGTCGATCTTGTCGGTGCAGACGGTCTCGTTCAAAGGCGCGCACGGCTTCGACGCCTTGCAGCCGTCGTCGGTGCAGTCGGTCTTGCCATCCGCGTCGTTGTCGAGCAGATCCGCGCACAGCGGTCCCTTCTCGTCACAGGACTTCTTGCACATGGCAGTGGCCGCGCCGACGCATGCGGCGCTCCACATCCCCGTGCAGCAGCTGGGGTCCTGTGCACAGACGAGCGTGACGCACGCATCGCATCCAGCAGGCATGGGCGCAGCGACCTCGCACACGCTGTGCGGGCACGCGGCGCACATCGGCAGGCCCGCGCAATCCGAGTCCACGCAGTCCGTCTTGCCGTCTCCGTCCTCATCGACGAGATTGGCGCAGTTCGTCTCGTGCGGCGCCTTCACGCAAGTGAGGTTGCCTAAGCAGTCGAAGTCGGCGCAGTCCGTCTTGCCATCACCGTCGTCGTCCTTGACGTTGCCGCAGTTCTGTTCCTTGGCGTTGCCGCACGCGAGGCCGCAGATGCTGGCGACCTCACCGACGCAGATCGAGTCGAAAGAGTTCGTGCAGCAGTAGGCATCCGTGTCGCAGATCTGCTTCACGCACGCGCTGCACGACGCCACGAGCTTCTCCCCGGTGGTGCACAGATCGTGGCTGCACGCGCCGCACGCAGCCTTTGTCATACAGTTCAGGTCGTCGCAGTCGGTCTTGCCGTCCTCGTCGTCGTCGACGGCGTTGCCGCAGTCGGTCTCGGTCGTGACGCCGCACTCGGGAAGCGGAGCGCAGTCGAAGTCGTCGCAGTCGGTCTTGCCGTCCTTGTCGTCGTCGGCCTTGTTGGCGCACGACGTCTCGTGCGCGCCGGGCTGACACGCCTTGTCATCGGCGCAGTCGGCGTCCACGCAGTCGGTCTTGCCGTCCTGGTCCTGGTCGACGCCATCGTCGCAACCGACTTCGTTGTTGCAGCCTGCGGAGCACTGGAGCGCCGCCAGGGTGACGCAGTAGCCGTCCCACGACTTGTTGCAGCAGAAGGGGTCGGCGCCGCACACCGCCGACGCGCAGCTACTGCAGTTCTTCTTGAGGGCCGCGCCCGTCGCGCACGTGTCGTGCGTACAGGGCTTGGGGCAGAGGACCTCGTCGGTGTCGCAGTCGGGGTCGGTGCAGTCGGTCTTGCCGTCCATGTCGTCGTCGACCCCGTTGCCGCAGCCGATCTCCTTGTCGCACTTGGTTCCGCACGTCGAGACCGCGACGCCTACGCAGACGGCGTCCCATGCGATCGAGCAGCACGACGGGTTCACCTTGCACACCTTGGTCACGCACGCGTCGCAGGCCTTCGGGTTCGCGGTGCCCAGCTCGCATGGGCCGTGCGCGCAGGGCGCGCAATCGGCGGACGACGTGCAGTGGTCGTCGGCGCAGTCGGTCTTTCCATTGTTGTTGTTGTCGACGCCGTCGGAGCAGTTCGTCTCGTGAGGTGTGGTCTTGCAGACGAACGCGGTGGCGCAGTCGCTGTCGACGCAGTCGATCTTGCCGTCGTTGTCGTCGTCCTTCTGGTTGGCGCAGTCGGTCTCGCCGGACCCGCTGCTGCATGGCTTCTTGCAGATCGTGCCCACCTCGTTGACGCACAAGTTGTCCCAGTCGGTGGCGCAGCAGAAGGCGTCCTGCGCGCAGATCAGGTCGACGCAGGAATCGCAGCCCTGCGCGAGCTTCGCGCCGACCGTGCAGAGCGGGTGTGCGCACTGCGAACACGTGGCGGCCATCTCGCAGTCGGTGTCCGCGCAGTCGGTCGTGCCGTCCTTGTCGTCGTCGACCTTGTCGCCGCAGTTGACCTCCTGCGCGAGCGCGCAGAACTTCGAGCCCGTGCAGTCGGAGTCGGCACAGTCGGTCTTGCCGTCGCCGTCCTCGTCCTTCGCGTCGTCGCACGCGAGTTCGGTCGCGCCAGGCGTGCAGGCCGCGCTCGCGGCGCAGTCGGGGTCCTTGCAGTCGATCCCGAAGTCGCCGTCGTTGTCGACGCTGTCGCTGCAGTTGACCTCGGTCGGGCAGTTCTTCGCGCAGAACAGCTTGACGGCGCCCGCGCACCACGCGTCCCACTGCGTCGCACAGCAATACTGATCGGCCGCGCAGATGACTCCGACGCAGGGATCGCAGCCGGCGGCGAGCTTTGGCCCGGGCAGGCAGGCGTCGTGCGCGCACTCCGTTGGGCACGCGGCGCCGTCGTTGACGCAGTCCGGATCGGAACAGTCGGTCTTGCCGTCGGTGTCGTTGTCCAGGCCGTCGGCGCAGGCGCCCTCCGCTCCGCACGTCAGATTGCAGACCGTACCGACCTGCTTTACGCAGAGGTTGTCCCAGGCACTCGTGCAGCAGTAGGGGTCCACCTGGCAGATCTGGTTGGCGCACTCCGAGCACGCGGCGGTCTCGGGCGGTCCCTGCGTGCAGAGATCGTGGGCGCACTTGGTGCACGGCTTCTGTGTCGCGCAGTCTCCGTCGCCGCAGTCGGTCTTGCCGTCCGCGTCGTTGTCGACCTTGTCGCCGCACGCCTGCTCGGTCTTGCTCTTACACGTGACGATGTCCGCCTGGCAGTCGGAGTCGTCGCAGTCGATCCAGCCGTCACCGTCGTCGTCCTTCTTGTTCGCGCAGTCGGTCTCGGGCTTCGGACACAGGTCCACCGCACCGGCCGCGCACGTGCCGCCCGCGCACTTGTCTGCGCCGCTGCACGCGTCGCCGTCGTCGCAGGGCGTGCCGTCGGGGTGAGGCTGGCTTTTGCAGGTCTTCGTCGCTGCCTCGCAGTAGACCTTCGTGCAGAGGTCCACGACGTTCGCTGCCTTGACGCACTGGAGATCGTCGACGCAGCCGACGGGGGCCTCCGTGTCCGGCGTCGCGTCGACGGCCATGTCCTCCCCGCCGACGTCGGCGGCGAAGGTCGTGTCGGCGGAGACGGTTGCGTCTGTCGGGAGCGATGCGTCGCCGCCCGCGGTCTCTGCCGCGGCCGCGTCGGAGCCGCCACCGCTGCCGCCGTCCGCCGCGGCGGCATCCGCGGCCGCGCCGTCGAGGAGCGCGATATCGGTGGCCGCGGTCCCCCCTGTGACGCCGCTCGAGCCACTGCACGCGGCGACGAGCGAAGCGCAGAGCGCGCAGGAGATCAGGCGTGTCAGCGACATGAAACCCTCCCGGCCGGTTCGACCGCGGCGACGTGGTACGGGGACGCGACCCGAAAGGTGCGCGAAGCGGCCCGCCGAGTCAATGGGGCGTTGACGCACCGCGGCCAGTGGAGCCCCCTGCGGTGGGAGGCGGGAGCGACCTCGTCAGGGCTTGATGCCGCCGACGTACGCATAGGCGGTAGCGGCGTAGTACCCGTAGGCGGCCGAGTAAAATGGCTCGTCACTGTCGATGACGTGGGCACCCTCTTGTACCTGCTCGTAGCAGACGCTCCACGCGCCGGGACCGATCGGCGTCCACGTGCAGGTCGTCGGCTTGCCGTCCACCGTCACGACATGGCCCGTCTTGACCGCCACGGCGACCCAGTGATGCGTGTCCTTGGGATACTGAAGCGGCGAGTAGACGAAGTGCTTCGACGGAAATCGCGGGATGGGGATCATGAAGATCAGGGCGGGATCGCCGGTATACGACGCAGGTGACGAACCCGCCGAGGTCAGGATCTGGGCGACGTAGACGGGGCCGGTCGCGTGTACCTCGAACGACGACGCGGTGTAGGCCTCCGCCCACTTCCCGGCGTTCAACGTGATCCCGTCGAGGTCCTTGATCGGGGGATCCGTCTTGACGGTCGTGCCGTCCTTGACGGCGAGGATCCTGACCAGGTCCTCCGTGTCCGGATCGCGGGGCGCCGAGCGCACGTAGACGTAGTTCTCGGCGAGCTGATCGGTGGGCAGCATCATCTCTTCGATGTGCTCGGCGCAGCAGCCGCCATTGGCCTGCATGTCCTTCTTGTCGGGGTTGTTGACCACGGCTTCCTTGTGCGCCGAGAAGACCGCGACGTTCTTGGTCGCGGTGATTTCCGTGCCCGTCACGTCCTGGTTGCCCAGGTCGAAGATGCTCCCCGTGCCGATCGCCTCCATCGTCAAGACCTGCCCCTTGCCAAGGGTGATCGTCTGCACCGAGCCGGGCTTCATCGCGTTGAAACCGCTCGCGGCCTTGACGTTGACCGTGCTCTTGATCGTGACGTTCGTCTTGTCCTGCGTGGCGATGACACTGAAGTAGCTCGTCTGGCCGGTGAGATCCGCGCCCGGGACGGAGATGGCGTAGTAGTGCTTGCCGAGCAGCTGCGGCGGCAGGATGAGCGACGCTTCGTTGACGTAGTTGGTCGTCGCGAGCGGCAGGAACTGATGCACGGTGATGGGACCCGTGGCCGAGACGTGCACGGACTTGTCGCTGATGCCGGTGCCGTCGATGTACATGCCGTATTCGACCAGCTCACCCGCGGGGTTCTTCATCGCCTTCGGGAGCGGGAAGACCACGCTGCCCCCCGGCGGAATGTCCTGAGATGGCTGCGAGAGCTTGTAGCCGCCGCCGAGCTGTACGGAGGCCTTCACGGTCTTCGTGTTGGGGTTCGAGACCGCGAGGCCCGGCGCATCGAACATCGGGTGCGTGAAGGGGTCGTCGAACATCGGGATGGCGGCCGTCCAGAACTCGCACCCGAACTGGGCGCCGTACTTCAGGTCGGCCACGTTGCACGCGGCGAGGCACGCACCGTCCTTGCACAGCGAGTCCTCCGCGCAAAGATCCGGCGTGGGGTCGTACGCGGATCCGTCGGGCTTGCACACGCCCGGCTGCTTCGGCGCGAGGCACGTGTAGGAGTTCGGCACGCAGATCATCGACTGCTGGCACGACGCGCCCGATCCCGTGTCTGCGCACAGGCCGAGCGCGCACTCCTCGACGGTGATCTGCCCGTTGACGCAGCTCCAGAGGTGGTTCTCGTCGGCGCAGAATGGTGCGCCGCTGCACGAGGGCACTGCGTCCAGGTCGATGCCGTCGGACAGCGGCACGTCGAGCGCGTCGCCTCCCGAGGGCGCGTCGCCGACCTCGCCTTGCGTGGCGTCCGAGAAGCTGAAGTTCGCGCCGTCGCCGCCCCCCACGTCCTTGGAAGAGCCGCCGGTCTCGGGTGACGAGCAGCCGAAGGACACCGACGCGAGGAGACAGAAGACGGCGATCGCGAGAGGTCGAGCGTTCACGACAGAGGACCTGCGCGCCACGCGGCGCAAGCGACTACCTATCAGAGCGCGCCGCCGCTTTCCATTTCGGGCGAATGTCGGCCGTCTACGCGAAGAGGTGAGCGATGCCCAGCAACTCGACCGCGCGCGCCGTGAAGGCGTGCAGCAGGCTCCACGACGGGCCCTGCGTCCCTTCGACCAGGCCGGTCACGGCGATGAAGCCGAGCGCCGCGACGGCCAAGCCAGGTGGAACGAGCGCGGTCGCCGCGAGCAGGTGCCGGCCAGTCCAGCGCGCGTCGTCCCCGATGCCAGCGCGCTCCTGGTAGCGGAAGAAGACGTAGGCGATCGGTACCAGCGCGCACATCCATGCCACGAAGTTGACGGCGGGAACCCCCTCGAAGGCGGGCGGGAGGCGCGCGTCCCAGACCCAGCAGCCCGACGCGGTCGCGACCGGATCGATCTGGAGATCGAGCATCGTGGCGAAGGCACCCACCGCGAGCGCCGAGAGGGGGCTCGAGCGCTTGAGCCACGGGGCCAGCGCGCGTAATTTCCAGACCACGAAGGTGGCCATGTACAGGACCACGCACCAGCCGAGGATCGTCGCGATCGGCGCCACGAACGGGGGCACGATCGTCTGGCGCAGGTTCGTCTCGTGGAAGAAGCCGAGCAGGATGCCGCCGTTCTCGAGCAGGACGCCGTAGAACAGCCCGGCCCCGAAGAAGAGCGCGCCCCAGCCTCTGCGCTGCGTCGCGGCGTGCCAGACGAGCAGGCCGCCCCAGAAGAAATTCGACCATTCGTAGAGCTCGCGCAGGCGCTCGATCGGGACGGGCGCCGGCCGATGGACGAGCACGTTGAGCATCGGCAGCCCCAGCGCCAGGCCGATCGTCCAGGCCGCGAGACGTCCGCGGTGGAGCACGTCCGGCGCGAAGCCCGAGCGGAAGGCGTAGTAGGTGACGAACACGGCGACGGGGAAGACGACGGTCCACGCGAGTCCCACGAGGGGCGGGTCGTAGGCCGTCAACTCCGTGTTCAGGATCAGGCAGCCGTAGAAGAGGAACATCCACGCCGGGAAGTGGTCGCTCACCTCGGTCCAGGCCGCTCGTACACGTTCCCTCATCCCGCGTCACCCTCCGCCGCCGCGCCGCGCATCGCGCCCGGGCCTCACCGAGGCCAGGATCTGCGCGCGCCGGCCCCGCCGTCAAGGCCGCCCCAACGGAGCGTCCTGTTGTCTGTGGCGCGTGGTCTCCGTAGTCTGGAGGCCGCTCATCGAGAGCCCAGGTCCTCGCGTGTCCGACCGCCATGCCCTCCGACTCCTTCCGGTTGCCCTCGCGATCGGCCTCGCCTGCTGCGGGCACGAGCGCGTCCACTACGCGGTCACCGCGCCCGCGCGTGACTTCGTGGCGTTCCCTGCGGTGGTCACGCGGCCCATGCCTCCGGTGCTCTACGCGCTCTCCGACGTGCACGGCGGATACGATCGCATGGTCACGCTGCTCGAGACGTGGGGCCTCGTCGCGAAGAGCCCCGCGAGCCCTGCGGCGCTCAGGTGGACGGCGGGAAACGCGATCCTGGTCGTCGTCGGCGATCTGGTCGACAAGGGGCCCCGCTCGGTGGACGTCGTGGACGCGCTCATGGCCTTGCAGACCAGCGCGACGCTCGCGGGCGGTGACGTCATCGTGCTGCTCGGCAACCACGAAGCGGAGTACTTCGTGGACCCTGGCAACGACAAGACTACGAAGGGCGACGGCTTCGCCTCGGATCTCGACAGGCGCGGCCTGAGCCCCGTCGACGTGGCGAGCGGCCAGGACCCGCGCGGGTTGTTCCTGCGTCAGGCGCCGCTCGGAGCCAAGGTCGGGTCCTGGTTCTTCGCGCACGCAGGCCGCACGCACGGGCGCTCGCTCGAGGAGCTGGAGGGCGCTCTCAGCGCCGCGATCCTACGGAACGACCACTACGAGGACGCCGAACTCACGGGCCCCGACTCGATCCTGGAGGCGCGCGACTGGTGGGGCGACGGCAGCGTCGCGGTGGCTGGCGCGAAGGCCCTCGGCGTGGCGCACATCGTGATGGGGCACGACCCGAACGCGCTCGGCGTTGCCGGCAGCATCCAGGTGGGCGCGGGCACGGCCCTGCTGCGGATCGATTGCGGCCTCTCGCCGGGCGTAGACTACAGCGACGGTCGCCTGCTGCGCGTGCGGATCGACGGTGGGCACGAGATCGCGGAGGAACTGCGCCCGAATGGTAATAAATCAGAGATATTCAATAAATCAATTAACTGATTATTTATGTAGTTTATGAGGTCGCGGCTCAAAATCGTCCGGCGTGAACGCGGCTGGCAGCAGCTCTCGCAGCGTGTAGCCGCGGCGGACCCCCTTGACGGAGACGAGCAGCACATCGAGATCCAAGCCGAATTCGGCCAACGCCTGCCGGCACGTGCCGCACGGCGCGGCGGGGTTGTCGGCGTCGGTGACGATCACGATGTCGCTGAAGCGGCGTTCGCCCGCGCTCACGGCGGCGCAGAGCGCGCTTCGCTCCGCGCAGGTGCCGGACGGGAAGGCAGCGTTCTCCACGTTGACACCGACGAACACGCGCCCGTTGAAGGACCTGAGCGCGGCTCCGACCGAGAAGCCGGAGTAGGGCGCGTGCGCGTTGTCGCGGACGTTGAGCGCGGCGCGAACGAGCGCTTCGAGGTCGGCGGTGGTCGTTTGGGTCATGGAGCTTCCTCTTGAGGGTGGTGGATCAGTCGATCTTTGGGAGGATGGCGCCGAGCAGCCGGGCGGTCTGCGCGGCCGCGCGTCCGGCGACCTCGGTGACCTCGCCGTGATCGAGTGGATCGCCCGACAGGCCCGCGCCGAGGTTCGTGATGCACGAGATGGCCAGCACGCGCAGGCCCTGGTGGCGGGCCACGATCACCTCGGGCACCGTGGACATGCCCACCGCGTGGGCGCCGAGCAGGCGCATCATGTGGATCTCCGACGGGGTCTCGTAGCTCGGTCCGAGCAGGCCCGCGTACACGCCCTCCGTGATCGCGATCCCCATCTCCGCGGCGGTCTCGAGCGCGAGCCTGCGCAGGTGCTTGTCGTACGCGACGGTCATGTCTACGAAGCGCGGTCCGAGGGCGTCATCGTTGGGGCCGATGAGCGGATTCCACCCCGTGAGGTTCAGGTGGTCCTTGATGACCATCAGCTGACCCGGTTTCAGCGACGCGTCGGTGGATCCCGCGGCGTTCGTGATCACGACGGTCCGTACGCCGAGCGCGCCGAGCAGCCGCACGCCGAAGGTGACCTGATCGTAGCCATGGCCTTCGTAGCGGTGCCATCGACCGGCCATGCAGATCACGCGACGGCCGGACCAGGAGCCGGCGATCAGCTCGCCGCGGTGGCCGTGGACGCCCACGTGCGCGAAGTGCGGGATCTGCGCGTAGGGCATGTGGCGAGCGTCCTCGATCAGATCGACGACGCCGCTCAGCCCGCTGCCAAGCACGATGCCGACCTCGCTGTCGATGGGGCCAATCTTCGCCTGAATCGCGTCCGCGGCTTCGCGGAGGCACGCGACGGTGGTGTGGCTCATGGGTGCTCCGCGATCGGCGCAAAGGGGTCGATCGTGACGAGGCCGTCCGGATGGGTCGACAGGCGTGGAAGCGCCGGGTCCGATGGCGCTGGGCCGTCCGAGATGTCGCACGCAGCCAGGTAGTCGCGCGCGCCGGCCTCGGCGGACGCGTCGTTCGAGGCGTGCACCAGGCCGAGGACGTCGCCTTCCCGGACCGCCGATCCGCGCGGCATCTCCACGACGAAGCCGACGGACGAGTCCACGTGGTCGCTCGCCTTGGATCGTCCCGCGCCGAGTCGTACGGCCGCGAGCCCAATGTCCAGCGCGTCGAGCGTGACGAGCGTCCCGGAGCGCGGCGCACGCACGGCGCGCACGACAGGCGCCCTGGGGAGTGTGCCCTCTGGATCGTCGCAGACGCGCGGATCCCCGCCCTGCGCGCGGACGAGCCGCCGGAAGAGCTCGAGCGCGCGACCGGAGTCGAGCGCCTCGTCCATGCGGCGCGCGCCGTCTGTGTGGCTCGTGGCGACGCCCGCGAGGCGCAGCATCTCCGCACCGAGCGCCACCGAGATCGCGCGCGTCTCGCCTCGCGATTCGCCCCGCAGCACACGCACGCTCTCCAGGATCTCGAGCGCGTTGCCGACGTGTGTGCCGGTCGGCGCGTTCATCCACGACAGCCACGCCGTCGCCTTGCGGCCCACCTCGCCCGCGAGCGTGACCATCGTGCGCGAAAGGTCGAGCGCGTCCAGTGGCGTGCGCATGAACGCGCCACGTCCGACCTTTACATCCAGCACCAACGCCCCAACCCCCTCGGCGATCTTCTTGGACAGGATCGAGCACGCGATGAGCTGCACGTTCGGCACTGTCCCCGTCACGTCCCGCAGCGCGTAGAGCTTGCGGTCGGCCGGCACGAGGCGCTCCGTCTGACCGATGAGGCACAGGCCTATCTCCGCCGTGATGCGCTTGAAGGCGGTCGCGTCGAGCCGCACGTCGAAGCCCGGGATGCTCTCGAG
>Ga0172370_10001227_pt1 | contig 39788 bp, 90 predicted proteins | sample LakKiv5m_FD_114538 | JGI IMG/M metagenome (GOLD analysis project Ga0172370, IMG submission 114538) | Freshwater microbial communities from Kabuno Bay, South-Kivu, Congo - kab_022012_11.5m | ecosystem: Environmental > Aquatic > Freshwater > Lake | place: Democratic Republic of the Congo...
GAAATGAGAGGTGAAATGAGAGGTGAAATGAGAGGTGAAATGAGAGGTGAAATGAGAGGTGAAATGAGAGGTGAAATGAGAGGTGAAATGAGAGGTGAAATGAGAGGTGAAATGAGAGGTGAAGGAAGAGAATTTCGTGGTGAAAGAAGAATGCATCAGGAAGGTGTAAAAGAAGAAATTAAACAAGAGGTTATCAAAGAGGAAAAAAACAATTAAAGATGTTAAAAAGGACAACGCACCTGATTCACAAATGTATGAGTTAGATATGGAGAACTTTATAAAATATATTCAATATAAATCGTAATAGTCCTTTACATTATCAAAAGAGCCTGTACAAATAATACAGGCTTTTTTTATAAATTAAAATTATATATACATCATAATAAAAATATAATATAATAATTTATGAAGTATATTAGAACATATGAAAGTATCTTTAAAAATATAAACAAATATATTATGGAAAATAAAATATATGAAAATCAGGAAATACAAGATATAATCAATAAATCCGAAGCATTTCTTAGTAAGAAATTCAATTCTTTTGTAACTATATGGAGTAGTGTAGGTAGTAGTGCAACAATTAATATTCATCTAAACCACATCACAAAAAAAGAAAAATTAGAACCAATTATTAATTTTTTTAAAAACTACGATTGGAAAATAGATAATCTAGACAATAAAATGAAATTTATAGTTACGGTACCTCATTCTTTTCTGATAAATATTCTAGATTAAAAGGGGTTTGTGGTAAATTCTCATTATTGAAACCTGTCCATGATTTATTATAGAATACTAATTCTTGTATGTTTCATGTTCCAATATCACTTATTGTTAATTTTTCATTGAGGTTGGTCTGGATTTTCACAGTTACCTGAAGAAGTAAAGCTAGAACCATTCCAATATTTCCATATAGTTTTATTTGAGTAGTATCCAGAAGGCGCAGATGTGTTACAATTTGAAGTAACATATAACAAGGTAGATGATGAGAACGTTGATGCGTTACCATATAATGTAGATGGTGAATTATTATCACAAGCTGTTTGACCATCAACACTTGAGTAATATAAAGTATAGGTATAACATGTTGGAGCTGCCGTAGTTGTTGTTGTTGAAGTTGCAGAACATGATACTGCAGTTCCTAATGATGAGCCATTCCAATATCTGTAAACAGAACCATCACTATAATATCCATTAGATGCAAATGAACTACAAGTTGCACCACCTGGATAAGTATATATCTTAGTTGCACTAGTAAAGTTATATGCATCTATATTGTAAGGATTATCTGAACTACTGCATGCAAATGAACCAACTGATGAATCATATTTTAAATATATTGTATAACATACTAAAGCTGTTGTTGTTGTGGTTGTACCTGCTGCAGCTGTTGTGGTTGTGGTTGTGGTAATTCCAGGACAAAGTGAAGCTGATCCTAAATCTCCGCCTCCGCTTGATGTCCATTGTCTAACAATTGTACCATCACTATACCAAGTATCAACATCATTATAGCATTTTGTAGCATTCTTAGTTACTGCCAATGCATTTGCAAAAGTTGTTCCGACAATGTAAGTATTTATTGTATTAGAAGTACTACAAGCATCTGAAGAAGATGTAATAGAAAATTTCAATGTGATTTTTGTGACTGATTCACAACATTCATTTTCCCATATTGCCTCAATTTTACCACTAGAATTAACCTGTACAACTTTCAGATATGTCTGCTCAAATGAACCATCTTGTAGGCCACCATAGATATAATATCCTGCCGATTTCTTTGAACCATCACACTGATTCTGCCAAACAACGTCGCCTATCGTTGGCACACTATATGCAGTTCTTGTTAATGTGGTCTCTGATATTGATCTGGCATTATTCATATAGTCACACAAAGCTGTATATGCGGTAGAATATGAACTTGTAATATCTGTTCCATTAACTAAATTATAGAGAGCATAATATCTCGTTGATTGCTCGCATGAAAGTGTCGTCGTCGTTGTCGTTGTTGGTCCAGTAGTTGTTGTAGTAGAGGTTGGTGTTGATGTTGTTGATGTTGTAGTGGTGGTTATCACTGTAGTAGTGGTTGTTGTAATTTGGGCACAACCAATTACACATGAATCATATGGCCCTGAAACATAACCTGCAACCCAATCACCGGTGCCGCCTTCTGTTGTAATTTCTAATAGATTCAATCCAAGTTCCTCGATATTTAACCAATAATATTTACCCGTAGTTAATACTGTATTTATAACTATTTCATGTGCTTGAACTGGATTACAAGTAGTACAACTCATTCTATAAGAATTATAATAATGAAGATTTGATGTTGTTGTCGTTGTAGTAGTTGGTGATAATGTAGTGGTAGTTGTTGTAACATCGCAATTGAATAAACTACTGGTAGCACCAACATCACTAATTCTTACTACATAATGTACACTTAAATAATAAATCGGATAATAATCATTCGTACCATTAACTGGAGTTGTTAAACTAGTATTTGTATATAGTGTTGGATATGATGCTAAATTACTAGTATTAGCATAGTATGTAGTATTGGTTGCCCAGTTAGAACATGCTAATCCAGTTGTGACGTAAGAATTAGTACTAGAAGTAAATGAATAGTATGCAATAGTTGTAGTTGTCGTTGTAGTGGGTGTTAATGTAGTTGTAGTTGTAGTTGCAGCAAGAGCTGAGAATGATTTTTGATCGCCATAGCTTAAACCAGCAGCATTTGAAGCATATGCTCTTACATAATATGTTTCTCCAGCTGATAAATCAGTTAAATAACTTACATAAGGATTTGGTGATTCACCAGCACCATTACTATAAGTACTATCACTTATAGTTGGTGTTGTATGTGTTGCCCAACAAATACCATGAGTTAATATACTACTACCACCATTGCTAGAAATAAATCCACCGCTAGTTGCTGTAGTGTAAGATATATCAGAAATGTTAGATGTCGATACAGTTGGTGGAACAATCGTTGTAGTTGTCGTAGTGGTTGGTGGTAATGTAGTGGTTGTCGTTGTTGGTGGTAATGTAGTGGTTGTCGTTGTTGGTGATAATGTAGTTGTAGTTGTAGTTGGTGGTAATGTAGTTGTCGTAGTGGTTGGTGGTAATGTAGTTGTCGTAGTGGTTGGTGGTAATGTAGTTGTAGTTGTAGTTGGTGGTAATGTAGTTGTCGTAGTGGTTGGTGGTAATGTAGTTGTAGTTGTAGTTGGTGGTAATGTAGTTGTCGTAGTGGTTGGTGGTAAAGTAGTTGTCGTAGTGGTTGGTGGTAAAGTAGTTGTAGTTGTAGTTGGTGGTAATGTAGTTGTAGTTGTAGTTGGTGGTGCTGTAGTGGTTGTAGTTGTTTCTCCAGGTGAACAAGTTGGACAACCAGGAGAGACTAGATAGTATTGACAACCATAACCACAATCGAAATAGCCTGCTCCAGATATTTGATCACCTAGATAAACAACACCAGTAGTATTTTTATACTCCACTTGTTTATTTGTATGATAAATGATTTTCCTAACGGCCATTAACTAAATGTCTTTTCTTAGATATTATATATTAAAAAAAATATTATCAATAATATTTTTAATTTTCAACATTAATATATATAATATTATGAAATATATAAAAACATATGATTCAATAAATATTATAGAACATCATAATTTTTTAAAGCCGGCTCATTCATCTAAATATCAAGTTGGTGATTATGTTTTTTTAGATGTAGAGGCTATTAAGTCGTATGATATAGCAGAAGGTGTTAAGGGAGAATTTTATGATTCATATGCTATAATTTGTTATGTAAACACCCTTTTTTCCCATCGTGACACATTGACGAAAGGAGCAGTAATAGATATGCATCCATACGATGTAGAATATTATAATGATAGATCGACATCTCTTAAAGAATCTGAAATTATCAGAAAAATGACACCAGAAGAAATTGATATTTTCAACCTCAAAAAAGAAGCACATAAGTATAATATATGAAATATATTAAAACATATGAATTTTGGAATTTTCGTAAACTAAAGAATAGAAAATTAAAAAAATTGATGATGCAATTAGCACCATTAACTGATAAGATTGTAAAAATCTTAGAAGAAGCTTATCCAGAAATAGAGATAGATATATCTGTTGATTTTGAAAGTAATACGATATATATTTATAAACTTGTGCATGAACTATACAAATATTTACTTATTAGTTTTTATTGTAATAAAGATTCTTTTGAATTAGATGTAGAAAAAATTGAATACAGCGGCGGTAAAATTATAGCAAAAGAATTTGTAACTTATATTGAAGATTTATTAGAAAAATATGCTATAAATAAAAAAATTAATAAAGAGCCAGAATATACACTTAAGGTTGGAAAAACTATGACACATTCCGAATTTGATGCCGATCATAAAACATTGATTATTAAATATGAAAGTATACCGGAAATTGTAGAAGAGATGATGATATCAAAACACATATTACAGCAAATAAATACAATTTATAAAAAATCTATCTTTTAATAAAAACTTTTCAATATATTTTCTCTATTTAAACAGAAAATGCTAGTCTCAAAAATAACAGATAGTGATGGAAATGTGTTTCAAATAACAGAAAATTATTTTTTGTATAGCGATACGGCATCCACTTTTAACGTATATACTGAAGAAATGAATGTTGAAAATATATTAGAAAAATTAAATATTAAGGATATTGAAAAATATTTACGCAAGAAAAAAATTCAAAATCTAACTAAAGAAGATTTGGAAAATTAAAAAATAATTAGTATTATTATACTCTAATTAATAGGAGAAAAAATTATGTCATTCTTTCCAAGACTTTTATCTAAAAAAGCAAGAAAATTACTCAGAGATCCTGAAAAAACCGAAAAACTAATCAACGCTATTAAATCTGATAAGAAAGAGACTTTCAATAATTCAGAAATTACTGTTAGAAAAGTTGGTCAAGGTCAAAGTAATTATTAAGAATTTTTGAATTTTTCTTGAAAAACTAGTAAAGTTAAAAATATTTTACTAGTTTTTTTATTTAATATATATACTTATTGTGAGGTATATCAACATGCACTTTAATATAAAAAATGTCGACAGATAAATATGAAACATTTAAGAATATATGAAAACTTTTCTAAGTGGATTAATATTACAGAAAAAGATGGTGTAATACTGCTTAATATATATGGACTAGCAAATGAAATGTTAGATTCAATTAATGAGGAACCTGATAAAAGAACACAGGAAGAGATAGATGAAATAGAAAAAAAATATGCAAGTCTAGTCAGACAATTATTGATTAATAAAGTTATAACACTCTATACTATAGATTTAGATAAGCATAAAGGAATTTGTGATGATGTATCATTTGAAGGTGAATACATAACACCAGAAAAGGGATATTTCGGATTTGGAAATGTATTTATATCATTAGAAGATGCTGATTTATATCTCATTCCAGACGAAGATGTTATTATTCATTTAAATGAGGATCCTGAAATGTATAGGGCAATAAATAAGTATAATATATGAAACATATTAAAATTTATGAAAGAAGGAATTTTAGAAATTATACAAAATATAAAGATATTTTGTATAAAAAATTTTATTCAGATTTATTTTTTCATATTGAGAAAAATAGATTAGAAGTATATGAGGAATTCGGTGATATTAATATTGAATTTAAAATATGGGGCAACATTTTTTCATCGGTACTAAATTCAATGAGTAAAGAATTAGGACCATATGAAATATATCCGAATAGTGGATATCAATTAACGGTACATTTTACAGAGGTACCAAAGCAGTATTTTAAAGAACTTGATTTAGAATTAGATACAGATAAATATAATTTATAGAATGTATAAGATATTAAAAGATAATAAAATAATTCTTAGTGAGATACCAGGTAAATTTGCAGGATACAAGCCTGATAAAATATTTGGAACGTTATCTTGCAAATCAGGAATGAGAATGAAAAAGGATAATAGGGTTTTCTTTCACTCTATGGAAGACGCAATTAAACAAGGTTATAGACCTTGTAAAAATTGTAAACCTATGAATGAAGACGATTTTCAGAAAATGGAGCATTTGATACCAGAAAAAACTTTAGAAGAATTTTACAACAGAAAGAAGCCGATGAAATATATCAAAAGTTACGAAGGTATTTTATTTACAAATACGAAAAGGTACTATATAGCAAAGAGAATTGAAGATAATTTTTTTGTAATATTAGAAACTCATCCATCCGGTAGATATTCTTATATTAATGTTCGAGTAATTCAACCACTTATACTAGACAATATTTTCAATATATTGACTGATGAAGTAGCCATAAATACATATGAAGATGAATATGGTAAATTGTGGGAATTTCTATATTCATCAACAGATTTGAAAGAAATAAAGAAGAAATATCAATTATATAAATCAATCGATAAATATAATTTATAACACATACAATTGAAAAACAAATTAATAATATGAAAATTAAAAAATTTGAACAGATTAATGAAGCAATGTCTAGTGAAATTAAAGAATTCATACAAAATTTTCAAGATAGCACAGATTCGGGTATTATTGATTGGATTGAATATGTTGCACCAAAAAACTCTGAATATAAGTCATTAGATATTGTTTTTGCTAATGGACACGGACTAAAAAAACTATCCGAATTTATTAAAATTGAACAAGATATACAAATTTTGGAAAAAGATATGGAAAAACTTCAAGCAAAAAAAGAAAAATTAGAAATTGAAGCATCAAATGAAACACTATATAAATTTCAAGAATATTTATTAGATAACGATTTTGATAGATTTAAAGAGTTTTTTATGGACAGTTCTTATTGGGAAGATGAAGATTTGGGTGATAAACCAGTGAATCCCGATCTAGAATACTTAAAAAAATTAGATATACATCCTACCATTGTTAAAAAATATGGGGAAAAAATATTATTAAGTTTATCTGCACATAAATACAATTTATAATAATGAAATTCATTAAAACATATGAAATGCATACTTCGACAATAATTAACGTTTGGAAAGTTCCTTATAAACTTCCACATACTGAAATTGCTGCACAAAAATTGGGGGCAGATTTAACAACTTATCATTTATATAAATTAAATGGTGAGAAAAAATTTAATTCGATTTTTATATATTTTATTGAAGAAATTGATGGTGATATTGTAACGTGGTTCTTTAATCAAGGAATAAATTATGGAATGCTTGGAAATTATAATTATAAAGGTGAAATAGAAATCACAAATGAAGATATTGAAGATTATTATATAAAAAAAAATACTGACAAATATAACTTATGATAACAAAGTTTCAAATATTTGAAAACCGAAGAAATCAACCTTATAAAAGTCCTTCTCTAAAAAGAAAAGAGGCTATAGATAAAACTAATAAATATAAAGAATTTATACCCGGTGCATATATTGTATTTAGATATTCTAATGAAATAGCAATTCAATTTTTTAGAAAAAATTCAGGTATTGATAAAACAGATTTTGATGATATCGCAGTAATTGCTAGAATTATAAATATTAATGAAATCGAGTCTGACAAGAGATATGATCCAGTTTATTATCTGGAAGCAACTCCAGTAAAATATCAAATATTTAACTCATTTGAGAAAAGTATAATAGAATTTGATAAACTTAAAAAGTATAATCTTAATTATGTATCAGATAAATATATAACTACATCTTTATTAGATGCAGAAGAAAAATATAATGAATTAGTTGATAAAATGTCACTGAAATACGATGTTGAAAAGTATAACCTATAAATATAAAACACATCAAAAATTTAAAAATGTAGAAGACATTGAAAAATGGTAAATGTTAGTAAAATATTCTACAAGTATAAAAAAGAGTAAAGAACCATCATATATTACTAAAGTTGGAAAATCTGTTAGCAGTTCTGGATTTAGTGATAAACATCCTACATTTACAATTAAATATGATAAGATACCACAAATAATAGAAGAACTTAATAGTGATGATTTTGAAATTCAAATGTCTGCAAGTAAATACAATTTATAAATATTTTCATCTTGTTCAATAAATTTTCTTGTTCAAATCCCGTGAACAAATAAAAAACGAACAAGATTTTTATTTTTTAAAAATATTACTTATATTTGTAGTAAATAAAAATTCTTATTATGAAATCTAAAAAAATAATCAATTTTTTGAGACTTACACCTAAAGATGTCACTAATACAACTTTAGAAAAAATAATAGGTTATGTTACGGACGAAGAGTTGAATGATTTAACTCTAGAAGAAATGGATGAAGTGGCATCTCTATGAAGTGAATTCATAAACCTTCTTTCTTCCTGATTCATTTTCTCGTATTTTTTTAGATATTTCATAAATTATATTTAATTGATGTGAATATATATTCATATTCATCTTTTATTTTTTGGTGTATATCATTATCTCTAAATTTTTGAATAAATATATCGGGATACATTTCTATAAATTTTTTCTGAAATTTATAATTTTTTCCTGTTCTTACCATAATATTAAAAGCTTTTGGTTCAGCACCGTTTTCTAATAAATAAATTGCGCAATCCCAACTATTGTTATATCCTGCAGTTGTTAGAGGTGATATATTAGCACTATTTGTAATATTGATATCGGCACCACCTTCAACTAAAACTTTTAATGTATCTAGGTGATTCATGTTAGATGAAATATAGGCTGGCGTTGCTGATGCACTATTTTTATCATTTACATCAACTTTATATTTATCTATCAACAATTTAGCAAGTCCAGCATTATTAATAAAACAAGCCATATGTAAAATAGAACCAAAATTATCACTATTTGAAAAAGGTTGTATATCGTGTGCATTTGGATCTGCACCATCTTCTAATAATTCTTTGACATAATCAATATCAATAGTACCTGGAAAATATTTAAATGTATCTTTAACTTCTTTAAGATCACCAATTCTATTAGTTAGATAATCTATTAACTTTTTTGTTAAATCTACATTTATTGGTAATCGTGCTTCGTATGTTTTAAGGTATTTCATAAGTTGTATTTATTTGCTGATAAGATAACTTCTAAATCTTCTTTATTTGGTGAAAAGTATATAATTTCATTTTTTAAAATAATTCTGGAATTAACACGATCATTAAAAAATCTTTTTAACATTTGAGGTATATCACAATCATAATAAACTATATAATTCTCTTTATCTGTAATTTCTAATATAATTCCAATATTATTTCTAATTATAGAATTTATATGTATTTTTGCAAATCCTTCTTTTTGTTCACAAATCACATAGTCACCGATCTGTGGTTCGTCTTTAGTTGAATCCTCATATTTTTTTAGGTATTTCATAGTTTCATAGGTTGTATTTATCAGCATCAATTTTGAATTTTGATCCTATCATCAGAAAGTAAATCTTCTTTAAATTTTTTAATCAATTCTTTGTCATTACCAGCTGGACCTGATGCAAATTCCTTTTTCTCTACATCTTTTAATGTTTTAGATACAATATTATTTTGAATGATGTAATCTTTGATTGTTATATTCATAGATTTTAAATTTAATACTCTCAAATTTTCTGTCCAATCTATAAATTGAAAATTACCTCTATATCCGTTTTCAAAAAGAAAAAAAAGTAATGGATAAGATGAACCATTATGACCAATATAGCCCACATGCATATTATTAAATAGATACATATTTCCCGGTATTAATTCTTTTTCACCGAGCGAGGGACACTTTGTAGATTTTTCGTATGTTTTAATATATTTCATAGGTTATATTTATTTGCTGCTATTTCGTAGCCTTCTAATTTTATTTCACCTTTATATTTATATTTAATATTTTTATCATTTGTATAATCTTGAAATCCTTCTTGTTTATCATTTTCGTCCATACAAATATAGAAATCTTGTTCTTTTGTATATAATGCATTTATATTATCTGTAAAACCAACGAAGACACCGATTATTTTTTTGATTTGGTCTACATTGACTTGTTGTATGCCTCTTTTTATTATAGATTTATTTTCTTCTGTTGTATTAATTTTATCAATTGCTATAAATATTAGGTTTAGTTTATTATAGGGTATATAATAGAATTCACCGTCGTATAAATCTGGAAAATATTTTTCATATGTCTCAATATATTTCATAGGTTGTATTTATTTGCTGCTAATATAGCTTCTAAATTTTCTTTATCTTTTGACCAATGTTTAATTTCACTTCTTTGAAACCGTCTAACTCCTAACCCATCATCCGATGGAAATCCAAAACTTTCGGGTTCAAATTCAACCTTATTAAAATTAATACCATACTTAATCAAATATACTATCTTTGTTATCTTAATTATCTGACCAACATTATTATCTATAAAATCAATAATATCATTATCCTCATTAAAAGTATTAACATCTTTACATATAACCCAATCACCAATTTCTGGTTCACTCATATTTTCATATGTCTCAATATATTTCATATGTTGTATTTATTTGCTGCTAATATAGCTTTCTAAATCTTTTTTATTTTTAGACCAATGTTTAATATGTTCTTTGAGAAATGCTCTATGAGAACTTTGATTAAAAATAAAATCTTCTTCTATTTCATTTGGAATATTTTGGTATTCAATTATATATAGTTTACAATTCCTATTATCTGGTAAATGCCAAATATCATTTTTTACTAATTTTCCAATATTTGATGATATAAAATTATTTAGCATTTCAGTATTAGATTTATTAATGCTGGTCCATTTGGGTGGATTTTGGCATATTACATAATCACCAATTTCTGGTTCGCTCATATTTTCATATGTTTTTATAAATTTCATAGGTTGTATTTATTTGTCTTTATTTTGATTTCATATTCTTCTATTTCTTCAGGTGTTGCATATCTATCAATTTCATCTTCATTTATCCAAAAAGTAATAATATCATTATTTTTTCTTTTATCAATAGCTTCTACTTTCAATCGCATAGTGATTTTTTTGTATTTTTGTACTATAATAGATACATCTACGATTTTTACACAAGTATCAACATGCCATTCATAATCATTACTATCAAGAATAACATAATCATTTGTAAAATATTTAAGTACATTACCACCAACTACTTCTTCATATGTTTTAATGTATCTCATAGGTTGTATTTATTTGCGTCTTGTTTTAGTATTCTTTCTTCTCTGATTCGTTCTACTAAATCTTTAACACCAGCAAGTCCGACTTCTAGAAATTGTTTAATAGTTATAATATCTTCCATAAATTTTACACCTGCGCCCCATCCTGGCGTTGTAATGCTTGAATAATAAATTTCTTTATTCCCCCATCTATTACAAATCTCTATGTCCCATGCCCAAGGTAATAAACGTCCAGTTAATTGTTTTTTATCATTTAAATCTTTACGAATTTGTGCGACTAAACCATTTATTTTTACATAATTTGTATATTTTTCAAATTCTTTAATAGCAAGTTTAATTTCTTCATCTGATGCATTTCTAATATCTATTGCAAATTCAATATCTGGTAGAACCGGAAGTTTCTGAACATCAAGTCTTGCTTCACTCGACATTTCAAATATTTTGTATGTTTTAATATATTTCATAGGTTGTATTTATTTGTTGCTATCAATATTTCTAATTCTTCTTTATCTTTACTACTATATAAAATCTCTTTTCTTCTAAATCCTCTTACAGATCTAATTCCGTTGTTATAAACGAAATATTTTTCTATCTCTTCGGGAATATCTTGGTATTTTACAATATATCTTATGTTATGATCATAATGATATTTTTCAGAATTATAATCTATAATTTTTCCTACATTATTTTCGAGAAATTCGTTCATAATTTTATCTACATAAGGATCATAATGATCAATAAACGTTTCATCATAACAGATAACATAATCACCGATTTGTGCTTCTGATAAATAGGTTGCTTCTTCAATTTCTTCGTATTTCTTTAGGTATTTCATATATTATATTTATTTGTTGCTATCAATACTTCCAATTTTTCTTTATTTTTAGACCAGTATATAATTTCACTTTTGCTCATAGGTCTAACCGTAATATTATCATATACCGTAATAAACATTTTATTATCTAAAAGATATTGTGGCACATTTTCGTATTGAACTATATATTCATGAAAATCTCCATATCCATATTTATCATATTTTTTATCTTTATTTTCTAAATATTTACCGACATTATTATCTAAAAATTCATACAATTTCATAAGACCCTCATCATCATTATAATTATCATCTCTTTCAGAACAAATAACATAATCTCCAATTTCAGGTTCAGTTGTATTATTTATTAAATAGTTTTCGTTAAATCTTTTAATGTGTTTCATACTTGTATATATTTATTATTTGTACAAATTTGTCTCTAATTATAGATTGTATTTATTTGCATCTATTTCCCAGTCTTCTAATGTTATTTCACCCTGATACTCTGCATATTTTGAGAACAATTCCATTCCTATTTTTAGTTCTTCTTCAGTTGTACCATACCATATTTCATAAGATGAATCCTCAAATAATGATGCTGTTGAGATAAGTATTCCTATTTTTGTATCTGATGATAATGATTTAGATATTTTTATTATTTCTTTTTTGGTTATATTTAAATTTGGATTTGTTTCTAAAAGTTTAGTAAGTGCTAATTGAATCAATTTAGAATTGATGTAAGGTATAAACCAGAATTGTTTTTTTTTATTTTTTTCGTATGTTTTAATATATTTCATTATAGATTATATTTATTCATTGCTTGTTTTAATCTTTCTTCTTTGATAAATTTTGTGATTGCTTTTATAAGTTTTTTGCTTACATTTTCTGGATACCATTTATCAAAAGCAATTTTTGGTCCCTGGTCGTATTTAATCCAGTAGTCAAGTTGAAATCTATTTTCTAAGGGAAGATATATTTCTATAAAACCAGATGCGCCACCGTCGTCTGATAGTTTATCAACTTTAAAATCTGATATTACAAAACCTTCGTAGGGTTCTTCTATTTCATCATCTGATAGATAATTTTTTTCGTATGTTTTGATATATTTCATAAATTAGTTTCCCGAACATTTGTGATTACATCACAAATTATATTTTTTTACATCTTTTCCAAAATTTATATATTCTTTAACACCAGTAAGTCCGACTTCTAAAAAATCTTCAATTGAAATTATATCTGCTGCTTCTTTAACAGGTGGACCATATTCACATTTCCATTTTTGTATGCAATTTAATTGAATAAATAAAGAGTTATCAATAGACGGTTTATAAAAATTTTTTTCAGAATTACTTAAATTAACAAGCCAGAAATTGGGTTCATTACCTGGAGATATAGGTGGAAGCAAACCTGGTTTAAGATAGTGCTCACTTCTTTTTAAGTATGTTTTTTGTGATCTTTGTATTTCAAAATATTTTTCAAATTCATCTAACGCATTATCCATATCAACATATTGAGCATCACTAACATCAATAGCGAATTTAAATTCAGAAGAATCTCCTAATATTTTATTAGCTGAAGTTTCAACTTCTTTTACCGGTTCATTTGATTTTTTTGATTTAAAAAAATCAAAAATGTTTTCGTATGTTTTAATATATTTCATAAATTATATTTATTTGAATTTTCTATGGTTTCAAATTCTAATATTTCTTCTTTGTTAGCTTTTCTTTTAATATTTTTTAATCCTAGCATATAAAAAATATATTCTTTATTGGAACCTTTAAGAAATGTCTTAACTATAAAATGATTCCAGTCAATATCAAGAATTCTACCTAATCTAATATTTGTACTATACTTCTCACTTGATATAATTATTTCATCAATAACATAAATATCACCAGGTTTTATATTTTTAGTCCAAGCTTCGTATAGTTGTAAATGTTTCATAAATTATATTTTATTATATCTTTATCTAAATCAGTGGCTTTTCTTATTTGATTTTCTCTGACCCAAACACTATTCAATCCATCGGAGGTAGATATTTGATATGGATATCTTTCATCATACCTATCATCAACCAAAGAAATATGATAAATTTTACCTACTTTAAAGCCATAAGTATCAGTGTCAAGAGAAGATTTAATTAAAACAACCATTTCATCCTCATTCATCAAATAATTTTTATTTATACTTCTTTCGTATGTCTTAATATATTTCATAAATTATATTTTTTCATATCTTTAAATGTTTGTATATTATCATTATCTATAATACCGATATATTTAGACACATAATTTTTTGGTAATGCTGAGATCGTCTAACTGAAGATATTCATCTTCATCAATTTCATAGAAGTCCCACTGATCATCAAAAAATCTTAAAAAGCATCCGACATAATCCTCATCATAGAAAAAATTATCATCTGTTGTGAGATAATTCATAATATCTTCTCTGATTTCTTTTGTTATATCGATTTGCGTTAGTGCGAATTCAAAAGTTTCTTCATCGTGATAAGGCATATAACAATGAAAAACTTTATGTTTTTTATTTTGTTCGTATGTTTTAATATATTTCATATGTTGTATTTAGATGAGGTTTTATTTATTATATAACGTTCATATTCTTCTGGAAAATTTTCCATAATAAATTCTCTAAATTTTGGTGAAAAATCAAAAATATCTGGATTATTTGTAAAATCCGATTTTAATGTTATATCTGCGCCATTTTCTATTAAATATTTTATGGTATTTTTTATTCTTTCACTTTTATAGAAAGAATAACCACCATATGCTGCTATATACATCAAAGGTGTCATTCCATTTTTATTTTGAGCATTTACATTTGCGCCATTTTTTATTAAAAATTTAATTGTAGAGAAAGCGCCAAATTTAGCAGCTAAATGTAAAGGTGTATTCATATCATGATCCACACAATTAACATCTGCGCCTAGTTCTACAAATTTTTTTACTTCTGCTAATGATGCCTTATTTTTAGAATATTTTAATAATCTATCATTCTGAACAATTTGAATTGATTTCTCGTATGTTTTAATATATTTCATATTAAGATATATATTAAAACTAGAAAGCAAAAAAAAATTCTCAGTATTGAGAATTTTTATAGGATGTTTTGATATGTTTTATAAGTTATACTTATTTGCTGCTAATATAGCTTCTAAATCTTTTTTATTTTTAGACCAATATTTTATATTTTCTGTGAGCATTGGAACACAATTATAGTATCTTTTTAAGTTATCAAAATCTTGATATGTAAAATAAAATTTTAAAAGTTCTGGAATATTTTGATATTGAACAATATGATAATATCCGTTTTTAGAAAAACCTATAATTTTTCCAATTTTTGTACTTATAAATTGACTTAATCCAGAATACGACGGATCTTCTTCACAAATAACGTAATCACCGATTTGTGGTTCGTCTTTAATTGTTCTTATTTCTTCAAACTCTTCCGGAGTTTTGACATATTTATCTAAAAAAGATTCGTTAAATTTCTTAATTTTCATTTCTATAAGTTATATTTTTTTATATCTTTTAAGAACTTTACTTCTTTATAAACTTTTTTTAATGGTAAAGAAAAGAAAAGTCCTGTATCAGTACCATTGAATCTAACTCTTGTATTTATTACTAAATTATTATTTAAAGCATATTTATATATCTTCTCAACACTAGGTAAGGAAAAATCAAATTTCTGAAAAATAAAAAAATAGGTTACATACTTATCCTTATAATGATATTTCCATTGAACAAACTTGTCCTTATATTGCTCTAGACCAATTACTTATTCACCATAATAAACTAAATCATCATCTTCATCATATGTTTTAATATATTTCATAGATTGTATTTTTTTACTGCTAAATATGCTTCACACTCTTCTTTATCGGGTGAAAAGAATAAAATTTCTTTTCTATCATACCATCTACAATTATCTAGCTTAACTATTTCATCATAACCTAAAAAACAAAAATTGGTAAAAATTTGGGGAGCATTCTCATAATAAACCGTATATGGATTAGTCATACCTTCAGCTATATCTACTAATTTTCCGATAGTATTTTCAATATACTCTTTTTCTTTGGGTTTAATGTTAGTAAAATCTGTACATATCACGTAATCACCAACTTTTGGTTTTTCTTTTTTACCTTCATATGTTTTAATATATCTCATAAATTAGTTTACAAATTGTATTTTTTTGCATTCCACTTCCAAGGATATTCCTTTCTATCCATTGCCCTATACCCCGTACTAGTCCCATTTCGTCCTTGAAAATAATTCAAAAATTTTTCGGGTATATCATCATAACGTACCAAAAAATCTCTAGCATCAAAATCTATTCCATATTTATATTTTATAGAACTCCAATCATCATCACGAAAATAATAACCATAAACTACTTGACCAATACTATTTCTAAGAAAAATTCCAAATTTACCATAATTTACACTAATTTCATTATCATTTACTTCATCACAAATAACATAATCTCCCTTTTTTATTCCGATAATATTATTTATATCTTCATATGTCTTTAAATATTTCATATTACCTATATATAAAAAAAGTTCCAGAAAAAATCCTAAAATTTTTCCCGGAAAAAAATTTTGACTTTCAATTATATAGAGCCTTTTCTATAAAAAAGATAAAAATCGGATTTATACAGGTTTATATAGATTTTGTGAAATTTTGTGGCCACACCACATTTATGATTAAATTATAAATTATACTTATTTGCAGCCCTATTTAGTTCTAAATTCTCAGGATACCACTCCATAATACACGAAGGATAATAATCATCATTGTTATTTGTACCAACTGCTAAAACTAACTCCTTAGTACTAACATCATAAAATTCAAGTACATCAGAATTATCTCTATACATATCTCCTAGTTTACCAATAACTTCATGAGGATAAAATAAATTAGAAACCTTTTCATCACTCTCCACCAAATAACCCAAAGAGGAACGATAACCATCCTCAGGATTTTCAGCCGCTTCATACGTTTTACCATCTAAAACAAATCTCAAAACCGCAGCATCTTCATAACCAAATCCTGAATAAAGAAGTTTTGTTGTTGTTGCCCTATCAACACCAGATAAAATATGATTACCAATTAAATCAATAAAATCAACATGCTTTATAGGATAATTTTCAAAAGTTTTTAAATATTTCATATTATCTATATATAAAAAAAGTTCCAGAAAAATCCCAAAATTTTCCCGGAAAAAAATTTTGACTTTCAATTACATACAACTTTTTCTATAAAAAAGGTAAAAATCAGATTTATCCAGGTTTATATAGATTTTGTGGCCACAAAGCACCAGAAAAATCCTAAAATTTTTCCCGGAAAAAAATTTTGACTTTCAATTATATACAACTTTTTCTATAAAAAAGGTAAAAATCAGATTTTTTGAGGTTCATGTTTTATAGTAATATAATCAGTTCTAAACTTACTTCATTACTATAAAACATAATTAAAAAAATTATCACCAGAAAAAAAAATGCCAAAATCGCTCCAAAAAATCCGTGGCTCCCCCTATACATATATACACATCTACATATCGCATGCTCGCCGGAGCCTTTACGGGGTTTACATTGTGAGTGGTCCTAACTTTCTCATCGTCACTTTCCTATAAAAGATTATAAATAAAATCCATATAACTTTTTAAGGATTAATTCTATACAACTTAGAGTTGAATCACATTATAATTCTGATGGTTACCATGTATATAGGATTTATCACTTGTTTCACAATTGTAAATGTTATACAATATACAAATGTTCATTAATATTATAATCAACATATTAATGATTGGGCTATTTGTATAATTATATATAAGTATTATGGGAAAGATATACACACCACCTAGACATAGGATAGATAATTATGGAAAGATTAATGTAGCTTCTAAGACGCCCGCAGACTTTACTTATTTGCTTCATCACTTTATTAATGATATTATATTATTTGATGAGGGTACCCAAGAATTATTCGAGAGTGGATCTACAATATTACCTAGATACTATTTTCTTTTTGTAGGTAATAAAGATGGTGAGGTTCAATATAAACCTTATGAGTTTAATCCTTATCGTATCGTAGTATCTACCTATAAAGATATTATTGTCAGCATAGACTCAGTAGGATAAAAATAATAGAAGTATATAATTTATATATAGATTATAGAAATATAAATTATGATATCTAGAAAAGTAATACTTACTAATAGTAATAAAAACGTGGAATATAATAACACCAGTGGATATATTTATCTAAGTGGTAGAACTTCATGTGTAGGTACTAATTATTATGATGTATATTATAGCATTAATGGTAATCTTATTCGAGAATTAACATATAGTCAAATTCTTCAGTTATATTGTACTATATCTAGTGCAGGTGGGCCAACCACTTATGAACAAAATAACATACCCACCGTTGGTAATATACTATACGGAGATCCAACATTATGTCAAGTTTTAAGTGATGGCTATTGGCTTTATATGAAAAATTTACAACAACCTAATCCTTCGTTTGATTATAGTCCTGATGATAGGTTATTATTATTAGCTACTGGTGGTACTATTACTAACCTTTATGTTTTAACTGGTTGTACAACGACTACAACCACTACATTACCACCTACGACTACAACCACTACATTATCACCTACTACAACGACTACTACCACAATAGCTTATAATTATTATAATGGTTCTTATTATGCTTGTCCAGGTTGCAGTGGTGATCCTGTACCAGTGGAGTTTTATACGACACAATCATTAACAACAACTAAATATTATACTTATGGTTCAAATTCGATATATGTTGATTCTTCTGGTGGGTCTGGTTTAGATGGTGAATATACTGGTTTAGTTGGTCCTTATGATACTTGCTCAGAATCGTGTAATGTTAGTACTACTACGACCACATTAGCACCAACTACTACAACCACGACAACGGCTTGTAGTGCAGCACCTGTGATAACTAATATAACTTTAAATTCAGGTTCAATTGTTGATATATCATTTACAGGTGCACCAGCAAATGAACCACCTTATACAACTTATTGGGAATATAATTCTACTGGTAGTTGGGTTGCTGGTGGAAGTTGGTCATATCCAACATCACCTGAACAAGCTGATGTGGGTGGTTCACCAACAGGTCAATATTGTTATAGAATAAGAAATTATTGTTCAGGTACTGATACATATAGTGCATGGTCAAATGAATTCTGTTATAACTTTGGTAGTACGACAACAACTACAACCACAGCAGCTGCTTCATGTTATAGTTACACACTATATTATTCAAATACTAGTGGTCAAAATGCTTGTGATAATAACTCACCATCTACATATTATGGCGATACATCCTCTTACTCATCATCTACGCTGTTATATACGAATTCAAATTGTACCACGGCTGCTTCTTCAGGTTACTATTCCAATAAAACGATATGGAAGTATTGGAGTGGTTCTAGCTTTACATCTTCTGACCTTTGTAATCAACCATAATTTTTTATTTATTGAAACCCCAAACTTGGACAAAATTGTCCAAAAATTTATGAGTTATATAAATTATATAGTGTAGTAATACACTTCATTAATGTCCAGATTAATGTCCGATAAAAGGGATATTATGTTAAATTCTTTAATAAAAAGACTGACAAAAAGGCAAAGTTAAGATAATTATAACCTTATAATCATTTAATTTATTGTTGATTTAGAAATGATTTAAAATAAGAAAGCCTGACTAAAGGATCTTAGCCAGGCTTTCACAGAGAGGAGCCGTAGCTCCCAATCTGGGTTATTTTAGAGGCACCACCTCAACGTATACTCATCCTTAAAAATATCCATTAAAAAGATGGTGACGTTGGAAGAATTTCTCACTTCCATAGGTGAGTTTAGTATCACCAGACTGATGAGAATCTGGACTCATCTACCACTTATCTACGTGCGATAAGAACACCGACATCTTTTTCTGGAGTAATGTCGAAAAACCTCAGGTGATCTACGCTGCGCCTGTTAGCGGAACATACTTCTTTTCTGAAAATGAAGTGTTCAAGGAACCTTTTTGTAGAGTGGTTCACCCTGTGTGAATTACGCTACACACCCGCGACCATTTGTGTATGAGTAACATCAGTAATATTGTTTACTGATACATCAGTAATATTGTTTACTGATACATCTGAATTTTTGAATCTAAAATCCAGATAAAACTCCAAGTTCTAATTTTGTGTATGGATATTAAAAAAAGAACTTGTACAAATAGTGATACATAATCAGATAACTATAAAGAGGTCTTGCTGGTTTTTACCGCTAATTACATTAGTAATAGCCCCCTGTAATATCTCAGGTCTGAGGGCACCTCAAGTAAACACACCGATAGTATCACACTAAAAACATCATTAAAAACATCTACATTATCAACGGGTCGACCATCCAAAGTCGACAAAAAACAATCTAAACAATCATAACTTATTCTCTTAGATACATTCGGATGTTTACTATCGTTATCGTTATGTCTCACATAATTAAATCAAAGAACTGAACTCTAAATCTTAGAGATGGTGAAATTATGAGGTAGAAAACCGCTTCTGATATTAACGCTGCTAAAACCTTATTCGTACTAAACTTGTACGAATCTGAGTAAACGTTTCACCTTCTTTCAAGGTATGATTAAGGTCTAACTAATTATCATTTAGATAATTCATATGAGACCACTGGCTTGTCTGCCACCCCTGCTACATGATTGCTTTGCTTATTTGTCAATCAATAATAGCCCCCGTCTGTTTACGTACACGGTACCGTTTCTCACTAACGACTTATTCTGAGTGATGCTTGTGCGTCTTGTCGCCTAAAAAGCTATGATTAGTTCTAATCACAAGAAGCTGAGTTCACACTCATAATTTCACAGATCTCAAAGAACTTTTGTTTCTCTATACAAAGATAGTAAAAATTTTTGAATTTGTTTCCTCTTTCCCTAATTTTTTTTTATCTCTGATATTCAATTTTGTAGCCGAGGTGGGAATCGAACCCACACGGGCGTTTCAGCCCACGAGATTTTAAGTCTCGCATGTGCTACCTAGTTTCATCACTCGGCCATTTTCAAAGAACTACAATACAAATATAGTATATATTTATTAAAAAACCTAATTTTTGTTTAATTTTTTCTCGAAATATTTCTCAACTAGATTGTGCTATAATTTTCAACCGAAGTTCTTTTATAATATTATTCCAAACATTTGCCTGTTCAGCACACCAATTTCTTTCTTCTTGTGAAACTTTTATTCTAAATCCATCACCATAATCATAAATCGAACGTATAGCGTAATGTTGAAAATTATCTAGCACGCTGATAATGTTCAAATAATGTCTCGTATTCCATTTTCGTAAAATCAAGCATATAGACTATTTAATTCAACCATTTTATAGGCCACCAACATCTACCATCATAATCTTCATAATCCGCTTCTTCAAGCCACTCTGCATATTCCAACCATCTGGTTTCACCATCAATAGTTTTGGGAAAATCTTTTCCTATGAATACACCATTTTTTCCCATTGTCATAAATTTTACTTTTAATTCTCATAATTTATATTTATTCTTTTTTAAATATATTAAATTAATAACAACCCAAGCTAAAAAATTAATTATGAACCATACATCACACCACATATTCCAATAGTCTAGTAATGATACGATTATTGAACCAATAATTACACCTAAAAGCCAATAATTAATAAAATTCTTTAATTTTTCTAATTTTTCCATATTCTGTATTTGTTATTTCCACGGTACCGTGGTTTCTGTTTTCCATGAAACCCATTCTGCAGCCTTTTTTATCTCCTCAATAAAAAGAAATGCATCTTCTTTATCTTCAAAATACCTAAAATGCTTTTCTCCACCTATCATAGATATAGTTACTAAAGCTTCAAAACTCGTATCACCCATTTCAATAGATGATATATTATTTTTATTAATTGTTATTTCTTTTACCATTGTATTAAATTTGATAGTATTAATTTCTATACTATCTAATCTCATTTCTTCTTCTTTTTGATTAACATAAAACGCTTCATCATACTTCCAATCATGTATGACAGATTTAGAAGTAGTACAAGATGTTAAAAATAGTAAGATAAATATGTATTTATATTTCATGTATTTATATTTCATAATTTATTTGTTTATTTCTTAATTACACCCTTCTCATAAACCGTGGCCACACTTTATATTTGTGGCCACGGACAGAGAATTTAGATAACCTTTATTGGGTCATGTCTCAGGCTTTCTACTCCTAGCACCGAGGAATTGTATCTAGCTTAGCCCTACTCACCACTATACGGGTACCTGAGCCATTTATCTAAAAAACTTTTTTTTAATTGAAAAATTTAAAATAACCATTTCTCAGATAATTACTATATAAACTTAAAATTGTACTCGTTAAAAAACAAAAAAATGCAAGTAGTTCATCAGAAAAGAAAATAATACCAAATACAAAAAATAAAATGGCAACTGATAATAAAAAATTAGCAATGCCTATTTTGTTCTTTTTTTTTAATTTTTTCATCCATAATATAATCTATTTAATATAATTTATTTATTTATTCCAGACTTTCCGGCAGGATCCATGTATTCACCCGAATCCGGCCAGAAGTTTTTTTTCATCGCCTGATGATAAGCATTATGAATATCAATTGTAACACCACCTATAGGTTGGTAACCGTTTTCAATGGCTTCATTCACTTTCTTTTCCAGTTCCTTCCGATCCGAACCAGAAACAATTACATATTTAGAAGTTTCCATATTATTTATGTGTTTATTTTTTAGTTATTTCTTCATATAATACGGTTCTATTTCTTCATATAATACGGTTCTTACAACACTCCTACCCTCTACAAAGAATTCTACCATGTATGCAAGTTCTTTAAATATATGAACTACCGTTCCATCTGAACCTTCAGGAACATCCGGTAAATCAACTACCGATACTACTATATCACCTTCTTCAAATTTATACATACTATTTTATTTATACAAATATACTATATTTTTTATAATAAAACAAATTTAAAAAAGAAAAATCCGCCTAAAAGCGGATTTTTCTGAAAAAAGACTCCAGTTCTTTTTTCACCCTAGTACTATTTGATAATACTAAACGTATTATCGAAATTGTTCATACTCATAAGTTTAGTAATATTTAGGTTAAGTTAAATTAGACAAAAATATCAATCCCACTTATCTTGTGAATTAACTAAATGACCATCACTATCATAAGTGTCAACCCTGTTCGGACCAATTAGCGGAACCTCAGTAGTAGAATATTCCCTTAAATGTCCATCACTATCATAAGTGCTAGAAGAACCGGTCGTGTGATCACGAACGGTGTAACTACCATCATGATGATACTCAGTATCACTATCATGAAAAAAATCAAATATACCCATAAATATTACTTTTTTTTAGTTAATAGTACTAAAATGTCAAAGAACTGAAGCCTTATATTATTACTCCTTATATCTACTTTTACGCTGAAAAATAAAAAAAGTTTTACTTCTATATAAAAAAAAATGTGGCCACACTAATAAAATGTGGCCACACTTAAAAAAAACAATTCAACCATTAAAAAAGAATTTCGACTTCAAATGGATCCCACTCATCATCATCCTCAACCTCACCAAGCAAGGTACAAACAACACCCTCAACAAAAAAACTTTTCTCCTTACGAATCACAGATGCATCAACACCACTAGGTGCAATATACCCTTTATCCACCCAATCCTTAACCATCCTAGAAATAGTATCCATCACCTCGTCATTCATCTCAGTCAAAATAAAAACATTACCCTCAAAATCAATGTCAAACTCAAAATAATCCGGAACAAAAGAATAATCTCTCATATTATTGGTTTTTAATTTATAAAAATGAAGTTAAAGTTAACTTGTGTAAAAATTGCACAACTTCAAAGATAATACTTTCTTTTTACTCTACCAAATTTCTAACTAAAAAACTTTTTTCCATATTATGGAAAAATTCTAATTTTTCACAATTATTAAATTATTGATAATTAGATACTTATATAAAACGGCCCCTTATTTGTTATTCCTTTTTAAAAAAATATAAAAATATGAAAATATGACACATAGAAGTGGCTACGTAATCAGCAAAAGAACTAAAAAGAGTTTCCTTACCAAAAAGTATTTAATTAAAGTAAGATTCGATAAAGCTTATGACAAAAATAATAACTACGAAGCAGAATACGAAGTAGATAACCAAATGTACGAAAATATTATTATAGGCGCTTTTATCAGAGGTGAATTCGAACAATCACCAAATGGCCTTAAACCAATTTATATTTATTAAAATCGTGGCCACAAATATAAATCGTGGCCACAAATTATTTTAATTATTTTAAGATTGTGGCCACGAAATATAAAAAAAATTATTATCTTTGTAAATATGGAAAAATTAACTTTATTTATTGATATTGATGGAGTTTTGATTTCATCTAAGGATTTAACTTCTGATAATTTTGATATAGAGGCTGTAGATACTTTAAATCAGATTATAGAAGAATTAGATCCTCATATTGTATTATCATCGGATTGGAGAATATGTAGAACTCTACGTGCCCTTAATAATATATTTAATTTTAATGGTATCAAAGGTGAAATTTCCGATATCACGCCAGATTTATGGGGTAAACATTTTTTTACTGCAAAAGAAATTGATACCTGCCGAGCTAGTGAAATTCTGTTGTATATCAATGAACATAATATTGAGAAATTTGTCGTATTTGATGATTTGGATTTATCAGGTCTTATTCCTAATTTTATTCATATAGACCATAAGACAGGATTAACCAAAGAGCATAAAGAAAAAATGTTAGAGCTAATATAAACCTTAAAAAATTCGATTATGAGCCTTTTTAGAAAAAAACAAAAATCAATAAACCCTAACAGGTTTACTTTATTCCAGGTATTTATTATTATCCTATTCTTTTTTATGATTATGTTTTTCGGATACTTATTCTCCTGAGAATTGTGTCTACATTAATTAACTATTAAAAAATATTACTATGTTTTTAAGTTATGTCTTATTCTTTTTGGGTGTTTTTGTTGGTTCATTTCTGGGTACGATTACCGCTAAATTACTTTTTAAACTAGTTCAAGACCGTAAAAGAAAGTTTTAAAGGATGCCTTTGGTGGGTTTACTGATGGTCGTAAACCAGTTACCTTCCTTGAAAAGATGAATAAGTGAGGTTGTAAGAGAAAGTATTAAATTAATTTTGATATAGTTTGTCTATATTTATGACCAAATGAAAACCCATTTGTATTAATACCGTAATTTAAATAATTTATTAATTGGTTAATTCCATCTCTATAATATAATTCCTCATAAGATATCTTAAAAGAGTTTGATATCTCTTTGTTGAGATATAATTCTTTGTATCTATTTTTTAGCCAATTAAAATAATTTATTTGTTTTGTTTTATCATCGTTTTTTTCCTATATAAATGTAATCATATAGGAAATTATTATTCCTTGTGGCCATAATCCAAGATTCTATTTGATCTTTTGTATTCTTCCTCCATAAAAATATTAATTTATCTGCAATTTCTATTTCTTTGTTATAATAATCATGTTCTGGAGCAAAATCTTCTTTGATAAATAAATGATTATTAGTACCTTTATATTTTTCTATTATTAAATTTTTTTGATATTGATAGGATCTTTTATTCATAGGTGAGTGAAGTGTTTCTATTTTTTGACACACCTTGAACCATTTGGCTAAATTTTCTGAACCCGATCTTGGTTCAGTGATCGCAATAATTAACATAGTATTATATATAAATAGTGTTTATGAATATATATTCATAAATATTATTATGATTTTTTTTGAATAGTTTACAAATGTCAATTTATATTTAGTCTGAATATAAATAGTATATTTATTCAATTATATACTAATGACAAATTGTCTCAAAATATCAATTTGAAAATCAGATAGTTATAGTGATTTATAAACGATTGGTTATAAATCAGATGGGGATTGATTTTGAGCGGGTATTTTAAATAACTCGAAAAAGCTTGGACCATTGTCAGCCGTCCAGGTGGCCACAAAGTCTTTTTTGGATAAGGAAAAAAATTTGCTCTATTTTTTCTCTATTTTTTATAAAAATAAGTTGTTTTTTCGGTTAATTTATATGTCTAAAAGATAAATTTTTGACTATATTTCTGACTTTTTTTGTGGACACATTTTTCCAGTGTGTCCACACTCTATAACCTTTATGGTTGTTGATGTATAGAGGTGGGTAGGTTTTGGATTTTTTATTATAAGGAATGAAGCAAGTGTCTGGATTATTTCCAGTTTCTTTTAAGAATTCTAAAACAGAATTTTGTAGATCGGATTCTAGTTCTGTTAATTGTGTTATTTCTTGTGTTATTTTTTTATTTTGTTGTTTTGTTTGTTGGTAGTGTTGTTGATAGGTAATTATTGATGAGGTTATTAGTATAATAAAGATGTATTTCATAGTATTTAATTTTTATGTTATATATTAGGTACTATGTATAGAAGTGAGTATTTTGGTTTTATTATATTGTTATAATTAGGTTAAGAGGAGGTTAATTTAAAAATGAATACAATTTTCGGTTTAGAGATTGTGGTGTGCAAAGAGTTAGGTTTTTTTTTTATTTTTATTTTTATTTTATGAATATTTTTTTTATATTTGTAGTGTAACAATATTTTAATTAAATTAAGAGATTATGAAAAATGTAATGAATTTGTATTCGTTTAAAAAACGGAGTTTTTTAAGAATTTGTTTATTAGTGTTGGTTTTTCTTATTATGTCTATTCGGGTAATTGGACAAGTTGATGTTAGGCGGTTTGAATTTTGTTCAGATACTAGTTATCGGTTTTCTTCTTATAGATTGAATACGGCTATATTGAGGAAGTATGTTATGTTAGATAATGTAAATTCTTTTCCTTCTTTTTCTCCTTCTTTTGTTGAGTATCGGGCGTTTAAAGAATATACTTTGCAGACTAAGTTATTGGTGGTTAGTGTGAATGTAGCTGGTGCTGTTATTTTATTGCATAAGTATTCTTGGACTGAACAGAGTCAAAAGATTATAACGCCTGTAGTATTTTGTGCTGTTATTCCTATTACTTTTTATAAGGCGATAGAGTGGAATCGTTTTAAGAGGAGTATTTATTGATTATTTATTATAAATTAGGTTTTCAAGAAATTTTAGATCTGAATTAAATTGATTTTCTTCTTCTGATTTATATTCAAGACTGATATTATTTTCTTCAGTATTTCCAATTAGTGTAATATAATAACGAACATTAAATGATTTTTCATGTTCTTTGGATGCTATTTCAACTTGAATAAGTGAGATAGATTTAATTTCTATGGATGTTGTAATTGTAGTATTGTTAATGTTGTATTTATTGGTGTTTTGATAAGTATATTTTATCCATTTATTATTGATGATTTCAAATTTTCTCATTGTGTTATATTTATAATTTTTATAATATGTAAATATAAGGAATTTTTATTGTTTTTGAAAAATTTTTTTATATTTTATTATTTATTTTTTGGTTTTTAGTGGTAGTCGTCTCCAATAATTACGGAGGAATATTTTTTTATTTGGTAATTTTTTTGTAAATTTGTGGTAGTAAGTGGTAGTCGTCTTTAATAATTACGGAGGTTAAGATATGAAGTATATGAAGGAAGATAAGATAATTTGTAATACTAGTAAGTTTCCTGATTTCCTTACTTTTGGTAGAATATATGAGGTTATAGTAAATGATGGTTTTGGTAATATATTAATAAAGTGTGATGATAATTTAGTTAGGTCGTAGGATAAAATTGGATAAATTAAAAATTGTGGACACAAATAGATAATTTAATAGATAATTTATATGATTTTAGATAATTATAATGCATTTATTGCGTAGGGAAAAATTAAATAAATTGAGTTATGAAAGAAGGAGATAGGTTGGTTTGTATTTTTAGTACTGGATTTAACAATTTTACTATGGGTAAGTTATATACTATTTATAAAATTGAAGATGTTTATGATTATGTGTTTAAGCATCGGTTGTTTATTCGTGGTAATGATGGTTCGAGGTATAGATTTTCATTAGAGGAAGATGAAAATGGTAAATCTTATAAGAATTGGTTTGTAACTGAGAGAGAGTATAGGAAGATGAAATTAGATAAAATAAATGGTAGTCGTCTTTAATAATTACGGAGTTAAGATATGATTATGAAAGAAGGAGTTAGGTTAGTTTGTTATTTGGGTAAGTGTATATTAAATTATGAGAGAAAGAAAAAATTGAATAAAATTGTGGACACAAATGAAAGCAGGTGATAAATTATTGTGTAAGAGAAGTTGTAAGAGGACTATGAAGGATAAGAAGTCAGGTGAGTCCTATTCTTTTTTTTATTTACAAAAGAAACTAAAATATAATATAGTACCTAGGTCAATAGTTAATTTTCGTAAAGGTAGGTTTTATGAAATATGGCAGGTTGATATTCTTAATTCTTATTGTATTTTAGTTGATGATTCTGATGTAGGGTTTAGTTTTGTAGCTGATTCAGAAAATGTAGGGATAAGTAATTTTCTGAATGATTATTTTTATACAGAGAAAGAGATAAGAAAGATGAAATTGAATAAATTAAAAAATGTGTTTTGAATATTAAATAAAATTGTGGACACAAATGAAAATTAAAGAAGGTGATATATTTTATTGTAGAAAGAATAAATCTTTATTTCGTAAGGATAGTTATCCTTACTTTAGTGATGGTAAAGTTTATGTGGTAGAAGAAATGCTTTTGCATCTTATGAATGGTGGTTCTTTGAGAACAGGTATATTATATATTAATAATGATATTGGTGGGTTTAATCAGTTGCTTGATAATGAATTAGGCGGTCTTAAAGAAATAATGAAAACACCGGCTGAAATGAGAAAGTTTAAATTAGAAAAATTATCTAAGAATGAAAAAAGGTGATAAGGTAATTTGTATAGATGTAGATGAAATAGATAGTTTGGAACTTTATAAGGTTTATCAAATTTCAGATTGTTTAACTACTCGTTATCTTATCATATTAAATATAGAAGGGCTTGAGCAATGGTATAGACAGAGTAGGTTTATAAGTTTAAGTGAGTATAGAAAACAGAAATTAGAGAAAATAAATAAATTATGAATATTGGAGATATAAATTAAATGGCTATGAATAAATATAAAAAAGAGATTAGGCAGATGTTTCTTCTTTCTATTGAAAAGGATGTGACGAAATGGAGCACGAGTGATCATGAGGATTACTATAGTCCAAAATATAATAATTATGAATTGAGTATTGATAATAATTGGTCTGAATGTTATTTATATTTATGCCAGGATTCTGGAGCTGGTAATTATAAAAGGGAAATAATATTAAAGTATCGTTTTTTTATTTTAATTTTTGATTATAAGGTTTGGAAAAGTGTTCGTAGGATGAGAAAATATTTTCTTAATCTTGAAAAAGAGAAGAAGTTAGAAAAGCAGAATACTTTTTTAATATCTGCATTAAGTGAAATTAGAAAGTCTTATATTAAGGAGGTTCGTAAAGAAAAATTGGATAAATTGAGTGAATAGTTTATGATAAGCAAGGATGATAAAGAATTTATTAAATTACATTTACGTGAGTTTAGGTGTTTTTTTAATGTAGGTGTATCGTATGATAAGCATATGAAATATATTAATGATTATATTATAGAAGATATTAAACTTGTTTCTAATAATTCATCTGGTATACTAACAAATGATTATTATTGCGAAACCTTTGGTAGAGGTGTTTATTTATATTTAGATATTTATCATACGATTGATGAAAAGAAAAAGTGTTTTAGTAATGGTTATTTATATCATCAATTAGTAACTATTAGATTAGAAGATGTATGGAAATTAAAAATAAAGTTTAAATTACAGAAGTTAAGTGAGGTATGAAAGAAGGTGATATATATTAAACAATGTAGAATGAAACGAGATTTCAATGACATTAGGACTACTATTGGAAAGCTATATAAAGTAAAAAAAATTCATTATGGAAAGTTACAGATAGTTGATGATAAAGATACAGAACATTATTTCCCTATAAATAATAAATGGTTTATTAGCATTAAGAAATTTAGGAAGCAGAAATTAGATAAATTGAATAGTCTATGAAAGTAGGAGATAAATTAAAGTGTAAGTTCTTGATATATGGAACTGATTATATTAAAATTTCTATTGGTAAAATTTATACCGTGCTTTCTATTCAATTTTCACCTACTGTTAGTGGTATAATTATAAAGGATGATTATGATATGAACATATTTGTTGATTTTTGGTATATTAAACTATGTTTTATAAATTTGACTGATGAACGTAGAGATAAGTTGAATAAATTGAATAATGTGGACATAAATTAAAGTTTATGAAAGAAGGAGATAAATTATATTATTTTGTAAAAGAAGGATTTTCACAAAGGAATTTAAGTATTGGAAAATCTTACATTGCACATAAAGAATTTAAACATGTATTTCTGTGGCCCAGCTCTTTTTTTTATGTTTTTAATGATAGTAATGCTAGAGATTATTATTCAGATGATATAAATCATGAATGGTATTATGGTAATTACTTTTATACTGAGCGAGAGATAAGGAAAATGAAATTGAATAAATTGAATAAGGTATGAAGGTAGGTGATAAGATAGTTTATATATGTGAGGGTGAATTTCATAATATGATTTATGGTAAAGTTTATACTATTTTGGATATAGATTATCAGAATAAAGAAAATAAAGATAGTTTTTTGTATCACCTACAATATATACACCCTTAAATATTTGAGAATTATTATCTTCTAATTCTATCATATCTATTATAGTATATTTTTTACCTGCAGAAAATACATCTACACCTAATAAATTAAAAGTTCTCTTACAAAATATTTTATCTCTTATCCTCATATGAATTTTGTAATTTATTTAACTTTCTTTCTCTTATAATACGTTTAACCTTATTAGAGTTAGTTACATTAACATAATAATAATTTGTACTTATTACTTTATTATAATAAGACTCTTCTTTAAGCCTAAATAATGTTTGACATTCTTCACAATCACAAAAATAAAATTTTGTGATTTCAGATTTTGTTCTATCATACTCTTCATATTTTCCCATTTCTGAGATATGATTTACAATAATTTTTTCACTATCACAAATCGGACATATAATTTTAATCATTTTAGGTTATTTAGTTTTTCTTTTCTAATTTCTTGTAAAAGTGTAGATTGTATGTTTTTGATGTCATTCTCTAGGTAAGCATTTTTTGGTTTATCTTTATTCTTATAATAATTTCTAATGGCTCTAGCACCTCTCATCACTTTAAAATTGGTTGTTATACCGAGTATGTTATAAATAGAAATAGTTTCGCTTTTTTTACTAGTTACAATGCAAAGACAATCGAACCAACCTCTAAATACTTCAAGTTCTGTTTTATCATTGAATACACAACTATATTTTTCTATTTCAGATGTTATGGTAAAATATTTTTCTTTTTTCCATCTTTCTGGATGACTAGTAGCTGAAATGTAGAAAAGATCTATCAATTCTTTTTTATATTTTTTATTCATTACATTAATTTTAATTTTTTAAGTTTTTTCTTTCTATTCTGTCTAATCTGATAATAATTTGCTTTGGTTTTATTTCTTATACAAATATCTGAATAATATAATTTTTTCATATTATTCAAATGTTGTGTGTTATGAACAAATGTAGTTTCACATTTATAACACTCACAATAGTTATAAATAGTAAAATTTAGTTCGTTTAATCCAGTACTACCTCCACATTTTATTATTACTCGTTTACCATTACATATAGGACATTTCATTTTTTATATTTTAGTCGTCCTGGTGGGATTCGAACCCACAATCTTGACATTCAGAGTGTCTTATGTTAAACCATTACACCACAGGACAATATTATTTTTATTTATAATATAAATTATATGGCTAAATTAATAAAAATTTTTTAATAAAGAAATATTCTTCTAAATATTTTTATATGGTCACGTTGATAATTAATAGATGAAAAATATTTTTATAATTGAAAAATTATTTGTATATTTGAGGTTAAATGTGAATATATGGAGAACAAGAAATGATAGTAATATATGTAGATAGTTATATTGAATGGGTTGAAATTCAAAGGTATTTATTTAGTTATGGATGTAGATGGAAAAATTCTGGTGATTATGTATTAAAATTATTTGATTCTGGTTATCCTAGATACGAGCATGACTATAAAAGTCTTATAATTATTATAAAAGATTTAATTTTAACTTGGGCTCATACTAGTAATAGAATCTTAGACGCAGAATATAGAAAAATTAGTAATATTGATATGGAATTTGCCTCAGATATATTACGTAGAGAAAAATTAAATAAGTTAAGAGAGTATGAAAAAAGGTGATAAAGTGGTATGTATAGATGACGAAGGTGAAAAATTAACTTTTGGTAAAATTTATATTGTTGTTGAAAGGCAGGCCAACGTGTACTTCTTAGAAAGTTATGAAAATTATGTTATACCTGAAGTTATCTTCATCAATAATGATGATAATATTTTTGGTGTGTATCTTCAAGAAAGATTTATAACTTTGAAGGATTTTCGTAAACAAAAGTTGAGCAATCTGAATAAAATATAATGAGACTAATTAATAATTATATAATTAGTATGTCTCAAATCAAGAGAGTATTAAAAATGAAAAAAATATCTCAAAGTTGAAACTAAATGATAGATATTATGCTAAGAAATCATTTAGTGATCTTATCCGTTCTGGTTTCATACCAAGATTTGATGATAATTTTAATGTAACTAAAATTGATTTCAAGGAAAATTGCTACTACTATTGTGATAATGAAAATGAAAATTTTATAATTATAAACAATGTTGTATTCCGTAAATCTCAGGATGCATATTTTTTTGATATAAAATATCTTTACGATTTCTTTTATACAAAAGAAGAATTGAGGAAAATAAAATTAGATAAATTAAATGATTATGAAGAGTAAGCAAGAAAAATATGTAGAAGGAACAGGTTTAAAATATGTTGGTAAATGTTATTGTATTGTAAATTCGAGTGATACTTTTCCTTTTGTTAAAGGTCAAATGTATGATTATTATACTGCTATTAGTGATTACTACCACTCCTTCGATGTAGTTCGTGAATATTGGATTGTTTATGATTATGACGGTAGCCTTTATAAGCAAGGTCATTGGTTTTCTGGTCTAGATCATTATTTTCTAACAAATAAAGAGTATCGTAAAATGAAATTAGATAAAATTAATAATGAAAATAGTAATATGTGAAATGAATTTAAAAATGATTATCGGAAGCGTAAATTAAAAAAATTAAATAATTTATGAAGGTAGGTGATAAATTATATTGTTACAACGGATTAAGTTATAGTGAAGATGATGGTGGAGACATTATTGTTGTATCAGGTAAATCTTATACTATAGTTGAAATTGATCTCGAATGTCAATATTTTGATTTTCAATCATTAAGTGTAGAAGGTGAATCTAAGGCTCTTCATAATTTTTCTTTAGAACCAATCTTCAATATAGATAATCGTGAATATTATTCTTATAGAAATTGGTTTTTAACAGAGCGTGAGTATCGTAAATTAAAGTTGAAAAAAATAAATAGATATGAAAGTCTATAGTTATTTAGGATTTAGAGTTGGAGATAAATTGCTATGTAAGAAAACTCTTAAAGATATAAGATGGCAGGGCTATGGTTATGATAAAAATAAATATTATGAAATACTTTCAATCTCTATTTTTGATTCAACTTTGGGTGTATATGGTATGCAGATACAGGTTAAATTAGATCCAATAGTATATTTTTGGCTTTTTAACTATGAGATTGAAAATTATTTTTTTTCTACACAAGAATTAAGAAAACAAAAATTAAAAAAGATTGAATATGAGTGAATGGGGATATGAAGATGAATTGGAATTAAATGATTATTATGTAAGGCTATGCGACATTGATGATGAATGGGATCATATAGCTGGAAATAGTGATGCTCTTTGTAATGAAGAGTGTGAGGATTATTTTTGCTCAACTTGTGATAAAAAGTATGAATGTGAGTATTCAAATTGGCCTTATCTTAGAACAACCAATTTAACAAAAATAGAGAAACTTAAACATAGAAATAAATTAAAAAATACAGAAATTTGTAAAGATTGTATTTATAATGAATATTATGAATGGGTTCCCTTAACTTTAAGAGAAGCCAGAAAGTATAAGATTACTAAATTGAGTAAAATATGATTACAAAACATTATCAAAAAGAAACATATTATATTAGATACATAAATCCGTATCAAAAAATGTCAAAAATTAAAAGATACTTAAGATATATATATGATTTTTTTTCATCGGATTCTCACTTTCTAAAATATAATAATATACCTAATGATTATATCTTTAAAAAAGAAAGTGTAGATGATGTTTTACAAAAATTACTAAGAGAACTTAATCGTAAACCTATTAATAAGGCCATTGATGATACACCAAAATATAAGTTAATTCATAATGATATTTTCTGTATTACTGGTTCTCTTGATAGCACTAACCCTCTTAATATTAATAATGTATTAACAAATACACTAGAAGTAGAACCATTTTATATCTCTAAACAATCTGAATATAAATTAAATACAATTTATATTTTAGATATAGATAATAGAGAAAGATTTGAAATTCTTAAAGATGAATATGTTAAAAAATTAATAAGAAAAGATAAAATAAAAAAACTGAATACAATTAGATATGAAAAGAGGTGATAAAGTATATTGTCATACTTCGTTAAAAGCTCAAAAACTTTCTATTACATCTGGTAAGTGGTATGAGGTTTTTGATTGTTCAAAGGACTTGCTTGATAATTTTCATCAAAAGTTTGAAATAATAAATGATCAAGATGGTATTTTCATATTTTATAAAGAAGATTTTAGTAAATACTTTTATACTGAACAGGACTTAAGAAAAATAAAAATAAATAATATCAATGGAAATAAAAAATATAACAGCTGAGGATATAGTTAAATATTTTTATCCTCATGCTCAAATTATAACAAAAGATCGTGGCAATCGTGGTTATTTTGTTAGGTATTATGGAGAATATTTTTATTACATATCAAAATCTGATATTATCAATAAGTTAAATAATAATTATTATTATTTTACTAAGGGAGATATTTCAACCATATCAGCGAGAGAAAATAGAAAAAAGAAATTACTAATATTAATAATATTAAATGATTAAAAAAGTAATTATGTCATAATTTTTTGTAAATTTGATAAAAATTAAATTACTAAAACAAAATAAAATGTCAAAATATCAGATATACAATCTATACTCTTTTATTGGTATAATGTTATTAGATAATAAACTAATAATGACTTCACCTAATTATTTAGAAGAAAAGTCTTTAGCTTTTTTTGGTAAATTGGGTAAAGATGAATTTATTAAATATCCAGAAATTGAGTCTAAATCTCAAAAGTTTACAAGATCTAGAAAGCGTTGGGTTGAACCTGGCATCATTGATGAGAAGATTGAATATAATAGTATTTTTGATTTTTTTGAGGATTCTTTCTGGCCTGAATACTGTAAAATTTGGGGTGTTGATGATAATAATTATAAATTAATGAATATCATTAACTTTTTACTTAGTATTAATATTACTAAACCAAGTTCAGTTTTTAAAAACTTTGAAATGTTTTTTGGTGATACAAATACTATCTCCGATGAATACTTGGATTATAAGGTTCATCCAATATTAATAGAATATCTTGACGAAAATATTAATTTTAATGATAGATATCTAAAATTAAAATCCTTAGAGAAGAAGTAATGAAAGAAGGTGACAAGGTATACTGTAGTTCTGATTGCGAATTCTTTTTTACATCAGGTAATTTTTACACTATTGATTGTTATAATGAAATTGATAAATATGTGATCATAATAGATAATAATAATTGTAAAGTCTTATTCAGTTTAGATAAAGAAAAATATTTTTCTGAAATTGGAGAACTTTATTATTTTGATAATATATTTATAAGTATCAAAGATATAAGAAAACAAAAGTTAACAAAAATAGATAAATTATAAATGACCTCTTTTGAAATAGCTAAAAATGAAGTAGATAATTTCATAAGAAGAAAAGACTCATTTTCTTATGAGGAACTTTGCGTTTCTATAATAAATAAAGGAGGAGTTCTAAGAGTTTCAACTTATCAAAGTTTATCTGAATATCTTCATTATCATATAGATGAACGAAATCTATTTTATAATGAATATACTGATAAATTTGATTTTTTACTGGATAAAAAAAGTTTAAGAAAAAAGAAATTAGAAAAGATTAGGTATGAAAGTAATTTGCGATAATAAAGAACTTTGTATTAATACTAGTTGTAAACACTATGACGAACATTATAAGATTAATGATTGTAAATGTAATTCTCGTGCGACAGTATGTATAGATATTTTAAGTTATAATCGAAAAAAGAAATTGAATAGATTAGATAGTATTAAAAAATGAAAATAAGTAATAAGGTATATTGTAAAAATGATTGGATATACGGTGTTCCTACTTATTACTCCTCAGGTAATTGGTATAATGTTGAATCGAAAAAAATGTATTTTGGCATCAAATTGGTGATATTGAATATGTTTACATTGAAGGAAATGGAAGTCATTTTAGCCATGTTTTTTATATTGGTAATAAACATGATTATCCTAAATGGTTTAACCCTGATAGATATTTTTCAGATTATTTTTTAACTGAGTCTCAATATAGAAAAATGAAATTAGAAAAGATTAAAAGTGAAATATTATGAGAAAAGGAACATTAACACCTTCTAATTCTAACGACTATGGTTATGAATATTTAGGTAAATGTTATTGTAAAAAAGATGTAATAATCTCTATTGATAACAGTGGTGATGTTTTTATTAAAGATGTAGAATATGAATATTATAAAGGTGGTTTAAATTCATTAGATAGTTATCTAGTATATGATCCAGTTCTACGTAAAGGTCGTTGGTTTTTATTATATGATATTGTAGATGATTATTATAAATATTTTTATGAATATTTTTTGACAAGTAGTGAGTATCGTAAAATAAAATTAGATAAATTAAATAAACATTGAGAGATTTATTAGAACATATTATTAGTAATGGTGAAATTATTAATACTACAAAGCCTTTTTCTTATTATTATTACCATTCAAAAAAACATAAAAAAATCTTCATAGATGAAGAAATTATAATTGTTTTTATTCATAGTGGTATGATTTCTTTAGTTGGTAGAAATTGGGAAACTGAAGACCAAGAATATCGTTTTAATGAAAATTTACAATTTGATGATTTACAAGGTAATAATAAATTACTCAGAATCAATTATATTCTCAATAACATAAATAAATTTATCTATCTATATAATGGTGATATTATTAAAAATGAACTTCTTCACATGAAATTGATAGAGGAAAGAAAAATTAAAATTCAAAAGATAAAATCAAAATTTTAAAATTAAACAATGAAAGTTTATTGTATAAAAGAGTTATCTGATCCTATTAACTTCAATGTAGGTGAAATTTGTAGAGCCTTCAGATATGAAAGTCATTTTTTTGTTTATAATAGTTATGGTATTGGTATTGCATTTGATATTGAAAATAGTGGTTTAAGATTATTTGATGAGTATTTCATAAACTATAAAGAATTAAGAAAAAGAAAATTAAAAAAGATTGAAAAATATGAAAGTAGGAATATTGTGGGAAGAAGCTCCGCGGCTAAAAGTAGGTGATAAATTATACTGTACTGAAACACTACAAAACTTTATGGGTGATCCTTTATTTGAGAGAGGAAAAATTTATACAGTTTTGGAAGTTCGTGAACCTGATATTTATATGTATCACATATTATATGCCAACGAATATGGTCCACTACACATTGATATTGTGAAAGTATGTTTTTATAATGTGAAAGAAACAAGAAAGAAAAAGTTAAGTAAAATAAATCAAGAATGTGAAAAATGAAAACTGGTGATTATTTGTATTGTCATACACCCGTAATAATGAAAATCGATCTTTCTCACGCAACAACCAGGGGTAAATACTACAAAATAGTCTTAACTTGGCCTGAAACTTTCTATATAACTGATGATTTTGGATATAATCACGGCTTCAATATTGATCAATATAATGAAAATTTTTACACTAGTAAGGAGTATCGTAGAATTAAATTAGATAAATTATATCAAAAAACTTAAAAAAATTTTGAAATCAACCAAAAAATAATTATATTTGTAATGGTATTTAAATTATTGAAACAATGAAAAAAACTTTATTCTTAAAAATTATCACAGGTTACATTATTACAGTAGTAGTAACCTTATTACTTGGTTTACTCTTTATCGCATCAGCAATCACAGTAACTTTTCCCTACAATGGTGAAATACTATGGCTTACAAATTTTACAACAGCTTATCTATATACAGCTGCAACTTTTTGTATTCTAACATTATTATTGGTGATATTTGTTGCAATTCTTGTTAAATTCTTTCCAAATCGTAAAATATTAAGATTCTATGAAAAAAATTAATTTATAAATAAAATTAAAGATGTAATCTAAAGCAAGCATCATGCTTGCTTTTTTTGTTTTAAAAAATAGAATAAACTTTTAATTACTTTTTTTAATATAATCTATTACTATATGAACGAAATGGAAAATAATGAAAAAGTAAGAGAATTAATTGCATCTGCTATTATAGGCTTATTATTCGTCATTATGTTTATATTTTTCTAAAAAACAAAATCAATATGAAGACTAAAATAAGAATAGAAGATTATAAAATTGAAGAACTAAAAAGAAATGAGAATCAACTTTTATTATGCGAAAACAGAATGTATAAAATCTCAAATCTAAATTTTGAAAAAACAATAAAAAAGAATTTCTTTGGAATCAAATATGAAGAAGATTATTTAACTAACATCATATTTGAAGTTTATAATTTTACAACTAAGGCTCTAGTGGAAATTCAAGATTCTACATTTGTTAGTTCATTTATAACCTTTCATGATTTAGATACTTTACATACTGAGTGGGAAAGATTCAAAGAATGTATGACTGGATTTGGAATAAAAATAAAATAATTATGGAAAAAATATTTAGATCTCTGTTGAGAAATTACGCATTAACTGAAGAACATAGATTTGAAATCTATAAAATTCTTCATGAAAAAGTTATAAAAGAATACAAAGACCAATCACCAATTGGTAATATTTTTAATGGCTTTGTCGAATTTATCATGACTCAACCTACTATTAATGAGTTTGTTAAAAACGATGATAAAGAATCGATTGAATTGATTAAAAAAGAACTTATAAAGTACTTTGATAAATCAATAGGATATATTAAAAATGAAAGAATATGAAAAATTCATTAGAAAAACAATTAAAAAAGCTTGCTTCAACAGAAGAAGGTAGGTTTGAAATCTACAAAATTATTCATGAACAAGTATTAACTGAATATAATGAGCAGACTGATATCGGTAATGTCTATAATGGTTATATAGAATTTCTTATGTCCCAGCCTGCAGTTATAGATTTAGTAAAGGAAGGAAACAATAATCATATCGAAATGCTAAAAAAAGGATTAAATGAATCATGTAGTGAGGCATTAAAGTA
>Ga0172370_10001229_pt1 | contig 39759 bp, 32 predicted proteins | sample LakKiv5m_FD_114538 | JGI IMG/M metagenome (GOLD analysis project Ga0172370, IMG submission 114538) | Freshwater microbial communities from Kabuno Bay, South-Kivu, Congo - kab_022012_11.5m | ecosystem: Environmental > Aquatic > Freshwater > Lake | place: Democratic Republic of the Congo...
GGTGTTGGCGTAAGCGACGGCCAGGGTTATCTATACATAGAAACCATGATGAACCTAGATATTGGCCAGACGCCGACTGTCAGTAGCCGGGGCTTATTGCGCACCGGCGGCTGCGCTTTAAAAATAATTCCCCTTTTGGCCACTATCGGGGAAATTTACTAAGGAATCTTTATTAACAAAGATTCCTTTTTTATTAGTCGGCATCAAGATCGATGGCGTTGGTCGGACAATTGTCCACGGCTTCCTGAACGCACGGTGTCATTTCTTGGGAAACGACCTCGGCCTTGGCTTCGTCGGTCAATTTGAAATTATGCGGACACAAGGCCTCGCACAAGCCGCAACCGATGCATTTATCTTTATCTATTTTAATCATAAAATATTTTAATCATAAAAATTTTACAATGATTTTGCGGGGACGGGCCTTTTCGCCCTTGACGCCCACCCTTGACAAAAATATTAAAAACGCTATTCTATAATATCATTAGTTCTTAAACAATAGAAACAACTCATTTTTTTGTCAAATAAATACAGGTGGTAAATGATCACATTTTTTAAAATGTACCGCAACGAACCGCGGGACAAGCCATGGGTGGAGGAAAAACTGCCCTGGCCGCAACTGTTTATTTTAGTGGCGACCACACTGTCATCGGTCCTGTTAACAGCCCTCGCTGTCGTCATGTTTTATCTGGACAACCGCTGGCTGGTGTGGTTGCTGGATGTTGTCGTCGGTCTCATTTTTTTTGTTATAGCAGCAGAACAGATGTTCATGCTCTATAACAAAAAACAGTATCTTGAACAAAAAGTTTGGGAACTGTTAAAAAATAAGACGGGAGAACCGGACTTGCTGGGATGTTTCCAGGCGTCCTATCGTGACAGCGTCTGGATCGGTCTGACTCCCCCGTTTGCCCTGGTCATTTACCTGTCCCTGATTTGCTGGGGCAGTCTGACCAATATGATGGATACTTTCACCGGACGAGCCTTGTTTTATAAGATCTTCTGGTTATGCAACGGCATTAATGTGCTGGTGACTGTAAAATTTGTTAACGATTTATACAACATCGTTAACAATTTGAAAAAAATGATGTGGCTGGAAAGATGTGGCTGGAAAAAAGATTAACTTAACCTTAACGAAGGATGCGAAAAGCATCCTTTTTTATTTTTTAAACAGCCGCGTGTGCGATTCTTTAGCTTCCTGATCGGACAGGTCTCGATAAATCACCCTGACGGTGTAACGCCGGCCTTTGGCCAAAGCGAACTCATCAACCACTGCGACCGACCAAAAATTGTCCACCGGAACGGCGGCGCGAACACGCTCCAAAACTTTTTCCAGTTCTCTGGGGTTGTCTGTTTCCACATTGGCGTCCAGAGCCACCAGCTTGCCCAACACTTCCACGGCCGGGTTATGGTGATCGCGTTCCAGGGCGGCAACCGCCGCGTCCAGATTAACTTCGCCGCAAACAACTTCCTCCGCCGCCAGCGGTTTTAATTTATACACCAGACCGGCCGGCTGCCCGTTGAGCGTTAACTCAAAGGTGGCTTGACTGTTGGCCAGGAGAGGCGCGTGTTCGGCCGGCCGCCACCGCAATTCCGTAAGCCCGAGCGAACGCAGATCGTATTCAATTTCACGCTTGAAGTCATTGACCGAGAGTTGCTCGGCGGCGCGCAGCAAACCCCAGGCCTCATGCTCCTGATAATTCTGTCCCGAACGACCGAAAACTTTGCCGATTTCAAAAATTTGGCAAAAATTGATGTTTTTCTTCTTGAAAACTTGCCACTGATTCAACAAGCCAGTGACCAGGGACTGACGCAGATCCGGAAATTCCTCATTGACGCTATTTTGCGTGGTGACGGGCTGCCAGTTTAAGTAATTGGTTTCATTATTAACCGAATCGGCCACCAGGGGCTGGGATAAAATTTCGTCAAAACCGCGCGCGGCGCTCAAATCGCGCAAATGATCCTTCAAGTCGTAAAGCACGGGCGTGATTTTTTTCACCACGGCCAAAGCTGGCACTTCATCAATCGGAATTTTGTCATAACCGACGAAGCGAACCACTTCTTCCACCAAATCTTCGGCATAACGCAAATCCAGACGATCGGCCGGCGCTGTGACTTGCCAATCGTTGCCCGCCTCGCTGATGTGACATCGTAAATTTTCCAAAATTTCCCGGCTGCGTTCCGGCGCGACTGCTATACCGGCAAAACGACTGACTAAAGCGGGATCAAAATCAATAACCGCGGGCTTAACAACGGCTTCGCCGTAGTCAAAAACCGGACTGATCACGGTGCCGCCGCCATGCTCCATCAGCAAAGCGATTAAATAAGCGAAAGCGTCATCCAGACCGTTCGGCGCCAAATCATGCGACAGGCGTTGTCCGGCCTCGGTCACGATGCCCAGACGTCGCGCATTTTCCCTGATGATGCCGCGATCATACAAGGCCATTTCCACGATGACATTGGTTGAAGACTGGTTAATCTCGGCGCCGCGGCAACCGACGATGCCGGCCAAAGCCACGATTTTGTTTTGATCGGCAATCACCAGTTCACCGCCGGTCAAAGCCACCGCGGTACCGTCCAGAGTGGCGACGGCTATTTTATCTTGATTCAAGCGCCACTCCAAGCGACCGTTCACCTTGTCCGAGTCTATCAGGTGAGAAGCATAGCCGGTTAAAAGCATGACGTAATTGGACAGATCAACCGATAGATTGACGCTGTTCAAGCCATAAAAAGCCAGCCACTCGGTCAGCCAGGCCGGCGAAGCCGCTTGACGCAAAGCGGCCAGTTGCACGGCCTTAACCCGTTTCACTTTATCGGAAGAAATTTTAATATCAAACGGCTGACCAACCGGATTTAATTTCTCGCCGACCGGCCACTGCGCCGACAAACCGTAATAGGCGGCCAAATCACGCGCCAACCCCCAAACCGACAAGCAATCCGGGCGATTTTGTCTGACCTCCAAACTCAGCAGCCAGTCTTTTTTACCCTGGTAGCTGACCTCTTCCAGACCGTCCAGCATCAAACCGGTCATGGTGAAAACCTCGCCGACTTCTCGGGCCGTGACCGTGAGACCGGGCACCAGTTGTTTTAATTGATTATAAAGTATTTTCATTGATGTCCGGCTTATAAATTAAATTGCCGCCAAGCAAAGTGCGAATGTCGCTAATCCGATATTTGGCCATGACCAGGCGATCCAAGCCCAGACCGAAAGCGAAGCCCATCCATTTCTGGCGGTCAAGGCCGGCCATTTCCAAAACACGCGGATGAATCATGCCGGCGCCGGCCACTTCCAGCCAGCCCACGCCTTTGCAAAGCGAACAGCCCTGACCCTGACACTGGAAACAACGCATGTCCGGGCCGACACCCGGCTCCACTTCCGGGTAATATTTATTGCGAAAACGAATCACTACATCCTCTCCATACAAGCCACGAAAAAGGTGCGTTAAGGTGCCGAACAAATCTTTCAAAGTCACCTTTTCCATGACCACCACGGCCTGATACTGGTGAAAAACAAAATGATTGCTGCGATTAACTTTTTCATTGCGGTAAGCCCGTCCCGGGCTGACCACTTTAAACGGCGGTTTAAATTCAGACAAAATCCGGGCCTCAATGGAAGAAGTTTGAGTTCGCAAAAGCCAATTGGGTTCGGCCACATAAATAGTGTCCTGCATATCACGGGCCGGATGATCGGCCGGCACATTGAGTCGCTGGAAACAAAATTCATCGGTTTCAATTTCCCGCTCTTCCATGATGCTGTAGCCCATCTCCACAAACAACCGGTTAAGCAAACGAATAGTCTGGGTTATCGGATGCAAGTGCCCCAACACGGGAATTCGCCGATCGGGACTTTCGGCCACGGCGGCAGCTTGCCGAGACAAAACAACCGCGGCCAGAGACTTTTGTTTTTCATCAAACAAGGCCTGGGCCTCGCGAGCCAAGGATTGAATGGCCGGACCGCGTTGCTTTTTTTCCACTTCGCTTAAGGCGCTTAGAGCTTTCAGTTCCAATTTAATCAAACCGGCTTTGCCTAAATATTTTTGCCAACATTTGGCCACCGTCTCGTCGTCGGTGGCGACGGCCAAATCGGTTTTCAGTTGGGAGAGTAAATTATTCATGATAATTTTATACTACATTTCTTCGGGCGCGGCAATACCCAGCAACGCCAACCCGTTTACCAGGTTTTGGCGAACAGCCGCACAAAGCGCCAAACGCGCCGCCTGCAATTTTTTGTCCGACTGGATAACACTGACGCTGTGATAATAATCATTAAACAGTCTAGTTAAATCAAATGAATATTTGGCTACCAACGACGGTTCCCGCTGTTGACCGGCTTGTTGCACCAAATGAGGAAATTTGGCCAAAGACATGATCAGTTGTTTTTCTTTGCTGTCGGTTAGGCAATCCAAAACCGGCTGGTCATTGATTTTGGCCTTGCCTTTGCGCAGCAAACTGGCCAGACGAGCCGTCGTGTATTGCACATAAACCGAAGTAAAGCCGTCAAAACGCAGGGCCTCGTCCATGTCAAAAGTGATGGGTTTGTCCGCGCCCACTTTCAACATTTCAAATTTTAAAACACCGATCGTCAACATTTTGGCGCAAGCGGTTTGCCGATGTTCCGACCAGTCGCCGTGACGCGCGATCACCTCGGTCAGAAGACGTTTTAAAGCAACGGCGTAAATTTCTTCAAAAGTGATGACATTGCCCAGACGCGAACTCATCAGTCCGGAAGGCAAACGCACGATATCATAGGGCAGGTGTTTTAAAACGACCGGGCAATGCAAAAGTCGCAACAATTTAAATAATTGTTCAAAGTATAAATCCTGTCTTTTATCAACCACGTAAAGCGATTCGTTCAGGCCCACTTTGGACATTTTTTTCCAGGCCAGAGCCAAATCGCCCACCGGATACAAAGCCGTGCCGTCAGACCGCAAAAGAACCAACACTCCCAGACCGTCCTCGCTAAAATCGGCAATCACCGCCCCCTGACTTTCTTTGAGAATTCCCTGTTTCAATAATTTGAACACCAGCTCCCTGCCCTCATCCATAACCTCGCTTTCATAATAAGTGTGATCAAAATTCACACCCAGCCGATCATAAACGGTGGCAAAATAATCTAAGCTCCACTGCCTGGTTTGTTGCCACAAATGATAATTGTTGCCGTGCCGATTTTCAATATCGCGCATGATGACGGCCACCTCTTCCTGGCCCGCCGCATTGTTTTTTAAATCGTTTACGGCCTGAGTGTAGAGCTGGCCCAGGATATAATCTCCCCCAACTTGATGCTGGCTTCGTTTAAATTGCCAAACGGTTTTGGCTGTATTGATGCCGCAGTCATTGATATAAGACACTTTGTCCACCTGCGCGCCGCCGGCCGCGAGCAACCTGGCCACGGCATCGCCATAGCAAATGTTGCGCAGATGCCCGATGTGATATTCTTTGTGAGTGTTGGGGTTGGAATATTCAATCATCACTCTTTGGCCACTACCGGCTGCCCGGCCATAAGACTCTTGTTCGGCCTCTTTAATGACTCGAGCTAAATAGTCCTGACGCAAACTGAAATTGACATAAGGCCCCACAGCTTCGGCCTTAGCCAAGACTTCATCCGGCGTTATTTTGGCGGCCAGATCGCGCGCCAAATCAGCCGGCGGCCGTTTATTGATTTTTCCCAAAATAAAACAAGCCACGCTTAAATCACCCCACTCGGACTGCGGTGGGTAATCAATCATGATGTCATTGACCAAACTGTCATTGCCAATCAAGGCGATGATTTTTTCAAATAAATGACTCTTGGCTTTTTCTAAAATCGACATAAAAAAAGACGCTGTCGCTTTCTTAATTTAAACAAAAAAAACACGATTTAGCAAGATTAAAAAACAGGCTGTCAAAGCAGCCCATTTTTTGGCGCGGTTTACTTAATAACAGTAACTTCAATTCTGTCCACCAAAGACGGGCCTTGCTGAATAAAGGGCGGGTAAAAATCAACGCTGAAAGAAGCCACCTCCGGAATGCTTTTTAAATAGGCCTCCAAGCGAGCGCGGCTCAGGTTGGTCAATTTATGTTTGTCTATCAATTGATTAACATCGGTCACCGTGGCCTGGGCGGACAAGTCTGATTCCACCTTGGCCATTTTTTTGTCAAAATCAAATTGGTTAATTTTGTAAGTAATGGAGCCGTCAACGAGCGGCGCCAAAACTTTACCGGCGGTTAAATCGGCCTTGGCCTTGTCGGTTAACCATTTGGCCGTATCGTCACCATTAAAAGCCACCACCAGAACGGCGCCTTTAATTTTCACGTTCATGGCTTCTTTTTCTTCACCTGGTTTAGCATCGACCTCGGTTGTCACCGAACTTTCGTCCAACTGGTAAAGCTGCGTTTTTAAGTTGCCGTAAGAATTGGCGGTATCGGTTTTGGCTTGAGTGATCAGCGCTTCTTTCATGGCGGCTACGGCCTGATCAATATCGGCTTGGCTGATGATGCCTTTGACTCGTTTTTTGTAAACAATCTGACCGCTCTGACTCTCGCCGTAAATTTTATCCTGCAAACCCTGCCACAAACCGGGGATGGAAAAACGTTCATTGCCGACCACCAAATCAGGATGGGGTTGATCGGCATAAACATCAACTGTCAATTGTCCGCCGGCCGGAATGTTGACTGAATTTTTCAAACGAAACAACTTGCCGTCGGCTGCCAGCAGTCGGGTGGTGGCAACCAAGGGCTGATTTTTAATGTATTTGTTATAAAGAATCATCTGACCACTAACTTCTTCGCCGATCACTTCGCTGCCCGAAGCCGTGAAAGATTTGCTTTGTTCAATGTTCAGACGTTCCACCAGACCGCTAAAACTGCCTTCCGGCCGGGGGTTGACGCTTTGGTCATAAATAGACAATTGCTCCGCGCGCGCCACGGCCTCGTCTTTTAAGGTCAAGCTAATCTTAACTTTCACCAACAAAAAATAAGCCGCCGCGGCAGCCACAATTATTACCACTATTCCGAACAATAAAGCGATTTTTTTATACAATCTTTGTCCCTGATCGGTCGCCTGCCATTTGGCGGCTTGAGCCGCGCGGCGACTGACGGTTTTGGCCGCGGCCGGTTCTTCATAGGCCAAACGTTCTTCGTCCGGCAACAATTCGCCCAGACTCTCCACCGGTTCGTCGGTCAAATCATCTTGATAGCCGGCCTCGCCGTTGGCTAACACTTCATCATAAACATCGTCGCCGTAACCTTTGGCGGGCTTAGCGGATACCCGATGCAGATCAACCACCGCCTCGCCGCGCGGCCTGATGGCAGCCAACTTGGCGCTGACACGGTTGATTCTGATTTTTGGCTTGACTGCGACCTTGGACCGACTGCCGCTTGCCGTTGGTTGCTTAACGGACGTTTTGCCGGCGCTCGTTTTAGCAGTCTTAGTTGCCTTGCGTGTGGCCATAGTTCCTCCTTTTAGATAAGAAGACGGTTGCAAAACAGTTTCGCAACCGTCTTAACGAATATTATACAGCAAAAAATAAACGCTGTCTAATAATTGAGAACGCCCGTTTATTCCAAGCAACAATTGATGGCTTTCTTGACCACAGCGCCCAGCTTACCCATAAAACCCGATGGGTTCTTATCATGACGGTTGACGGCCTCGTCATCAATTTTTTTGACATCAGCGGTTTTAATCAATTTCATGTTCAGTCCCCAAAACAGTGAATATAAATTAAAGGCCTTGTCAAAAAAATCCCGAGCCTCTTCCTTCTGGCCGCGGCCCAGGGCCTTGGTGCCCACTTCCATCAGGCGGTAACTGGCCGCCAAAAGATGTTTGGAAATGCACCAAACTTCGCCTTCGTATTCTTTAATCAACCGGCCCAGCAATTCTTTGCGCATGGCCCGCGCTTCGTTTAACAAATCGTAATATTCGCTTTTGCCGGTTTTGGCGCCGGTGAAAAAAAAATGTTCTTCAATGCTGACCAGGTTCATGATAGCGATGGACAGATCCTGATCGCTTGATAAATCCAAAGGGTTGTCTTTTTTGGCGGCGTCATACTTGGCGATCAGTTCGTTAATATCTTTTATGGGCTGTTCCATATATTTAATTAATTTTAATCATCCAGTAAAAAATGGCGGTCAAAAGCAGCAAGGCGCCGACCGGCAAAACCACTTTTTGCAGGGGGAAATAAACCCGGCCGCCGTGGCGTTCTTTAAGCCACCAGTGCCACTCCACCGCCGTCCAAAAGAAAATGCTGCCGACAATAATACCCAAGAGTAGTTTGTCCACACCCAACCAGGGAGCGGCGGAGAGGGGCGCGCCAAAAAAATGCGTCCACCACAAAGGCGCTATCAATAAAACATAGTAGCCGACAATGGTCAGCCAACGGCTCCAAGTTGTCAGCCAGTTTTTGGAATGCAACCAGTCGATGGTCCAACCGATAACCGAGACGGTCAAACCGCCGATCCACAAGCCGCTAATGGTATCGTCAACCCCCAACCAGCGGGACAAACCGACTCCGCCAGCCACGGCAATGGTGCAAATCGGACAAATGGCCGCCGCGGCCCGGGCGGATAAAAGCGCCGCCAAACTGACGACGGCAATAATTAATATTTGCATACTTAATACTTAAAATTTTTATCAAAAAAATCGATGATGGCCTGATCACCCTCCAAACATTGGCCGTCGTGCCAAAGCAAAGGAATGCCAACGGCCTGACGATTCAAACCGCAGGCCAGAGCCCGATTGATCAGCTCCGCCTGATTATCCTGATTATTGTAAATCTCTTTCCTGACTAAATTGATTTTGCCGTCCAGTGAATGATCGGTTAAATACTGTTCCACGTTGGCGCAGTGCGGACAGCCGTCGCCATAGTAAAAAATCATGTCGGCCCGGCCGTTAAACTGAGCCAAGGGTCTGCTTTTGCTGGCGGAAAGCAGCCAGCCGGCCGCCACAATCGCCACCAGAGCCACGACGCTGCTGGTTATAATTTTATGAGTATTGGTCATAATAAATCTGCTTAAATTATCTTTTTTTAGCTCTTTGTTAGTGTAAACCAAAATGACAAAAATTTCAATTCGCTGTTATTTTTCTCGGTTGACAAAATGTGCTATAATAACAAATGAACTTTTATGGTTAAGTTAGTCCTCTTAAGACACGGCGAAAGCGTCTGGAACAAAAAAAATTTATTTACCGGCTGGGTGGATGTTGATTTAAGCAAGCGCGGCATCCGCCAGGCCAGACATGCCGGCCGTCTCCTGCTCGCGCGCGACTTCAAATTGGACGCGGCTTATACTTCTGTTTTAACCAGGGCCATCAGGACCTTGTGGTTGGTTATGGATGAAATGTCTTTGTTGTGGTTGCCGGTAGCGAGGGCCTGGCAACTTAACGAACGCCATTATGGCGGTTTGCAGGGCTTGAATAAAAAAACCATGGCTAAAAAATTTGGCGACGAGCAGGTCCATAAGTGGCGCCGCAGTTACAGTTTACGACCGCCGCTCTTAGCCGAAAACAGTCCCTTTGACGTGAGTCGCGACCGACGCTACATCGGCCGCAATTTAAAACGAATGCCGCGGCGCGAATCATTGGCTGACACCTGTCGACGGGTTTGGACTTATTGGCAAAAAATTATTGAACCCGAAGTGCTCGCCGGACGACAAATCATTATCAGCACTCATGGCAACAGCTTGCGCGCGCTGGTTAAACATCTTGATCGTATCAGCGATAAAGATATACCGGAGCTGGAAATTCCGGTTGGTCAACCGTTAATTTACGAATTTAATATCAAAAACAAAAAACTGATTAAAAAGACTTCCTACTATTTGCGCTGATGTGCTATAATTAATTTATGCCGATTAAAAAATTAAAACCCCGCTTGACCAAAGCGAAAAAAACCAAACCCGACGCCGTACCATCTCTTAATTTGCCAAGTCAGGAAATTCATCACCACTATTACCCGTCACGTCCCTATCAATTCAATTTTGGCCGTCTGAGTTTCGGTTTGTTTTTGGTGATTGTGGGCATCTTGTATCTGGCCAAAAATTTCGGCTGGTTGACCGTTGATTTCAACTTAGACCTGTGGCAACTCTGGCCCATCTTTCTTGTTTTTTGGGGCTTGTCTCTTTTGACCGGCAAACACCTGGCTTCCATTATCGCCGGTATTGTTTTAACCCTGACCGTTTTGACTGTCATGTTCCTACTGATGTTCGGCCAGGCCGAGACCGTTTCTCCGGCGGTCAATACCTACAACTCCTCGGCTAATACAGCGACACCGTAAACAAAAAATAAAAACATCCCTCCTGTGGGGATGTTTTTTGTTATCAGCCGAATTATTTAGCGGAAACTTCCTGTAATTTTTGCCTGGTGGCCGGTCCGACATAACCGCAATAACTGCCGTCGTGACAGGCCAAGCCATACTTGGACTGAAAACGCTTCACGGCCGCTTCGGTTAACGGGCCAAATAAACCGGTGACTTTGGCTTCCGGATATAAATTATGGTCGCCGGCCAAATACTGCTGCAAGGCGGTCACATCATTCCCTTGCGAGCCGACAGTCAAATCGCGACTTAATTTCAGAGCGGCGGCGATGACGGCATCGCCAACCTTAACACCGGCCACGGCCGTTTGACTCGGGGCATAAACTTCCGCCAACTTTTTGGCGGTTGCCGGACCGACCCGACCGCAATAAACGCCGCCGACGCAGGATAATTTATATTCGGCCTGGAATTTGCTGACCGCCGCTTCCACTGTTTTATCAAAATTACCATCAACGGGGGCGCTTTTATCCAAATAACCGCCGCATCGCAATAAGGTCTGCACATTTTTCACATCCGCGCCCTGACTGCCGACATCCAAAACCTTGGTAATCGGCTGGGCCACGCAATTATTGTCGGTGGCGGCGACAGTGACGGCGGCGGTATTGGTGGCGGCAACCGGCGTATAGGCCATGGCTTTGACCAGCAACCAATCGCTGTCAGATTGCGGCAAATGTTTATAGGCGGCGCTGAAAGCGGCCAAGGCGCTTTGTTCCTTGCTTAAATCGCGCGGGGCGTTGGCAGGCACGCCATAAACCGCGATATCCAGCCAACCGCTGTCAAAAGCCGTGCCCGCGGCAAAGGACCGTTTATAAATCTGCGCGAAAGCCGTTTTGGCCGCCGCTACCGCTTCCGGCTTGGCCTGACGCGGCGAATAAATTATGGGCGCTGATACCATGGACAAGGCCTGACCGTCTTTATCAAAAAATTTAACATAAACATATTGCGTGGTGTCGGGCGCGTCTTCCAAGCGCCATAATTTCTTGGCGGAAAAATCCAAACGGCCGGCAAAACCAAAATTAGAATCCTTAGCAATAGACACTGCAGTGGTGGTGGCTGAAGCGGTTAAAAATAAAGTGACGTCCGGACTATGAGTGGTGCCGCTACCGTCACCAATCGCTAAACTGAATTCACCTTCCTTATCTTTCACATCATCAACTAAAACGGTCGTCTGACCGCTCTGCCGACTGTCAATTTCCGCCACGCATTTGGAATAGCTTAAAAAATCATTCAGATTGGCGCAAGCCGAATAATCATTGGCCGCGGCCAATAAGCCAACCGGCCAAAACAAGGCCGCCGTCAAAGCTAAAAATTTAAAATTACCTAACCTCATATGTTTGACTTTAATTGCCTATATTATAACAATTCAAACACAAAAAAACAAATGTTTGGTCGATTAGTTGCAAGCGTGCTATAATATGATCAACTTCATGCTTTCAAATATCGAATAAATTTTTATAAGTTCATAAATTACTCCGATATCTGACAACTATGTTTTGGTTAAAAACACCCTTATCGGTGCCGCCCGCCAAACGGGCGCTGTTTCACAGAAATTGGCAACTGGCCACGCGTCGCAGCGGACGTCTGTTTTTGTTGGCCGGCGATCAAAAAATTGAACATCTCAACCATGATTTTTATGGCGACGGCATCGATCCGGCGGATGCTCGCCCCGAACACTTGTTTCAAATTGCCGCCGCTTCACCCATTGGCGTCTTGGCGACCGACTTGGGGTTGATCAGTCAATATGGTCACCGCTACCGTCAAGTGCCTTATCTTGTCAAGTTAAACGGCAAGACCGACTTGATCCCCGTCAGTCAGCAAGACCCGCAAAGCGGCCTGCTGGCCAGCGTGGAAAATGTCGTGGCTTTTAAAAAATACAGCGATTTAAAAATCGTCGGTGTCGGCTATACCCTATACCCTGGCGCGGCCACGGAAAGCCAGATGTTAAGTCAGGCCGCCCAAGCGGTTAGTGAAGCGCACCGACACGGACTTTTGGCCGTGCTGTGGATTTACGCCCGTGGTCGGGCCGTCAGCAAATCACTTGACCCTCATCTGGCCGCCGGCCTGGCCGGTTTGGCCGCTTGTCTGGATGCCGATTTTGTCAAATTGAGCCAACCCACAGGGCTTAATCCCGTCCGATATTCAGAAATTATGGCGGCGGCCGGACAAACCGGCGTTATCTTTTCCGGCGGCGAGTCAATCAACCCCAAACAATTTTTAACCACCCTCGCCCGTCACATTAAAAACGGCGCCCGCGGCAACGCCACCGGCCGCAACATTCACCAAAAATCGCTCTCCGAAGCCATTCGTTTTTGCCAAGCCATTGCCGCTGTTTCTTTGCAACAAAAATCAGTCGCCGCGGCCTATGATATTTATTTGGGGAAAAGAAAAAATTAAATAACCCCGACCAGGTCGGTCATGATTATTTTTAATATTCAACGCACTAACTTCAAAGTAATCGCATCCCCTTTAATTAAAATAAGATGAGACGGATGATCCACCCAGGCGCCGCTGTTATAATAGTGGACCGCACCGAATTGCTCGTCGCGAGCCAGGTGGGTGTGACCGCAAAAAACATAAGATGCCCCCCGCTCGCCAGCGTATTTAACGGCGCCCGCCGCCACTTCTTCCGACATCCGCAACCAGCTGCGGCTGTTTTTTTTAATCCAGTTGCTGATCTGCTCGTTTTTGCCGTCAAAACGGTGCAGGAAATAAAACAAACGACCGGCAATTTGACTTAACAGCCGATTTTTATACATGAACCGATCATATTGATGGCCATGAATGGCCAAACATTTTTTGCGACCGGCCAACCACATAAAATCATTATGCACCTTAACACCGATCAAACGCGATAACTCTTCAATGCGGCCGTCATGATTGCCGATAATCCAAACGACTTCGCAAAACTTTGATAAATGACGAAATAATGACAAAACCTCCCAATGTTCGGAATCAAGCCGGTTAAAATTCAGGTCGTCAAAAATATCGCCGTTTAAAATCAGCCGCTCAAAACGATAATCGTCTAAAATCCGCACCAAATCGCGAGCGCGACACAGTTTAAATCCAAGATGAATATCAGAAATAATTAAAGTATCAACCTTGGTTCTTTTTTTCTCAACCATAAATAAAGCCGTTAACCGCTTTTATTCATTATACCATACATCATACCATACATCCGACCCAAACTTAAAATCCCCTTGACGGAGATTTTAAGGGAAAATATCTTTTAACGGGAAACCTTGATTTCCGGAGCGTTCTCGGCTTCGCAGGCCCGAACGGTCAAAATGCCGGTGGAGCTTTTTTCCAAAGTGTAGCCGGTCAACTTGTCGTTCCAACTGCCGTTGCCGTTCGGACTGACCGGCACCTTGCCCAAGTAACCCTGCCCGACCAACTCCGACAAATCCACACAATTGGCTGCGGCTGTCACATCCACATCGCAATAAGCGTTGCCGGTGGTGCAATCAGCCGGCGCCGCGCCATCCACGATCATATAAACTCCGGTGCCCATATCTTTAACCGCTGTCAAATAATCGCCGCCATTGTCCACCTGATCGATTTTAATGGCGCTGACAATTGCCGAAATATCAGTCCAGCGAGCGGCGTCGCGCGAATCACGAAACCTGGTTAAAGGGTCCAGGGCCACAAAGACCACGGCCGCGATGATGGAAATAATGGCCATGACGATTAAGAGCTCAATCAGGGTAAACCCCCGGCGATGAAATAATTTCATAAAAATTTGATTATTTTTTAAATTATAGCACGACTTACAATTTTTGCATATAACGAGCCGCGCCCCAACCGCTTTGTCCGTCCGGTAATTTTATTTTTAACCAATTACCCTGACCGTCCACGAGCGGGTAACGGCCGCCATCGTCAATCTGACGGATGGTCGGAAACTGCAAACCGGGTCCGGCCCTGATATTAAGCCAACCGGTTTCCGTGGGTTTGATCAATACTTCGTTAGCGTTTGAGGGCGCGGTTGTCGTAGCGGCCGGCGGTAACGGCGCGGTGGCCGTCGCGGTTAAACCGCTATCCACTTTAAGGTTGGATAATTGCTGCCAATCCGGAGTTGAGGTGGCGCTCGGCGTTGTTAGTTTCTCGGCGGCGCTGATATCCAGTTTAACCTGCAAAATCAACTGGCTCAGTTGGCTGGTTTTCTCCACCGACACCACCTCCAAATTATTAAAAGAATAATCAATTTTATCTTGATTCAGTTCATCAACCCGAGCCAAACTGGCTTTAACGGCATCGGTCTTGTCATAGGCCAACCAACGCAATACCAGGGGTGTTTTTAAAACGCCCTCGTTGACAATCTCGTTCAGCGGTTCCATCCACAGCGTTTCTCCTTTGATCAATTTGCCCCGCGCCTGATTAAACGCTTCGGGCAGGGCCAAATCATAACGCGCTCCGACCGGAATGACGGATTCTACAATCCGGCCTTTGATGGCGCCGGGTGGAATTTTATTGTCATTCACCACTACCGGAATTTTAAAAATCATGCTTTGCAACTGCCCCAAAGAACCGGAATACTGACTGATTTTGACGGCCAGTTTGTCGCGATTTTGCTGACGATACCAAAAAGCCGCCGGCAACAGCAACAAACCGATCAGTAAGACAGCCAACAAAACAATTTTTTGGCGAGCCAGAATCTTGGCGGCGACGGCCGCGGCCCGATTGTCGGCCAAATCGTCGGCTGGATTTTGACCGGGTTTGGCCACAGCCATCACCGGTTCAACGGCGTCATTATCGGTCTCGGCAACGACCGGAGTCGCGGGATTTGTTTTTTCCCCCGGCTCTCCGGCTGCCATTATTACCCCCCCGGCCTCGCTGACCGGTCCAGCGAAATCCGGTTCCGCGGCAAATTTTTTGCGATTCAACAAACGCCAGGCCAAACCAATGGCCGGGTAATATTCCACCGGCAGACTTTCGTTTAAAGACTTTATTTTGCCAACGCTAACCGGCAGACTTAAATGTTCCTGACAAAAATCCACCAGACCGCGCAAACGACTGGAACCACCCACCAAAACCGCCTCTTTGACGGCGGCATTATAATGATCTTGATAGTAAGCGGTGGCGGCGCCGATGGCCCGAACCAGTTCCTGCAGGCGATCGGCCACTACCGGAAAAATTTGCCGGTTCAATCCCAGTTGCAATTTTTTGCGTTCAGCCGTTACTAAAGTCAATTTAAAATGTGCGGCAATGGCCTTGGTTAAAAAGTGGCCGCCCCAAGCCAAACTATTGTCATAATAAACGGCGCCTGACTGGATGATCACGATATTGGTTTTGATTGAACCGACATCCACCAGGCAAACCGGTTGTTTGGGGTCGGCATAAACCAAATCGCGCGACATGGCGAAAAATTCATTGTCCAACAGCGTTACCGGCCATTTCAAATTATGAAAAAAATTCTGCCAATTTCTGACTGCCAAACGGTTGGCGGCCGTGATGGCCAACAAACTGGATTTGGCGTCCGATTGCAAAATTCGGTGCCTGATGATCATTTCGCTAGCGGCCAGGGGCAAATTGTTGGAAAAAATTTGCCGCAAACGCGCTTGATTCAAGGCCGCGGCCGGCCATGGCGCGGTTACCACTAATTGATAACACTGACTGGCCGGCAAACTGACGGCGAGAGGCCCGAACGCTATGGAACGAGGTTTGGCGCGATAAAACAACTGTTCCAGATAAACTTTTAACTGGTTGGATTTTTGAATCAAACCGTTGGCGATCAAACCGGCCGGCAAGGCCTGACGGGAAAAATTAAGCAATTTGGCCCGCTGACCGCGCTTAGCCAAAACCACCGCCTCCAGACTGCGGTCGTCAATATCCAAACCAATGGCTCGGTTATTAAAAAAAATCATAAACTAATTTTCTCGCCAAACGCTTAGACGCCAATTCTCATCAACTCTGATAACGGTAGCCGAAAGCGATTGCTGAAAATCGTTCAGCTTGGCCACGACGCTAACTGTTGCCCGACTCCAGGGTTCGCCGCTTTGACTAACGTTAATTATACAAGATTGTTGATTGCTTGACAAAGTTTCTCCCTGATAATCGGTCTCTTCTTTCAAACGAATCAAGGCGTTAGCCAAACAACTTTCGGCCCACCACTTAGCCACGCTCTGCCCGCGTCTCATTTGGACCAAACCGCTTTCACCGACACCCAAATTTAAAATACTTAAAGACATTGCCAAACCGGCCGCGCCAATGATAATCACCACCAATAATAAAGAAAATGCTGAACGCATAAATGGCCCTATAAACGCAAACCGATGGTTGCGCTGAAAGTTTGTTGATAATCCTTTTCCGGAGTCAAAACGGCTGTCGGCGCGCCGTAATCAACCTCGGCCTCCACCGAAATTTGCCGATCGGCCGACTGAGTGAAACGCAAAGTTTTAACCGTCACCAATTGGCTGGTGATATCTTGATTGACCCCGTTTTTTTCCAGTTGCGCCCGACCATCGACCAAGCGCAGCATAACCGGTTCCAACTGACTTTCATCCAAAAAAACAGCCAGGATTCCCTGATCGCTATCAAAAACACTGTCAACGACATTAACGCTTCTGGCTGAATGAATCAGCTGGTTTAATTCTTGTCGTAACAGTTGCGTATTGGCTGAAACCTCTTCGGCACTCATGACCTTATCACGGTTATTGGCCACGGCCACGGCCAACATAATCAAAGCGCTGGCCGTCAACCCCAAGAGCGCGGTATAAATTATTATCTCCATCAAAGTAAAACCGCTTGGCAATCTCATTCATTTGTAGTTAAGGATAATTTGACTGACCACCGGCGTGTCGCCGCCGTCGCCGGTCAAATGCAAACGATATTGCAGCCAGTCATAGCCGTTTAAATCCGGACTGATTAAACCCGGCTTGGTAAAATAAGTGTTAGCGCCTGATTCGCCGAACCAAGCGCTCCAAGTTCCAGGCGCGCCGTTGTCATTGGCGGCCGCGCGAACTTGCCAGGTTATGGCGCTTTGACCCGTGGTCAATCCGCTCCAGGTAATCAACTGCGCGTGGCGACGACCGACCGTATTGAAAGCCGATGAAATCAGTTCGCCTTCGGTCTGATAAGTGCCGTCTTCATTTTGCGTCAAACGAACGCCGCCCTGACCGGTATCCACATTTTGGCCGCTGTCATATTTGGCGGGATCAAGCCAAACACTCTGACCATCACCGCCAGACCAATCGTTTTGTTGCCAATTAAACGATTGCCAATTACTTAAATAAACCTGACGCTTAACTTGACGCGTTACACCCAAAGCCGTTTGCCAGTTGACCGTGACGCCAACCAGTCTGGTTTGCCAATCGGTCGTCACGGCCGGACAGGCAGCCAATTGATGATTAAAATCGCGACAAACCGGATCAATGGTTATTTGACGTTCGTAATCGCCGATAGTTTCACTGGCATTGTCGCCAGCCAAATGCCACTCGCCGCCAGATCGGCTTAAACCGCTGACCGGCCATCGCAACTCATTCCAGGCGCGTTGGCCGATGGCCCTGGCTGCTTCCAACCCCTCATCGGCCAAAATCTCGCCGGTTAAATCCTGACGACTGTTTAACCAGGGATTCAAACCGCCCAATAATAAACTGGCCATGGTAGCGGCCAGTAAAGCGAAAACGGCAATGGCGACAATCGCTTCAATCATTGACCAACCGCCAGTTTTTATTTTATTGCACATATCCGCCTTGATTAAAACTGACCGTGGTCTCGGTATCGCCGCCGCCAATCATGAGCTGACCGAAACGACTTGGTTGACCCTGACTATCAAAAACTATTTCATCGGCCTGACCGCTGCCTGAAAGTTGCCAAGTCAAACGCAAACCGCGCGCCCAAATCACCGCTATATCTGCAGCGGCTTCCCGCGTTTCATAAGTTGCTCCCTGAAACAAAACATAGCCGTCAGGCAAAAGCTTCAAGCCGTAAGTCGCGGCTCGGTAACCGGCTAGAGATTCGGCCCGGCTCAATCTTAAATTTTGCGTCAATTCGGCCTGAGCCGCGCGCACCGCCGTTTGTCCGGACCAATTTCCGGCCAGAGGCCAAGTTACGGCGGCCATAACCGCGATAACAGCCAAAGCCACCAGAACTTCCATTAAAGTAAAGCCGAAACCGCGTCTTAATAATTTAGTCTTCATGGCAAAAAAACGATTAGCGGCTGACGCTGCCGGTAATGCTGTAAATAGGCGTAATGATAGACAAAGCTAAGAAACCGACGCCCAAACCGATAATCACCAACAAAATCGGCTCAATCACCGTGGCCAAATTTTTAGCGGCGTTGTCAACTTCCTCTTCATAAAAATCAGCCAAATAAAATAAAGTCTCTTCCAAACGCCCCGATTCTTCGCCCACGGCCAGCATGCTGACGGCCATTTCCGGAAACAGACTTGATTTGCTTAAAGCCGCGGCCAAACGATTCCCCCTGGAGACGCTTTGTTTGACCGACAAAAGAACGCGGCGATAATAATAATTGGTGGCGGCATGAGCGCTGATAGCCAAAGCGTCCACGATATTCAAACCGCTCGCGAGCAGCGTACCTAAGGTGCGGCTAAAACGAGCCAGGTTGGCCTCTCTGGTCATGGACTTGATCACCGGCGAATACAAAGTCAGCCAGTGCGTCACGGGTTGAGCAAATTTCTGCCGCGCCAGCCAAACTAGCAAGAGCAAACCGATTAAAATTGACACTAACAAAACCGAGCCATAACGTTCCACCAACTGACCAAAGGCGATCAGCAAGCGAGTGGTCCAGGGCAATCGCATTTTTAAACCAATGAACAAAGGCACGATTTTGGGCAAGATATAAAAAGCCAAAAATAAAGCCATGGCCAGGCCGGTTAACAGAATAATAACCGGATACATCAGAGCGCCTTTTATTTTGTCGGATAAGTCCTTATCTTTTTTCAGTTGATTGGCCACGTTATCCAAGCTGTTATCCAAAGTGCCGGAATTTTCACCGGCCAAAACCGCGCCCACGAAAAAACTGCCAAAAACCTTGGGATAAAGTTTGAAAGCGGCGGCCAAACTGCGCCCGGCTTTAACTGCCGCATAAACATCGCCGATCACTTTTTTAAAGCGCCCCGAGGCCGATTGATACACTATTTTCAAGGTTTCGCTAATGGGCAGTCCGGATCTGAGCATCAAAGCCAGATGTTTGGCAAAAACCACCAACTCCACCTGGCTGGCCGCCCTAAGCGACAAGTCAAAATTCAATACCGACTCGGCGGTTAATTTTTTTTTCTTTTTGGCGACAGGCATAAAGCTATCAATCATTTCAGTATGCTGAAATGACATTTTTTTATTTAAACTACCCCCTGGCGGCTTTTAAAACTTCATCTAGGGTTGTTAAACCGCTAAACACTTTGTCCAAACCGTCCTCCAGCATGGTGGTCATGCCGGCCTTTCTCGCCGCGACCATGATAACGTCGCTATCCGCCTTGTTGACCACCAATTCCCTGATTTCATCGGTCATGACTAAAACTTCAAAAATACCGACCCGCCCGTTAAAACCGGTATGGTTGCAGACACCGCAACCCTGACCGCGATATAAATTCAGTCTGTTCAAATTTGTTAAACGGCGCTTCTTTAAAACATCCTTGATCAAGGGCTCATTGGCAATGATCATTTTTTCCTCCTCGCTAATCTTGTAGGAAGCGCGGCACTTTTCGCAATTTTTTCTGACCAAACGCTGAGCCGCGATCAAGTTGATAGTGGAAGCCAGCAAAAACGGCTCCACCGCCATATCGATCAAACGCGGCAAGGCGGTGGGCGCGTCGTTGGTGTGCAGGGTAGATAGAACCAGGTGACCGGTCAGGGCCGAATTAACGGCAATGCCGGCGGTTTCTTTGTCGCGAATTTCACCAACCATGATAATATCCGGGTCTTGCCGGACAATAGCCCTCAAACCATTGGCAAAAGTCAGGTTGGTTTTGGGATCAACCTGAATCTGACTGACTCCCTCAATATTATATTCCACCGGGTCTTCGATAGTGGCAATATGCACCTCGCTTTTGTTTAAAATGGTCAAGACCGCGTATAGAGTGGTGGTCTTGCCGGAACCGGTCGGACCGGTTACCAAAATCATGCCGTGCGGCCGGCCGATGGCCTGTTTGACCTTTTTTAAATCTTTGACCCCGAGACCGAGATTAACCAAACTTAAACGCTCCTGGCTGCCGGCCAACAAACGCAAGACCACATTCTCACCTTCCGTAATCGGCACTATGGACACTCTGACATCAAACCACAAATCTCCGGCCTGATAACGCAACTTGCCGTCCTGGGCGGCCCGGTGTTCATCGGTGCGCATCTTGGCCATAATTTTTAAACGCGACACTATCGGCGCCAAAAATTTTTTATCGGCCTCCAAAACATCATGCATGACGCCGTCGATGCGAAAACGGACCACCACCTTGCCCTTGGCCGGTTCAATGTGAATATCCGAGGCCTGGCTGTCGCTACCATGCTTTAAAAGAGTATCCACCATATTAACGATGGCATTTTCTTTTTCTTCTTCGCTGACTCCGCTTCTGGACAGAGTCCGCAGAATAACTTTAAAGTCATCAAGCAAGCTGCTGCGATACATAGCCCAAACTTCCCGCAAATCCGCCGGCAGCATCAAGTACGCTTTGATTGCGCGGCCGGTTTTTTTCTTGATCAAATTAACCGTGATTTGGTCGGTCGGATCCAGCATGCCCGCCACCAAAAACCGGCCATCGTCTTTAATCAGAGCCAGCTGCTTATTCTTGGCCATGGGTTCAGGCACAAGCTGGACCACGGAGCGATCCGGCTTAATTTTTCGTAAATTCAAAAAATCAACGCCGTAAAATTCCGCCAAGGCCTGCCCCAACAATTCCTTGCTTAAAAAATTTTCCGCCAAGAGCACCGCGGCCAAATTCTGGTTATAATCCCTGGCCACGGCCACGGCTCGATCGGCTTCGGTAGCCGGCAGATAATTTTCCTTGACCAACAGATTGCGCAGTTGTTTATCGCTTAACATAATTTTTTTAATTATACCATAAAAAATTTTATACTAAAAACCCGCTGATTGGCAGCGGATTTTTGGTGTCAATAAATTGCGGCGGTTAAGGAGTCGCGCAAGCAGCTGCTGAATCGCCGCTGGCCGCGGCCGTGCCGAAACCGGGACCAGGAGTAACCGAAGAAAAGCTCTGATTACAGGCCGCGGGTCGCGCGCTGTCGATAAAGGCCTGACACAAAACCTTAGCCAAAGAAGCGCTGTCGCGACTGGACGTGACGGTCTCCCCGTTGACCACCAAGGTCGGAGAACCCTGAACGGCATATTTAACATTGTCGGCATGCTGAATATTGAAAGGCGGGAAGGAGGTGGTCCACTGATTTTGATCAACGGCCGCGGCGGTGATTTGATATTGCGCGTCGGTCTGGCTGACACAAGCGCTTAAAGCGCTTTGGTCAACCTGGCTCTGTGTTAAACAACCGGCGTTATCGCCTGTCGCGTCAAAACATTGCAAATACGACTGATACTTGACGGCTGATTGTTGCTGCAAACAATATTGACGCAAATTTTCCTTAATTTCTTTGTCGCCGTGCATGGCGTAATCCACAAATTTAACTTGAAAATCAAGCTTATCACCCAAGGCCTTAACCACCGGCAAAATGCCTTTTTCCATTTGCGTCCCGTAAGGGCAATAACTCATAACAAACAACTCCACCGTCGGCTTGTTTGCCTTTGGCGCGGCGCTGACGCTCGCCTCGGGCGTGGCGGATTGATAATCGGCAATGTTTAAAATCTGCGGATAAAAACGCTGTCCATCCTGCGAAATGGCGGCGACAATCGGCTGATTGTCGCTCACGGCAATAGACAACTGATATAAACCGTCGCTTTGACCCAAAGATTTAACAGTCACCGTCGCGTCCGGATTAACTAAATAAGCGGACACGAATTTTTGCGCCGCGCTGACGGCTTCCGCGGCCGTTAAAATTTTCATCCCGGCCACTTGACTGGCGGCAGTTGTCCGGTTCACCGCGGCATCGGCAACGGTGGCGGAAAGCAAACTGGCCACATCGGCGTATTTAACGCCCAGAGCCAAACCCCGCATGGCGGCCAAGGCCGCGTTATTATCATCAAAAAAACTGATTTGCAAATCAACCGGATTAACATAAGCGATCTTGCCACCAGCTTCGGTTCTTAATAGAAAGCGACCAGCCAAACGTTTAGGGGCTTGCGCCTTAAAAGACTGCAAATCAGTTTCAGTGATTCCCAAGGCCAAACTCCTCATGGCTGACAAAAAATTAGAGGCCTGGCCCAGGTAAACCGCTTGTTGGCCATTGGGCTGAACATACCACAACTCGCCGGACCGATCCACCACCAACAACAACCGTCCGGCCAAACGATTGACATCGGCGGCCTGCACCGCGCCAGCCAAAAGCAAAGAGCAACTGACAACAACGACTATTTTTTTCCACATAGACATAAATTTAACTTTTCTTACTGTTTAACTTCAATTTTAGTGGCCAAAAATTTATCAACTCCGTTAATATCCTGATCAGACCATACCTCCACCGTGGCGTTGGGTTGAACATCAGCTAAAGGCATGACCCTGTATTTGTAATTGGAATTAAGCTCTGCCAACTGCCGATTCAACTCAGCTTTATCCGGAGAATCATCGGGCAGAGCGGCTAATTTTTCCGTCAAATCTTTAACTTGCAAATCTCTGGCCGCCGCCGCTTCGGTCAAAAGCGCTTTGAGTTCTGTGGTTAATTTTTGCGCCGCCGCCCGATTGGCCTCAGAATTGACTTTACTCAACTGACCGCGCACAGCGGCTAACCTGGCGTTATACTCCGGCGAATAATATTCGTCCTGATTTTTCAAGGTCAAACCATAAATAACGGTTTGGTCGTTGATGGCGGCTTCTTTTTGCTCCATTAACAAATTTTCCCCTAACCGCACCCGAGTTTTAAAGACCAGACTGCGCGCTTTAACGCTGATGGCCTGGCCGACAACGTCGGTGGTCGCTGTTTCAGAGGCGGCATTATTTATCATAAATCCTTGACGCCGCGCTGACGGCCAACCCCAATAACCGCCCGCTAAATATCCCAGACCCAGGCCGATCACCAAGATAATGATGATCATTAAATTTTTTTTCATATTGCGATCATTAAAAAATAAGCAAAACGATTAACAAAACAATCAGACCGGAAGTGGAAATAATCAATTTGGGTTTTTGTTTTTTTATTTCCACGGCCACGGCCACGGTCAAGGACATGGTGGCGCCAAAAAGCAACAGGCGATAAAACCAGTCGCTGACGCCAAAAATTTTAGCTAAACTCTGGTCGGGATTTTGTCGCGCGAACCAATAACGACTGACCGGCGAACTCTCAAGCGGCAATTGACCATCCCAAGACAATTCCTGGCTGCGACTGTTACCGGCCCGGTCGGTCATGATGACGCTGGGCGGCGTCAAAGGTAAAAGCGAATCTCGGTTGCCGACAACGGTCTGACCCAGCCACTGGCCGTCCGCCAAAGTCAATTCCATAGTTTGTCCGCCAAAATCGAGTCGCGCTGCGGCGGTATCGTCCGATAAACGCAAACTGGCCCGCGCCACGGCTTCCCGACTGGCCCGCGGCAAATCCAAAGACAACTGACTATTGGCCGCGTCCGCTGTCGGCGCTTCATTATCGAATTTAATTGCGTAAGGATCGGATATGGCCTGTTCCTGACCGGCCACGGCCACAATTTGAAACTGGTTTTCACCTTGGCACCAAGTAATTTGAGTCTGCCACTCCTGATCCACTCTCTTGGCTCGCGCCATCACCTCTCCCGATACATCCAAAACATTAACCGCCGAGGCCAAGGGAGCGAAAATTCTCAAAGTGGTGGTGGCTTGTTTGGTCCAGCCGTCACCGGGCCAATTAATAATCACCGGTTTGGCCAAACTCTTGACCGCCGCCACTTCGGCCCTGGGAGCGGCATTACTGATTGATGTGACCGGCTTAGTTTCAACCGGCGCCGTTTTGTTGTTTGACGGCTTGACCGCCGTCACCGTAGTCACGGTTGGCAAGGTCGCGCCGAAATATTGAGCCACCAAAACGGTAGTCGCCCCCTGATAAGGACCGCTGACGGCGCCGACGCCGATTTCTTTAAAATCGGTGTCCACCAAGTTGGCGTAATGAGTCTGGCTTTTTTTCCAGGCCTCCACCACCTCCGCCGCGCTGTTAAAACCCATAGCCAAATTTTCTCCGGCCACGGCATAACGATAACCAACGGCTTTCAACCAATCAGACAAGGTTTTTTTATCCGGCCCGACATGAGCAAAATATTGTTGCAAAACCATGTCGCTGGCCTTGGCGTAAGCGGCGCGATTCAGAATTTGATTTTCCGTTAAGGCCGGCGCATTATGCGCGGCTCGCACTTTATTGGTTAAAGCGATAATCTGATCGGCCTGCTCTTTTAAAACGTCGGGTGCCAGCCAGGCCGTCATGGGCAGGCCGATAACAAAAGCTACCACCAAAATTTTCATAACCACAGCCGCCGCGGCATAAAAAACCAACCGTCTGGGATGCAAAAGATGCGGCTGATAATTGTTGCCTGCGTGAGGCATCACCCAATCGCGCCAACCGCCGGGACCCAAAGGATTGCGTCCGACTCTGATCTCATCGGCATCCGACATGCCGTCATGATCGGTGTCGGCTTCATAAGGATTGGTCCCCAGCAAGGACTCAACTTCATCAGTCAGGCCGTCATGATCAGTGTCGCGCGTGCCGTATTTGTCATTAAGAAAGTCGATAAAATCACTGTTTTCTTGTTTAGTTTTTTTTAGCTTCTTTTTCATAAGTTAAAAGCTTCTGGCATTGAAATGATTGACAAAGGTGTGTCCAAAATCCCACATCCGAAATCAAAAATTCGGCCGCTAACGCTGGCAGCCGCAACCGCCATCGTCCAAAAAGGCCCTTTCACCGACGCCGCAATCAAAATCCAAGTCGCCGCATTGCCTGACATTATGGCTGACGTAACGCTTAGGCGACTGGCCGGCACCGACTTCAACGAACAGATTATTGTTGCCGTCCAGACAGTGGCGGGGTTCGTCGGCAGTCGGCTGGTAACCGGCTTTGACGCAATCTTCAAAATTGCTGATCTGTTTTTGATTGACATCTTCCCGGCAGCCGGCTTGCAGTTCGTCGGGAAAACCGTTTAAGGCGGCGCAGGCTGGCGGTTCACCACCCAAAAAAACAATTTGCCAACTGCCGGCCGACAATTTAGCCCAAAATTTTTCCGGCCGCAATTGATTGTTAATGGAAAAACGGCCATAAACGTAATCGCCGTTCACCTGAACATCATGCAATTGGCACTGCTCGGCGTTGTTCTCATGAACCGCCTGACTGACCTTGGCCAATAAACCGGATTCGCCGGTGGCAATGGAGGTCGGCGCGCTGGCCAAAGCCGGCGCAGTCGGTAAAATCGTCCGCGCTTGTTCTTCAGTCGATAAAACCGGAGTTTCTTCGCAACCCGCCAAACTGACCACCAACAACAAAAATGCGGCCACTAATTTTAATCGCCTGGTCATGTCTATATTATAACAAATTACCGCTCTCATTAAAACAACGATCAAGCGGCGCTTCATCGTTGTTTTGCCTAATTATAAACCGTAACAGCCGAAACCGACACAAGGCGCGCCGGGCGGCCGGACAATCGGCGTGGGCGTCACCTGTTTATAACACCTCACCAGGTGCTCCGGACCAGTGGTACCCTGATCATTACCGCTATCGGCGCGGCGCGATACCTGATCATCGCTGACAATCTTATAATAAGGCAAGGTTAGGGGGCAGCTGGTACCGTAACAGAAAGCGGTATTGCGCGGTTGAGCTTTTTGACTGTTGGTCCAATAACCGGCATTCAATGAACCGGCAAAAGTGACTGGGTCTAACAAACCGTCATCAGACGGGTCATCAATGGCTCCGCCATCGTCATCATTGCCGGACGGCGCGCAGCTGCCGTCATCGTTCAAGCGCGCACCGTTGCAAGCATTGCCGTTGGCTAATTTAGTTTCCAAAGCGTGCCAGTTATCATCGGTTGGCAAAGAAAAGCCGTTTTGGCCGGCGCACACACCGACATTGACACAACTGCCTTCCAATTCAAACCAGGAGTTCCGAGAACAGTGCAGCCCCTTACAGGCAGACCAATATGACAAATTATTGTCGTTGGCGCAAGCCGATGTGTCGGAGACCGATAAAGGAATTCTGGTGGCCTTGCCCCAATTCATGTTCTTAACATCATCATTATTGTAAGTGCCGACATCCGCGGCCGTCCAGCATCCGGCATCGCCATAGTTAACGGTCGGATAACGCACGGTTGAAGAGCGAACATCCCAACCGCAGTCCTGGCGGGCTTCGCAGTTAACTACACCGCCAAAATCATCTTCGCAATTCCAGGACCACTTACCTCTTTGGGTATCAGTAAAATTAATAGCATATTTTGCTCCCCATGCACACTTATGACTACTGGGAACACCACTGTTTTTATCGTAAGATGCTCTGTAACCATCTGCATTTGGATCATCATATGGTTGAATTCTGCATTCTTTAGAATCATTTTGTGCATTACGCAATAGATTATACGCATCAGCAATGCCGCAGTCTTGACGCTTCACCGCGCACGTATTGCTTCTGCTGCCGACACTATCCACGCATTGCCACTGCCACATCGTGTAAGGTTCCTCAATACACTTATTAGCATCTTCGATGCCGGAATACCTTCCGTAAGCACTGGGCTTTGGTTCGCTGCCCCAAGGTTGAAAAATATCCCGCGACGCGCCATTGATGCATAAAGCCGGACGTTTATTGGATTGCCAGGTGCTATCTGTATAAACATATTTGACAACTTCTTCACCGCAAGCGGCCAAGCCGGCCTTACAATCCGGACTGGTCAAATTTTTGCCGCACTGGCAACGCCAACTCCATTGGCCATTGGTAAAACTTGGGGGCGTGGGCACAGCGCTGCAACCGTCGTTGCAATACCGGAAGGTTCCCAATTTATCAATGTTTTTATCACTATCATTATCCACGAAATTCTTGCCGTCGGCCGAACCGCAACTGCAATCATAAACCGACAACTCCTTAATAAAATCCCGGCTCCACCCTTCGGGATCGGCGCACTCATCCAAACAACGAAACTTGACTTTAATGCTATATTTGCCGATCTGGCTGGGCGCGAAACTTAAAGTGGCCGAGGAGTTGGCGTAATCGTAATTATCAGCCGTATTACTCTGCTCGGCAACACTGCCGTCGGGATAAGTAATAGTCAAAGCAAATTCCAGTTTGGAGCATTTGACCGAAGTTGGCTCTTCGGTAAAGACGGCTTTGTAAAATAAGTTGGCTGATTCAACGTCGCCTTGGCACAATTCATCGTCCAGCTTCAAATCAACTTTATCTGGCACGGCCTTGGAGGGCTTGACCGAAATTTTCACGACATTGGAAATATCATCGGCGCAGCCGGTCTGTTTGGCCAGGCGACGGTAACAATAACCGCGATCTGATTGATCGGGCGTGTAGGTTTCGCTCGCGGCGCCGTTCACATCAGCCCAATCGTCCAAACAATTTCCCTTATCGTCTAGGGTGGCGCGCTGCCATTGCAGTTTGTCGTAATTTTTCGGAGCCGCGGTATCGGTCACGAGTTTGGCCACCGTTTTGCCCGAACAAACGGCTTGATCTTGCTTAATGTTTCCGGCCGCGGGCTCCGGATTAACCGTCAATTTAGTCGCCTTGGTCACGGCGGTGTTGGAGCAAGAACCCTGACCGCAGGTTACTTTAACATAATAATCAAAAACTGTCGGGGCGCTGACTGTTTTACTGACCGATAAACTATCGCCGGTTTCGCTTAATGCTTTATTATTTTCATACCACTCGTAAGTTGGCGTTGAACCGTCGGAACAGGCAGCGCCGGCAATTTGCAAAGCGGCCGCCAACTTGGAACAAGTCGGATTGGGATCAATTTGCACCTGACCGGGCGTCGCGGTCGGTTTGGCTTTAACGGTAACTCGCGGACTCAAGCCGGTCCAGGGTTTGTAACAACCGCCGCAAGTTATGGTCACGCTGACATCTCCCGCCGCGTAATCACCGGGGGTGTTGTAAGTTTTTCCGCAAGTGGCGCCATTGGAATTGCAATTAGTCCAGGTATAAACCGGATTCTGGCAAAAAGGATCGGCTTTGACGCTATAAGTCACGCTTTGACCAGCGCAGAGGTTTTGCTCGCCATCCGGCGTCAAGCTGGACGACTGATCGGCCAGCGGCGCGACTTTAATGGTCACGGTATTGCTGTATTTGTCGCCGCAATCAGGGTTGGCGCTCTTGGCTACCCGTCGATAGCAGGTGGTCGCGGTCAAGGCCGGCGGCTGGTAAGTTGATTGATTAACTCCCAAACCGGTCCAGGCGCTGTCACAAATACCATCGCCGTCGGTGTCCGCGCTCATTTCCCAGTCCAGACTGTCGGCGCCAACGGCATCCTGAATATTGGTCAATAAAGCCGGGGTTTTACCGGTGCAAATGTTGTGATCTTGACCAATGGCGCCGGCTTTAACTTCTTTAATTTTAACGACGGCGCTCGCCGTAACCGCCTTTTTTTCGCTGCACTTATCTTGGCACATGGCTTTTACCGTCACGCCGTGTTGACCATTGGTCAATCCCAGGGCATCCAAATCCAGAGTGGCGGAGACGCCGCCAACATCCTTGCCGTCAACTTGCCAGCTGTATTGCAAATTTTGACAATCGGGCGTGTCAGCATCGCTAAACCGCGCCTCAGCCGTTAAACTGTGGGCGGACCGGTCTTCTCGGCACCAACTCAAATCGGATGGCTCTAAAGTCACACCGGTCGGGTCTTCGCTTTGTTCAACCGTGACGCGCGGGCTCAAACCGGTCCAGGGACGGTAACAACCGTCGCAAGTTACGGTCACGCTGACATCTCCAGCTGCGTAATCACCGGAAGTATTGTAAGTTTTTCCGCAAGTGGCGCCGTTGGAATTGCAATTAGTCCAGGTATAAACCGGATTCTGGCAAAAAGGATCGGTCGCGACTTTATAAGTAATGTTCTGCCTGGCGCAAATAGTCTGCTCATCAGTGGGCGTCAGGGAAGAATTTTGCGTTTTATCTTCAATTTTAACTTGCTTGGTTTGGGTCACGGTGGCATTTTGCACACAGGCGGTCTGTCCGCAAGTAGCTATGGCCGTAATCAGATAGTCGCCCGACGCCAGACCGGCCGGCACAGTCAAAGACCAGCCGCTGCCGCTGATGGCCGGCGCGGGATCGGCGGTCGGCGCCACGCCGCTGACGCTCCAGCTGACAGTCACCTCGGCCGGATCGCAACCTTCAATATCGGCCGCTTTAATTTCGTAAACGGCGCTGTCGCGAGCGCAAAAATTATCCTGACCGCTGATATTTTTAATGTTAAAGACACCGTTTTTCTTGGCCGAACAACTGTCGCCGGCGCATTCCCAAGTCCATTGGCAAGCAGCTTGATCAAAAACTTTGTTGCCGGGCGTTAAATTGCCTTCGCAAGCGCCCGCCGCGTAAGCGGCGTCAAAAGCTTGATCGCTTTGATAGGTTCCTCCGTCCGGCGGTTGCTGGCAACCCAAAATATTTTTGGCGGTCAGCTTGCAGATATCCCACAAACCGGCGTTCTTCATGCCGCCCTCGCACCAATAAACATAAGATTTATCGGACAAACGGCTAAAATTATTTACAAATTCGCCTTGATTTCTATCTTTATCAATCGGCCCTTGTCCGTCTAATTTTTGCACCACGCCGCGGGCGCACAAATAATTATCATTGGCTTGCGCTTTACCGTTTTCGTCCCAACGATTGCCACGGCTGGAATTGTTGCTGACCGCCTGTAACTGATCAACTGTAAAAGTCATATTATCAGCTAATTGACGGCATTGGCCTTCTTCCCAATTATAGCAATAATAATTTTTATTTGCCTCATCCTGGTAAGCTGGTGGCTGGCTGTCAAAAACATCGGCCGGTTTAACAAAATTACCGCCGTCAATGGCCGGATAACTGCATTGCCAGCGCCAACTGCCGTTAATCAACGGATTTTCGGCCACATAAGGTGTAAAGCCCAAGCCCTGGCTGGCTTTCACAGCCAAAGGATATTTATCATACCAAACCACTTGGCCGTTATTTAAACAAAAATTTTCATCCGGACCTGGTTGCGCCGCAATAAATTTATCGGCCGGTTGCGGACCTAAGCCGTGCCAATTGCCGCAACCCGCCTCCAGAGCCGTGCAAGTCTTGCCGCAATCCCAGGTAAACTTATGATTGGTCAAAGTCACTGTCACGCCGCTGCCGGTATGCTGGGGATCGTATTTATTATCGGTGCAAACACCAAAACAATTAAGTTGGGTGTCAGAAACGGCCGAGCAATTGCCGCCGATACTCATGACATAAGCTTTAAATTCGCTGATATTGCCAAAATAAGTGTTGGCCGGCGGCTGGGCGCAGTCCAATAATTTGGCCGAGCAGGCCTCAACGCCGCATTGCCAAGACCATTGTTTTTTAGCCGCATCATAGCTCAAATCAATTTGCCTGGTCGGATCGCTGCACAAACCGGTGCATTGATAAGGACCTGCGCCGGCGCAACTGACATTCGGATTGGCGGCTTCTAAGGCCGCTAAATCAACATAGGAGCCGTTATGCGGCGGCTTGGCGCAAGTCAGGTGATCGGCCCAACAACTTTTCACCAAGTAACCGTCGTCATCCTGACAATCCCAATAAGCCGGCCAACCCTTGGGTTGAGTCCGGCGCCAATTAACGGCCGTACCGTAAGAGCAAACGCCCAAAGTTTGCAAATCATGAAAACTATCAACAAAACTCTCGTGCGGCGGTTTGGCGCAATCCACCAAATAGTCCGAACAGATCTGGCTGCCGCCCCACTTATCCTGACACCGCCATTCCGGTTTATTCAAATCTTTATCAACCGCGCCTTCCTGAAAATCATTATTCAAACCGTTTTGGCACAGTTTATTGTTATCAGGATAATAATTAGTTTGCCAATTGGTTAAAGTCAGGGCCTTGCCCTTGGTTTGACTCTGGCAATCAATGATACGGGCCTGACAATTCACCAAATCTTTGTTCTGTGTGGGATAAGCGCACTGCCATTTAACCACATCGGTGGTAATGCCGGTCAGGGGGTTGGTTTGGGTGACGCGCCAATCCTTGTCGGCCACGGCCAAGCCGCCGTTTAAGCACAAAAAGCCGATCTGACCATCGGCCTTGGCGCTGAAATTATCCCAAACGTAAAAATTTTTATCGGCTTCGCCGCAACCGGCCTTTAAGGCCGAACAAGCATTGACCTGTTCCCAGCCGCTAACCTGCCAATCATACTGACGGTACACCCAATTGCGATTAGCCAACAAACCATTGGCCTGATTGCAGTCGTCGCGGCCGACGCAATCCCAGGTCCATTGTTTTTTGGCGTCGTTATATTGAAAATTGGCCGCCTGGCCGGTGATCACGCCGTCGCTGTCGCGACATAAGTCATTGCTGTTTTTCACATCGCTTAAAATACTGCCTTGATATAAATTGCCGCATACCGCCCGACGACAGGCCACACAGCTGTTGTCATTACCGCCCAAGCAATCCCATTGATAACCAAACAAAGGATTTTGATCGTCAGTCACGCCCGGCGGCTTAACCAGATAACTATCATCCATCTTAAAACCACGGCCATCGTTGACGGCGCACAAATTATAACTTGGTTTTTGCGTTACCAGCTGTTTATTGGGTCCCTGGCCGCATTTGACTTCGTAGGTGGATCCGCAACTTAAAGTATTGGCCGAGGTGGCTTGCGCGCACTGCCAGTCGCAACCGACGGTTTTGGTGGACGGCGGACAGGGCGTGGGCGACTGGCTGCCGTCGGCGCATTTGTAAACAAACGAACCGGTCCTGGCCACCGGATAAGCGGGATCGCTGCAGGCGCAGGAGTCGGTATAGTGGGCCGCCATGTAAGCGCAATAATCGTCCTTGGGCGGCACGACACAACTGTCGCAACGGTCATTGCAGCACTCGGCCCGCAAACAATACAAATATTTTCCGCCATTTAAAACCGAGCTGTCGATTTTGTAAAAATTAGCGCCGCCATCTATGGTAAAAGATTTAATGGCCGCCCCGTTATAACAATCCACACCAGGACCGGCCACCTTGACATCCAGATAAAAAGTCTTGGTCGGGCCACCTGGCACCCAATTAAAATCAATTTCGCCCGTAAAGGGGTTGACATAGGCGTTGATTTTGGTGGGCGGCAGACAAGTGACGGCTTGCGCCGAATGACCGGGCGCCATGGCAAAAACCGCGACTACGGCCGCTATCAACCAAAAAATTTTACCGCTCTGACGCATATATTGAAAATTAGTAAGCTTTAGCTTGGCAACTGGCGCCAGCATCGCCTAATTGACCCTTTTGTCCGGCGCTATCCAAACAATACCACTCGGCTTGATATCTGGGTTTAAAATTAAAACCTCTGTCTCTCATATCGGGAAACAGTCTGCCAGGGTTTTGTTTGTCAACACTGGCATTATTGCCGTTAGAACATAAACACGTGCCGCTTTGATCAAGAGGCAAGACGCATTGCTCTTTCCACTCAAAGCGACCGTTAAAGATTTTATTATTCCCGCTGCCGCAGGTCATGGACTTTACCTGGCAAATTCCCTTGCCGGAGCCGTCAAATTGCAGCTGGCCGCGACCGAAATCATCGGAGCAATACCAAGAAATATTCTTGCCGTCATTGGTCAATGCCCTGACCTTAGAACTGTTCAAGCACAGGTATCCGTCATTCTTGCCGCTGTGAGCGTCAATCGTTGCTTGATAGTAAGAAGGCGCGATATAACCGGGAGCCGCGAAATAAGCGTCATGATTATCAGTGACGCTGCCGCAAGTCACAAAGTCGGCGCTGCACACTTCGTATTTGGAGGGGTTATTCGGATCGGAGCAGGTCCAGGTGGCGCCGGTCTCCGTGGCCTCCAAATCACCGCGCTTGGCGTCATAGGTGCAAAATTCACTGTTGGGACCCTTACCCACCCAACCGCCGCCCAAGGTGGATGGCGTAGGCCAATATTTATCATAAAATTTCGCCACCTTGCGGCCGTTAGCCCAACCGCAAGCGTAACGGCGAGTGGAACAATTCTTAACCGTATCGCCGTCATCGCCGACGCAGTCCCAAGTCCAAACAGCCATGGCATCGCTGTGCCTTTATCCAAATTATCCTGATAACTTAAATTAACGGCGCCGAAACTGCTGGAACACAGGAAAGTCGGTGTTGCCGCCACCTGTTTTTCAAACATGGCCCTGAAATAGTTCTCCGCTCCGGCCTGACCGCAAGCCAACTGACGGGCCGAACAAACGGTTTGGCCGCAAGACCAATTCCACTGATTGACTTTAAACGAAGCGTTATAATCCGGACCGCTCAAATTACCGGCCGTTACGCCCGCAGGACACAAAAATCCGTTGTTGCTTTTATTGCCGTCAAAAGTGGACTCCAAAAAAGTCCGACCGCCGGCATGACCGCAACGACCGGTCGGCGCCTGACATAAAGTATAAACCGTGTCATCGGTTTTATCCGCGCAGGCCCACTGCCAGGCCACGCCTTTGTCCTCTATGGTATTGTCCACCAAAACGCCGTTAGCCCCGCCGCAAGCCCCGGCTTTTTTGACAGCATCAAAGGTGGTGTATTCTTTGCCGCTGGTCATGGCCGCGCCGCAGAAAACAGTGGCCTGAACCGAACATTTAGCCACACGACTCTCGCCGCTGGCAGAAAGACAAGTCCAGGACCAGGTATGAGTATCTTGACTGAATTTAACCTTGGAGCCGATGGAACCGCCCAACTTGCCAGTCTGACAAAAACCCGTGGTCGGCCCCTGACTGAAATAGGGAAACTTCTTGTTAACGGCCGGTCCGCAGATGGCATTATCGCCGTCGCAATTTGTGTCTAACAAACGGGCCCGACAATTAACCGGCTCGCCTTTACGTGAGTTGCTGGTTACATCATAGCGACATTGCCAACTGAAATATTTAAACCAAGGGTAATCAAAACCATCATACTCCGAGGTTTCAGTCGGCTCAAACACCCCCCAAGGCGCCATCCAGTAACGTTTGAAGGTGTTGGGTAAATAAACTTTGGAACCCGAACCGCACAGCTTGACATCGTTGTCGGCCCGATTGCTCAAACCGAAAAACTCTTTCCAGGCGGCATCATCGCGGCAATAACCCTTACCTGTTTTATAATCCTGGCCGTTGGCCGAACCGCACACGCTATCCTGACGCCAACCAACCGAACAACGCGCCTCGTTTTTAACGCCCTGGGGTCCGGTGCCGGCGCAAGTCCATTCCTGATTCTGATTCAACCAGGACGAACCCAGCGGCCGGCAAACGCTGTTGGCTATTTGCTTGCCGCCGGCGCAAGCCGGACTATTGTCGCGGTCACTGCCTTGCCAACCGGCCGGCACGCCGTATTTGGCGCACTTTTCAATCCACTCTTTGCTCTGATTACTGCCAGTGCCCACCCGTTTGCATAAGGCCGTCTGATAAGAAACGAAGTTGTTAAAAATTTTACCGGGTTCACAACTGTCACCGGCACTGGATACTTCAACGGCGCACTCGGCTTTTTTATAAGCTAGGCAATTTTGATCGCAGCTGTCATTAACGCATTTCCACGCCCAGGCAGCCAATTCTTTTTTAGAATTATTTGTTAAAAGCGCCCCGTCGGCATCGTATTCGCCAAATAACGCCGCTGATTGCGAACCGGAACATAAATTGGGAGATTTACTGTTTAAATCAGTGAAGAATTGCCCGTTGGCGCTGCCGCAACATGATTTATTAAAATTGTTTGGCGCCGACCAAACGCTCATGGTGGTGGTCTGACACTGACCGACGCAACCGGTGCATTGACTTTTGTCAACTTTGCAAGTCAGTCCGCATAATAATCGACCGGCCTGACAACCCGCGGTTTGGCAAGTCTGGTTGCCGAAATTAAAACCATCGCACTCCTCGCCAGCTTCCAAAATACCGTTGCCGCAACGACCGCACTGATCAGTGTTAAAGTTACAACCGGAACAACTCAAAACGCCGCTTGTGAACCCGAAATCGCGACAATCCACCCGATTGTCTTTGTTGGTGTCATATTGAGGATTGTTTAAAATGGAGCCGTCGCATTGCTCGCCGCTGTCCAGCTGGTTGTTACCGCAGCGGGCCGCCTTGGTGCAGCGACTTTCATCAAAGTTACAACTCTCCGGAAAACAAGACAAAGCGCCGCCGTCATAACCCAAATCGCGGCAGGTTTTATTATTCAAGTTCAAGCCGTCGCAATCTTCGCCCGGATCGATTTTATCATTGCCGCAACCAGAACACTGGGTGCAATTGACGCTGTAACCCCAAACGCACTGCCAGGTCCAACAGCGACTGCCGCTGTTGTAGACCTTATTTTGCGCCGTGCCGGCCACGCAGGACCATTTTAAGCTGGGGTCGCAAACCGGGTCCTGAACGGCTTGAACCGGCCTCGCGGGCCCGACGATATAAAAAACGACCGCCGCCGTCACCAACATTACTGCCCGTAACCAAACAAAGACCGATCGTTTGAACGCAACCTGTTTCATAAAGCATGGGGAATTAAAAACTTTAACTTTATTTAATTATACAAAATATATAATTAAATGCCAAGGGTTAAAAAAACAAGGACCGATATCCAAGTCCTTGTTTTTAAAATTTTTGTTTGACGAAGAAATGATTGCCGGATCATTTCTTTATTTTTTTAACGCTTTGGTAATTTTTTCCACAATTTCTTTTAGTGAAATATCGGACTTGATCAGATAAGCGTCAGCGCCCAGTTTCAAAGCCCGGTCCTTGTCCGCGGCTTGGCTCAAATTAGAATTGACAAAGACCACCGGCCGATTTTTCATTTTTTTCATTTGCTCCAAAACGCCAAAACCGTCTAACTGCGGCATCATCAAATCCAAAAGCAGCAAATCAAAAGTTTGCCGTTTAATCCGGCTGACCGCCTCCTCGCCGTCCTCGGCCACGGTGACATCAAAGCCCAAACTGGCGAGCTTCAATTTCAAGGCCTTGGACAAAGAACCGTCGTCTTCGGCAATTAAAATCTTTTTAGCCATATAACCCAATATATCACAAATTCCAACGCTCCACAAGTCTGATTTTAGTATGTGCCCGGCGCCAACGCGGGACCGCCGCCATTATCCGATTGCCCGTTGTCGATTGAATCCGGAGCGACATACAAACTGGTCGGCAGATTGATTTGCTGATTGGCCGGCGGCTTGGGCATGACCGGCTGGAAATCGCTGGTACCCAAAAGTTCGTTGAACAGATCGTTCAAATCATTGACCGCCAAACTGAAATCTTCCACCAAGACTTGTATCTCTTCAAAATCAACCGGCTTGGCGGCGGCCTGCTTGATGGCGTTGAACTGATTCTTAATGTCGGCCAGCTGCTCTTTAGCGTCACCGGCATCCAATTTTTTGCGCTCGGCCTGTTTTAGGCGGCTATCAAAATTTTTAATCAACGAAGTGAATGATTTTAAACCCTGGGTAAAGTTGACGGAAAATTCCACAATCCGTTGTTTTTCCCGCACCGTTTGCAAATCATCATCATAAAAACCGCGTAGAGTGTCCATAACTGAAGCGGGGTCGGTGGTAACTTCGGCCTGCGCCTCGGTCAAGGTTGCTTTGGCCTGATCCAGAGCCGTCTGATAATCGGCCAGGGTCTGACTCAAATCCAAATTTTTCACCTTTGACGCCTGCTTTTTCAACTTGGCCAGCGATTTGACATAATTTTGATAATTTTTATCGGCGTTTTTCAATTCCCGAGGGATTTGTTGCAACATCGGGATCATATTCATAAATTCCTGCACCGTTTGCATCCGATCGCTGATTTCCCAGCGCACATCATCAATTTCCGACGGATCGGCGGCTTGTTTGACCACGGCGTCATAAGCCCCCAAGTCGCTTAAGGCCTGATTAACATCATCAGGAACGGCCACCTTGGCTTTGGCGGCGCGCGTTTTGGCCGCGCCAACCTGTTTTAAAAAATTGGTCATTTCTTTTTTCATCTGCCGCAAACGTTGTTCATCCATCTTTTTTTGCTGCTCCGCCTGCTTAGCTTGTTGCTTTTCCCAATCGCCATTGTCAAAATTATTAAACTGGGGTTGACTTTGTTGACTTTGATTGTTGGGACACGGCACCTGATTATCACCCTGCCAACAAATGGCGCCGCCAGCCTGAGGCGGTTGAGGGTTATTCATCATGTTTGGACCGGCCGAACTGGAATTGTCGTTTTGATTAACGGGACACGGCACCTGACTTTCTCCTTGCCGGCAAACATTATTGACCACCTGTCCGCCTTGATTGTTAAGCGGATTGAGGGGTGGCATAAACTGATCTCCGGCGGATTGCGGCGACAAAGGAGGGAGTGGCGGCAAGGGCGGGGCAGCCGACCCGCTGTCATTTATTTGCTCTCCCAAAACTTGCGGGGTTAATTGACTGTGGTAGCAGCCAAACCCCCAACATGGCCTCGGTTGGTCCGCCGCCAGAGCGCCCGAAGAGGCGAGTAGCCAACCCACGCCGATCATTAAAAATAATGACCAGGTTATTTTTTTCATAAAATTATGGCCCTACGGCCTTAAATTAACCGACGATATATTCCTCTTTGAACATTTTCAACATCAGCAAACAATAAGACACTAACAGCGGGCCGATAATCAAACCGACCAAACCAAATAAAGACAAGCCGGCCACCACGCCCAAAATCGAAACCAGTGGATGAATGCGGCCGACCCTTTTTTGCAACAGCGGCCGAAAAAAATTATCCACGCTGGCGATCACCAGGCCCCAAATCAGCAAACCGACACCCAAACCGATGTTGCCCTGAATCAGCTGCCAAACCGCCGCCGGCAGCCACACCGCCGCCGTGCCGATAACCGGCACCAAGGCCGCCAAGGCCGCCACCAAGCCCCACAAAACAGGCGTCGTCAAACCAAAAAGCCACCAGCCCACAGCCAGCAGGACGCCCTGCCCCAAAGCGATCAAGATGGAACTGACCAAGGTGGTGTAGGTCACTTTTTTAAACTCGCGCTGCAACTTTAAGGTGTTGCCGTGACTAAACGGCATCCATTCCAAAATCGCCTGACCCAAACGTTCCTCATCGCTCGCGATCAAAAAAAACAAAACGAAAAACATCAAAATATAAGAAACCACCTGGTTGCCGATAACCGCTAAGGTGCCGAGAAGCCACCGGCCGGCCGAAGCGCCGTCCGAGGTCAAGCGATCGGCCCAATCGGACAAGTTGAGCTGCGGCCACCAAGGCGCTAATTGTTGCCACCAGTCGACTTGAGTGCGCGCCGCCCCGATCACCATTTGGACTTCTCTGATTAAAACCGAAAGTAAAAAAGACAAAGGCAGTAAAATGGCCACCGCCGACAAACAAACAATCAAGCCGGCGGCCAAACCGGGACGGATGCGCCAACGGCGTTTTAAAAAACGCGCCAACGGCAAAAAAATCACGAATAAGACAAAAGCGCCCAACAACGCGTTCAAGTAAGACCACAGACCGTAAAGCAGCAACGCGCCAAGGCCGGCAATGAGAATAATGGCCAGGAAACGTTTGAGATGCTGTTCCTGAATCATAAACTTAAAAAGGCAGAGTAAAATTCAAACCGCCCGCGGCCGGCCGCTCCCAAGCGGCGGCGTCCACGGGAAAACTTTTTACTTCATTCAAAACCCTGTATTTCAAATGATTGTTGGCGCGGGCGTAATCATACAGATCCCTGGTTAATTTCACATCCTCGCGACAATATTCCTCAATCAAATCGCGCCGACCCTCCCGCCACCAGGCCACGGCCTCCAAACCATGAGCCAGTTTGTTTTTATCCAGCGTGCCGGCCGCCACCAAATCCAGCGACAAACGACGGCCCAGCGACTTTTTTACTTCGGTCAACAAATCCAAGGTCGGCACCCTGGCCAAATCGCCGCTGTAATATTTATCCAAAATCGGCACGTCAAAATGATCCAGATTATAACCGATTAATAAATCGGTCGCTTCCAAAAACGGCCACAATCTTGACAAATCCTCTTCCCAAAAACTGACAAACTCCTGCCGCTCATAATCATAAATAACCGCGATTGATAAATCCAACGCCGCCGGTTCGCGACTGCCGACTTCGGCAAAAGTATTTTTGGTTTCTATATCTAAAACGATTTTTTTCATAACCGCCGCCAATCCGCTTTTACTCCGCTTGATGCCGCATAACGGGCGGCAAAACCTCGATCCAGGGCTCTTCTGTTAAAACTTCGCGAGGAATTTCCCGGCCGGTTGCCTCGCATCGTCCGTAGGTTCCGTCTTTGATCTTCGCCAACGCCCGGTCGATTTTTTCAAGCAAATTTTTTAAAACAGTCAAGGAAGAGCCCTGCAAAATATCTTCCACGCTGTCTTCAGCCAAGTCGCCCTCATCCGGATTATCCACGGGTAA
>Ga0172370_10001230_pt1 | contig 39756 bp, 33 predicted proteins | sample LakKiv5m_FD_114538 | JGI IMG/M metagenome (GOLD analysis project Ga0172370, IMG submission 114538) | Freshwater microbial communities from Kabuno Bay, South-Kivu, Congo - kab_022012_11.5m | ecosystem: Environmental > Aquatic > Freshwater > Lake | place: Democratic Republic of the Congo...
GAAGTATTGAAGGATGGAGTAAAATTATTCATCCCGAACAAAGAGGGGAGATGCTTCGATATTTTGAAAGTATAATAAAAAACAAACAACCGTTTAATAAAGAGTATCGAATAATTAGAGAGAATGATAAAATTGAAAGATGGGTTTTCGGACTTGGTGAATTTGTTTATAATGAAGACGGTTCTCCTATAACAATGTTTGGAACAATTCAAGATATCACAGAAAGGAAAAAAGTTCAACAGGAAATTATTGAAGCGAAAAACAAAGCAGAAAAATCCGATCGGCTCAAGTCAGAATTTCTTGCTCAAATGTCTCATGAAATTAGAACGCCGATAAATATAATTATGAATTTTGTTAGTTTGATAAAAGAAGAAGTAAAACAGGAAACGAGTGATGACCTTAAAGCATCATATGAGATTATAGATTCCGCCAGTAGAAGGATTATCCGCACAATTGATTTGATATTAAACATGTCTGAAGTTCAAACGGGAACCTATGAACCGACTAAAAACTTAATTGATATTAATAAAAATGTTTTAGATAGATTATTTAATGAATACAAAAACTATGCTGCGCGAAAGAATTTAGATTTCTCACTTAGAAAAGAAACCGTGGACACACAAATTTTATTAGATGAATATAGTGCTACTCAAATATTTGCCAACCTGATTGATAACGCTGTTAAGTATACCAACAACGGAAAAGTTGAAATACTAGTTAGAAGAAATGATGATAAAAAACTGGTTGTTGAAATAAAAGATACTGGCATTGGTATATCTGAAGAATTTCTTCCACTCCTTTTTGAATCATTTGCACAAGAAGAGCACGGTTACACACGTAAGTTTGACGGTAACGGATTAGGTTTAGCACTTGTAAAAAATTATTGCGAAATGAATGATGCCCGTGTTGAAGTTCACAGCACTAAAGGAATTGGTTCTGCCTTCAGAGTAATATTCAATTAATTTATCCCCACATCTAACAGTAAGTATTTTAGATTAAAATAGGTTAAGTCTTTTTATTATTTAAATTTTCAATATTTATAACCTTTTTAAATAATATTTAGTATGTTATTATCGGTTTTTTTTATGGCATTTCTATAAACAAAGTTTCAACGAACTCTAGATTAAATATAAATAAATAATTTTTTTTGAGTTCTGTATGCTTGGTTATAATAACCATCGCAAAATCCCGTGGATTTTGATCATTACTTTTGTTTTGATCACTATCCTAATTAGTGCTGCCGGGCTTTATATCTATCGAATTCAACAAAAAGAACTTAGAGAAGAAATTCACGGTTACCTCTCATCTATATCTAAACTTAAAACCGAACAAATTGTTGCATGGCATAATGAAAGAAGAGAAGATATAAATGTTTTTTCGCAATTACCTTATTTTATTGATGTGATTCAACAATGGCAAGATAATCCCGGCGATAAATTATTAAAAACTAAAATTATGAATCGGAATAACCTTATTAAGGTTAATTATGATTATGAAAATATTTATTTAACATCAAACAAAGGTGAATTACTTTTATCTCTTGATCCAAATGATAAAAATATTGATAGCACAACGATAAAAAAAATTAACGAAGCAGTTAACCATCACAAAATAACCTTTACTGATTTTTATTTTTGCCCCACACACAAAAAAATTCATTATGATATAATTGCGGGTGTGTATAATGAAAAAAATATTCCAATAGCGGCACTTTTATTTCGTATCAATCCACATACTTATTTATATCCCCTTATTCAATCTTGGCCAACAACAAGTAAGACAGCAGAAACATTGTTAATAAGGCGAGAGAACAATCATATCCTATTTCTTAATGAACTTCGGCACAAGAAAAATACTGCTCTAACATTAACCAGAAGCATAAGTGATACAACTCTTCCGGCGACAAAAGCGGGGCTTGGTTATAGTGGAATCTTTGAAGGGATTGATTATCGCGGAGTTAAAGTTCTTGCCGATCTTGTACAAATACCTGGCACCAAATGGTCAATGGTGGCCAAAGTTGATGTTGAGGAAATTTATTCTCCATTAAGAGAAAGAGCTTTATTGATTTTCTTGTTTGCTTTAGCTTTAATAATAATTGCATTTGTAAGCAGTGTTTTAATCTGGAGACACCAGAGATCAGTTTTCTATAGAGAGAAATATAAATTAGAAACCGAACGCAAGGTATTGGAAAAACATTTTGCATACTTAATTAAAAATGCAAATGACATTATAATACTGTTAAACGAAGACGGAAAAATCATTGAAGCTAATGATAGAGCGTTATTAACCTACGGTTACACGAGAGATGAATTTCTGGGATTGAATATTAATGATATACGCAGCAAGGAAACAGTTGAACTGATTACCGAACAAATGGAAAAAGTCCGGCTTAAAGGTGGTCTTCTTTTTGAAACAGAACACAGAAGAAAAGACGGAACAAAATTTTCAGTAGAAGTGAGTTCGAGAACAATGGAAATTGATAATGCTGTTTATTATCAAAGTATTGTTAGGGATATCACAGAACGTAAACTAGCCGATGAAGAAATACGTAAACTTTATCGGGGCGTTGAACAAAGTCCTGCAACAATTGTAATTACGGATAGACAAGGAAATATAGAGTATGTTAATAATAAATTTTGCGAAACTACCGGATACACCTTTGCTGAAGTGATAGGTAAAAATCCTCGCATATTAAAATCGGGTGAAAAAACAAAAGAAGAATATGAATTACTTTGGAAAACAGTTCTTTCAGGCGATGAGTGGCGCGGGGAATTTCACAACAAAAAGAAAAATGGAGAGCTTTACTGGGAATTTGCTTCAATATCGCCGATTAAAAATGAAAAAGATGAGATTACACACTTCATAGCAATCAAAGAGGATATAACCGATCGAAAACGGATGATGGAAGAATTAATTCTGGCAAAAGATAAGGCGGAAAAATCAGAAAAAGTAAAAACAGAGTTTCTTGCACAAATGTCTCACGAAATTAGAACCCCAATTAACATAATACTTGGATTTAATAGTTTTATTAAAGAAGAACTTAAAAAAAATATTACTGAAGAATTGTCGGAATCGTTTGATAGTATTGAATCAGCATCAAAAAGAATTATGAGAACTGTTGATCTGATACTTAATATGTCGGAGATTCAGACAGGTACAGTAACAGCATCACGCAAAGATTTAGATATCTCAGAAGAAGTGCTGTCAACTTTATATATGGAATATAAGCAGCAGGCTGAAAGAAAAAATTTATCTTTTATCTACAGTGTTATGACAGGTGATACGAAGGTATTTGCGGATGATTATTTGGCAACACATATTTTTACAAATCTTATAGATAATGCGGTCAAGTACACTGAAAAAGGGAGAATAGAAATTGTTATAAACCGCAATGATCAAAACAAATTATGTGTTGAAGTGAAAGATACAGGTATTGGAATATCTGAAGAATTTATTCCTAAACTTTTTGATGCGTTTACACAAGAAGATCATGGATATTCACGCAAGTATGAAGGTAATGGTTTGGGCTTAGCTCTCGTAAAAAAATATTGTGAATTAAATAATGCCCGAATTAAAGTTGAAAGTACAAAAGGTGTTGGTTCAGTTTTCAGAGTGATTTTTAATTAAAATAATTGATGATCTTCAATAGAAACCGCGAGAATTTTTTATTTTTCTTCACCACCAAATAATCCATCAACTCCGCTTTGTTTTCATAAAGTTTAAAATGGCTTAGACGAAAAAGAAAGAAATTCTTAATTTTAATAAGACAATTTCATTCTTTGCTCTTAAGTAAGTCGATGATGATTAAGATTTGTAATGTTATAGATTTTGTGAGGAAAAGATGATAACAGAAAACTATAGTGCCGGGAATATAATTCTAGTAAAACAATTATTTTCAAATCTCTTTGGTAATGCATCTAAAGCCGTATTAAATGTTTGTCCTGCCAGTTTAATTCTATTAGGTGATCACACACATTATAATGATGGAGTACTAATATCTGCTTGTGTTGATAAATATTGGACCTTTCTTATGCGACGAAGAAAAGATTCTGAAATAAATATTGTCTCTCTTGATGATAATAAGTTGTTGAAAATGAATCTGGAAAGATTGGACGATTATGCGAATTCAGAGTACAAACTTTTGCGCGGATTGATTGGATTACTTAAACAAGATGGATTAATAAGAAACGGATTTGATTGTGTAATCTCATCTAATGTACCGGAGTGTCTGGGTCTCGGATCAATTGCCGCCAAGCAAGTCGGGTTTTTAAATACAATTAAAAAAACATTTCATGTTAATATTGATAGTAATATGCTGTTGAATTATGTAAGAAAAAATGAACTTAATATTGTTGGTAAGATATCAAATATTGCGCATCACTATACCGTTCAGTATGGAAGAGAGAAAAAATTATTTTATATGGATTTGAGGACGAAAGAACATAAGATGCTGCCAATAGACAGAGACGATTATTCATTAGTTATTTGCGATAGCGGCGAAGAAATAACTGATCCTCAAAAAATATGCAATGAAAGAATCGAAGAATGCGAAGTAGGGATAAAAGGTTTAAGATTATATATCTGGGGTATAAAAAATTTACGTGATGTCAGTATAGATTTTTTGCACAAACATTATCATATGCTGCCGCATAGAATATTCAATAGGATACTTTATAATGTAAAGGAAAGAAACAGATCGGAAGCGGCGGTTAAATTAATACGAAAAAAATCTTTTAGAGAATTTGGCAACTTAGTTATAGAATCTTATAATAATCTGGCTGAAGAATATGAACTCAGAAATGAGCACTGTGATTTTTTAGTAAATGAGGCCGTTAACTTAGAGAATGTTCTTTGTGCTAAAATGATTAGTTGCAGTCCAATCCGCAGCACATTTAATATTGTAGCCGATAATAATATTAATTCCTTCACAGAAAACATGAAAAGATCATATGAACAGAAATTTAATAAACAACTTAAGATACATGTTGTAAAACTTACAAGCGGGGTAAGAAAAATTTTATCACACAAACACGAATTTAGTCTTCAATAATTCTATTTATAAAGAATTTATTTTATCACACCCAAAATTACCTTCTTAATTTCAACTTGATTTTCACTTTTGTTAGCTATACATTTTCTTCCGAATTAAGAGGGAGTATTAATGAGTTTTTCCGAAGATTATTTAGACGACAATTATGATTCAAATTATGATGAGGAAGAAGTAAAATTAAAAATAAAAATTTGCCGGGAATACATAGATAACGAACATACATTTGCCCACTTGGATTTTATCGAGGAAGTTATTCAGCACTGCCTTGAATATGATCTGATTGAGGACGGTTTATATCTTGCCAATGCACTATTGAAAGCAGTTCCGTATAATTCCGATGCTTGGCAGTTCAAAGGAATTCTTTTAAACAACACATTTAATTTCGAAGAGGCATACCACTGCTTTGATAAGTCCCTCTCATTGAATCCCAATGATGTTGAAACGTATATCAACAAATCAATTGCTGAAGATAATTTGGGTATGTTTGAAGATGCTGTAGAATCATTGAAAAGAGCATTAAAAATTGAACCTCACAACGAGGAAACATTGTTTAGTCTTGGTGTTATTTATCAAAAGAAAGAAAAATATACGGAAGCAATCGAGTACTTTAATAAAGCAATAGCTGCCGATCAAGAATACTTGGAAGCCTGGTACGAACTTGGATTTTGTTTTGAAAATACAGACCAATTAGATAAGGCATTGGCGGCTTATGATAAGTATTTAGAGTATGACCCGAATAGTTTTACGGGCTGGTATAATAAAGGAATTGTTCATTTGCGTCTTGAGGAATTTGAAAAAGCAATTAATTGTTTTGAACTATCCATTGCTCTGAAAGACGATTTCTCCAGCTCATGGTTTAATGTCGGGTATGCTTATTCGAGAGTATCAAGAACTAACGATGCACTCAAGTCTTACAAAAAAGCTTTTGATCTCGATCCTTTTGATGAGACCATTCTTTTTAATATGGGACAGACATACGAAGAACTCGGATCGTACGTTCATGCGATTCGTTCTTATTCAGAATCTATAAAGCTTGATCCCGAATATTATGAAGCTTATCTAGCGCGCGGTTATTGTTATGACCTGGTTGGAAAATATCAATTGGCTTTGAAAGATTTTAACAAGGCTATTTCGTTAACGGGAAATCCCGAAGACGCGTGGTTTGCAATCGCCGATTTGGAATATTCGCTAGGTAACCTTCAAGAATCAATCAATAATTATTTGAAAGCAACTGAAGTTAACCGGGATAATTTTGATGCATGGTATAAATTGGCGGAGACATATACAGAAGTCGGTCTTTGGCTGGAAGGAATAAAATCTTATGACGAATGCATCAGAATAAATTCTTTACACGCAAATTCTTTTTATGGAAAAGCAAAGATCAATTTTTTATTGGGGCATACTCAGGAAGCAATTGATAATCTTAAATTAGCTTTTGAACTTGATCCAAGTATAAGAAACAAGTTTACGAGAGACTATCCTGAAGTAAAAACTTCAAAACTTTTCATCAAATTACTTGATGAAAACAAACAATAATTGAAAATGCAATCTCAAAATAAATTTAATCACAATACGAAAATTGTAGGAATAATAGGCCACCCTATCAAACATTCTTACTCTCCTTTAATGCAGAACATTGCTTTCGAGTTGACCGGGAAAAATTATATCTATCTTCCTTTTGATGTTCCTGCAAATTCATTAAAAGATACTCTAAAAGGAATTGTTGCACTTGGGATTAAAGGATTCAATGTTACTCTACCTTTGAAAGAAAAAATTCTTCCATTATTAAAAGATGTTTCGGAAGAAGCAAACATTGTCGGTGCTGTAAACACAGTTACTAACGAGGATGGAATTCTGCGCGGTTACAATACCGATGCATTAGGAGTCGTGGAGTCATTAAATCCGTTTAAAGATGAAATTGCAGGAGCCAAAGTTTCAGTTATTGGTGCTGGAGGAGCTTCGCGCAGTGTAATTTATGCACTCATTCGTAATTTCAAAGTTGGCCACATTAATATTATTAATCGCACAGAACAAACTGCCGAATCATTAAAAGAATATTTTTCTGCCAAGTTGTTTTTCAATGACTTCAAAGCGTTTCCTCTTATTCCTCCAGATCTTGTTGAAACATTCCGTGATTCTAAACTTATTATAAACACTACGTCAATGGGCATGTATCCTGAAATTGACGATTCTGCAACAACAATTAAAGAATCATTTATGAAAGGGCAGATTGTTTTTGATATTGTTTATAATCCCGTAAAAACAAAACTGTTGAAGCTTGCCGAAAGTCAAGGTTCTACAATAATCACGGGACTAAAAATGCTGGTAGAACAAGGAGCAAAATCATATGAATTATGGTGCGGAGAAAAAATGCCTGTTGAAAAAGTTTACCGGGCTCTTGAATCGTATCTAGTTAGTTGACACCAATTTCGTGTAAAGTATTTATGAAGAAGTTGTAATTTGTAATGAAATAGTCTCATATATGTCATTCTGAAGGAGCGGAGCGACTGAAGAATCTCAATCGGGAATAGAATCATGAGACAATATTATGTTTATATAATGACGAACAATTCTAGGACACTTTATACTGGGGTAACCAACAATTTACAAAGAAGAGTGTATGAACATAAAAGCAAATTGGTTAAAGGGTTCACAGAAAGATATAACCTTAAGAAGCTTGTTTATTATGAAGAGACTAACGATATAAATTCAGCTATTACTCGTGAGAAACAAATTAAAGGTTGGCTAAGAGAAAAGAAAATAAAATTGATTGAAGAGAATAATTCCGAATGGAAAGACTTAAGTGCAGATTGGATTTAAATTCTTCCCCCGATTTTCATCGGGGGTCAGAATGACAATTAAAAATATTTTAATATGATCTTATTTTATTCAAGCTTTCCCAGCGCCTCTTTAATTCTTTTAACACCTTCTTTCAGATCTTCCATTGATGTTGCATAGGATAATCTTAAATAACCTTCAGCACCAAATGCACTTCCCGGAACAGTTGCAACCTTTACATGATGCAGCAGATACATTGCAAGATCAAAAGAATGTTCTATTCTGAATACATGGGTTGATTTATGAAAGTAGTTTGTAAAATTTGGAAAGAGAAAAAAAGCACCTTCAGGTTTATAGCAGGTTATTCCTTTGATTGATGTCAGAGCGTCATATAGAAAATTTCTTCGCTGTTCATATTCTTTCCTCATCATTTCAACATAGTCTTGAGAACCTTTTAATGCTTCTATAGATGCGGCTTGAGAAACAGATGACGCATTTGATGTACTATGGCTTTGAATTTTATTTATCGCTTGTATTATGTTCTCCGGACCCGCTGCATAACCGACCCGCCAGCCCGTCATTGCATACGATTTAGATAAACCGTTCACTGTTATAGTTTTCTTTTTGATTTTATCGCTTAATGATGCAAAGCATACAAATTCAAAATTATCGAAGACAATTTTTTCATATATCTCATCGCTGATTACATAAAAATTATTCTCTTCAACAATTTTAGCAATTGCTTCAAGTTCCTTTCGAGTATAACAAGAACCTGTTGGATTGGATGGATTGCAGAGGATTAAAATTTTTGTATATGGTGTAATAGCTTTCTTTAGTTGTTCAGGAGTAATTTTAAATCCGGATTCTTCAGTCGTTGGTACAATAACCGATTGTCCGTGTGCAAGTGAAACCATATCAGGATACGAAACCCAATAAGGAGCGGGAATTATAACTTCGTCATCAACATAAATTAAAGATTGAATCGTATTATATAAACTTTGTTTGGCTCCGGCAGAGACAATTATTTCATCTGTAGAATATTTCAACCCGTTTTCTTTATTTAATTTGTTTGATATCGCAGTGCGAAGTTCTATTGTACCTTGGTTTAAAGTGTATCTGGTTTGATTATTTTCAATTGCACGGACAGCTGCTTCCTTTACATTAGGGGGAGTTGGAAAATCAGGTTCACCAACAGAAAAATCAATTACACTTTCTCCCCGGGATTGCATCAACTTTGCTTCTGCCGCTACTTTCATTGTAGGGGATACACCAATTTTATTTATTCGTTTTGAAACGTGCATTTTTTCACCTAATAATTTTAATTTGAACAGATAAAATGAACTGAATAACGATGGAAAACAGTTCTAAATTATGATGGCGGCAATATAGTATTTGAGAAGTTTAAGAGAAAGTAATTGAAAAAGTTTTTCAAGACTAATTTTAGACTAATTGATCTAAATATAATGCTTCACAAATTATTCATTCGGTATAATAATTACTTTTGGTTGTAATCCGTATGTTTACTTTTAAAAATAATTAAAGTATATATCCTTTGTATTTATGAAAGTAGGTTTACAATTATGATAAACTACTTTGGCGGGACAAGACGTTTACCATTTCTAATTACACTTTTCTTTGGTTACTTAGCGCTAGGCATTAGTACATTTACTTTAATCGGATGGATTTTAGGCAGCATTGTATTAACAAGTTTTGGTTCCGGTCTTATACCAATGGCGCCAAGCACTGCGTTTTTGTTCATATTGTTTTGTGGGGCAATCTTACTTTGTACACAATTTCCCAAAGTCCTTTGGTCTTACAAAGTAGGAATTATTATTAGTTCGATAGGTATATTAATTGCCCTACTCTTTTTCTTTCTTTCTTCCTTTGGAATACGACTCGCAATTGAACATCTAGGTTTCAATATTGAAGGATCAATTAACGGAGCGCCGTATGGACATATTTCACCTTTAACTGCACTTTGTTTTGTTTTTGCCGGTTTATCATTTCTCATTTCAATATTATTATTCAAAAAACAGAAGTTAATTCTTGCCTCTTTCACTTTAGCTTTTTTAGTTATTCTTGTCTCGATCATTTTGCTATTAGCACATCTTTTTGGAATACCTCTTCTTTATGGTACCCAATTTATTCCGCCTGCTCTTTCAACTTCGCTTGCATTCTTTTTTCTTGGAATAGCACTGATAGCATTCATTAGTCCGAAGATATGGCAATATAAAAGTGAAGCTGATGCCGCTTCAACGGGGTCATCAATGATTCTCGTTATGATTTTTGTGGCTCTTGCAGCGGGAATTGTATCAGCGGGGTACTTTTATTATAAACATCATGAAAATGAATTCAAATTGGAAAATGAAAATGAGCTTTCTGCTGTAGCCGATTTAAAAATTAGCGAACTAACTCATATTCGAAAAGAATGGGTTGAAGATGTTTCTTTATTCTACAAGAATATAGTTTTCTCTACCCTTGTTGACAGATATTTTAAAAAGCCAAATGATATTGAAGCATACCGGCAGCTTCGAATTTGGCTGAACCATTTCAAGGTTGTAAATCAATATAATAATTTGTGTCTGCATGATGACAAAGGCGTTGAAAGATTAAATATAGCCGATCTGCCCAAACCACATTCATCAACAATTAAAAATAAATTTTTGGAAGTAATAAAATCAGGTAAGATCACTTTTATTGATTTCTACAGAAATGATTACGATCAACATATCTATCTCAATATATTAGTTCCAATATTTGATCCTAAAAATAGTAAACGTATTAATGGTGTTCTCTCATTGCGGATTGATCCTGAAGAATATCTTTATCCCTATATTAAAAAATGGCCCACACGGAGCAAAACATCTGAGACTATGCTTGTTAGAAAAGAAGGCGATTACGCTGTCTATCTGAATGAGCTGAAGTTAAAGCAGAATGCTGCTCTTTCATTTCGTATTTCTCTTAAGAACAAAAATGTACTGGCTGTTAAAGCGTTGTTGGGGGAAGAGGGAATTGTTGAAGGTTATGACTACAGAAACGTGTATGTTCTTGCCGATATACACCATATTCCAGACTCCCCTTGGTTTATTATTACAAAAATGGATTTTGCAGAAGTATATGCCCCTTTGAGCGAAAGACTTTGGTTGCTGATATTTCTCATAACTGCTCTTCTCTTTGGTTCAGGTTCAAGTGTAGCTGTAATTTGGAGACATCAGCGTGCACGCTTTTACAGGGAAAGACTTCAAACAGCTGAGGCTTTAAGAGAGAGTTATGAATTATTAGAAAAAGTTTTCAGCAATACACATATTATGATGGCTTACCTTGATACGGAATTTAATTTTATTAGAGTAAACAATGCATACGCAGAAGCTGATGAACACACGCCCGATTTTTATCCGGGTAAAAACCATTTCGCTCTTTTCCCTTATGAAGAAAACGAAAAAATTTTCCGTAAAGTCGTAGAAGCTGGCCAACCTTATATTGCCTTTGCTAAACCTTTTGAATATGCGGAACATCCTGAACGCGGAATTTCTTATTGGGATTGGAGTCTTCAGCCTGTAAAAGCGAAAGATGGTTCCGTTTCTTCTTTAATCCTTAGTTTAATAAATGTTACTGACCGTGTAAAATCACAGATACATATACAAAAACTGAATCGTGTCTATGCTCTCCTTAGCAACATCAATCAGGCAATTGTTCGTGTTCATGATGTTGATCAGTTATTCAAGGAGATTTGCCGTATTGGAATTGAAGATGGTAAATTTCTAATGGTATGGATCGGCATGATCAACCCGCAAACTAAAATTGTTGATGTTGTTGCTTCTGCGGGTGTGACAGGGAATTATTTTAACAAAATAAAAATTGATTTAAGTGATAGCACACAATCCGAGACTCCTACACAAAAAGCCATAAGATCCGGTAAATTTATTATTTCGAACGATATAGCAAATGATGAGAGTATGCTTGCTAAGCGGGACGAGGCAATCAAACTTGGATTTAAATCTTTGGCTACGTTTCCGATAAAAGTTTTTGGAACCGCGAAAGGCGTTATCAAATTATATTCAAACGAAGTTGAATTTTTTACGGATGATGAAATTAAACTTCTTGATGAAATGGCGATGGATATTTCTTTTGCACTAGAATTTATTGAACAGGATACAAAGCGAAAAAAAGCTGAGGAATTTCTTTTAAAATTTAGAATGGGAATTGAACGGTCCGGTGATGCGGTCTTTTTAACCGATCCGGACGGAACAATTGTTTATGTAAATCCGGCCTTCGAAAATATTTTTGGCTATACTAAAGAAGAAGCCATTGGTAAAACACCGCGTATTTTGAAGTCCGGGACTTTAAATCAAGAGTATTATAAAAACTTTTGGAATGATCTACTTACTAAGAGACCGGTAATTCATGAAATAGTTAATAAAACCAAGGACGGACGGCTATTAAGTTTTGAAGCATCGGTCAATCCGATAATTAATGAACAAGGAGAAATTATTGGACATCTTGCAATAGAGCGTGATATAACAGAGAGAAAAATTGCTGAACAAGCGCTGAGTGAAAGCGAAAACCGTTTCCGCTCACTTTATGAGAATTCCACTATTGGTATTTACAGAACCACTCCAGATGGGATGATACTACTTGCCAACCCTACTTTAGTCAATATGCTAGGCTACTTATCTTTTGAAGATCTTGCTACAAGGAATCTTGAAAAAGATGGTTTCGAACCTACTTACGAGCGCAAACAATTCCTTGAACAAATAGAAAGTCAAAATGAAGTTAAAGGTTTAGAGTCTGCATGGATTTGTAAGGATGGCTCTGTAATTTTTATAAGAGAAAGCGCAAGAGCAATACGCGAGGCTAATGGAAAGATTCTATACTATGATGGAACTGTAGAGGATATAACTGAGAGAAAACGAGTTGAAGAGACGCTGCGTGAAAGCGAAGACCGTTTCCGCGATTTGGTTGAAAACAGTAGCGACTTAATTTGCACTCATGATCTAGATGGAAACATATTATCCGTAAATAGAGCTGCTTTGCAAATTACCGGCTATTCCGAAGAAGAAGTGTTAAAGATGAATATGCAAGATATTCTTGTTCCTGAATACAAAAGAGTATTTAAGGCATATTTAACAAAGATATTTGCCACCGGAAAAGCTCAAGGCTTTATGACTATTCAAACAAAAACAGGTGAAAGACGAATATGGGAATACAACAATACTCTACGAACCAAGGGAGTTGCTGAACCAATAGTACGTGGAATGGTAAAGGATATTACTGAGCAAAAACGTGCTGAAGAAGAAATTAAAATGCTTGCGTTTGCAATGAGAAGTGTTAATGAATGTGTAAGCATCACCGATATGGAAGATAAAATAATTTTTGTGAATGAATCTTTTAAGAAAACTTACGGTTATAATGAAGACGAACTTATTGGCCAAAATATGCTCATTATTCGTTCGCCTAATAATCTGCCGGAAGTTGTACGTGAAATTCTACCCGCTACTATCCGCGGCGGCTGGACTGGCGAAATCTTGAACCGTAAAAAAGATGGCAGTGAATTTCCAATCTTTCTTTCAACGACTATAATTCGAGATAAGGCAAATAAACCTATTGCACTCATAGGAGTAGCAAAAGATATTACCGAGCGTAAACGTACCGAGCAAGAAATTATTTCTCAAAAAAATAGATTTGAACAATTGTTAGAAAACTCGCCAATTGCAATTGCATTGTTAGACGATAAAGATAGAGTTGTTCATGTCAACGAATCATTCTCAAAAATGTTCGGGTATTTACCTGAAGAAATAAAAGGACGGATTATTAATGAAGTAATTGTTTCCTCCGAATTGCAATCCGAAGCCAAAAACTATTCCGATATAACTCATGCCGGCAATCAAATTAATAAAGAAAGTTACCGCCAAAAAAAAGATGGTACTCTTATATATGTTCAAATTATTGGAGTACCTATTATTGAAAATAATATGACTGTTGGTATATATGGAATGTACGTTGATCTTACACAGAGAAAAGATGCCGAAGAAAAAATGAAATTAGCTAAAGAGTTGGCAGAACAATCCGATAAACTGAAATCGGAATTCCTTGCTCAAATGTCACATGAAATTAGAACCCCAATAAATATTATAGTTGGAAATATTGACTACCTCAATGAATCGTTGGGTAAACAAATAGATGATGAAGCCCGTGATTGTTTTGATGGAATAGATTTGGCCTCAAAGAGAATTATTAGAACTGTAGATTTGATACTTAACGTAGCAGAGTTACAGACCAGCGGTTATAAACCTAAATTTATAAAGCTTGACCTTAACTCCGGCTTACTTAACAATTTGTATCTCGAACATCAGCAATTTGCCAAACAAAAAGGACTTGAACTGATTTACAAATGTGATTTTAAGGAAACAAAAGTTTTGGCTGATGATGAATACAGCGTAACTCAAATATTTGCTAACTTGATTGATAATGCTATAAAATATACAAAGAGTGGAAAAGTTGAAATACTTTTGACAAAGAACAAAAGCGGCAATGTTACGGTGGAAGTAAAGGATACGGGAATAGGAATGAGTAAAGAATTTCTTCCTAAAATATTTGAACCGTTCGTTCAAGAAGAACAAGGTTACAGCAGATCCTATGAAGGGAACGGGCTTGGTTTAGCACTTACTAAAAGATATTGCGATATAAACAATGCTATAATAGAAGTAGAAAGTGAAAAAAATGTCGGTTCAACTTTCAGAGTTATATTTAGTAGAGGGTAATGATGTTGTCATTCTAAGTAACGCAGTTATAGTTTACCCCGCCTTACGGGGAAAAACTTAAAACCGGATTCTTCTCCCGATGAATCGGGATCAGAATGATAAAATAACCGGTCTGTCATTCTGAAGGAGTGCAACGACTGAAGAATCTAAAACTGGAATGACAAACTCAAAAATTTATAACTATCGCCCAGCTAGGAGATTCAAATGAAAAAAATGCTGATAGTAGAAGACGATGATTTATCAGTAAAAGTAATGAGAAGGATTTTTCAAAATGATTTTGAAATAGATTATTGTGAATCGGTTGATGAATATTATGAAAAGTACTCGAAAACAAAGTACGATATTATAATAATGGATGTATCGTTAAGAGGAAATAAAAATGGTCTTGAGTTAATAAAGGAGATAAAAACAGCACCGGCTTTTACCGGCACTCCAATACTTTGTTTAACTGCACATGCACAAACAAAGATGCGTCAAACAGCGATAGAATCAGGTTCAGATCTTTTTATTACAAAACCGGTTTCAAACAAGATACTTAAGGAAGCGGTTATTTCTCTAATGAAAGGAAACGGTAAATGATGATATTTGTAGAAACGCAACTTCAAAATCTTGTATAAAATTTTATTAACATTTTTGAAAATTCTAATGATCTGTAAATAAAAAAAGTTATATATGAAAATACTTAGTATTATAAATTCTAAGATTCGTTATAAACTAATTTTTGGATTTGTTTTTATTTCTCTTTTTGTAGGAATTGTAAGTTATATTGGTTTCAGTACAATTCGGAATATCGAAAGCGGTTATGGACTTATTTCTACAAAATCCATGCCTCTAATTCAGCACCTTGAGGATATGAAGTTTGCCTGTCTAAGACTAATTTCCTCCGCTTCAGAATATGCATATATTCAAGCCGAAAGTAGAAACAGATCTCAATCAACACAGATAGAACAAGAAACCAAATTGATTCAACAGTCATGTAATTCATGTCATAAAGCTTTTTCACAATATGAAAGCTTAGTTAAAGAATCATTCCCGGGAGCTGTAGAACAGATAAAAGAAATAAGCAGAGCCGGTAGATTACTAAAAACAACTGCTGCCAAATTCATAGAAATAAATAAACAGGGAATATCCGGTAATGAGGCCTTAGAGAAAAAAGAAGAAATGGAGACTAGTGAAACAGAATTTCTTAGCACTGTCAACAACGCAATCATTTTTACAAATAATAGACTGGAAAAAGAAAAAGCACAACTATCCTCTACAATATCGTCATCATTTAGAAACATCTTTATTCTTAGCGGATTGGCTTTATTTATTAGTGTGTTAACGGGTGTTTTATATTCACGCTCTATTTTAAACCCCATAACAAAACTAACACAACAAGCAGATAATTTTAGAAAAGGGAATTTGGAAGCTGCGATAGATATTAAATCCACTGATGAAATCGGTGTTTTAGGAAAAAGTTTTTATGAAATGGCGGAAAGAATTAAACTGCTAATTGCACAATTGGAAAATGAGATAAATATTACAAAACAAGTTGAAGAAGAAATTCAAAAACACAATGAACAACTTTTAAGAATCAATGCCGAAAAAGATAAATTCTTCACTATCATAGCCCATGATTTAAAAAATCCTTTCCAGGGTTTATTGAGTTTAACGGAAATGATGGCATCGGGCGAAGAGGACTTTACTAAAGCTGAAATAACCGAATACGGGAGATCTATTCGTGAATCTGTTTCAACTCTTTATAAGCTGATAGAAAATTTATTAGAATGGGCACAAATTCAAAAAGGTTCAATAATTTTTATTCCCAAAGAAATTGAATTGCAAAAAATTGTTTTGGAATGTATTGAAACGGTAAAACAAAGTGCTGCGCAAAAAGGAATTACGATAATAAACGAAGCGGCTGGAACACAGAAAGTTTATGCAGATGAAAAAATGATAAGCACTGTTCTGAGAAATCTTTTATCAAATGCTGTAAAGTTCACGAGAAGAGACGGAAAAGTTATAATAAAAATAAAAAAGATGAACAGCGAAACTGTGGTAGTTTCTGTAAGTGATACCGGCATTGGGATCTCCGAAGAAAATATCAAGAAACTGTTCAAGATAGACGGGATAGTTAGTACCAAAGGAACAGAGGGTGAGCTAAGCACAGGATTAGGTTTATTACTCAGTAAAGAATTTGTCGAAAAACATAACGGTAAAATTTGGGTAGAAAGTGAAGAAGGCAAAGGAAGTACTTTTAATTTTAGTCTATCTGCAATGAAGCCCGAATAAAAAACGTTAGTTGTAGCAGAGGATATTCAAAAATTATTTTGCTTTCACTGCCAGGCTAACCGACGCAGTAACTTTTGTAAGGGTCAGTTCTATTCTTTTTGCAAATGTTTCTGTAGTAAAACTTTGAGTTATTGCTACACCCTCGGTATAATTTCCATGAAAAATATTAATATTGTCTTCGTTGTATATATCAATTATTATTCTTCCCAAAGAATAATTACCAATTGCAATAACAATTTCCAAACTTTTAGAATTTAGAGTTAAAGCATTATTGTAATTTCCGTCAAAATTATTTGCTTTTAATGCATAGGTAAAGGACGTTGATCCATTGACAATAGCAGGAGTGTTCTCTATTAGACCATCACTTAAAGTAGGAGTGAATACTTCAACATTATTATTACACCCGGAGATAAAAATCAATCCGGATATTCCAAGAATTAAAAATGCCTTCTGGATTTTCATTTTATTCTCCTAAAAAATTGTCCCGGAGTTTTTTCAAACTCCGGTGATCAATCTTATTTTATTTGTGCTAATCTCTTTGGTCCGGCATTAATAACTTCTTGAGGACAACCAACTTCAAACAGTTTGAAGTTATCTTGGAAACGTGCGGCAAGTGCATCATACTTTTTCCAATATTCATCTTTGCTTCCCCATGAGTTTTCCGGGAATAAAACATCTTCGGGAACATCAGGGCAAGTAACGGGAACTTCATAACCGAATAATTTATCTTTTCTGAATTTCACTTTATCAAGTTTTCCTTCGAGTGCAGCATTTAAAAGATTTCTAGTATGACGAATACTAATACGTTTACCAACACCGAATCTTCCACCCACCCAACCTGTATTAACTAACCAAACATTTGCGTTGTGCTTTAACATTCTTTGTTTAAGCATTGCTGCGTAATCTGAAGGATGACGAACCATAAAAGGTCCGCCGAAACATGCAGAAAAAGTTATCTGTGGTTCAATGCCTAAACCAATCTCCGTTCCGGCAATCTTTGAAGTATATCCGCTTATAAAATGGTACTGTGCCTGTTCGGGATTTAATTTTGCAATTGGCGGCATAACACCTGAAGCATCACAAGTTAGGAAAATTATATTCTTCGGATGTGTGTGTACATAACCTTCTTTAATTACATTCAGAATAAAATCAATCGGGTATGAAGCGCGCGTATTTTCCGTTATCGTGTCATCATCAAGATCAATATTGCGTGTTGTCGGATCCCAAACGACATTTTCCAATATGGTTCCGAATCGCCGCGTGGTTTCATATATCTGCGGCTCATTATCCGCAGAAAGACGTATGACTTTTGCGTAGCATCCTGCTTCAAAATTAAATACACCTTGATTACTCCAACCGTGTTCATCATCACCGATAAGTTTACGTTTTGGATCTGCGGACAAAGTTGTTTTACCTGTACCGCTTAAACCGAAGAACAATGCAACGTCGCCTTTGTCGCCAACGTTTGCAGAACAATGCATCGGAAGTACATCTTCGTAAGTAAGCAAGAAATTCAGAACAGTGAAGACGGATTTTTTTATTTCGCCGGCGTAAAGTGTGTTTGCAATTATTGCTGTTCTCTGATCGAAATTTAAAATGATTGCAGTATCTGTTCTCGTGCCGTCAGTTATCGGATCAACCTTAAATCCTGGAACAGCGATAACGGTAAATTCAGGAACGAATTTTTTCAATTCATCTTTATCGTTAGTAGTTAAAAACATATTGCGCGCAAACAAACTATGCCAAGCTTTTTCTGTAATGATTCGAACTGGCATTTTGTATTCCGGATCTGCACCCGCATAACAATCTTGAACAAACAATTCTTCACCTTGAGCCCAAGCTTGTAATCGTCCCGTTAACTGTGACCACATTGAATGAGCATAAGGACGGTTGTAAGTCCCCCACCAAATATCTTTAGCTGTTGATTCTTCGTGAACAACAAATTTATCTGCTGCTGCACGCGCTGTGTGTTTTCCTGTATTTACAAGAAGAGGTCCGCTTTTTGCAATTCTGCCTTCATTTCTAAAAATGATTTCTTCATAGAGAGCTTCGCCGGGTAAATTCCAAAAAACGCGATCAAGACTTGTTAACCCTTGATTTTTTAATCTGAAATCAGAAGCAAGATCCAAAGCTTGCTTTGTTGCGGGTGTGTTGAATTCTAAATATTTGCTCATGACCAGTCCCTCACTAATTTTCTGTCACCAATATAAAGTTCATTAGGTGAATTCGGATCGAGTGCCCATTTCATTCTTTCAACTCCTTCAGTTATATCTTTAATAGTTCCGCAATAACTAATTCTTAAATGACCATCTAAACCGAATTCTTTTCCGGGAACAGTTAGCACCATTACTTTGTCAATTAAAAATGAAGAAAGTTTTTGTGAATCTTTTTCGTAAGCTGAAAAATCTGCGAAGCAATAAAATGTTCCATCGGGCACATTAACTTTAACACCGTTAAATGAACGAAGCTGTTCGATTAAAACATTACGGTTATTCTCTAATGTAATACGAAGACTTTCAACACTTGATTGAATTCCGTTAAGAGCACCGGCTGCTGCTTTTTGAAGAAGAACAGATGGTCCGGATGTTTGATGTCCCTGTATGTTCGACATTGCTTCGATGACTTTTTTATTTCCAACAGCCCAGCCGATTCTAAATCCGGTCATTGCATATTGTTTCGATACTCCGTTAATCACAATGATCTTAGAATTCTCAACTGATTTTTTAGTGTAATCGTAAGCGCTGAAAGGTTTCTTTCCATCGAAAACAAGACGGTGATAAATATCGTCCATGATTAAGTAAAGATCTTTCTTCTCGCAGAAATCAACTATATCGGAAATAAATTCTTCCGAATACATAGCGCCCGAAGGATTATTGGGACTGTTAATTATTACAGCTCTTGTATATGAACCAATACGTTGTTCAATATCTTTTAGCCGCGGGTAAAACGTTCCATCTTCAGGTAATGCAGCAACTCCAATTGCACCGCAAAGTTTTGCCATATCGGGATAACTAACCCAATAAGGAGCCGGATAAATTATTTCTTCTTGCGGATTTAAAATTGCCTGCATTGCTACCATGATAGATTGTTTAGCACCACCTGACGCAATTACATTTTCGGGATTAACTTTGCGATGGTAAAATTCTTCCGTGTATCTAATAATTGCTTTCTTCAATTCTGGAATTCCGTCTGCCGGGGTATAACGTACTTCTCCGGTGTTAAGTGAATTTACAGCTGCTAACAGTGCATCCATAGGAGCTCTGCTTTTTGGTTCTCCACCGCCTAAATGTATTACCGGGTCTCCTTTTTCTCTTAAGATCGCCGCCTTTTCATTCAAAGCCAGGGTTGGGGAAGCTTTAATTGATCTTGCAATTTGACTCAGACTCATATTTATCCTGTGATTGATTATTTCTGATGGTTGATTTTTTCTAAAAAGAATATTTGGGTACGTAACTTATTGGCTATTGATAAGATTAGCAAGTGGATTTTGGTTTTGTTTCATTTTGTTATATCTTGATTTAACAACTTGTTTAACTGTAAATTCATATCAGATATTAAGAACTAAATGGAGTTAATATGGAATGGTCAATCATTTTACTCAATCTTATGTATGCTGTAATTGGTGTGGTACTGATGTTCGTTTCTTACAAGGTGTTTGATTTACTATCACCCAAAATTAATTTTGAAGAAGAACTTAAGAAAGGAAATATTGCCGTAGCTATTTTTATTGCAGCACTTTTTATTGCAATCGCTTTGATAATAGGAGGTTCGTTAAATTGAAAAGGGTATTGTGCATTATATTAATCTTTTTTATGTGCGATCATATTTATTCTCAAAAACATTTTGCGAAGTACGACGATACTTTCAGAAAGTATAGCAAGAGATTTTTCGGCCCCGGATTTGACTGGAAAGAATTTAAAGCACAGGGAATTGCAGAAAGCGGTTTAACTCCCGATGCAATAAGCCAAGTGGGAGCTAGAGGATTAATGCAGTTGATGCCTTCAACGTTTCAAGAAATACAAAGTGTTAATCCTGAATTTTCTCAGATCGAAGATCCGGAATGGAATATTGGAGCGGGGATTTATTACGATAGAACTTTATACAAAGCATGGAAAGAAATAGCAGCAGATTCGAATAAGATGAATTTTACTTACGGAAGTTATAATGCCGGACGCGGAACAATAATGAAAGCTCAAGTAAAAGCAAAGGATAACAGCTTAGATCATACTTCATGGAAATCAATTACTGATGTTGCTAAGCAGGTACCAAGATGGAAGTATGAGGAGACATTAAATTATGTAGAAAGAATTAATAACTTTCACGAGAAGCTGAAAAAGAAGAAATAATTATCGTACTCTAACTTTTGCTATAATACCTTTATCGCCAACCATAAAACAACTGCCGTCTGATTTAGAAACACCAATGCTGTTAAAACTGCGCGGGTCAATTCCACGCCAAGTTATACCGTCATCAATTGAATAATCACTTCCGGATGTACCTGTGGTTATGTAAAATTTGAATTTGTTGTTCCAACTGACGCATGATTTAAAACCGCTCGGTGGATTCAATTTTACGGATTGCCAGCTTAATCCGCCGTCGTCGCTTATTGAACAGTTGGAATTTTTGTCTTTATCGTTTTTGTAATCTCCTCCAACAGCAATCCCGTTCAATTCATCTTTGAAGCAGATTGAAAACACACCGCAAGTTTGGCTACCGGCTTTAATTTGGGAATCGAAAGCTCTCCAATTTTCACCTCTATCTTCCGAAAGGAAAATTCTTGCTTTCTCACCGCCGCCCGTACCGAACCAAACAAGATCATTTCCTGCAGTAGTAATAGATGTGCCGCTTGCGGCAAAAGCCGCCTCACCATTTTGCGGAGAAGGGACGTATAATGAAGGATATTGCTGCCAATTATCACCACCGTCTTTAGTAACTACAATAAAAAATTTTCCGTCAATAGGATCGCTGATTGCTATACCGTTTTTTTCGTCCCAGAAGGACATTCCGTCAAAAAAAACCTTTGCATCTCTGTTCATATATTTTCTTTTCCAAGATCTGCCGCCATCAGTAGTTTTGAAAAAGAAAGCCGGTGCATCAGTGCCCATTAGAATTGCGGTATTTTTATCAAATGCTTCTACATCACGAAAGTCGAGTGGTTCAAATCCTTTTACTTTTCCTTCGATCCAGGTAATACCGCCGTCAGTTGTTCTAAGAAATGTTCCGTTTGTACCGCTTGCCCATGCAGTTAAAGAATCAACAACGGAAATACCCCGCAGTGAAGAAGTAGTTTTAGATTTTTGTATTTCAAAAGAAAAAAATAACTCTTTCTTTTTCTCGCTGGCAATAATTGTTTTTTCTTCTTTTTGTTTGACAGTTTCTTGTTGAGAAGTACAAGAAAAAAATAATATGGCCGAAATTAGAATTGAAAAAAATATTTTCATACAATTCCTATTGAATAATCTAAATCACTACTGTTTGAATAGCTGTATTCATTTGATATATAAACGAAGCGGGGAATCATTTTTACAAACTGTTAATAATTTCCCGCCTCGTCATAAAAAAGAAAAATAATTTTTCAATATGACTATTCTTTTTTCTCTAACAACTTACTTTCTAAATCAGACCGGATCTTCTTAACATTTGTAGCCAAATCTACCATCAAGAAAATCATTTCCAATAATAAACCTAAAAGCCACATGTATAAAACAAAAGAAAGAAATGTAATGAGAAGGCCTAAAAGCAAGGACTTTAAGCTGTATTTAGCTTCTGCTTTCATGTTCTCAAGATTTGTCTTGTTGCTGCCCACTTCACTATTGTAATTGCTCTCTTGATACTTCAGATTAGTGTATTCAGGCTGGATTACGTTCCGAAGATCGACTTCAGAAAAATTAGAATAATCTAAATCAGCGAGTTTAATTGTAATCCAATTATTCCCGTATTTCTTAAAGGTGTTTTTAAGATTTTCGTCCGGTATGCTGTATAAAAAATAATTTTCCAGATCTGTCCGTGTATATTCAATGGAACTTTTATCCGTGAGATAGCTTTTTGCGTCAAGGTAATTTTTCAAATCCTGAAATGAAATATTGTTTGATAATTGTGCTGCGATAGTATTGTTTTCTTTTTCTGCTGCTAATTTATTCTTTCCTCTTTCATCATTAAAGTTTTTTATCAACTGGTCTTTTTTGGCATTCCAATCATTATCCAGCCTCTCTAAATTTGTTTTAGCGAATTGAAAAGTGCTATCCAATGAATGGATATACTTTTCCGCACTCTCAATTTGGTCACGTAAATATTTTGGAGGTAAAAAAGAATTCCATGATGTAATTATGCCGGAACTGAGTATAAAAACCCCGATTAAGACCACAAATAATTCTGTGATTATTAAAATCTTGCTAAGCAAATATTGTTTTGACTCGGTTAATTCAGAATCGCCTTTTTCGCCAAAGTGTGTAAGACTTATAAAACAATTTTTGAAATAGAAAAGCGGACTATAAATGATTGATGCTATAATTTTGAGAATACCAAGAAAAGTATAGCCGAACTTATCTTTTGTAAACCAATATGAAAAGCCTGCTAAGATTAAAACGGCGATAATTAAAATCCAAACGATACTGATTTCGTATTGGTCAATTAGATCGAACATACAATACCTCTGCTTTTATTTTATAATTTATTTATTATCACTAAAGGAATTCGTTTTCTGTTCGATCTTACTAAAAAAACCGACTATTTCAGTCTATCTTTCTTGAATCAAAATAATGAAATAAAAAAGAAATAACTACCAATTGATATACTTGATATAAAGATTTTAATATTTTCTAGTTGAAAATTAAGGGAACATTATTCTGCTATTTATTAAATCTCTTGGGACTATATTTCATTAATAGTTATATTCTATATAAGTGTTAAGATCATAAGAAAAGTTAAGATTAAAAATTCACTACTGATAAGTTCGATAATATTTCAAGAAAATTTCAATATTTATGGAGCGAGGCGTTATGAGAGAAATAATTAACTACCATTACAAGTTGGAGTTCTCCCGTGGGAACGAGATGGTTTTTGATATCCAGCTTGATAAAGAAACTCTTGATCTTGTCGAAGCACAATCCGATTATCCTTCATGGGCTAAAAGAGGTGAGTTCGGATGTAAAAATTTAACGTGCCCTCTCATTGATAGTGATGCATGTCCGATTGCAAAAGTTGTGTACAAACAGATTAATTCTTTTAAGAATATCGTTTCTACAGAACCCGTTAATGCAACTTTAACAACTGACGAGCGATCGTTCAATAAGAAGTGTTCAATTCAAACAGCAGTTGCAAGTATAACAGGAATTCTAATGGCTACATGCGGCTGTCCTGTATTCAGCAAACTGAAACCGATGGTAAGATTTCATTTGCCTTTTGCTTCGCTGGAAGAAACGGAATACCGAGTATTTTCCATGTACTTATTAGCACAATATCTCCGAGGCAGAAAAAAACTTAGTCAAGACCACAGCTTGCAAACTCTGAAAAAACTATATGATGAAATACAGGAGATTAATCTTCTAGCCGCACATAAGATTCAAGAACTTGAAAGAAGTGATGCCACTATTAATGGATTGGTAATTTTACACTCGTTCGGTCAATTAGTAACATTCAATTTGGAAGATAATGATCTGAGAACTCTGGAAAATTTATTTAAGGATTGGCTTCTTTAATTTTTTCGTCCGAATACAACAAACCCCCAAAGCTAATATCTTTGAGGGTTTATTAGAGCTGGCTATGGGACTCGAACCCGCGACCTGCTGATTACAAACCATGGTATTTGATGCACAAGAAAATTTCACTGTATCTGTAACCAATTATAATATAATTACATACAGAGACAAAATAATTTTTAGTAATTGTTTGCTGAAGTAGAAGCTGAAATAGTTTTTGGAAAGGTGAATCAATTTTTATTTAAAATTTTATTCGTTCTCTTCTTTCATTAATAAGTTGAATATATTTTTCTTTTAGAGCATCTGATAAAAATGATTTCTCGACTAAAATATTTACGGCTTCAGAATTTGAGGTGAACTTGTTAAGAATTTTTTCTACGCGATCATTCTTAATTCCCATTCTATTTCCCAATTCAATGAAATCTGCTCTTGTATATTTTGTTCCGAACTTAAAAGCTTCAGTAATAAATCCATCTTTAAAAAATTCTAAAGCGGTATCTGGTTCAACCGGAATATGAATCCTAGTATTAACTAAATCATAAGCTGGTGTTAAAGTGTAATCACCAAATTGTTCGTTCCTAAACAGAGAAAAGTTCTTTAAATGAGCATCTCCATTGCATACTAAATAATTAAATACAATAAGCGAAAATAATTTTTCAATTTCTATTGGATAAGCCGCGACATATTTTCTCATCAGCTCTGCTAATTGCTCATAAGTGTAATCATATTTATAATTTTTCCCGGCATTCTCTTCTGTCTTCTGTGCTAATTGAGCAAAGTCTTCTTGCAATAATTTATTCCCATTCTCTAAAACATCAAATCTTTTTACAATATAGATTATACCCCCATCCTTGAAATGCATTATTCCATTTGGAGGAGTGTTAATATCAAATACTTGATTTGCGATCTGCATGGTTAAATGTTCGTTTGCTGGAATATTATCAACATGCTGAAAAGATTCTAGCGGGACTGGTTTTATAATATAAGTTCCGCCCTCTTCTGTAAGTTGCAATTCTTTCCCTTCAAGTTTAGCAGAATATTTTATTTGAACTCCGGAGATTGATAAACGATCTCCATGATTTAATCTTAGTTCATTAAATTCCGGACGAGTAAATTGCAAAACATGATTTACTTTTTTGCCATTGAATAATTTCTGCAGACAAGATCTGCAATAAGAGTCATTTGTTTCTTTTAAACAGCTATAACATCTATTCATTTACAATTACCTCTTTAATCGTTACTGCACCAATGGTATTATGTGCAGTTTTAATTAATCTCTTAAAATGATCATTCTCATTTATGCCAAGTTTTCTGCATTGAATTGTTTTTAAATCGCCTTCACTTAATAATCCAAAGAAGAAAGGAAATAAAAATTTTGAATGATGCTCTTTTTCATTTTTAGATAGAGATAAGCTAATAGCCGGTTTGTTAAAATCGTTTAAGTATTTGTCAGTATATATGAAAATATATTCATCATCAGTTTGTATTAGATAACCAGAAAGAGAATCATTCAAATAAACTTCAGCTTTACGTTCCATTATGATTTAACCTTTGTCTCAAGTGAAATGCCAAGAGCTTCTGTTATTTTAATAATAGTTTTTATAGTAGGATTAGCTATTCCATTTTCAATATCAATTAACTTTCTTAAAGTTACTCCGGAAATCCCAGCTAAATCTTTTTGAGTAATCTTGAAGAGTTTTCTTCTTTGCCGAATTATTTTACCAAATTCAATTAAGTTCATGATATTTACATAGGTGTATTATAATGCACTTTTGTGCAAAAATAGAATTAAAATGGTTATTAGTCAAGGAATATCTGCACTATTATGCACATTATAGTGCTGTTAATTTAGATTCTTACACTTTAACAACATAATGTTTAAATAATAATTACAAATGCGTAAGATCTATAAGCATAAATTGATCCATTCTTACCTCGGTGGTTATGATGAGATAAAGTTACTTTTACTTGGATACTAACTTGTTTTGTGCATTCTTCATTTGAAGTTAATATATTAATATTGATCTTACCCCTAAAAGAGCAACAAAAAATCCCAACTCTGAGTGAATTGGGATTATTTTCGAGCTGGCTATGGGACTCGAACCCGCGACCTGCTGATTACAAATCAGCTGCTCTACCAACTGAGCTAAGCCAGCATTTTTTCGTGGGGCAAATCTAATATAAAATTCACATTCAGCGCAATAATTCCAAGTATTTATTATCACTTCATGATCGGTATATTCTAAAAAACTCTATATTTGAAAAGGAAATAAAAGAAATTCATGCTAACCAAAAATCAAATTAAATATTATTCTACTCTTCTCAATAAGAAATTTAGACAACAAGAGAAGAAATTTATTGTTGAAGGAATTAAACTGATCGCTGAAGCATTAGACTCAAATTATTCTTGTGAGATTATTATTGCTCTCAAGGAATCTTCCGCAGAAAATCTTATAAAACAATTAAACAGAAAAAAAATCAATACAGAAATTGTAAAACCTGCCGACTTTGAAAAACTATGCGACACAAAAAATCCTCAAGGAATTATAGGAGTATTCAACTTTAAGCAACAATCAACCGTAGATTTCGAACATGAGAAATTAGTTGTCTCTCTGGAAAACATTTCCGATCCTGGTAATGTTGGTACTATTATCCGCAATTGTGATTGGTTCGGTGTAAAAAATATTTTGTTGAGTTCCGATTGCGCAGAAGTATATAATCCAAAAGTAATTCGCGCATCTGCGGGATCAGTTTTTCATTTGAATATTTTTGAAGAAAAGGATTTTTATAATGTGTTAAACGGAAAAAAGAAAAATGGATTTACAATTCTGTGTGCCGATTTGAACGGAGAAAATCTTTATGCTTTCACAAGTAATCAAAAGATAATTCTTGTACTTGCTAATGAGGCCAACGGACCCACAAAAAATCTTCTGGATATTTGCGACTCCAGAATTACAATTCCCCGAAAAGGAAAAGCAGAATCGCTTAATGTTGCCAGCGCTTCTGCTGTACTGCTTTCCGAACTGACTAAGTAATAATTTTTTATCTTCGCGTGTAATAAATGTAATCGGTTATTGCCGGTTCTACATTATTCTGTCTAAGCAGTAAATTGATTTGTGCACGGTGGTAAGAGGAGTGATTGATTAAATGAGTAATTATATCTTTAAGAGAAGTTTCAAATCTTGCGCCTTTTGTGTTGTGATAAGTATATTTTTTATCCAGATCCTTTTCATCTAAATCACTTAGAATCTGTAACCAATCTTTTGAATTTATTTCCGAGCGTTTTTTCAAATCGGATAATTCAACATTCTCCCAGAAGGAATTTGTGTAATCGCCTTTAACTCTTCCAAGCCATGTTTCCTGCGAAAGAATTATATGGCTTAAAATATCTAGTATTTTCTTCGGAGATTGGGCGGCGTCTCTTAATACATAGAAAATTTTTCGGTTAGCCCAATCGTTATATTCAAAAAGATTTATAAAATGTTCTTTCATGGAATTACTTAATTAATAACATTTTTTTTGTTTGAATAAAATCCCCGGTTTGTAAACGATAAAAATAAACTCCTGAAGACAATTGAGAATTGTGAATTGAGAATTGCGAATTATAAATACCCGCTTGCTGAAATTCATTTACAAGAGTAGCCACTTCCCTGCCGAGAATATCGTAGATTTTTAAGGATACAAAACTGTTAACTGCCAACTGATAACTGATAACTGTTTCCGGATTAAACGGATTAGGATAATTTTGATTAAGCTTGAATTCAGTAGGAATTGTTTTTTGTTCCTTAACTCCCGTAATTATATCCGATGCTTTTGGAATTTTAACGGAAGTATATAAGCGGTATTCTCCGGGTTGTAAAGTAATCTGTATACCAACATCAGCAACATCCAAACTGTCGCCTGAAAAGAATTCATACCACTTACCGGTGCTTTGAAAATCCGTTACCAACGAACCGGTACTGACGTCAAAATTGCCTACGATAACAACATTCATACTTGAATGATTAATCTTGATTCTTTTCAATCCTACACTTGTAGCAAGTGAAAAATCAGTGCTGGAAAATGCAGGATAGTTTTTCTTTAATCTTATTAAGGCGGCAAACACATTAAATAAACTTTTTCTATCAGCATCAGAATAGTAATTCAAACCATCTGACCATGGAATAGGTTTCTTACCCAATCTTCCTCCTTGGTTGATGGAGATGTCATAACCAAGTTCGCCGAATTGCCAGATCATTTTTGGTCCGGGAACTGTGATGAAAAAAGTAGCGGCAAGTTTTATTCTATTTAATGCTGTGCTTAAATTCTTGATATCATAGGCAGGTGCTTGAGAACTGTTTCCATAAATTTTATTCTTATACATTAATCTTTCTTCATCATGACTTTCCATATAACCGACAAGATTTGGAACGTTCCAACCTCTTTGCTGGTAGGAAATTCCATTAAAATTTGATGTGTTCACATAACCCATTGTAGCTTCATTATAATTATAGTTCATATTTCCCCACATTAATATTCCGTATTGGGCAAGCTCTTGATCTTCTTTATTCTCTGCAAGATGCTCGAATATCATTATTGCTGTCGGATCATATGACCAAATTTTATCAACCATTCTTTTCAAAAGACGGATTCTATCCGGATCATAAATACTTCCCCAACTATCTGAAAGAGGTTTATAGTTGTTGCCGAAACCTTTTGTAAAATCAAATCTAAATCCATCTATTTTAAATTCCGTTAACCAATACTGAAGAACGCGGTCAACAAAATATTGTGTGGCTTTACTTTCATGATTGAAATCATTTCCCCAATGTGCATCCGGATTTGCAAAATTAGATTGAACATTGAACCAGGGATTATTAGCTGCCGGATGGCCGTTATCCCAATACATGCGCGCCATTGAATTATTGTTATATGCATGATTAAGAACTATATCTTGTATTACTGCAATTCCGTTTTGATGGCAAGCATCAATAAATGCTTTAAGATCGGTTTTCGTTCCGTAATATTTATCCGGTGCAAAGTATGTCATCGGATTATAACCCCAGCTATCGTTACCGTCGAATTCCGAAATGGGCATTAGTTCTATTGCATTCACGCCGAGTTTTTTGAAATAACTAAGTGTATCAATTAATGTTTTGTAAGAATGTGTACTTACAAAATCCCTTACAAGCATTTCATAAATAACCAATTTTTCTTTTGAAGGACGATTAAATGTTGCAACTTTCCAGTTGTAACTTGACTGCCCTGTTTGGAGTACACCTACAATATTATCGGTTTTATTTGCGGGATATGATTTTAGATTCGGATAAACAGAAGAAGGAATTCCGGAATCGTTAGAAGGATCAAGAATTTTATCTATGTAAGGATCGAATACACGCAAGTTGCCGTCTATTAGAAACTGGTAAGCATACTCGGTTCCGGATTGAAGATTTGGAATTGTTATCCACCATAAACTATCGGTAGTAGAGAAGTCACGGTTCATAAAAAATGCAGTGTCAACTTTCCAATCGTTGAAGTCTCCTATGACGTAAATGAATTTTTTTTGCGGTGCGTAAAGCGCAAGAGTGGTTTTTGTAGGATCGTTATCATAGTAATGAATCCCGATATGTCCTTCAGCCGGCAGAGGAAGATTTTTTATCGTGGGATTTCTCATTATCACAAATGTTGATGAGTCTTTGACATTAGCCGTATCAGTCGCAACAACTTTAACTTCATTTTTTCCGCCGGAATATTCGCTTGCATTAAAAGTGTAATTGAGACTGTTTGTTGTGCTTTGTGCTTTTGGGTTTGGATCTGCATTCACAAAAAGTTTAACCGATTTTGTTTTTGTCCCGACTTCAGCTACTGAAATAGAAATTGGAACATTCCCGCCTTCAGAAACAAAAACGGGCGAACGCATGGGATCGCCAAATGAAACATTTACAGTCGGTGTATTAAATATTATTGAAATTCCCGAAGAATAAAGTGGAACGAATATATCTTCTGTCTTTTTGCTGCCATCGGGATTCCTTAGTACAAAACATAGCTCAGTTATGTTTTCGTAAGGTTGTACAACATTAGTGCCGCGTGTATAAAAAGTTCTTGGATTGGTAATTGTAAGCTCATAAACATTATAACTTTTATAAGTCAGTTTCGGTTGAACGCTATTGTCTGCCCAACTGCCAATTACTTTTTGCCAGCGCTGTGGTACACCACTCCCGGTTTTTATTGTTACACCAGTGTGAGTATAGACATCACCTACAAATCCAGAAAGAGTAGGTTTATCAGATGGATTAGCATTCGTAATATCAAATCTAATTGTAATCTGATCGGTCTGTGTTGGGTAAGTCGGTGTTGTGGTTACAACAGTCTGAGCAGTTAAACTAATGGTTAAAAGAAAAAGAGAAATTAGCGTGTGAAGTTTCATGATAGAACTCTATAAACTTAAAGTGATAAAAAGTTAGTGAAATATTTTGGGCGTAAAGTTAGGTATGGATAAACTGCTAATCAAGGAAGTTCCACGCCACTCCGAAACGAATACCGCGGGCTTGCTTGGGATAATAAGGGACTATGAAATATTTAGCATTTAAAAGATTTTCGAAAATGAAATAAACCGTTGCCGAGTTCTGAATTTTTCCTGCGAGGAAGAAATCTAATTGGAATGAAGTGGATATTGACAAGGGTGAAATTAATGAAACGTTTTGTGAAGTAGGATCATACAAAAAATTAGTGGAAATATTTTTTTCCAAATCAATTGAAGTAAAATCCCTTTCTCCGATTGAGAAATAATTAAATCCGGATTTCAGATGTAAGTTTTTGTTGAAAAGAGTATCGGCATAATAAATACCGCCATATAATGAAAAATTGGGCAGATTGTAATTATGTCTATCATCTGAAGAGAAATAGTAACTTGTATTTGCGCTTAATAGAATTTTCCAAATACTTAGATCCAGTTTTAAATTTACTCCTTGAAGTTTAATATCCTTTACAAATGAGTAAATAACTTTATCATTTTGAACATTACCTTCATTTAACATAGCAGGAAGCAAAAAGTTCGTCGTTGATTTATTGAAATAGCCGACAGTTGCATTGACAAATGCATTCTTCAAGTTTGCTGAAAGCTCAAATGAAGTAATTTTTTGTTTGCCGGATTGAATAGTTGGTAATACAAAACGTTCTTCCCAGATTGTTCTAGGTTTTTCGAACGAAGAAAACCCCACATAAAAGCTAAATAATTGATCCAAAGAAATTGTAGCATCTGCACCGAAGCCGAAGAAATTATCTTGCGAGTAGTTTAAATATCTTGCAAAGAGAGAGTGATTGAATGCTTTATTTATCAAGTCGAAACTAACTATTGCTGTTGTTGAAAAGAGTGATTTATTTATTTCTTGAGATAAAAGTGGTGTAAGGAATTTAGATTTTTCAAAATTAGTGATCGATGTTAGTTTAATAATATTAATATTTATATCCTGACGTAAACTTGTACCGAATGTTCTATGTTCATTATCATCAAAAATTATTGATGCATTATTTTGAAATATAGAGCTGCTTTCATTTTGTCTGAATTCCGTAAGATTGGTTTGATAATAAAAAGAAATATCTGTCGGGGAATGTTCAATAAAATTCCCAAGCATTCTCAAATTAAAATTATGCCCCGAAGCCTTTTGATAACGGTTAGAAAACCTTACCGGTGCACGAAATTTATCGTATAAGATAGATTCAAATTGAGATGGAGGATTAGAACGGTTAATCGAATCAGCATCAACTCCGCCGAATAATTGTGTGTTAGTTTGGACATATCTGTAGCTTGCAATTATGTTTATATTTTTAGAGAGCATGTAACTAAGCCGCAACACTCCAAGCCAGTTGCTAAAGTCCGTGCCTATTTTTTCCCCCTGGACATAAGGGCTTGTGTAAATTGGATTGATACTTTGATTTGTTATTTCGAAGTAAGCATTTAACCGTTTAAAGGGAGAAATATTAAAGATTCCATCTATCATACCTTCGCTGTTTGGAGCTTGATAATACTTGATTCGCGAGGATGGCTTGCGTAATTCCGGCTGCCGGGAAATAAAATTTACTGAAACAGGATTATTCATCCCGCCGTATAAAAATCCGCGGGCAAGAGGAATCACTTCGATCGAATCAATACTTTCTGATTGAAATAAGTTAAGATCAAGTGCATTAGATAATCTATTGTTGATGGCTATACCGTCTGATAGGAAAGAGACAGCTCCAAATCCCTGTCCGTAAATTAAAGTTTCGTTTGGCTGGCCTACTGATCCAAGATCCCTCACAAATCCAAATGGAACATTAACAAAAAAATCAGCTGTGGTTCTATAATCGGTTGATTCTAAAGACTTTTTGCTGATAATTGAAGTTTTGAAATTTTCATCGAGTAAGGAGGAAATTTGTAAGAGACTTGAACCTTTTGTTTGTTTGACCGCTGAAGTTGAATCTTTTTGGATAGTAATTTTATTTATCAGCGAATCGGCGGAAATTTTTTCGTTCTTAACTTGGAAATCATCAAAGGCAAAAAGTTGATTTGAAAAAAAAAGAAGTACTAATAAAATTTCTTTTCGAAAATATTTTTTCTGTCGGCAGTTCATAAATTCATTTACAAAATAATCTTTATAATTTTTCAAACAAAAGAAGTTTTCTATCAAGATTTTACCCCCAAATCTATTGCCTGATATCGAGGTATAGCCCTAAATCAAAATGTTTACAAACGACGAAAAGTGTTTGTTTTCAATTAAAAAAATACTAAATTTCAAGCGAAATTAATCCACAAATAATAAGAGGCAACAATATGTCTATGACAAAAAGCCAACTGTTAACACACATGGCAAAGAAATCCGGATTAAGCAAAAAAGCAGCCGGAGAATTTATTCAGGAATTAGTTGTTCTCGCTTACCATGAAGCAAAAAAAGCTTTTGTTATTCCCGGTTTGGGTAAGTTAGTTCTTGTTGATAGAAAAGCAAGACTAGGAAGAAACCCAAAGACTGGTGAAACAATTCAGATCCCGGCAAAAAAAGTTGTTAAATTCAGAATTGCTAAACAAGCAAAAGACGCAATTCTTATTTATAAAAAGTAATTGTTACAAAAAGAAAGCCCATCAAATGATGGGCTTTTCTTAATATGATCATTTTTTGTTTCTTAGTTCGGTAATCCTTTCCACAAGGTCTTTATATAAATCTTCTCTAATATTTTGTAAAATAGTTTTAAGCAATTCAGGAAACTTACCCACATTTGCATATAAACCAATCGTAATATTTTGTTTTGAATCATGGATGTAAACCGGCCGAGTTTGGTAACCAGAAAATATTCCGCCGGTTAATTTGTCTATATCCTCCATCCTAAGTACAACTTCTTTTTTACTAAGTAAAAAGTTTTTACAGATAATTTTTTCATTGTCGGCGGAAATTTCGAATGGGAACAGCTTGTATGTCTTAATATAATATTTATTGAGCCAAATGATGATCAATAAATTGATGAAGAAGAGAAAAATGAAGTACCAATGTGAAAGTAAACCTATTACCGATGTAACCAAATAGATTAATAAGAAAAAAGTTAGCGGAATATTTCCGTAACGGTAAAGCACTTTCCAGAAAATTGAGTATTTATAAGTTTTCATTTCTCTTGTAATAATTTGCTATAAACTTACGAAAAGCGGTTTTCAAAAGTTTAAGGATTAAACGCAAAGTGATAATTTTCTCTCTCGGTTTTTTGTTAAATTTCAGACAAATAAAACAAATTCATGTTCAAAAAATAGTAAGGGTGAATTAATGTATGATTTATTAGTCATCGGCGCGGGTCCGGCGGGAATAAGCATGGCAGTTGAGGCCCGTCATGCCGGAGTTGATCAATCAAAAATTCTTTTAATTGAAAAGGCGGATGAACATTCTTTTTCGATTAAAAAGTACTATCCTGAATCAAAACTTGTTTCGGCAAATTATAAAGGATTCGAAGCAAAGTGTACGGGAGTCATGTGCATTCTTGATATGACAAAACATGAAACTATTTCTTACTTAGACAAAGCAATATTAGATAATCATCTTGTTGTTCATTACGGAGAAACTGTTTGGAGACTACATCAGAACGAAGACAAATCATTTATTGTCTATACCGATAAAGGCGAATACCATTGTAAAATTGTTACAATCGCAATTGGAATACTGGGAAAACCAAACAAACCGGAATATAAAATTCCGGCAACACTAAGGGATAAAGTTTTGTTTGATGTTACTTCGGTTGAGATTAGAAATTCAAAGGTTTTGATTGTAGGCGGCGGCGACTCTGCTTCGGAATATTGCCAGTACTTGGTTCAGAATGGAAATGAAGTTTTTCTTAGTTACCGCAAAAATGAATTTACCAGAATGAACGAAATTAACCGTGAAAGTCTGCTTGAACTTGAGAAAGAAGAAAAAGTAAAAATATTCCTTGGGTCAAGTATTGTTGCTGTAGAGGATATGAACGGAAAACCTTATGTAAAATTTCAAGAGGAAAGATTTGGTGAACAAGTTTTTGATTTTGTTGTCTATGCTTTGGGTGGCACCACGCCAAATAATTTCCTGAAGATGATCGGAATTGAATTCGATGGAGCCGAGCCGATTATAAAAGAACATTATGAAACATCGGTAAGAGGATTATTCTTGCTTGGTGATCTTACAGCAGGCACAAAAGGCGGTTCTATAATCTGGGCTTTTAACTCGTCCAATACTGCCATGAAAAAAATTTGCAGCGATTACTTAAGTAAAAACTAATTGAGATTATTTTAATAAAATCATTTTTTTTGTTTGTGTGAATCCGGGGATCATTAATGTATAAAAATAAATTCCGGTGGATAAAGGTGAATTATTTGTTGTCCGTTCACTATCAAAATGCACATTATAAAACCCGGCTTTCTGTTCCTCGTTGACCAATGTTACAATTTCCTTTCCCAGTACATCGTATATATTCAATGTAACAAGACTGTTAACTGCCAACTGATAACTGATAACAGTTTCCGGATTAAATGGATTTGGAAAATTTTGTTTTAGTTGAAATTCTGTGGGAAGATCAGCCTGCCCGACTTTAGTAACCGGCGTACCTTTGAATTTATAAATTTTACCATTTGCATAATTAGCAAAGTAAAGTTCTTTATTTTCATCTTGACCAAAAGTTGAAATTGAACCGGCTGATGCGAAAATAAAAGTATTATTAACATTAGATCCGTTAAGTTCCAACGACCAAATTTTTCCGCTCACATAATCAGCATAAATATATTTTCCTAATAGCTCGGATGCATCTTTCCCTTTGTAAATAAATCCGCCTGTAATACTTAATCCGCCATCCGAATTATGACCATATTCCCAAATCGGTTTAATATAATTATTTGCAGTGCATCCGCTGGTGTTGTAAGAATGATTCCCTTCATAACACCGCCATCCGTAATTTCCGCCTTTTTCAATTAAGTCAATTTCTTCCCATGCATTTTGTCCGACATCTGCAGCCCAAATTTTATTGGTGCTAAAATCAAAGCTGAAACGCCAGACATTTCTTAAACCGTAAGCAAAAATTTCTTCGCGGTAGCCTGAAGCATTCCCTTTAAAAGGATTATCCGGTGGAATTGCGTAATTAAGAGAGCCGCTTTTTTTGTTTATATCAATTCGTAAAATCTTTCCAAGGAGCGATGAAAGATTCTGTGCATTGTTCTGAGGGTCTCCTGCCGATCCGCCGTCACCAAGTGAAATATATAAATATCCGTCGGGACCAAATGAAATTTGCCCGCCGTTATGATTTGAATACGGCTGATTTATTTCTAATAAAATTACTTCACTATTCCGATCTGCCATATCGGGATCAATTGCACTCACTTTAAATCGAGATATAATTGTTCTGCGTGGATTATCTGTTGTGTAATCAACGAAGAAATATCCGTTGCTTTTGTAATCCGGATGGAAAGCTAAACCAAGCAAACCGAGTTCGCCTCCGCTCAGAACTTTATCGCTTATATCCAGAAAGGTTTTCATTGAAGAAGTGTTTTGGCTATTCCGGAAAACGGAAATTACACCCCGTTGCTCCAGCACAAAAATTCTGTTAGAACCGTCTCCGGCATTTTGTATATCAACAGGCTGCTGGAAAGTTAGATTTGGAAAAGCAGATTCAAATTGCAATTGTGACTGTGCTAAATTGCACGAAAAGAACAAGAGTATCACTGAAACACCTAAGGAGAATATTTTTTTCATAATAACCTTTCAGTTAATAAATAATGAACATTTTTTAATCAAGTAACGTTCATATAAGGAGAGTGTAAAAAATATTCCTTAACAATTCTTAACTGATTTACTATTGATCTTTAACATAACGCTGAATATGTTTTAATCGGTATATAAATCAACAATAGAAAGGCCTAAAATGAAAAATCAAATAAATTATTTGTTTACTTTTTTACTGTTTACGGTAATAATATCACAAACTTCTTTTGCAAGTGATATAAAAAAGGCAGAAAATTTTAAGTTGAAAGATTATAACGGTAAAGAGTATCAACTTAGTGATTTCAAAAATTCTAAAGCCGTAGTTGTAATGTTCATTGCAACCCAATGCCCGGTATCAAACTCTTACAATTCCCGTATGGCTCAGCTCTATCAAGATTATAAAGGAAAGGGTGTTACATTTTTAGGAATTAATTCCAATAAACAAGAGAGTGTTGATGAAATAAAAGGACACGCGAAATCCAACAAGCTTGATTTTATTATTCTGAAAGATCTCAATAATGTTGTTGCCGATAAATTTAATGCCTCGTTTACTCCCGAGATTTATGTGTTAAGTAGCAACTCGGAAATATTATACCACGGTAGAATAGATGATGGCCGCCGCGAATCTGATGTGAAGAGCAAAGATTTACGTACAGCATTAGATGAAATTCTGTCCGGGAAAAAAGTCTCTGTATCAGAGACAAAAGCTTTTGGCTGTTCAATTAAAAGAGTGAACTAATTCATGTTAAGATCAATATCACTCTTAATAATCATTTTATTTTTTAATTCTGCTGAAATATATCCGCAGCAGTCCGGAAAGATAGCAGTAAAATCAATTGACAGAACAAAACTCACAAAACTCATTAAAGAAAGAAAAGGGAAAATTCTTTTTCTAAATCTGTGGGCTACGTGGTGTGTTCCGTGCAGGGAAGAATTTCCTTCTATTGTTAAACTGGCTAATGAAATGAAAGACGTTGAGTTTGTCGGTATTAGTATTGACTTTCCCGATGAAGTTGATTCCAAAATTATTCCGTTTTTAAAGTCGAACAATATCAATTTTACAAATTATGTTAATGGATTTTCAGGGGATGAAGAATTGATTAATTCTCTTGATAAAAATTGGAATGGCGCCTTGCCCGCAACTTTTATTTTTGATGAAAAAGGGAATAAGAAGATTTTGCTTTCCGGCGGGAAATCTTATGATGAGTTTAAAAAAGAAATTGAAGCAATTAAAAAACGAGAACGTTCTTAAAGCCTTTCCTTGCAGGAAAGGCTTTAACGACTTGCCATTCTTTCAACCTCTTCGAATTCTTCTTTAGTTACAGGCATTACTGATAAGCGGTTGCCCGGCTGAATAAGTCTCATCTTTTGTAATTTTTTATTTGCTTTGATTTCGCTTAACGGAATTACTCTGCCGAATTTTTTTACAAATTTAATATCTACCATGAACCATGTTGGAGAATCTTTTTTGCTTTTTGGATCATAATGAATATCCTTTGGATCGAATGCTGAGGAATCAGGATAAGCTTCTTTTACAACTTCACAAATTCCGGCAACAGCATTCGGTTCGGCATTGCTGTGGTAAAACAAAACTTTATGACCAAGTTTCATTTCATCGCGGATAAAATTCCGCGCTTGATAATTGCGGACACCATCCCAGTGTGTTGTCTGATTCTTTGCTTTTGCAAGATCATCTATCGAAAAAACTTCCGGTTCGGATTTTATTAACCAGTATTTTGCAGTCATAATTTTCCTTTCAATTACTTTCAACAATTTGCTTAAGTTGGTTAAGCACCATTCCCCAATTTGATTCGGAATGTTCCTTTGCCTCTTGATTAGGAATATTTTCCTGGGTTAAGGTAAGAATTGTTTTCCCTCCCTGGTTTATAATATCGAACGTGATTTGCTGATAATTTTCCGGTACATCTTCCAATTTTGAAAATGAACTCCAGTAATCATACTTCAATTTTTGTCCGGGAATAAATCTCAAGATTGTACCTTTATCTTTATAAATTACACCCTCCCAAACACCCTGAAAAACAATTGAGCTGCCGACTTTCCAGTCTGTGATAGTTTCTGTTCCAAATAAGTAGAGTTTAATTTTTTCAGGATTTACCAAAGCATCCCACACTTTAGTTTTATCTGCATTTATCTCTACTGATTTTTTTATGACTAATTTATTTGTCATGACTTTAACCTTTCATAAATAATGTTTTAAGAATCTACCTGTGTGCGATCTTTCATGCTTAGAAATCTCCTCCGGTGTGCCAACTGCAACAATCTCACCGCCTTTTTCTCCGGCTTCGGGACCAAGATCAATTACATGATCGGCACACTTAATAATATCGAGATTGTGCTCAATAATAACAACGGAATTATTGTTCTGTATCAGCATCTGAAAACATTTCAATAATTTTCCGATGTCGTCAAAATGTAAACCGGTTGTTGGTTCATCAAAAATAAAAAGTGTATGCTGATTTTTTTTCTGCTGGGATAAATGCAAGGCGAGTTTAACACGCTGTGCTTCGCCGCCGGAAAGTGTTGTTGACGGCTGACCGAGTTTTATATATCCCAAACCGACATCCGAAAGAACTTGAAGTATGGAAACAATTTTATTGTTGTTCTCAAAAAAATCTATTGCTTCATCAACAGTCATATTTAAAACATCAACAATATTTTTTCCGCGGTAAGTAATTTCTCTCGTTTCTTTTTTGAATCGTGTTCCTTTGCAGTCGTCGCACTCAAGATGAAGATCGGCAAGGAACTGCATTTCGATTGTAATTACGCCCTCACCCTGGCAAGTCTCGCATCTTCCGCCCGATACATTAAAAGAAAAATAACCAGGCTTATATCCGCGCGAACGGGCTTGAGGTGTATTTGCAAAAAGCTCGCGGATCAATTCATAACCTTTTACATAGCTGATTGGATTTGACCGCGGAGATTTTCCAATCGGCGATTGATCTACAATTTCAATTTCATCA
>Ga0172370_10001231_pt1 | contig 39737 bp, 29 predicted proteins | sample LakKiv5m_FD_114538 | JGI IMG/M metagenome (GOLD analysis project Ga0172370, IMG submission 114538) | Freshwater microbial communities from Kabuno Bay, South-Kivu, Congo - kab_022012_11.5m | ecosystem: Environmental > Aquatic > Freshwater > Lake | place: Democratic Republic of the Congo...
TCACCTAAGAAAGTATGGACTTTGGTTGCGGATTTATTCGCAGTTGCCTTAGCGTTTTTAGCCATTACCGGTTTGTTTATGATTCCAGGGAAAAAGGGGATTAAAGGAAGAGGAGCCTGGTTATCCGCACTTGGATTTCTTATTCCTCTTGTGTTTCTTCTCGTATATTATTATAAACTATTTTAACGTATCGGAAATTAAGTGTTTTACTTAAGCTTCGACGCAAGTTGGTAGACTTGCTCTGCATGTGTTTCAACATCCACATTTCTAATAATATTTGCTATTCTCCCTTCCTTATCAACAATAAAAGTAATCCGGTTATCAAAGCCAAGTGAATTTAACACTCCATAACGTTTAGAAACCTCTTTCGTTTCATCCGAGAGAAGAGGAAAATTCAAATGTTGCTCTTGAATGAACGTACCGATTTTTTCTTTTGAGTCAACACTTATACCGAGAATGGTAATTCCCTCCTGTTCGAATTTTGCGAAACTATCCCGAATACCGCATGCCTCTTTGGTGCAACCAGGAGTTGAAGCTTTGGGATAAAAGTAAACAACTACCGGTGATTTACCACGATACGATGAAAGAGTGTAGTTGATTCCCTTTGCATCCGGAAGAGAGAAATTAGGGGCGCTTGTCCCTTCTTTCAAATTTTCAGCACCACCACCGCAAGAACACAGCACAAAGACAACTAATAACGATAAAATAAGTCCAAATTTCATTTCGTCTCCTTTTTAGTATCTAACAGAATTTTAGGAGACTATGTTCCCAATTTTTATTTAAGAATAGCTACTATTTCTTCTTGCCTGATTCCGCTGGTTTGTTCAACTGTTCCGTCAGGATGAATGAAAACATCAATTTCGCTTCGGATGCCAAAATCACCGGTTAAATAAATTCCAGGTTCAATGGAGAAAGAAGTCGATGGGAGAAGCTTTCGTTCGTCCTTTGTTTCGTAATTATCCATATGAGGGCCGCTACCATGTAGCGTGGTGGTAATAGAATGTCCAGTGCGATGGATAAAATAATTTCCATAGCCAGCTTTTTCGGTTATTTCTCTTGCCGCAGAATCAACTTCAAAACCAAAGACAGGTTTCCCATTAGCGAAACGATTTTTCACAAGGTTAAGGGCGGCTTCTCTAGCACCTTTAACTATTTCCCATACTTTATTATATTTTTCAGGGACAGATGCTCCCGCATATCCTACCCAGGTAATATCGGACCAAACAGCATCATCATTTGGAAGTTTCGCCCATAAATCGATAAGGACAAAATCTCCTTTTTTTATCTCTTTAAAAATGGTTTCATCAGGGGCATAGTGCGGGTTTGCGCTGTTTTCGTTAACACCAACAATCGGAGGAAAATCAGTTATTAATCCTCTCTTTTCAAACTGATCCATGATGTAATTTTGAACGGTGTATTCCGTTAAAGTATCGCCGCTTAACAGCTTATTTTTTATGAAATTAAAGGCATTTATAACAATATCAACTAAAGCTTTAGCTACCGGTTTATTTTGCTCGTATTGCTCTTTTGTCCAAAGAGCGGTGAATTGCGTTATAAAATCTGCCGAGCTGTTGATATTCACTCCAAAAGATTTTATCAGTTCAAGAGTTCCGGCGTCAACTTTGGAAAGATAGGGGATCGCGTTCATAGGTGAATATTCCATAAAAATATTCTTGCTCCCGGATAAGGCTTTTGAAATCTGCTCCCGTAAAGACTTGTGACTGGAATAGGAGAGCTTTTCGCCCGGGAGATGAGCGAGGTTATGCTCTTCAATCGCGTTTACAATTTTGCTTGGAGTTCCCTTTTGGGGAATAAAATAAAAGAATCTTCGGGTGAGATGAGATTCTTTTTTAATCCCTAATATTTCTAATGCGAGATCATTCGAACCTCTGAAATCAAAAAGGAGCCATCCGTCTGCGTTTTGGTCGGTAAGAATTTTTTGAATTAATGCTATATCTAGTGCCATGAGAAACTTCCTCAATAATAGTGGAAATTGTTTATTTTTGTACACTAATATTCAAAAACAATAAAGAATATCAAAAGGGCTTTTTACATTCTTCTCTATTACTATGATTCTTGAGACTTTAGATATTAAACAGAACGACGTTTTTATTTATTCTGAGAATAAGTTTGATTTTAATAGAAACTTTCATCTCATCAATAAGGACGATAAATTCAAAAAATCGGTTGCCATCCATTTCAATGATGTTTGCAAGTACATCTACTCAAGCGATCCGAAAACAGTAGTCGTGTACCGCTTGCTTACAAATCTTGATTCGTTTCAAACAGAGATTATCAAGTATGGAGTAATGGTCACAATTAACAACGCTCCAGAAGTTATCCATTTTGATCCCATTTTTGCGGTAAAAGAACTTGAAGAATACATCAAAAGCAACAATATTTCTGACGTTCGGTTTAGAATTCAGCAAGTCGGTCTCCTCTCACAGATCAGCAGTTTCGGGAGGCCGAATTATTCCGAAGTTTATGCTTTTGATCTAGAGGTTGCCGAAGCTAAGTGGCAGAATGATAAAGTTTTTGCTGAGCTAATTTTCGCGTTTGAGGAAGTCGATTTTGATGGAATAAACGTCGCGAATAACTTTGATAAAACAAAGTCGGGAGATGAAAAACCGATTCAAAGATTTAAAAAAATTACCGTTGAAGATGTCAAACACGACATCATTGAAGAGGATAAAAATTTCGACGCTAAAAAAATTAAAAAACTCACCTACTTTCCGATTCCAGGTTCTCCGAGACCACAAGCAGAATCGAAAGAGCAAAGCAAAATTGTAAATCCTATGAGTGAATCACAGAAAAAAACTGCGAATGCTGAACTTCCATCTAAAAAAGAGATGACATTCACTTCATTTCTTAAACATGTTAAGCAAGAACCGACTACTACAAAAAGCGGGGATGAAGTTGCGAAACAGAAGGGAAACCTGTTGGAATTATTTAAATCGTCGCAACCGGTTCATGAGTATGTTGTAGCTCGCGGGGAAAAGCAGATTGTTCTTAAATTAAAAAGCTCGCCCCAAAAATAATTTTCTCAAAACAACTTTTTAAGGTGATCATAAACGAGCGTTGGAGAAATAAGATCCATGCAAGTTGGAGAAAAATCACATCTCATTTTATAGCAGACAAGACATTCAATCTCGGGAATTACTTTTTTGATTCTTCCGTAATCTTCAATTTCGTTGTAAGACGTTGGGCCGAATAAACAGAGTATCTTTTTTTGCAAAGCAGTTGCTACATGCAAACCAAGCGTGTCTCCCGTAAAAAAAATATCCGAAAGATTTACAAGCGCAAAAAATTCTCGTAACGAATTGTTTGTTCCTGTGTTTATAACAGTCGGGAAAAGATTTACAAGGTGATTATTTCTTTCAGTTTCATCGGGTCCGCCGTAAAGGAGAATTCCAGTTTCGGGGGAATTTTTTTGAACAGTTTTAATCAATTCTTCGTACTGATGTAATCCCCATTGTTTGAATTGCCATCGTGAACCGGCACCGGTGTTCAATCCTAAAATTCTTTGGAACCGCTGTAGATTATGGTTCCCTCTAAAATCTTCGGCAAAAAGCTTTTCTTTTTCGTTAAGAGATAAACAAATCTCACCCTTTTTGTACGGGAAACCCGAAATTTCATGAAGTATTTGTTGATACGTTTTTGTATTCGCTTTCTTCTTTTGGTCAAAGGCTCCAAGTTCCAACCATTCTACTGCGTTGTTGTTGAATGGTTGAATTTTTCCGGATTCATCAAGATAAAATCCTCTCTTTTCCTTTGCTTGAATTATCGAGGCGAAAGCTCCGCTTTGTGGTGAAGCGTCGGGATGGATCATTACATCAAATATTCTGACGTAAAGTTTAGCGGTCGACTCCGGCTGTTCAACACACATAACTTCATCGACCAATGTATTGTTATTGAAAATCGGTTTTGAATTTTGTTTTGTAAACCAGGTAACATGAGAGTTGGGATACTTCTCCTTTATGGCGTGCAGCAGCGAAGTTGTTCGAAGAACATCGCCGACCGCATCAAATTTGATTATAAGGATATGAGGCGAGGCTATCTGATAATGTCCGCAATCCTTGCACATTTGACCTGAAGTTTTGTTGAATTGACAAGGTCTGTCTCCCGGAAAATGACGGCAATCAGTTTTCAAGATCATGTTGCTTCCGAAATAATTTTAGAAAATAATTCAGCGATGTCAGAAAATTGATTTTTAGAAATCTTATTTGCGATATTTTTCTTAAAGTCGGTTTCATTTCGTAATTGAAAAAATCGACTCACGCCTTCTGCAATAGCCTCGGGGGAATTGGGATTTACAACAATTCCGGTTTGTTCTTCATCAATAAATTCCGCTAAACCGCCAACGTTTGTTGCGAGTACAGGTTTAAGAAATCCGTACGCGACATTTAATATCCCACTCTGTGTTGCGCTACGGTAGGGGAGAACAACTAAATCGCATTGCGAATAATAATTTCCAACCTCTTCGTTTGCCACAAAACGATTTTCAAGTTTCACACTATCACGAATGCCCATCTCCTCAACCATTTTTTCATAAATTGAAAAATCATCGTAGGATTCTCCCACCACAAGAAGTTTTGCGTTCGGAATGCTCTTTGCAATCAGTGGCATCGCCTCTAAAAGAAGGTCTAAGCCTTTGTATTTTCGAATGTATCCAAAAAAAAGTAAGACAAAATCAGACGCTTGGAAAAATCTGTGCGTTATTTCTCTCTCCTTCGAACTTTCATCGATATCATAACAATCATATACAGGAAGTTCAGATCGGTAAACTTTCCGCGAATGTGAAATCCCCGACAAATCTTCTTCAACTTTTTTGGAAAGAGCTAAAAAAGAGGATGCATTCGATAATCCTAGTCTTGTTAAAATTTTATCAATGAAATGACTTTCATGCGAAATAACATTTTCGGTAATAAAAAGTATCTTCTTGCCGAAATGTTTTTTCAAAATATTTGAAATGGAATAGTGGCAAAACGAAAAGAATGGGTGCCACCAATCAAAGACAACTAAATCGGGATTTACTTGTTTTATTCTGTTTGCCGTTTTAAACCATGAAAGTGGGGAAATTGAATTAACAATTCTTTCACTCTTAACCGATGACAGTGTGTTATTACTTTTATCAAATTGAGTAGTTCCGGGAAAAAGAAAGGATGGGTACAAAAGTGAATAATTCAAAACAGTTACATCGAAATGTTTGATGAGTTGATCGTACAAGTGCGAAATGAAAAGAGCATTCCCGCCTCTGTAGGGGTAAGCGGGTCCAACGATAACGATTTTCTTTTTCTTCATTTCAGTTTGTTTTTCAATTTCCTTTATCAAATTTAAAGAAAAAATTCTCGGTCCCAAAAGTTTCGGCGTTTAGGTTACTTTTGTTCTTTTTCAATCTGCATAATAACTGATTGGATGTATTGATCATTTGGTTTTAGTTTAATTGCGCGTTTATAATTTCTCAATGCCAAACCCTTGTTGCCGTCTTTGTTAAACGCGTCACCCAATCCAACAAGTCCATCTGCAAAGGATGAATCAGACTCGGTAATAGTGGTGAAAGCTCCGATGGCCTCTTTTGTATGGTTTGACCAGAGAAGATCATATCCAAAATCTTTTAATTCCATATTTGAAATTTGAAACTCGGAATTCTTTTCTTTGCTCAATGTCTTATAAAATGAAAGAGCGGAATCGAGTGAAACTGTTGTGGTAATTTTAGTTAATGTATCACTCAATGAATATTTCGGCTCGGCAATTTTATCCCCGCTGAATATTGCTGCCGTTTCTTCGGCAACGTTGATCAAGTTTCTATCCCGGCAATTAATAAGATGGACAGAAACCATATCCAAATCGGGGTAACACATAATGTGAGATACAAATCCGGTTCCGCCACCGGCGTGTCCGAAAAACTTCTTCCCATATTTATCAATGCCGAAATCTACGCCTAATCCGTATTGAAGTTTTTTTCCACCAGGGAGAATTGTTTCAGTAAACATCGAATCAAGAAATTGCTTTTTCAATAATTTATGCTGAAGTAACGCGTCACCAAACCTTAAGAGATCATCAACCGTAGATAAGACGCCACCGCCGGGGAATTTGATTGTAAGGTCCGCAAGGGGGGCGTTTTCAAACTGTCGTAAAGAATTTTTTTGATATCCGTGCACTCTATCCGGAATTATTTGATTGAAATAATCAAGTCTTGTTAATTCCATTTTTGCCGGTTCGAAAATATTTTTCTTTAGGTACTGTCCGAAACTCACTCCGGAAATTTGTTCGATGATTCCGGCTAATAAATTATAGGCAAGGGTTGAGTAGACATATTTTGTTCCGGGTTGGTAATCCAACGAATCTTTTCCCACGTATAAAATCGCATCTCGTAATGAACTGAAATTTAGTTTACTGTTAAACTCCTCGTCGTTCTTATACGTCCGGATGCCCGATGTATGATTCAATAACTGCCTTACGGTAAAACCCCATCTTTTTTGCGGAAAATAGGGAAGATATATTCTCGCATCAGCATCTAATTTCACTTTCCCTTGCTCAACCAATTGCATAACAGCTACAGCAGTTATAAATTTTGAAACGGAAGCAACTCGATAGAGAGAATATTTTGAAACACGGATACTGTTTTCAAGGTCAGCATATCCCAAATAATTACTCCAAACTATTTCTCCATGACTCGCGATACCTGCTGAGAGTGAGGGGAGAGAACTTCTCTTATAATATACCTCGCAGTATTGATTCAGTTGGGTGTAAGGAGATTGCGCAAACCCAGAGGTAAGAAGAAGAAGCGTTAAATAAAAGAATTTTTTCATAAAGGGATTTACAAGAAAAGGAAGCCTGTTCACTCTAGAGATGAACAGGCTTAAAATATTATGGTCTTTTTTCAAGAATGTTATCGATGATACTATACTCTTTTGCTTCTTGAGCAGAAAGAAAATAATCCCGATCGCAATCTTTTGTAATCTGTTCAACAGTTTTGCCGGTGTGCGAGGCTAAAATGTTGTACAAGGTGTCGCGGGTTTTAATCATTTCTTTCGCATGGATTTCAATATCGGTTGTTTGTCCCTGCAAGCCGCCAACCCACGGTTGATGAATCATAATTCTGGAATTCGGGAGAGAAGTTCTCTTTCCGGCTTGTCCACCGGCAAGGAGAATAGCTCCCATGCTTGCGGCCATACCGACACAGATAGTAGCGACATCCGGTTTGATGTATTTCATCGTATCATAAATTGCCAACCCGGCTGATACACTTCCACCAGGTGAGTTGATATAAAGGAAGACATCTTTTTGTGAATCTTCTGCTTCAAGAAAAATTAATTGAGCTATGGTTAGACTTGCAACGTGATCATCGATGGCCGTTCCAAGAAAGATAATTCTTTCTCGCAAAAGGCGGGAATAAATATCCATTCCTCGTTCGCCACGTCCCGTTTGCTCAATTACGTAGGGGACTAACTGATTATAAATTTCTAAATGATTAGGCATGAGCTTCTTCCTTTTTTGAAAAGACTTCCGGGTCAATTCGTTTAATTGTATTAGATTTTTTTAAGAACCCGTAAAATTCGTTTAACATTAATCTATTTTTCATTTCATTAGTTTGATAATGTTTCAAAAGGACATCGGCTCCTACTCCCATTTTCTCTGCATTTTCATCTGCCAATTCCTTTAAACGTTCATCAGTGAGAGTAATGTTTTCAAGTTCGATGATTTTATCTTTGAGAAGTATCCATTTAACCGAATTTTCAGCTTTTGGTGTTAACCGTTCACGGATAGCTTCCTGGTCAACTTTTTTCTTCTTCTTTTTATAGCTGGCAATTTCATCTTTTACGAGATGTTCAAGATAATTTTGAATAAACACCTGCGGTGGAGTGAAAGGATTATTTTTCAAAATTGCCTGTTCAAGTTTTAATTCCGTCATGTCATTGATGCTGGATTCGTAATAATTCAGCAAATCTTTTTTAATATTTTCTCTCAATTCTGTTTCGGAGGTGATTTTATCGCGTGATACTTTTTTCAAAAACTCTTCATCAAGAGGAGGATAAACAACTTTTTCAATTTTTTTAACCTCGACGAGATAGGTGATTTTTTTGTGCTCGTGGGGCACATCATCGTGGTGTTCATGCGGCTCGTCAAATGAAAAAGTAAATGATTCGCCAACTTTTTTGTTGAGCGCATTCTCGAAAATTTCTTTATTAATGTTTTTATTCGAAAGATTAATCTTGTAATCTGCTTCTACTTTTATTCCCGTTGAACTTCCGTCTTCATTAGTAGAATAGATATCGGCCGTTAAAAGAATTTTCTCATCGGCTACCACATCGGTTTCTTCGTACGTTACGTTAGCTTCAAGGAGACGGTTAATTTCACTTTCTACTTCTGCATCTGTTACTTGAAAATCGGGGACTTCAATTTCTAAGTCCTTGTATCCTTGAGGAACAATTTCCGGAAAGATTTCATAATTGACTTTAAACGTCAGTTTTTCGTTCGGCTTAAAATCGATAGCGGTTAAGCTGGGCTCGTTAATCGGTTTTAATTTTTGTTCTTTTTCAATTTGCCAAAAAAGTTTATTTGCCACTTTTTCCGCGGCGGAATATTCCAAAGAATCACCATAGATACGTTTAATTACTGCCGGAGGGACTTTCCCTTTTCTAAAACCGTCAACTTGCAGACTTTTCGTCTGTTTTTGAACTTCTTCGTCTATTAAACTTTTAATGTCGCTGTATTCAGCAATTACTTCAAGTTCGTGAACCGAAGCGCTAATTTCTTGAATTTTTGTTTCCAAAATAACCTCGTTAATGATAAAAATGTGCGAAAGGGGGGACTCGAACCCCCACATCTTTCGATACTAGATCCTAAGTCTAGCGCGGCTGCCAATTACGCCACTTTCGCGGTAAGCTGAAAATTTTCTTATTTTTGAAAACAAATATAATTCGGGGCAAAAACTTTAGCAAATATCTTGCCAAGAGGTTATCTTTTAAATAGTGTTTCTCGTCTTTATTTAAGGCATTTTTAAATTTATATTACATACGCAATACTTTAACACTTTTTATGTGATTATTTTATGACTGTAAACTATCTCTTTGCTTCACATATTGGTAAACGGCGTACTATCAACGAGGACTCTGCAAACGTTTTTAACCTCGAAGACGGCCTGTTAGCCATTGTTTGTGACGGATTGGGCGGCAATAGAGCCGGAGATGTAGCTTCTAAACTTGCTGTAGATACCATTTATAACTTTTTTTTACAAAAGAGTGATGTTGACAATTTAACGCGAATGGAAGAAGCGTTAAAGGCGGCTCACTACAAACTGCTTGAAGCCGGAAATCAAAATGAAAAATTTCGGGGAATGGCTACAACCGCGGTTGTTGTTTTTATTGCCGGGAATACCGTTTATTGGGGTCACATTGGCGATTCTCGAATTTACTTTCTTACCGACAATTCACTGCAACAGGTTACAAAAGATCATTCATTAGTTCAAAAGATGGTGGATAACGGTTTAATTACTTCTTCACAAGCGGAAAAGCATCCTCATCGCAACATTATTGTTAAAGCACTTGGAGAGGATAATGAGTGCCTCCCCGATAGCGATTACTTTTTTGTTTATGATAATCAGCAATTTAAAATACTCCTCTGTTCGGACGGACTTTGCGGCGTTCTTAGTTATAAAGAAATTTTGACCATTTTGGCCGGTAGTAATAACCTTGAGGAAGTATCTCAAAACTTATACAATCTGATTGAAGAGTACGGTTCGCCGGATAATTTTTCATACGTCCTTATAAGCAATACATAAGGAAGAATTTGATGATAGGTTCATTAGTTGAAAATTACAAAGTCGTTTCCATCCTTGGTGAAGGAGGAATGGGAATTGTTTATAAAGCCTTTGATATTAAACTCGAACGGTTTGTTGCGTTAAAAGTATTAAATCAAACGGGTTCATTAAATACCAATTTTGTTGAACGATTTAAAAGGGAAGCAAAAAATCAAGCTAAGTTGAATCATCCGAACATTGTTTCCGTTTACGGATTTACCGAGCAAAACGGTATTCTCGGGATAGCCATGGAATATGTTGAAGGCGAAACACTCGAGAAGATGATTACACGGAAAAATCAGCTTGATACAAAAGAAGCGCTTCTGATTCTCCAACAAGTTTTGGAGGGAGTGGGACACGCGCACAGTAAAGGATATATTCACCGGGACATCAAACCGTCGAACATAATTATTAACAAAGAGGGGATTGTTAAAATAATGGACTTCGGTATTTCGAAGGCGTTATTCGACAAAGGTATTACCAAGACCGGAACGAAAATCGGAACGCTGTTATACATGAGTCCGGAACAAATTCGAGCCGAAGATCCCACCAAGCAAAGTGATATTTACTCAATTGGTATTACCTTGTATGAAATGCTGGTTGGGAAAACTCCATTTGATAAAGGAACAGAGTATGAAATTATGGAGGCGCATTTAAAGCGGACACCTCCAAGAGTTTCAATAAATTCCAGCGCTATTCCTCCGGAGCTCGATCGAATCGTTTTTAAAGCCCTCGATAAAACGATTTACAAACGTTACAAAAATTGCGAAGAGTTTATGGAAGATGTCTCCGCTGTTCTAAGCAAAGTGGAGAAAGTAGCAGCAGAAAAAACAGAAAAAGTTAAAACTAAACAGAAACCGGTAAATAAAGAGCGGGCTGATAAAATCCGTAAAATAAAAATGGCTTTTTTCACATTGCCCGTCTTTATCGTCATCGGAGTTGCGGCTTATTTTATCTTCAACGCAATTTCAGAATACTGGCCTGGGTTAAAAGCAAAGAAAACGATTTCAAGTGACACTACCGCTATTTACAATACCCGTCCGGTTATTTCAAGCGCTACAAAATGGCAAGTTAAAAATTCTGGGACACGAAATAATTTGAATGGCATTTCCTTTCCGACTGAAGAAATTGGTTTTGCATGCGGTGAACGGGGTACGATTGTAAAATCAACAAATTATGGTGACGATTGGACTGAACTTTCTCCACGCATTGATTCTCTCGTAACTTTTACCGATATTAAATTTACATCACCCACGCAAGGTATTGTTGTTAGCGATGACGGCAGAATTTACCGTTCGGAAGATGGCGGCAACACCTGGCAAAAAGTTTTACAACTAACCGGTGAAAATTTTCTGCGGATTTACGCCTCGTACGGAAATCTTTTTGTTTGCGGTGCAAAAGGAACGATATTAAAATCGGGCAACGGAGGAGCTGCTTTCCGAAAAGTTAATTCAAATACGTCGAATCTTTTATTTAACATTTTCTTTCTTGACGGAAGTGACGGTTACGCCGTTGGGTGGAACGGAACACTCCTAAAGACTACAGACGAAGGGGAAAACTGGTTTGTACAAAATAAATTTGTTGATACTTACCTGCGCGATGTTTGGTTCTTGAGCAAGTCAAACGGAATTATCATTGCGGGAGGCGGTGAAATATTCAGAACGACAGACGGCGGTACCACTTGGGAAAAAGTATCAACCGGACTCGCATCGGGATTACTTTCCATCGCTTTTGAAAATTCAACAAACGGATATATCTCATGCAATAAAGGAGAGATAATTGTTACTACCGACGGTGGAGCAAACTGGAGTATTTCAAACTCCGGCGGATTCACCGCATTGAACCGCGTCGCTGTCCTCCCGGCGCAAAAAGTATTTGTGGTTGGTGTCTTCGGTTCTATCTTCGCAACTAAATAAATAAGGATTCTGTGGATAAGTTTGTCATTCAAGGTGGAAAAGCTTTAGTGGGTGAAGTTGAAATCAGCGGAGCCAAAAACGCTTCATTAGCGCTTATGCCGGCTGCTCTGTTGGCTACTGGCGAAACGGTGTTAACAAACACTCCGGAATTGAATGATGTTTTTACCATGAGCAAACTCCTCAAACAGTTGGGTGCCGAAGTCAATTTTGAAAATTTGGTGATGAAGATAAATTCATCCTCCGTAAATAATCAAACAGCGCCGTACGAACATGTAAAAAAAATGCGTGCATCGGTATACGTATTAGGCCCTTTGTTAACTCGATACGGATTCGCAAAAGTTTCTCTTCCCGGCGGCTGCGCTTGGGGTCCTCGTCCTATTAACCTGCACCTTGAAGGAATGAAAAAATTAGGTGCAGAAATTGAATTAGAGGGGGGATATATCGTTGCCAAAGCATCCCGCCTTCACGGCGCTAAAATAAATTTTGACAAATCCTCCGTTGGTGCTACCGGAAATATTCTTATGGCCGCAGTGCTCGCTAAAGGAACCACAATTATCAATAATGCTGCAATGGAACCTGAAATAACGAACCTCATTCAATTGCTCAATAAGATGGGAGCTAAAATTTCAGGTATGAATACCTCAATACTTGAAATTGAAGGGGTTGATGGACTGCATTCTACAAGCATCGAAACAATCCCCGATAGAATTGAAGTCGGTACGTTATTAATCGCCGCAGCCATGACAAAAGGAAACGTGCTGATTCGCGGTGGAATTGATGTTCATCTGTATGCTGTGCTTTCAAAGTTGGAAGATACCGGAATGCACATTGAAGTTTCAAACAATTCAATTCGACTTGATGCCACAAATTGTGAACCTAACAGTGTAGATGTATCAACAGGAATCTTTCCCGGTTTTCCAACTGATATGCAAGCTCAATGGCTGGCATTGATGAGTATTGCAGACGGCGTTTCAACGGTTACCGATACGGTCTATCTCGATAGATTTTCTCATGTAGCTGAATTAGCCAGACTTGGTGCCGATATTACAGTACAAGAAAATAGTGCCGTTATTAGGGGAGTTAAAAAATTGCAGGGCGCCAAAGTAATGTCAACTGATTTGCGCGCAAGTGCGTCACTTGTGCTTGCCGGATTAGCCGCCGAAGGAACAACGGAAGTTCTGCGAGTTTATCATTTGGATAGAGGGTATCAACGCCTGGAACAAAAACTCGGATTATTGGGAGCGGATATTCAACGAGTGGCGGGACAAGAATTTTAGACTGCCGTGATTGCTTTATTTAAAAAGAATCTTTTCCTTCAAATCCTTTTTACTCTCCATCTTATCGCAAATTTGGTTTTGTTATTACTTCCGCTCACAAAATATTTTAGTTTTGAGTTCGCCACTCTTAATAGCTTATTCGTAGTCATCTTCGCCGGTTTATTTACCATCAGGGAAGATAAATTCAAATCATCTTCGCTTGCAGTGAAGGTTTTCAATGTTAAGTTTCTTCTTTTCGGAATTCTCTTTCTTCTCATTCCTGTTTTGCTCGCTTTCGTGTTTCATCTTTTTAGACGCGATTGTTCCTTCATCGATGGATTTAAGTTTTATGCAGTTATTACGGTACCCGCTGTGGTTATAGGGTATGCGTTAGGATTGCTCTCTGAATTTATTAGCAAAAAGTTGGTTTATCTCGTCTTCGTACTTTTGCTTTTTGTCATTGCAGTAGTTCCAATTCTCGAAATTTTTTTTCGGCCGCAAATTTACTTTTTCAATCCGTTGATTCCATTTTTCCCCGGAACAATGTACGATGAAGATATAGACGTGAATGGGATTCTTATTCTTTACAGAGTTTGCAATCTTTTGTTCTTCGGAGGAATTATCTATTGCTTGCGGGGATACTACTTTAAGAAATTTAAGATTGGGAAAAAATGGTTGATAGGAGCCGCTGCCCTGATTGCCTGCGGGTTTATATACGCGAGTCCGTATATAGGTTTTGCAACAAACACAATGACATTAAGAAACATTCTCTCAAAAGAAGTATCGACTGCGCATTTCACCATCTATCTTCCTGAAAGTGTTTCTGTTCAGGAATCAAACTATATCAAAAACTTACATGAATTTTATTATGCCCGCATTTCGAAGTATTTAAAAACTCATCCGGCTCAAAAAATTATTTCGTTCGTCTTTGCGAATAAAGACGAGAAGAGAAAATACTTTGGTGCGGGGAATGCGGATGTAGCAAAACCCTGGCTTGGGCAAATTTATTTATCGCTTGATTCGTATGAGTTTACGGTTAATCATGAACTTGGACATATTTTTGCGGGAACCTGGAGCAAAAATATTCTTAAAGTCGACGCGAATTATAATCCCGCTACCGTTGAAGGAATAGCTTCCGCCGTTGATCCGTTGTATGACGATTACGATATTCACTACCTTGCTTTTCAAGCTATGAATATTGGTGATGGACTGAATATTGCAAATCTATTTTCCAACTATTCGTTCTTCACCGGAATTTCTTCACTCTCTTATATCACCTCGGGTTCTTTTTGTCAATATCTCATTCAAAAGTATGGAGTAGATACATTCAAAAAATATTTTAGTGATGGAGATTTTGAATCCAGCTATCGCCGTACTTTGGCGCAAGAGGCTGATTCATACAAGAAGTATCTTCTTAGCAAAGAATATAAAGTAAAGACTTTTACTGCTGATTATTACTATGGAAGACTGTCGTTGGTTCAAAAAATTTGTCCCCGATATATGGCAAATAAAACGAAAGAGATTTTTACTCTTATTGAGGCAAAGAATTATTCAAAAGCTGAAAATGAAATAACGTCGATACCGCAGTATCAAAAGAATTACGGACTCTTCAGCGGTCTCGAATTTTGTTTAGAAAATAAAAATCCCAAACAAGCTGAAACTTTGTTGCAGGAGAATCTGTTTTCCTATAAAAGAACTCCCTACTACTTTTTACTGCTTCTTAAATTTGCGGATGTGAAAGTTAAAAATGGAGATGAAGTTGGGGCACAAAAGATTTTAGATTCCTTACAGTCTTTTTCTCCAACCGCCAAAATTGATTCACGGGTGAAGTTAAGATTACTGCTTCAAAAAAATCACTTCTTACGTGAATACATTACGGGGAAAGAGATTGATAGAATAGCTCTTCTGCAAAAACTTTTTGATGCTTCACCGTCACCTCAATATCTTCTCCCAATAATTGACGCGGTTGAAAAGGGAAGTCTTGATTATAAAAGGTTAAGCAGTAACATTTATTCAATCTCTGCTGAAAACATGAACGATGATTGGAATTCAGTGCTTCAGTTGTTACGTATTGCCATCCAGCATGAGGACTTTTCGGCGGCGGAACATTTACTGAAAGAAACTTCTTCAAAATTTCCGCCTGAAGCAGATGAGAGTTTGATCATTGAAAAGGATAAACTGGAATGGTTTGTTCAGAATGATAAGAGAAATAAGTGAGCAAAATAAATATAGATATACTTGAAAAAGCCTATCCCTTTTGGAAGGAGATAAGTTCGGTTGCTGATGCACTTGCAGTAGAAATCTACGTTGTTGGTGGATTTGTACGTGACATTCTTCTTGAAAGAGAAAAGAAGGAAATGGATTTTCTTGTGGTCGGAGATGGAATCGCATTCGCCCAACGATTGTCTTCTTTACTTGGGGGAGAGAGAGTGACCGTCTTTAAAAATTTCGGCACAGCGCATTTTAAATATGGTGAATATGATCTTGAATTTGTGGGAGCGAGAAAAGAATCTTACAACCGTGATTCCCGCAATCCCGTTGTAGCCAACGGATCTTTTTATGATGATATTTCGAGACGTGATTTCACTATCAATACATTGGCTCTTTCATTAAACAAAAAGAATTATGGTGAGTTGGTCGATACTTTCGATGGATTGCGCGATATCGAACAAAGATTGATACGAACTCCGCTAAATCCGGAAGCGACATTCAATGATGATCCGTTGCGTATCATGCGTGCTTTCCGATTTGCATCGCAGCTTGGGTTCATTGTTTCCGATGAAATAAAATCCGCCGCGCGAGAAATGAGAGAACGATTAAAAATTGTATCGCAAGAAAGAATAACCGATGAGTTTCTTAAAATTCTTTCTTCTTCAAAACCGTCTATCGGATTGCGGCTTTTGCAAGAAACGGGAGTTCTGCAGGTTATTTTTCAGGAAGTTGCAAATCTTCAGGGAGTCGATCAAAGAAAAGATTTTCATCATAAAGATGTTTTCTATCATACCTGTAAAGTGGTTGATAACATTGCTCCGCACACAGATAATGTGTGGCTCCGTTTTTCGGCGCTGGTGCACGATATTGCCAAACCGCAGACCAAACGGTTTGTCGATAACGTGGGCTGGACATTCCATGGTCATGAAGATCTCGGTGCCAGAATAATGAAAGGAATTTTCACACGGTTGAAACTTCCGTTTCATCAACTTGAATATGTTCAAAAGCTTGTGCGGCTTCATTTACGGCCAATCGCCTTAGCTAAGGAAGAAGTTACCGATTCGGCTATCCGCCGCTTTATTGTTGAAGCCGGGGAAGACTTGCACGATTTAATTACTCTTTGCCGCGCTGATATAACGAGTAAAAACATGGAAAAGGTGAGTGAGTATCTCGCAAATTACGAGCGGGTGATGAATCGCGTTTTGGATGTGGAAGAAAAGGATAAACTGCGAGCGTTTCAATCACCGGTAAGAGGGGAGGAGATAATGCAGATTTGTAATTTAAAACCTTCGAAGAAAGTTGGGGAAATTAAAACTGCGATTGAAGATGCGATTCTTGATGGAGTAATTCCAAACACCTATGAAGATGCGTTAGCCTATCTCTACAAAATTAAAGATCAATTGTTGTAATTTGAAATTGTCGGGAGTACACCTCGTTATATAATTAAAATGAAACTTGTTTTATTTTAGAACTATCATTTTCTTCGTCTCAATAAAATTACCTGCTTGTAATCGATAAAAATAAATACCACTCGGAAGAACTACGTCCGAAAGAGTAAATTCATAATGATGATCACCTGCGGATTGCTCCTGATTTACTAAGGTTACGACAACATTTCCCAATACATCATAAATTTTAAGAGTTACAAAACATCTGGACTCCAACTGCCAACTCAAAATGGTAGACGGATTAAAAGGATTAGGATAATTCTGATGAAGCGCGAATGTAGGAGGAGCTTGACTGTGTTCCGATATATTGGCTGCATCCGATTTTTTAACGTCAATTGAGTTTAGGCTGAATAACCAATTGGTTTTATCAGTTTCAGAATCAACCTCAACACGTAAAATTTGTATGCCGGTTTTCAGGGGAACATTTTTAATGACAATGGGTTTCCAGTACTGCCATCCACCGGTATTTAGAACCGGTCTTTTTCCACTAACATCAACATTGTTTACCAGTATCTTCAAATTTCCAAAACCCGGAACAGAGGCAACGTAAGGAGTTATATCATACAAGCCATCACTTGGAACTTGAATCGTGTACTCAAGCCATTCGCCTGCTGTCATCCAATAGATATCAAATCCTTGATCATTCGAAGGCTCAATGTCGACACCTTCATTTGACCTGTAAGCAAGTCCAACATTTTTTGCATCGTTATCATGATAAGCTACGCCTTCGCCTCCATTGTCGAAATTTTCCGCTTGAATCAATGCAGGAACTAAGATAGGTGATCCGGTGAATGGTGTGCCATTTCCAAGCACGGTAATCATGACACTATCTTTAGTTGATATATTAAGCTGGTTGGTAACTGTAAGTGTAACCCATAATTCACCCGGTTCAGTAAAAACATGAATAGTATCAGCGGTTGCGGAAATACTTCCGTCTCCAAAATTCCACGCGTACTCAAGCGATGAACCTTTTCTGTCAAAACTTTTACTTCCACTGAAATTTACAGACAACGGTATTTTGCCTTTCGATTTATCAGCAATCAATAATGCAACAGGAGCATCTGTAGTATTGTTATAAGGATTAATGGATCGCATACTTCTAGGAGCAACCTTCATTGAATAACCATCGGAAAAATGAACCATGTTTGAGTCATTCTCCGGATTATAGGCAATGTAAGTATTCTCGCCCTTTCCATTTTTGAAAACCGCATACGTAGGGATATCAGCAGTTACAGAAGTATTCAAAGTTCCCATTTTTTTTAAGTTGCAAAGCCAATGGTACGTATGTGCCTTCGTTTCTCCGTCAAACGGTTGGTAATTTTGGTTTGCAAAGTATAGGGATAAAGCCTGTGAAGAGTCAAAGAGTGATAAGTATTCCCAAATAATATCTTGCCAGATGGTAGGTTGTCCATTCAATTCATGAATAATTTCGTCATAGTTAGTTTTCACATATTCAGGGTGGCGGCCGAGGTAGAGAGACCCGCCTGAAAAGGGAAGCATGTTTATTCCGTGGATAAACTCCGGATTTGCTCCGAACCAGGTGGAATGAACGCCTTTACTTCCCCAAACCATTCCTAAAGCTTCAAATTTATAAGATGTAGGGAACACGGCTTGATCGATATCAAACCAATACTGCTCTATCGCGGTTCGTTCGGTGGAGTAAAGATAAATACCCAAATCACGGATTTCGTTTCTGTGTGTTGCGGCTCCCCAAAGAATTACCGCAGTTGCAAAGTTCATCGATTCGGAACTTGATTCCTCATTATTCCCGTCACCGAAATCTCCATGGCCTGATTCCCATGAATGTCCCGCGTAGGGATCGAATGATCGTAAAAAAGGAAAGCGAAGATCATTTCGATCCCAATTATTCCCATCTTTAATAAGGAGATCTATCATCCCTCCCCAATTTTCGGGTGCCGACCAAACCGAATCAAACTCAGAAATAATGGCAGCTCCCATAATGGCATAACCTGAATGAAAGTTGTGGTCATTGATCTGACTGTCGGCTCCATAACCAGACGGATAGCCTGTTAGTGTATTCCAAGTTGCATTGTAGGAGTACTCAGCGTTACCGCCCACGGTTAGCCAATCCTCCAACCTTTTTTTTATCTCGTTAAGAAAATGATCACGAGCTGTGACAGCGCCAAGTTGGTCAGCAATATTTACTAAATGAGCAAATCGAGCAATGGCTTTTCCGTTTTCATATGTTGGCCCAACAGGAAGAGTTTCAGTGGCAATTCCATTAACCATCGCAAGTAAATCCGTTCGATTATAATCACCTTCATCGGGTAAAGCCGGCAGCACACCGTTGAAATCAATAGTCGTTGAAAATTGATTCCCGTCAAAAACTTTCATTTTACCCGCAACAGCATTGTATTCAAAAGTTGTGAGTGGTTCCGAAGTATTTAGCCATTGATGCCTATACAATGCTGTAAGTGTTTGATTAAGATTCTCATTTACATTTTCTTTCAACTCTGTTGTGTAAGAAAAAGTGGAAATTAATTTGGACGAGGTATTGTCGTATTTCCATGAGACTGTGCTGCCGGTTACAAAAGCATAAGCTCGTGCACGATAATATTTAAGTGTGGTTAATTTATTATCCGGAAGTAAGGCGACAGAAAAATAGTCCTTCCCATTCAAAGAAGATTGGAGGGTTGTAGTTCCTGACCAAGATGATCCATCAGGAGCAAATATTCCGAAATTTCTTCCATCCACAGTCATACCTACTACGCCATTTTGGTTGTACCATAGAGTTGGTGTGGATCCGCAAGCCACAACAGCATTGCCGCCGGAAATCGTTAGGAAGACGAAAGGGAGGCCGTGTCCAAAGGTTGCTTTCATCTTTCGAGAACCGTCATTCCAGGATGCTGTAACTGTCCAATCTCCGTAATCATCTGTAACGGCTTTTGATGCGTTCAACGAGGTAACACCGATAGTGATTTGCTGAGTGAAAGGAAATAAATAATCGGATGCTGCATAAGAAGGAGTAAAAGTATACCCGGCTTGTAGTCCGTTATTCTTTGCTCTAAAATTAAAGGGGTGAGCGAAAAGATTATTTGAGAATTGATCTCCATAAAATGGAAATATGAGACTACTCCAGAAGTCGCATGTTTGAATTGGTTTGCTGAATGTAGTTGAGGTTTTTGGAAAGATAACACCGCCTGAAGAATTTTTAGGTCCGATTGCCCCTGCAGGTAGTGTAGTACTATAACTTCCTTTGCCTACCGAAACTGATTGCGCTTCACCGTTAATTGACAAAATGAGTACGCCAACTACAACAAATCTAAAAAGGTGTTTTTTCTGAAATGATGATAAAAAAGTGACCGGAGACTTGACTTTGTATTTCATAATAGCTTTCTAATTTTAAAGACCGTTAACCAAAAGCCAAATCGACACCTACTGCAAAAAGTTGAAGTGATTCGGTAGATGATTAATGAAAGATAATCAAATAATAAGTTGCAAAAAAGTTGGTACGAAAGATTGATGACTTCAACCATACAAATATATTGTTGGATAGCTCACTGCCTCATAAAAACAGTAGTCAAATTAGCTTGGAAAGTTTTTTCATCTTCACAAAATGACTCAACAATATTAGCCTAATAATGATTATGTCTTGAACCACAAATTATGCTACGATAGAAGCGGTAATCACAATTATTTCAGTTCGGCTTTCAATAATTTTTTATAATTGACGACGAACCCGTTTTCCATTTCCAGAGTGATTCCAACTCCTTTTTTGAAGGTGATGCTGTATCCATAGTCCGGAGCAAAAGGAGTGGCAAACGTCATGATCTGGGAAGTTTTTTCAATCACTTTTAAGTCTGATTGCCAAGAGGTGGTATCATGTAGTTGCAGATTAAAATCTGCAACAATTCTTTCCTCGTCGCCAATATTTTTTAAATATAATTTATCCCCTTCAAGTCTATAGTAAAGAGTATCAAAATAGTTGGCGAGAATATTATGCTCGATAATTTCGAAATAATTTTTCCCTTCAAACGGTATGACACGGCTGACTTTCCACGTGGTATTGATGCTTGTTGTGTCGTTTATGTTAGTGTTGTAATACCAGATAGTTCCCACCTTCAACGGGAAATAACTTGACGCATCCGGAACTGTTTCTGTTGAAGATTTACAACCGAAGAGAATGACGAGGAGAAACGATGCAAACAAATATTTTGTTTTCATTACGAGCCTCATGTTTCTAAAACAAAAATCTAAAAAAGACTTAATCGACGTTGCTTACACTCTTTGTTCTTTCGGACAAATACGAATAGACACCGGGAATAACAAACAACGTGAGCACTGTAGAAAAAATCAATCCGCCGATAACGGCAATACCCATCGAAACTCTGCTTCCCGAACCGGCACCAAGCGCTAGCGCAATCGGCAATGTTCCAAGCACTGTTGAAAAGCTTGTCATCAGAATTGGACGCAACCGCAGCCGTGCAGCTTCTTTCACTGCGTCAACTACTTCTAGTCCCTGCGCTTTTTTCTGATTAGCAAATTCAACAATGAGAATTCCATTTTTGGTCACCAAACCTATCAACATAATTTGCCCGATTTCACTAAAGATATTTAACGTTTGGTTGAAATACCAAAGTGAAAAGAGTGCCCCTGCAATTGCCAGGGGAACAGTAAACATTATTATAAGTGGATCACGGAAGCTTTCAAATTGTGCGGCGAGTATGAGATAAATTAACACGAGCGCTAAAACAAAAGTGAAAAGCAAACTCGATGAACTTTCAACGTAATCTTTTGAAGCACCGTCAAGCGCGGTTGAAAAACTTTCATCCAGAACTTTTTTAGCAATTTTATCCATAGCGGCAATTCCGTCACCGATTGTTTTTCCAGGCGCAAGGCTCGCGGAAACGGTTGCGGAAACATAGCGGTTAAAACGGTAAAGCTGCGGCGGACTGCTTCGTTCATTCAATGTAACTAAATTATCAAGCTGAATCTGTTCCCCCCGGTTATTCCGCAAATGAAGTGAGGTAAGGTCGACAGGTTTGTTTCGATCTTCTTTTAATACCTGCCCGATAACAGAATATTGTTTCCCATTCATGATAAAAAATCCGAAACGCTGTCCGCTGTATGCAAGTTGAAGAGTTTGTGCGATGTCCATCACCGAAATGCCGAGTTCTCGTGCTTTGGTTCGATTTATTTCAACAACGATTTCCGGTTTGTTGAATTTTAAATTAACATCAACATTAGAAAATGTCGGGTCATCTTGAGCAATATCTAAAAATTTTGGAACGACTTTTCGAAGTTTTTCAAAATTAGGTGCTTGAATAATATATTGAACCGGCAGGCCGCTTCTTCTTGTAGAGATAGATTGGCTTTCAATAACGAAAGAGCGGGCATCGTTCATTCGTTTTGTAATGCCGGTTATTTGTTCGGCAATCTGTGTTTGTGTCCGTTTCCTCTGCGAGGCATTGGATAAGGCTAACCGAACAAAACCGCTATTAGCAGCAGTAGAACCGCCTCCGCCGCCTGTTACCGAAATCATTGCTTCGCATTCTTTTACTGAATCTTGGAGCACTCTCACCATTGAGAGAATATAGCGATCCATCATTTGGAATGATGTTCCTTCGGGCATGGTTGAACGAATGACAATTTCACCACGGTCTTCAATGGGTGCCAGTTCGGAAGGGAGGAAGAATGAGATAAGATAAATCATTCCGGCAGAAATAATGATGATGACAAAACTCAACCATCGTTTTCTCATAAACCGTTCAAGCGAATTTTTATAGCTGCTCTCTAACCATACAAAGAAAGGTTCCGTAGCATAATAAAACTTCGAATGTTTCTCCTTCGTTTTCAAAATTCTTGAACTTAGCATCGGAGTTAAGGTTAATGCCACAAACGCGGAAATGAGAACAGAACCGGCAATCACCACTCCGAACTCAACAAACAATCGTCCTGTTATCCCTTTCAAAAACATGATAGGGAGAAATACCGCGGCAAGCGTTATGGTTGTGGAAACGATGGCGAAGAAAATTTCAGCTGCGCCTTTTGTACTTGCTTCAAACGGAGGCATACCGTCTTCAACTTTTTTGTAGATATTTTCCAGAACAACAATCGCGTCGTCTACTACAATTCCAATTGCCAACACAATTCCCAATAATGTTAGAGTATTAATCGAGAATTTTGCAAGATACATAATAAAGAACGCGCCGATAAGCGAAACCGGTATGGCGATAATGGGAATAAGGGTAGTTCGCCAGTCGCGCAGGAATAAGAAAATGATGAGGATTACTAATCCGAACGCCAAGAGAATTGTCTCTTCAACTTCTGCAATTGAATTTCGGATATATTTCGTTACATCAAAACCGATACCCGTTTCGATATCTTCGGGAAGGTCTTTTTTAATTTGAGCAAGCCGCTTATAAAACTCATCCGCTATTTGAATAAAATTTGCCCCCGGCTGAGGAATAAGAACAACTCCCACCATGGGAATTCCGTCTCTTCGTAAAATCGATTTATCATTTTCCGGATAGAGTTCGGTATGTCCCAAATCTTTGAAACGGATGGTACTATTTCCCGCTTCTTTAATAATCAAATTATTGAAATCATCTACCGTAGTTAAGCGTCCTAACGTTCGCACGGTAAGTTCGGTGTTGCTTCCTTCAATACTTCCGGAAGGGAGTTCGATGTTTTCGCGGTTCAACGCGTTTCGAACATCAACTGGCGTTAGATTAAACGCAGCAAGTTTTGCCGGGTCCATCCAAAGCCGCATTGAATATTTTTTTTCTCCCCAAATAACAACCTGACTAACACCGGCAATGGTCTGCAGTCGTTCCTTAAAAACATTTTGTGCAATGTCGGTTAAGTTTAGCAGAGTCCTTTTATCACTTTTAACATTTAAAAAAACGATGGGAACCGCATCAGCGTCAGCTTTTGCTACTGTTGGCGGGTCAACATCCTGCGGCAGGCGAGAACGGGCAATAGAAACGCGGTCACGCACGTCATTAGCGGCAGTCTCAAGATCAACGGAAACATTAAACTCGACGGTTATCTGACTTCTACCGTCTCTGCTTACGGAGGTGAGCGAACGAATCCCGGCAATACCGTTTATTTGCTCTTCAAGAGGTTCGGTAATCTGCGATTCAATAATGTCGGCATTTGCTCCGACGTAATCCGTTGTTACGGTAATTATCGGAGGATCGATGCTGGGATATTCTCTTACGCCCAAATACGTGTAACCAATTACACCAAACAAAATAATGATGATGGACATAACGATGGCAAGAACCGGACGTCTGATACTCAGTGAAGAAAGACTCATGGTGTTGTATCTCCGCTTGGGTAGTTAATTGATGGCACTGAGTTTTACCGGCGCGTTCGGTTTCAGTTGAATGATTCCCGAAACGATGACGGTATCCCCGGCATCCAAACCGCCGATAATTTGTACGGCGTTTTCAGTGCGGATATTTTGCGTTACGTATTGCGGAACAGCTCTTCCATTTTTATATACAAAAACTTTTTCTCCGTTTATATCCGGAACGATTGCTTCCGAAGGAACCATGAGTGCGTTTTTGATATCTTGCAGAACCAAATCGATTTCAACATAAGCGCCCGGAGTTAATTCGCCTCTATCATTCGGAATTATTGCTCTTGCGCGCACTGTTCTTGAGGTTTCATCTATCTTCGGTTCAACAGCATAAATTTTTCCTGTGTACGTTTTGCCGGTAGAAGCAACCTTAACAATAATGATTTTTCCTTCCTTTACAACTCCGAAATATTTTTGCGGTACCGAAAAGTCTACTTTAACCGGGTTGATATTTTGCAGAGTGGCAATTTTTGTTTCCGGGGAGATATAGCTTCCTTCACTTACTGAACGAAGCCCGATGACGCCGTCGAACGGAGCTCTGATTTCTGTTTTATCAAGTTGTGCTCTCGTCAATTCAACATCTGCTTCAGCAGAGTTTAATTCGCTCAGGGTATTATCATAATCTTGCTGACTCGTAAGACTCTTATTCAGTAACTGTTTCACCCTATATTCTTTATCGCGGGCGAGTGATTCTTTTGAAACATTTTTTTTCAACGTGGCTTGTAATTCAGCATCATTAATTTTAACAAGCACCAATCCTTTTTTAACAACCTGTCCCTCTTTAAAAAATATTTTGGTGATTTTGCCGGTCACTTCACTTCGAAGCGCAACTTCTTCATTACTCAACAGCGTTCCGTTGGAAAATATTTTATCTTGAATTGCCGAGGTTTTTAAAATGATTGCTTGAACCGCGGCTTGCCTTCCCGCAACGTTTGCTGCTTGAGCTTTATCATTTCCTTTAGATGAAAAATTTACTTTTGGTACGATGAGAAGAAGGAGAACGATGAGGGAGAGAGACCAACCAAGAATCTTTTTGTTAATTTTCATTTTTATACTTTCAAATTATCAGAACACGTATTCGTTTACCAGCGGAAGAATCGGTCTTGTAATGATGATTCAAAACTTGACTGTGAAAAGTAGTGAATTTTGACGGACTGTAAAATAGAAAATGCTCATCCAAATGGTCGGCAAAGAAGAGAAGGGGATGCTTACTCAGCATCCCTCACTTGTTTGGGGATAAACTACCTTGCCACAAATCGTTCCACTTTATTGTGAACAGGTTTTACTGTCCGCAAGTAATCATATATTGCCCCCAGGTCTGCTTCAGTCATTCCGGAGTAAAATAACCAGGGCATCAATGTATTGAGCATTCCGGTTTTCATCTTCACCGGGGTATAGGATGAATCGGCAAAAAGTTTAAACCGTTGAATGAACATTTCTTTAGTCCAGCTGCCGATACCTGTTTCCATATCAGGTGTGATGTTCGCAGAGGTAACAATTTCATTAGGCAGTGTAAAACGAAAACCTCCGGCAAAGTCCATTCCCGGAACCGGAGTTCCTTTATCCATCTGTGTATGGCAATCAGCGCAGCTTGCGATTTTAGCGAGATACATTCCGTACTCAACGCTATTGGAATTATCTACAACGGCATTTATTTGAACAGGTTTTGGAATTGTCTTCACAATAAAATTCATCGGAAAATCGAGTCTATTTTTGGGGACAGTGTTTTTTACAGAAGCGAGAGTACGGATATAAGCTATAATTGAGTACGCATCCTCCTTGGAAAGGTGAGCAAAATTTGGGTACGGCATAATCGGGAATAACGCTTTTCCTTCTTTGTTGATGCCTTCTGTCATTGCCCGCATCAGTTCTCCATCAGTGTATCTTTTTAAATTAAATGGAGTAATGTTAGGCGGGTAGAGCTTACCCGGAACTCCGACATTGCTGTCAAATAAATCTCCTCCGCTTCCGGTTTTGCCGGCAAACACCGGACCACCGTAATTACTGAAATCCCGTGGCGAATGACAATCAACGCAGCCCACAACATGGTTAACAAGATACTTGCCTCGTTCCAGTCTGGCGGGTGTACTTTCAATGGTAAGTGAAGAAGGTGGATTTGATTTAGGGAAAGAAAGATTAAAAACAATGATTCCAACGATAACTACCCCGGCAACCCCTCCAAGTTACCAGCTAAAGATCCTTAACACTTATTTCATGCTTTCTCCTGGTAGAAAATTCTGTTTGTAAGTGAACGGATGCGCTTCTTAGGAATGCTAAGAATTGATAACGAGACTTCCGTATAGTCTGTTTTAAGAAAAACTTTTTTCTTTGCTTGTAAGTTCCAAAAGATGAAAAAAATTTAAGCATCACAAATGGTTGAGGTACAGTTCCGTAGTTTGTGCGAACCCAAAATTTTCTGCAAATTAAAAACGTAATTTGGTACACTCAGATTAAACGGATTTTTAATGAAAACAATAAACATCTTTCTCTTTTCCCTCATCATTTTTTCAGTAACTCAAGCCCAGACTACCTACTGGTGGAATGACGACGTCTTTTATGAAATTTTTGTGAGAAGTTTTTATGACAGCGATGGAAACGGCATCGGCGATTTTAAAGGATTAACCGCGAAGCTTGATTATTTGAACGACGGTATTGACTCCACTACTTCCGATTTAGGTATAAAAGGTATTTGGCTTATGCCGATTACAGAATCTCCCAGTTACCACGGCTACAGCGTTCAAGATTACTTTAACGTTGAAAAAGATTATGGAACAAATCAAGACTTCAAAAACTTTCTTAATGCCGCGCATGCTCGGGGTATTAAGGTAATTATTGATTTAGTTCTTAATCATACTTCCGATTTAAACCCATGGTTTGTTACAGCACGGAGCGACCCCGGTTCAATGTTCAGAAGCTGGTACAGATGGACGAATGTGTATCCCGGTCATAATGGTCCATGGGGTGAAACAGTCTGGCACCCTTATGGCGGCTACTATTACTATGGTTTATTCAACAGCGGAATGCCTGATCTTAATTATTTTAATCAAGGTGTTAAGGACGAAGTTAAGCAAATTGTTACGTACTGGTTAGACAGCGTAAAAGTTGACGGTTTCCGTTTGGACGCCGCAAAATATATTTGCGAAGAGGGAACAGTGCTTGAAGACGCTCCGTCTACCTTTGCCTATTGGAGGGAATTCAGGAATACGATAAAACAGCTCAACCCGGACGCTGTTGCTGTCGGTGAAGTTTGGAGCGCGAGCTCGAAAGTGAGCCCCTATGTTGACGGCACCGGACTTGATTTCTGTTTCGAGTTCGACTTAGCAACAGAAATCATCAACGCAGTAAAAGGCGGTTCAGCAAGTTCATTGACTACCAAGATTAAAACAACATTGCCGCAAATTTATCCTTTCGCTCAATACGGAACGTTCCTCACCAATCATGATCAACAAAGAATTTATTCGCAATTAGGCTCGAACGTATCGCAATCGAAATTAGCAGCTGCTTTTTTGTTAACCATTCCGGGAGTTCCCTTTTTGTATTACGGTGAAGAGCTGGGAATGACAAGTGCTACCGATGATCCTTCTAAAAGAACACCGATGCAATGGACTAGCGGCGCAAATGCCGGTTTTACATCGGGAAACCCTTGGAAAGCTGTTAACGGCAACTATCTTACCAACAATGTTGAAACGATGAGCGCCGACAGTAATTCTCTTTTTAATTTTTATAAAAAGATTATTCATATCCGGAACGCTTCTCCTTCGTTAAGGGAGGGAGGATTCTTTCCACTCATAAGTTCAAATTCGAATGTTATTGTGTTCGCCAGATATAAATCTCCCAACGGCGAAATGACAGTTTCAATTCACAATTTTAGTTCAAGCGATGTTCAGAATTATTCTTTTTCAAAAAATGATTTTACGGGACTGCCGGTGGGAGCCTTTAAACTCACAGACTTGCTAACAAATAGGGATGCAGGCGGAATGAATATCGCTAACAACGGAGTAATCACAAGTTCGCTAACACTTACTCTTCCGGCAAAAGGAAGTATGGTTTTGAAGGCTGATAAGCTAACCGACGTTCAAGATAAAAATTTTGTTTCAACATTTATCCTGGAACAAAATTATCCCAATCCATTTAATCCCATAACAAATATTAATTTTGAACTCCCGTCAAGCGGAGCAGTTAAAGTAACTGTCTTAAATGTTCTTGGAGAAAAAATCAAAACACTTGTTGATGGCTGGATGGAAGAGGGGAGACACAATATAAAATTCGATGCTCAAACGCTGAACAGCGGAGTTTATTTTTATAGGCTTGAAGCTTCGGGATACACCAACACAAAAAAAATGGTGTTGATAAAATAAAAGTTCATTGAGTTGAAATAAAAAAGGCTGTCGTAATGACAGCCTTTTTTTTTTGCGAACTAAATGCAGATACCGTTCTTATAACGTATATCTAACTCCAAGCTGCATTCTCCATCGTGAAGCAATGTCACTAATCGTGTAAACAGAATTGTTTGAACGTTTAGAGAAGCTATAAACCGGAGTATTTGCTACACCATTGTTTGTAACAAAGCCTTTTAAGGTTACTAATTCATAAGTACCCAATCCGGCATTTTCAACCTTGCCCCAGCTTGAGCTGAGTAAGTTAGGCAGATTTAAGATATCGAGAGAAACTTGGAATGTACCCATTCCCCAGAGGTCCGGGATATCTTGTGTAATGCGCATATCGAGGTATTGTTGCCATTTTTCACGGGCACCATTTCTCTCAGAGATTTTGCCGCGGTTTTTACTGAGATATTCGTCATTCTGAATGAATGCATCAAGATCAGCAGCAGTAGTTCCGGCAGCAGTAGCTGGAACAAAGTTTCCGCCGGAGATACTTCCAACCAAAATGTCATTAGCATCTTTAGGAATGTAGAACAAATCGTTTTTATCGAATCCGTCACCGTTCAAATCACCGTTAACGATGAATGAGAAAGGAGAACCACTTTGACCGTTGTAGAATAAGGAGATGGTCGTAGGAGCGTTCTGGAAGAATTCGTGGGCGTAAGATACGGATGCAAATACTCTGTGTTTAACTTCCCATTGAGAGGTAGTTAATGAAGGATTATTTGGATCCATATCAATTGGGTTGTATCTCATTTGAGATTGAGCTTGTGAAGAGTTCAAGCTGTTTTTATCTTTTGCTTGACCAAATGTATACGCGGTATTGATAGAAACACCACGCTCAACATTTCTCTGTAATTGGAACATCAAATTGTACTGATATCCTGAGCTTGTGTTGTACAGTTCCATAATATCGAGGAAGTTTCCGCCACCGCTGTTATTTCCTTGATATTTGGTACGACCGTCAGCAATAGTTCCTGCCGGGTCTTTCAAATTTCCCTTGCGATACAACATTTCATTAATGTTCTTTGTGTACAAGAATTCGGCTGTACCGACAAAACCGCAGATTAATTGTTGATCAACACCAAGGTTGAATCTCATAACCTGAGGTAATTTTAAGTTAGGATCAGCAATGTCGATTTCTGACTGTAATCTTGGTGAACCGGTTCCCGGATCGCCTGCAATATATTGGCTCTTCGGATCCGGATTGAAGATGATTCCTTGTCCGCTGTTTCTAACTTCAGCAGTAAACATTCCCGTATTTCCGAAGTTGTTTGACATCCAAACGTAAGGAATACGTCCGGTGAAAATACCAACACCACCACGAACTTGAGTTGTTCTGTCGCCGGAGACATCCCAGTTGAATCCTAAACGAGGAGACCAGAGCATGTTTCCACTAGGAATTTGGTCTGTTCTGTATTGAGGGAAGTAAAGTGGTAATGAATCGTTTTTAGCAGGGGTTGAAGGGATTGTAGGAATGTCAACGCGAACACCTGCAGTAATTTTTAATGTAGGGAGAACGGTCCATTCGTCTTGAGCATAGAAACCAAATTGGTTTACGCTGAATTCAGCAGCAGGAACGGCTGAAGGATCTCTTTGATCGCCAAAACGTGAATAAACTCTTTGGTAGAAGGAGATCTTGTCATTCATAAAATCAGATAAACTGTTGTATTCATAGTAACCAAATGCTGCACGAGCAAATAAGTTACTGAAGGAGAAGAATTCGTTGTGAGTTCCCACAGTAAATACATGATCACCTAAATAGTAACTGAAGTTATCGGTGATTTCAAAGATATCTTGGTCTAATTTGTTTGCTGAAGAGTATCTATCAGGACCAGCAAACATTGAAAATGTTCCGTTAAGTCCTTTGATTAAAATTTCCGGTGCATCAGCAGTTTTACCATGACGTTTGTCTCTGATGGTTGTATAGCCAATAACCAATTCATTTGACATGTCATTACCAAAGGTACTGTTCAATTGTGCAACCAATGAATTGGTCATGTTGCTCATCAAGTAAGGTTGAGTGCTGAATAATAAGTTTGATACCGATCTGTAGTTGTAGAGTTTATCAGATCCTGCGTCTACAAAATTGTTACGGATCGTCAATTTATGATTTTCAGCAAGGTTGTAATCCAAACGTACGAACAATTTTGTACTTGGCTGTTCGAAAATTGGTAAATCCGGACTTCCGGCTGAGAATCCTCTTTTAGCAAGTGAATCAACAAATTGTTGTCCCAAAGCTCTTAATTGATCCGGAGTATTTCCACCGAATCCGTTATCGAGTGATAAGTTAGGTTGCGGATAACTATAAATTGTTTTTTCGCCGTTTACAAAAAAGAATAATTGATCTTTAATGATTGGACCACCAACCCGAAAACCGAATTGATAATCTTTAAATTTATCTAATTTTTTTGTCTTTACATTGGAGTAATCTGTGTATTGACCTGCATAATTTTGATTTCTTCCGAAACCATAAACTGAACCATGATAGTTGTTGGTTCCACTGCGGGTAATAGCGTTGATACCACCACCGGTAAATCCGCCTTGTCTTACGTCGTAAGGAGCAATAACAACTTGGAATTCACTAATAGCATCCAAGCTGATAGGATTAGTCCCTGATTGACCACCAGGTGTTCCGGTTGAACCCAAACCGAATAAATCATTGTATTGCGTTCCGTCAATCTGAATGTTATTGTAACGTGAAGAACGTCCGGCAGCTCCTAAACCACTTCCGGAAAATAGAGGTGATAATTTTGAGAAAGATTGAAAGTCACGAGATGTAGTTGGAATTTCCTGCATCGATTTTTCAGAAACGTTTTGTGCAGCTCCCGTTCTCGCTTGACTTAAAATGGCGCTTTTTTCTGCAGTAACTGTTAACTCATTCAGGGTAACTGCAGCTTCAGGCATTTTAAAATTAATTTGTAAGTTTTGTGCCAATTCAAGGTACACATTTTCGGTTGACTGAGTTTTGTAGCCAACAAACGAAACTGTGACTTTGTATGGTCCACCCGTTTTTAATCCGGTTAAATTGTATTTCCCGTCTAAACGTGTAGTTGTTCCGTAGACAGTTCCTGTGGGAAGATGCACTGCCATCACTGAAGCTGATGGGAGGGCTTCTCCATCCAATGCAGAAACTTTTCCGTTAATACTGGCGGTGGTGATACCCTGCGCCAGTGATACTTGGAGGATCCCGAAGAATACTCCTATGAAAAGCATCTCAAAGAGTAACTTTTTCATGATCTAGTATACCTCTATTTAGTTAGTAAAATTTGAACATCTAAATTTGAGGTTTTTAAAACTTTAATTCAAATTAATTTTCTGTTAAGTAAAAAAAATTTTTTTTTTGATTAGATAAAAAATGCTAACTTGCACATCCAATTAAATTGAGTTGTACAAATACTTTCTTCTTCACTTCATACCTTTACACTTGAAAACGGTCTTCAAGTAATTCTCTATCCAGAACGCTCCGTCCCGCTCGCAGTTGTTAATCTTTGGTATAATGTTGGTTCGTGCAGAGATCCGCTTGACAAATCCGGTTTGGCCCATTTATTTGAGCATACGATGTTTCAAGGCTCAAAACACATTAAAAAAGGGGAACACTTCAAATTCATTCAGGATAGGGGGGGAACGCTCAATGCTTCTACCAGCTTTGATTACACAAATTATTATGAAAAAATTCCCGCAAATTTTTTAGAAACCGCACTTTGGCTCGAGTCCGACAGAATGGGCTTCTTTCTTGAAGCGCTGACAGAAGAGACACTTGCTAACCAAATTGACGTAGTAAAAAACGAACGTCTTGAACGGTACGATAATCAGCCGTACGGTTTGATGTGGGAGAAACTTTTTGGGCTGTTGTATCAGGACGTTCATCCTTACCACGTGCCAACCATCGGATATATGAAACACATCCTTTCCTTTAACCATGAGGATGTGAGTAAATTTTTTAACTCATATTACCAGCCCGCAAATGCTTCGTTAGTTATTGCCGGAGATGTTGACCTTGAAAACGTAAAAGCCCTAGTAGAAAAATATTTTGGAGAAATCGCCTCACCGCAAGCCATTGAACCTCTTTTCATAGAAGATGATCAACTGGTGGAATCAAAACAAGAAGTTGTTCTTGACAATGTGACTTTAGAAAAAATACTCTTGGCCTGGAAAACAGAAAGAATTTTTGAGGAGAAAACATTTGCGCTGGATATTCTTTCAGATATCCTAACCGGTTCAAAAAACGGGCGGTTGTATAAAGAATTGGTGCTTGAAAAAGAGTTGGTTCTGCAAGTATCATCTTTTCAATTTTCCGGAAGGTACGGTGGATTTTTCTGTATTACCGCCACTTTGAAACCCGGAAAATCGCTTGACGAAGTTAAGAAGATCATTCTTTCGGAAATTGAAAATTTCTTCACACTCGGATGTACCGATGATGAACTCATCCGCGCGAAGAATGGAGTCAAATCAAGTTTTGTTTTTGGCATGCAGAGTATTGATTCAATTGCAAATCATCTCAATCAATATAATTTTTATTTGAAGCAACCGGATGCATTTGATGTTGAACTTCAAAAATATCAGTCGGTTACTCCTCAATCCCTTTTGGATTGTTCACCATTTTTCATGAGCCACAACATAGACCTTCGGTTTATTCCGGGGAAAAAGAAATGACGTATAGAATCGATCGAAATAATCCGCCTCAGACAAGTGAGACTATCAACTTTCACGCGCCTGAAATAAAAGTTGTAACTCCGGTCAATGGTGTAGAAGGATTGTTCATCAAGAAAAAGAATCTTCCTATCGTGCAATTTAGATTGATTTTTGCGGCGGGAAGTGTCTACGATTTTACCGGTAAAAGAGGACTCGCTAATCTGGCTTCAGTGCTGATTGACGAGGGCGCAGGAGGGATGACGGCACTCGAACTAAATAACCGTTTTGAAATGCTGGGTGCTTCAATACACATTGGAGTGGATCATGAATTTCTTTACTTAACGCTTCTTTCTCTCGAAGAATATTTCGAGGAAACGATGGAACTGTTGGGAAAAATTATTGCGGCTCCGCATTTTGATGAGAAAGAATTTCTCCGGGAAAAAAGTAAAGTGCTTACCAATTTAGCCAGGTTAAAAGATGAACCGGATTCACTCGCCGATAAATTGTTTGAAGAACAGATATTCGGATTTGAAATTCCACTCGGTAAGTTCGAAACCGGAAAAATTGAAGAGACATCGACGATCGCAAATAGTGATGTTCGAACGTTTTATGAACAGGTTATTGTTCCGGGAATACTGGGATTTTCTTGCGCCGGATCAATTGAAGAAGCAAAACTTATCGAGTTAGTTGACAAAAACATCAAGCTGCAAAAGAACACTGGAGAGAAATATCAATCCGGCTTAGAGCGCGAAAAGAAAAGACGCCGGTTATTTTATACGCATAAAGAGGGGGCCGCGCAAACGGAAATTCGTGTCGGAAATATTGCAAGTAAGCGAAAAGAAAAAGACTTTTTCGCCAAGTCGGTTTTAAATACCCTTCTCGGCGGACAGTTTAATTCACGGTTGAATTTCAAACTGCGCGAAGAAAAGGGATTTACGTACGGCATTACCTCACACTTTCTGCATAAAGCGGATACCGGTTATTTTAATGTTTCTACATCGGTGCAGTCGGAAAACACAATCGAAGCGCTTCATGATATTTTTACAGAGCTCGAAAAAGTGAAACGCGATGTTGCGCTTGAGGAAGTTGAAGCTGCAAAACTCTCGATGATGAGAAAATATCCCAGCGGGTTTGAAACATTCTCGCAACTTCTCTCCGGGCTCACAACAATTTTCACGTATGATTTGCCGCTAACTTTTTTTGATGATTATTTGAGAAATATTGAATCGGTGACAACCGAACAGGTAATCGAAACAGCTCAAATGAATATATCGGAAGATGATCGTATCATTGTTTTAGTGGGTGATAAAAAATCGTTTCTTCCTCAAATCGATAGGTTTGGTTTTGATGAAATTATTGAAGCCGACGAATATGGTGAGATTACGGATGTGCCGTAAGTGAAGCCAGTGCCTGAGAAGGTGAAATAAACGAAACCCCTCTTTTTTTTACGTCCGATATTTTTGTAATCTGTTGTAAAAACAGAGAAGCCCGTAGCATGATAATTTTTATTTCATTCCCCTCCAGTTTAGAGCCGAGAGCATTTATTTTTTGCAGACAATCATTCTCTTTTTCTTTTGAAAGATCAACGAATCGTCCCGTCGAATAAAGCTTGCATCCTCTTGCTTCGAATTCTTTTCTTACAGCTGCAAATTTTCCGGATGAAAGAAGTAACGAACCCGCATCAACAACCATGTAAGGATTTTTGGGGTAAAAGTGGACAAGCGCTTTCACCGCAAGTTCATTTCTGTCGCGAGGAAAATTTTCTCCAAGGGTGAATTCGGAATTCGGACTCGTCTCAGTTAACTCTAAAATGTAATCCTTCCTCGCTTCAATAATAGTAGGAAGAAATTCAATATTATCCTTCCGCGCGTGAACCAACAATGCGAAATGCAACGGTAAATTCAGCAGCCTTGCGAGTTCATCTTTTTGAAGAACTTCGTAATCCGAAAGTACGAAGGTAATTTTTCCAACATTTCTGTGAATTGACGTATCCTGAAGAATCACAACTCTCAAAGTTGTGTCAATTCCGGAAGCTATGGTCACTTCGGTTTTTTTGTTTGCCTGAGTTTCGGTGGCGGAAATCTCAACATTCTCTTTCTCAAAAAAAGTATTCAGACTTGTCAAGAAGACGGGTATAGGAACATCATACGGCAGTGTAAGTTTGTATTGAATCAATGTTGAGTCGATATTCTTTTTCCGGGGTACAATTCTTTCCAAGAAATTATCCGATAAAGAAAAATCATGAACAGATTGAAGGAAGATGGAGTTGATTTGGTCTGCCGTTAATCCCGGAGTCCCGTTTACTTTTTGTTTGGGTGTAAAGAATGAAAGAATGATGTTGAGCAATAAAAGGAAAATTGCCAATCCAAAAAGCGCAAGAAAGAACTTCCTGAATTTTGTTGCTGCGGCAGTCGGAATTTTAGGAGTAAATTGGTCGCTCATGTATGCGAGAAATTCGCTTTCCGTTTTTCTAAGAAAGCCGAAGTTCCTTCTTTAAAATCTGCTGTTCCGGTGGCTAACGCAAAGAGCGACGCTTCTAATGCTTCACCGTGTGGTTGATCAAATTCTTTTACGGCGGAGACTGCTGTTAACGCTAACCGGACTACTTGTGCCGGTTTCGATGCAATTTTTTCAGCAAGCTCAAAAGCCTTGGTTATCAACTCCGTTTGAGGATAGACATGATTTACTAATCCAAGGGGTAATGCACTTTGAGCGTCAATAAAATCACCGGTTACAATCATTTCTAATGCTTTCGAGGAATTAATGAGTCGGGGAAGACGCTGCGTTCCGCCGTAACCGGGAATAATTCCTAAATTAATTTCCGGCTGACCGAATTTCGCATTTTCGGAAGCGATTCTTATATGGCACGATAAAGCTAATTCACAACCGCCGCCAAGTGCAAATCCATTAACTGCCGCTATCACAGGTTTGGAGAGATGTTCTATAAAAGAAAATATTTTTTGTCCTTTTTCCGCAAATTCTTTTGCGGCAAGCGGTGAGAGCTGATTTAACTCAGCAATATCTGCGCCGGCAACAAACGCTTTTTCTCCGCTTCCGGTAAGGATTACACAACGCACTTCTTTATTATGCTCAAGAGCAAGAAAGGCTGAGTAAAGATCATTCAGCGTATCGTTATTTAGCGCATTCAACTTGTCGGGACGATTGACGGCAACAACCGCTACATTTTTTTCAATGTTGACTAACAGATTTTTGTATTCCATATTTCCTCAAAAACTTACATATAAAGGTAAACGGACTTTCATATCGAGTGAAAGGTATTGATTATTCTGAAGATAATTATACGATGCAAGCATCTCCAACAAAAACATTGAAGCGCCGATGCCGACACTAAGACCAACCTTCGATCCCTCTTCAAGAAAATTATTTTTCCCTGATGAAACTTTGAATTGATGAAGTTTCTGAAATACCGTCAGGTTTGCCGAAACTTCAATGCTCGGAAGAATAAGCACAACGTTTTCCAAGATTGGTGCAAGATAATATCGGGCACCAAATGAAATGGGCAAAAGGCTGGTGGAAAATTGCGAGTAGTCAGAAACTTGATAAAAGCTTTGAGCCCCCGGAAACTGCTCAAAGCCAACTTTGCCGAAAAGGAAAACCGGAAGATATTCGTTATTTGTATAAGCAATTTCCACATTAAAACCGTAACCAAGCATAGTAGTATTTTTAAAATCAAAGGCTGGAATACGTGGACCTACACCAATAGCAAGAAAAGTCCCGCGGGCTTTATCCGATGCGTTGACAACGGATGCCGCGCTAATGAGCAAAATTGAAATAATTAAAAATGTTCTTTTCATTGCAGATGAATAATATCTGAACAAATATAACAAACTATTTTGAATTCTCTTTTTTCAGCGACAGTGCTATTATAGTAGAGAGCAAAAAGAATGCGACGGGAACAAACGGCACAAACTTTTTATCAAGTACAAAAAAACCGTCCCACTCGGTATAGGTTTTTGCGAGAAACGTTTGAAGAAGCATTTCGCATTTACTTCCAAAGAGAAGAAGATAAAACCAAAGCGAGGTAAAAAAGAAAAGGATGAACGGAAGTGAGTTTGTTTTTTTATGAACAAAAAGAATAACCGCCAAAATTGCGAAGAACAAACTCGGAAGTGAGAGAAAGTCGAGTGCGAATTTTGGAAAGGTAGCCAGTTCGGGACTAAACAAAATGAGGAGAAAAAAAACGTTCGGAAGAATTTTAAGTTTAAATGAATCTTCAATTGACCGTAGGACAACAAAAAGAAGAAACAGTTGAGGAATATTCCAAACGAAGTAAATCGGGTAATCGACGATGGACGAGAGTCCCAATTCATAAAAATAATCGGGGTCGCCGATTTCAATTTTTTTAAGAGCAAAGAGTACTCCGGTAATAATGAGACCGGGCAGCAACGCGAAAAAGAAATGTCTCAAAACTTTTTTAAATGATGAATACATCAGAACAGTTTTAAAATTCTCTTTCAAGCCGGAGAAATAAAGGATAACCGCTGCTGCAAGAGTTACTCCATAAAATCGGAATCCAATTAAAAAAATAGTATTCGGAAACGAAAAATATCTGAGCGCAAGATTGGCTGCCGGAAGCAGCAAAAGAAAACTCAAGTAAAGGGGAAATGAAATTTTTTTCAAGCGGATTTAATCTTCTTTTTCTTTAAGTACCGGTTCTTGTGAATGTTGAGTTGAAACGCCGACTCCATGGCCATACACCATTTTACCGCCATATTCACCGGTTTTATAAATCAGAAAACAACCAAGCAGGGCAAGCAGTACAAAACCGGTTTTTATCTTCATGGCGGAATCTGAATATTTCTTCTTTACCTCAACTTGAATGACGAAAGCGGTTCGCAAAATTACAACAAGAAAATAATACCACAGTGAAAAAGTTGCAAAGGTTTCGTGTTCTTCCAAAAGGCCATGACTCCCTGCAGTCCAGCTTTTCCAGGCATCTTCCGCCTGATGGCCAGTTAGCACTGCCGCGAACGCTCCAAGCATCCCGATCAATAAAAGTATATACGCAGCCTTAGAGAAATCGTTTTTTTTGGCAACCACACCGATAAGTTCCAAAAGTGCGTAAACAACGAAAAGCGCAATAGGGAAGTGAATAATTTTTGGATGCAACGTGCTTAAAAAATCCATCTGCAGACCTTCCAATTCAACGTGAAAGAAAAATGTACAAGTTCGGGGTCAAGTATAAAGAAAATTACCAAATTGGAAAAGCTATCCGCACAAAACGCTTCCACCGTTCACATTCAGAATTTCTCCGTTGATGTGCCGGGCTAAATCAGATGCGAGAAAAAGAATGGGGCCGGCGATATCTTCCGGAGACGCAATTCGTTTTAAGGGAATATTTTTATTCACCTCTTCAAGATATTCTTCACTTTCAAAAACATCAGCGACCATATCGGTATCAACCCAGCCGGGGGCAACACAATTAACGGTAATATTGAATTCACCAAGTTCTGCCGCAAGCGATTTTGTAAATGAAATGATCCCTCCTTTAGATGCCGCGTAGTGAGAATAAAATGCTTCTCCCCGTTGTCCGGCGGTAGAAGAAACATTGATGATCCTTCCAAAATGATTTTCCTTCATCAAGGGGATTACTTCTTTTGAAACTAAAAAAGCGGAAGTAAGATTAACGGCAATGGTCTCATTCCAATCTTCAATTGACATTTGATCCGCTTGACCGAACTTCCAGATGCCGGCATTGTTCACGAGTATGTCAATTCTGCCATATTGCTTAAGAATCATTTGTGTTTTGCTTACAACATCTTCCGGCGAATGAAAATCAATTTTAACTGCTTCGGGTCTTCTTTCAGAAAACAATGCTTGAAGTGATTGAGCGGCTTCTTCATTTTGTTTGAACGAAAAAACAACAGTTGCTCCAGCCTGATGAAATAATTTAACGCAGGCAGCTCCAATTCCCCGCGAACCACCGGTTATTAAAACAATTTTATTCTTCAAAGAAATCATTTAATAAACCACCTTATATAAAAATAATCCTTTTGCCGGGACAGCTTCTCCCGCTTTTGTTCTATCCTTTGAAGCTATCAGTGAGGTCAATGCATCGAACGGCATTTGCTCTTTGTGAAAATTGAGCAGCGTTCCGACAATCGTTCGCACCATGCCGTGCAAAAACCGGTTTGCTTCAATCTTAAAAAAAGTAAACTCACCGGTGTGTTTCCACTGCGCGGAAGAGATATTGCAAACTTTATTTTCAGTTTCGGAAGCATGTTTTGTAAACGCTGAATAATCGCTTTCGCCGATGAGAAAGTTCGACAACTCGTTCAGGTAGCGGATGTTGAGGGGAGAATAGTAGAAATAGCTGAGCTCTCTGAAAAAAGGTGTTTTACTTTTACAGATTACATAAAAGTAAATTCGTCGAGTGGCATCAAATCTTGAATGAAAATTATCATCGACTAAGGAAATTTTAGGAACTGAAATATCATCCGGCAACGTATTGTTTAACGAATAACGGAAACGGTATAAATCAAGTTCTTGTGCGCAGGAAAAGTTAGCGACTTGTCCCAAGGCATGCACACCGGAATCGGTTCTGCCGCTTCCGTGAAGTGTAATCGTTTCACGAATGAGCATTTCGATGATGTCTTTAATGGTTTGCTGAACCGTTGATTGTCCTTGTTGTATCTGCCAACCGCTATAGTTCCGGCCGTTATACTGAATTGTTAGTTTGTAATTGGGCAATGGAGTAAACTTTTATTTCTTTTTTAACAAATATAATGAATTGCATGAA
>Ga0172370_10001240_pt1 | contig 39613 bp, 29 predicted proteins | sample LakKiv5m_FD_114538 | JGI IMG/M metagenome (GOLD analysis project Ga0172370, IMG submission 114538) | Freshwater microbial communities from Kabuno Bay, South-Kivu, Congo - kab_022012_11.5m | ecosystem: Environmental > Aquatic > Freshwater > Lake | place: Democratic Republic of the Congo...
GGCCAATGAGCACAATTCGTGGCCTGAGTGTAATAAACTGCATCCATTGGGTCATGTTGTAAGCTCCCACCGAATGGATTACAAAATGGTCCCCTTTATTTAGTAATGGCAGAAGAGCACTTTCGCGGATTACGTCGATGTTCATACACAAAGGGCCAAACACTGTAGTTTCTTCGTTAAAATGAGTGAATTCCTGGGAGGGTGTAATTTTATGGTCGTACCAAAATGAGGTGAAAAGCAGGTTTACACCGATGTCGATAATTGTGTTACGTTTTCCTTTGGAGGAACGTTTGTTTGAGATGACGGTTCCAAGCAGGAAACCTGCATCATCAATGAGGGCACGGCCAGTTTCGAGGATAAGCAGCGGTAAAGCATCGGGCGAAAACTCTGAGTTAAGCAATGCTGAAGCAATTTCTTCAGCAAAGTCATCAAAACCCGGATTTGTATCCATTCCTGGTAGATAGGCTCCTTTGAGGGTGTTTTTTGAAGGAAATCCGCCACCCAGATCAATGTATTTGATGTCGTGATTATACTTTCTTTTTAATCCGAGAGCAAGGTCGGCAAGTTTACGGGCCGCAACACCATAGGCTTTGGCACTCAGCATAAAGGTACCGATATGGCAATGAAGCCCAATTAAATCCATCCTTCCGGAGGCCATAATTTTATTTAGCGCATCCCAGGCCTGGCCGTTTTCATAATTAAATCCAAAACGGTCCCACATCGGAAAAACACCGGTGTCCATGTTTACACGGATAGCAACGCGGGGTCGTTTTTTAATGGTTTCGGTAAGTTCAACAATTGTGTAAAGTTCATCCAGATGGTCGATGTGAATGAGCGATTCGTTCTGAATGGCTTTTGTGAGATCATGAACAGTCTTATCAGGGCCGTTAAAAATAATCCGTTTACCGGGGACACCGTTTTTAATGGCTTTATCGTATTCAAAACCTGAAACAACTTCGGCCCATGAACCTTCCTGATGATAAATATTACAAACCGCATCCATATAGTTTGTTTTATACGACCACGCAAACTGTACTTTCGGATACCTTGTACTAAAAGCTTTCTTTGCTTTCTGATAGGTGTTGCGAATCGTTTTTTCCGACAACACAAAAAGTGGAGAACCATGATCCTTAATCAGATCTTTAACCGCAACACCATCAATATGTGTTTTTGGGAAATGTTCGGCTTTCATCCCGAACTTGTTTGGCATTTCACTTTCCAAACGCTTAATCAATGGCCTTTCATACCTGAGTTTTTCCATCACTGTATAAATATTAAATTTTCTGAGAAATAAACAAAAGAAGGGTTTATAATTCGCCCTTCGTCGAAATGATCTGGAATTCTTCCATATCAACGATCATATCCCATGCGTAGCGAACGAACATTTTACCGACTTTATAGCCCGCAAAAGGTTCGACTTTTTCGCCAAGGGCAAGTTTTACAAGGGCTTCCGGGATATTTTGTCCAACACCCACTGCGAGATAGATCCACGCCGGCATTCGCGGGTTGATTTCGAGCAGGTAAAACTCGTTGTCCTTGTTTTTCATCAATTCGAGTTCAAAACCACCACGCCATTTGGTCTGGCTGAGGAATTTATCGGTAAGTTCGAGCATTCGTTTATCCGAAATCGAAATACCACCCCATGCTTTTCCTTTATCGGTAATGTATTGTTTACGCATGGGAACGGCTGCAATAGTGTTCCCGAGGCCATCACCAAGGCCGGTTACATTAAATTCGGTCCCATGTACAAATTCCTGAATGATGATGGGGTAGCCCCATTTTGCACTGATCTTGTTAAAATGTGTTTTCACCTGCTCGATATTGTAAGCCACAGCGGCATCGTAATATTTTCCCTTTACCAATACCGGGTAATTAAACTCCGACGAAATGCTGTAAATTGATCCTAAATCGTGTATGGCCTTGCTTTTGGGAACCTTGATGTCGTATTTTTCGCCAAATTCGTTCAGGTTTACTTTGTGCCTTTCTTCAAATTGTTCGAGGGTGGGTAAAAAACAATGAATCCCAATCTCCTTAAGTGTAGATTCGAGTTTGATGAAAGGATAAAGTTCGGAGTCGAAATTTGGAATAAAAACATCAAGCTTTTCGATTGCGTGGATATATTCGATGCGCTCGAGCACTGCATCTACTCCGGCAGAAGGATAGGGAAACTGGTAAGTTTTATCGACCAGGTTGTGCATAAAAATCCCGGGTTCGAGCGATTCATAGGCAATACCTATAATTCGTACATCAAAGCTTTCGGCTTCCCTCAGTGCTCGGATTACAGCCACACCGGGGCCGGGACTGTCGATGGCATTTAACCCTGAAACTGCAATTGTAAGTTTTCGTTTTTTAGTCATTGATTATTAATGAGTAGTTGCGCATCAAACCCATGAAATCGTCAAAATCCTTTTCAAAAGTCGGCTGATCCACATTGTACTTTAAACGGATATGATTACTTATCTCAATTATACTGTCGCTTTCCTTTAAAAAATTAATGATATCTACCCCAATCGGATTTACTGTGTAAGATTCGCCTGTGTCGGGATTAAAAACAAAACCAGAGTCGCTGACTGCTATGTTCGGTTTAATTTTCATATTATTAGATTTATTATTGATTCTTAAAAATTTCTGAAACTATTCGACGATTAACTTTTCAGGGCGGGAGTTAAAATTACCTGCTTTTATGTAGTAGAGATAGGTTCCATGGGGCAATTGGCCGGTTTCGATTGTGATACGGTCAAAATTACGGTCAACGGTATAGGTTTTAATGGTTTTTCCCTGTAAATCGGTTAGGGTCAATATTCCCTCAAACTGACCATTGGGCAGGCTATAGGGAATGGTTGCAATGACTCCTGCCGGGTTTGGAAAAGCCCTCATGGCAGCCATACCATCGACATGCTGATCCTGTATGGCGTTAACCAAAGTCCCCGGCAAATCGTAATACCTGGTTTGAACCGTGTAGTAAAGCTGTGAATAATCAAAAACATAAGCTTCCATTTTAGTACCCAGTTCTCCCAGATTCACGGCATAAAGAAGCTGACAACCCGGAATGGACATTAATTCTGTTCCGTTCTCCTTTATAATTTTCGCTGTATAGGTATAGTATTGGTTGGTTGCATCATACGAATAGTAAATATAGGCTAAAGCCAGCGAATTGTCAGTGGTGAAAAGGTTTTCGGAAACGTACTTGATGTCGTAAAGATAGTTGTTGGCCGGCACATTCAGATTGATGGTTTTCCATAAAGTATAGTCTGTATTATAAATTCGGCACTGGCTGTTTATCACGTCCATGATGTAGATTTTATATCCGGAATTGGCCAGTTTGGTAAAATCCCCGGAGTAATCGTATGAATGTTCAAAGGTTATCTGGCTGTCTGCAAAGCCAAACGTTAAAAGCATAGTGATTAAAAAAACTGTTCTTTTCATTCTAGTAGGATTAAATTTTGTCCCTTGAGTAATTTCCTTAAAATATTATGTGAACTACAATTGTAAAAAAATGACTTCTGATCATTTACTTTTCGATGCAAAAATAAGTTAATTAATTAATCTTTAATTGTTCGGTTCAAATTTGGTTTTCGATACAACGGAGTTACACCAGGATTAAGTAATGGTGGGTAACTAAAAAATTCCCCGGATCAATTAACCCGGGGATTTATATATTAATTTCCCAACGTAAAATTTATTCTGAAATATTTTTTTGCATACCAGCAGAATATTCGTACTGGCAAATACAAAAACCATTACCTGCTTCCCAGGCCGAATTTACGATTTCATCATAATATTCCTGTGAAATGTATTGTGGAATGTAAGTAAGTCCGTGGAAGTTGAGGTGCGCATAAAATGCACGCATATGGTTACGCGATCCGCGATGGAGCTGATCAAGTGTAAAAAGGATATCAGCATTGTCCACATCCTGACCGGCATGATAAACCAGGTCGGCTATGTCGTAATCTTCAATCGTTTCGCCGACAATAATGGCGTCATGCAGGGAAAGCTGACCCTGTGCTAAAAGTACATTATAAAGTTGTTGAACATCCTGGTTCACAAAAACACCCAAAACGTGATCAACTGCCGGATCGGTTAAATTATACTTTTCGAGAAGTACCTTTATGGCGGTGGTATGCATTTCTTCGCTGTTCGAAATATTATTGAAAACCGGAATATGGTACATTTCGTACATAGATATGTAAATGTCCCGGGCAAGTAATTCTTCTTCACGGACAAAGTTTAATGCGGCGATTTCGGTTTCAGATAATTCCTCAACTGGCATTGCGTTCAGGCAATTGTAAATACAATCAACAACACCATCGGTTTCATTCTCGATGGTCATGTTTTTTTCAATTCCACTTACGAAAGCCTGATCGTTTGTGCTTTTTGAAACTCCATTTCCATCGGATTTGCCACACTGGATAAATACAAAAGCAATAATTATTACTACTGCACTTACCAACAATCTTAATGATAATCTTTTCATAATTTGATGTTTTTAAATGAATATTTATTTGACGTTACAAAATTATTTCTCTGCCCAGGTCTGACTGTTATGAAATTTAATAATAATTGTACAAGATTTTATAGTCCCTCATTTCCAGCAGTTTCATTACGAATGGTATTATTGAATTAAAAGGATTCGGCGTTTTTTTTTTGATAAGTTCCTGACCAAAAGGACTTGAATTTTTTAAAAATTTGGTAAAATAATTAGTATTTGTTTGTGAATTTCCGGATCGGGCGCAAAAAAAAAAGGCTGCCCATCAACTTTTGGACAGCCCACTCAATACCAACCACGCTATTTAATAAACACTTTGTGTGTTGTAATCATTCCTTCGGTATCAATTTTTACAAAATAGATGCCCTTTTTAAAATCAGTTACATTTAGTTGTAACTGAATGGCATTTGATTCCATTTCAAAAACCTGCCCGCCTAAATTATTCAGTAACCAAACATGGTTTATACCGCGATCGGAAACAACGTTTATAACGTTAGTAGCCGGGTTTGGGTATAAACTCAATACCGGTGAAGCAGTGGCTTCGGCGCTGATACTGCTTTTAAAATCTGCATTTTGTGTTATTCCGAATTTTGAATTATCAGCAGAGACGATTGAGAAATCAGCATCGCTCACATCCGTGGCCAACACATTTGTGCAGCTTGAAATTTTAACCGTGTAATCAGTTCCATCAACAATAGTTGCGGGGATCAGCCAGTTGCGGCTCCCAGTATTTGGAACGGCGCCTGCAATCACTGCGTACTGAATCCCCCCTTTTAACAAAGTAATTCTAAGATATCCGGTAATATCGCTGGTCCAGGTTATTGTATTCGTTGTTCCTGCAACAAATTCTTCTCCGCCATTTGGTGAAATAACAGTAACCGAATTACCTCCACCGGATACAATGGAGAAGTTTGCGTCGCTTACATCGTACATCAGCGGAAAACTACTGCTTGCAACTTTCACGGTGTATTCGGTACCCACCGCCAAACCGGCTGGAACAAGCCAATCGAAACTGCCATCATTTGGAGTTCCTGATGAAATAAGTGTGTACTGAAGTCCTCCCTTTAACAGGGATATCCTGACGTTTCCAACAATGTCGCTCTCCCATGTTATGGTATTCGTAGTTCCGGCTGTAAATGCTTCACCGCCATTGGGCGATAATACCGTAATGGTACTTCCGCCGCCGCCTGTTATAGTAAAATCTGAATCGCTTACGTCATTGATTTCAGGGTTGATGCAACTTGAAATCATTACCTTATAGCCTGTTCCTGAGGCAATACTTTCAGGAATAAGCCAATCGAAGCTTCCGGTATTCACAGTTCTTCCCGAAATCATGGAGAAATAAACCCCGTCCTTTAATAAAGAAATCCTCAGATATCCGGTGAGATCGCTTGTCCAGGTTATTGTGTTTGGGGTTCCTGCGGCAAATTCTTCACCGCCGTTTGGCGAAGTAACGATAACCGAAGTACCTCCTCCAGCAACAATGGAGAAACTTGCATCGCTAACATCATAAATCAGTGGATAAGCACTGCTTGCAACTTTCACTGTATATTCAGTTCCAGCCGCCAGACGTGCAGGAATATTCCAGTCAAAACTGCCATCATTTGGAGTTCCGGATGAAATAAGCGCATAATGAAGACCTTCCTTTAACAGTGATATCCTGACATCCCCAACAATGTCGCTCTCCCATGTAATGGGATTTGTTGTTCCGGCAGTAAATGTTTCACCGCCGTTTGGTGACAGAACTGCTACGCTACTTCCGCTACCTCCTGTAATTGTGAAATCTGCATCACTCACATCAGAGACAAGTGTATTTGTGCAGCTCGAAATTTTTACAGTAAAATCATTTCCGGAAACAAATGCTGCAGGAATATTCCAATCGAAACTGCCGTCGTTTGCAGTTTTTGCTGAAATCAACGAGAAATCAACTCCACCTTTTAACAGCGTTATTCTCAAATATCCGGTAAGGTCGCTGGTCCATGTTATGGTGTTGGTTGTCCCGGCAGCAAATTCTTCACCTCCGTTTGGTGCGATAACCGTTACCGAAGTACCACCTCCGGGTACAACGGAGAAATTTGCGTCGCTAACATCATAAATCAAAGGATAAGCAGCACTGGCAATTTTTACCTGGTATTCGGAACCGACTGCCAAACCAGCAGGAATGATCCAATCGAAATTACCATCATTTGGAGTTGCTGATGAAATAAGTGCATAATGAAGTCCATTTCTTAAAAGGGTGATCTTCATATTCCCGATGATGTCGCTGGACCATATAACGGTATTGGTTGTTCCGGCGGTAAAGGTTTCCCCTCCGTTGGGAGTAATAACTGTTACGGTACTCCCACTTCCTCCTATAATCGAGAAATCAGCATCGCTAACATCACTGAACATAACGGCACTGGTGCAGCTCGAGATTTTGATGGTATAGTCATTCCCGGTTGCAATAAGCGCCGGAATCACCCAGTCGAAACTGCCATCGTTGGGAGTGGCAAACGTAATTAATTTGTATTGGTTTCCACCTTTTAAGAGTGAAATTCTTACATTTCCAATAACATCGCTTGTCCAGGTTATGGTGTTTGTCGTTCCCACGGTCCAGGTTTCCCCTCCGTTGGGCGAAGTTAGGGTCATGGTTCCACCAACTGCATTTGTAAAACTCAACAGGCATACGATAAATGATATAGCAGCCATTAAATGTGTAAATTTTAATAATTTTTTCATCGCTTTATTTTTTTAAATTAAACAAAAATTTGATGAGACAAAACTATATTGGGGGCCATCCTAAACTGTTACAAGATTTCATAATAATTGTACAAGATTTTCTATTAACAACAAAAGTGCTGATAATTAATGTAGGTTTGCTGCTTCATTGCCTGATTTGGAGGCTGCTGATGCAGGAATTAATTTTTTCGTATAACGTAATAGGATTGTATTTTATAACACTGAACACCCATTTGTGAATAATAAAGTGGTTAAAAATCAGAAAAATGAAACTTGTATTATATTCGGTGGGATAATCGTTAATTATCTTTTAATTCAGAATGCATTTTATCCCGGTTTCATCCATATTAAAAATTGATCCAAATGTTATTGAGCATTTAATACGCATGGATAGATGAACACTAATCACACTCAAATTGAAGTCAGCACGCGCGTAGGATTGCCTGATTTAATAAAAGGCATCGCCGTTATTCTGATGATCCAGGTACACCTGATGGAACTTTTCGCTACCACGCATATTTACCAGGGTTTGCTGGGAAAGATTTCGCTTTTTTTAGGCGGCCCTCCCGCAGCACCAGTATTTATGGCCGTGATGGGCTATTTTATAGCCGGCTCGAAAAAAACCTTTTCCGCACACTTGTGGCGGGGACTGAAGTTAATATTACTGGGTTTGCTCCTTAACATAGGCATGAACTTCAATTTATTGCTTAATATCTACAAGGGAACCTTTGAACTTAACCCCTTGCATTACCTTTTTGGTGTGGATATTCTTTTCCTGGCCGGACTCAGCATCATCCTGATCGCCCTGCTTAAATTAATTTATGATGAAAAATTGCCGGCCTGGTTGTTAACCGTTTTGTTGGTTGGAAGCCTCAACCGGTTTTTACCTGCTTATTCGGGTGAAAACGAAGTAATGAGATATCTTCTTGCCTGTTTTTATGGATTTTCCCCATGGTCATATTTTCCGGTATTTCCCTGGTTGGCCTACGTTCTGATCGGGTTTACGTTCCGGCTGATAATTAAGAAAAACCTCATCCCGGAAGTTTCATCTTCACTGAGGAAGTACTTTTTTGTTGCCCTGTTGATTGTCCTCATTTTTACATTTCATTTCGGATTCCGTATTTCAACTATCCTGAATGTTTATTACCATCACGATCTCATATTTGTGATGTGGACTATGGCTTTCCTTGCATTGTGGTTTATCCTTTTCGATGGGCTTTACAGTTTTTTTGAAACCAACAAAGTTTTCATTTATCTGAGATGGGTCGGGAAAAATGTTACAGTTTTTTATTTTGTCCAATGGCTGATTATCGGCAACATTGCCACTGAAGTTTACAAAAGCCAACCTGTAATTCAACTGATTCTGTGGTTTGTTGCGATGCTCGCCATCACCAGTGCCTTTGTCTGGGGCTTAAAACAAATAAAGTTGATTTCATAATTATGTAATCCTGTGCAGGCATTGACATTTTCGGAACTTTTTCGGACAATTGTCATTGTTAAAAAACCTATAAATAGGAACATAAAACACATATTACAATAGTTTCATTTGTATATTTGGCGCCCGAAAATAAGGCGTTCATTCATTAATAAATTATCATAATTCTCATGAAAAAAATATTTAATTTTCTATTTTCGATGCAGTTAACCGTTGTGCTATTGTTCATCTTTGCATTTTCGGCAGGAATGGCCACCTTTATCGAAAATGATTTTGGAACAACCGCAGCTCAGATTGCTGTTTACAATTCAACCTGGTTTGAAATTTTACTTGCCCTTCTGGCGGTAAACCTTATGGGAAGCCTTCTTGTTAACAAGCTCTGGAAGCAAAAAAAATATGTCATTTTCATCTTTCATATTGCCTTCCTCGTTATTTTAATTGGTTCGGCAATCACACGTTTCTGGGGTTTTGAAGGAATGATGCACATCAGGCAGGGCAGCGATTCGAATGTTGTTGTTTCGGACAAAACCTATATTTCGGCAAAATTTGATGAGAACGGACAATCGGTTATAGTACGGAAATCAGTACTGATGGCCGATTATGGAAAACAACGTCCTTCATTTTCGTTTGAAGCAAATAATAATAAAATTCACATCAAAACGCTGGATTTTGTTCCAAATGCAACCGTCGAAATGATGAAAGTACCGGAAGGGGTTCCGGCGGTTTCGATGATGGTTTTGGATGGGATGAACCGGAAATCAGTTACACTTAAAGAAAATGAAACCTCAGGTTTAGGAAGCTTCAATATTACTTTTAGCGATAAATCCGCGGTAAATACTGTAAACATCATGAACCAAAATGGTTCATTGTTTATTTCTGCGCCGTTCGAAATTGTTGCAATGAGTATGGCAGGCAAAGCTTCTGATACCATTGCTGCCGGTGAGAGTACGCCTTTTATACCCAGGCAGATTTATTATCTGGACGGCATCAGTTTGGTTGTCACTCAATTTGAAACGAATGCCGCGTTACGACCTGTAAGATCGCCACAAGGGAACCAGGATAATGGTTCGGATGCGCTTTTACTTGAAATTACATCAGGTACCGAAAAACAGGAGGCTATAGTTTGGGGAGAAAAAGGAGCAATTGGTGAAACAACACCTGTAAAAATTGCAGGACAATGGATTAACTTGTCTTACGGCTCAGTTACTGTTGCACTTCCTTTTAAAATAAAACTCAACAGGTTTATTCTGGAGCGTTACCCGGGTTCCAACAGCCCATCATCCTACGCCAGTGAAGTTACACTCCTTGACGAATCCAACAGTCGAAAATTCGATTTCAGGATCTTTATGAACCACGTTCTTAAATACAAAGGCTACCGTTTTTACCAGTCCTCCTACGACACCGATGAAAAAGGTACCGTTCTTTCCGTAAACCACGACGGTATGGGAACCACAACAAGTTATGCAGGCTACCTTTTAATGGGCATCGGGATGATTTTGGCTTTGTTCAGCAAAAAGAGCCGGTTCAGACATACGCTTAAAAACATAAGTGAAACCCGTGCCAAAAGGACTTCCACGCTTCTTGCGCTGCTTGTCCCATTCCTGTTAATGTCGTCGATGGCATTTGGTGCAGCCGAAACCAAAGTGATTAATGGGGTCAAGGTAAATGTTGTCGGGAAAGACCATGCAGCCAAATTTGGAAGTATTGTCGCCCTGAGTACAAATGGAAGGCTCGAGCCGATGAATACGATCAGCAATAAGTTACTGCGGAAGTTTACCGGTAAAAGCACATTAGACGGATTAAATTCCGACCAGGTTTTTATCGGGATTATTTCGCAACCCAATGTCTGGCAAAATGTCCCCATGATTAAAGTTACGAATAGTGATTTACAGAAAATGCTGAATATCAAAGGTGATTATGCGTCATTTTCGAATTTCTTCGATTTTAATAATAACAACACCTATCTGCTCGGGCAGTTGGTTAATGAAGCATACCAGAAACAAGCGGCCAACCAGACCCGTTTCGATAAGGACATCATAAAAGCCGATGAAAAGGTTAATGTGTTTTTCCTGCTTTATTCCGGCTCGTATCTTACATTTTTCCCAAAGAGCAACGACCCTGAGAGTAAATGGTTTAAACCCAGCGACGAGCTGAGGGGTATTCCCGCACAGGACAGCCTTTTTATTAAAAACATCATTTCACTCTATACCGAATCGCTCAATGAAGCTTACAAAACAGGTAATTATTCGGAAGCGGATAAACTGGTGAACAGTATAAAAATGTACCAGGAAAAATATGCCGGAAACATCATTTCATCAAACGCTAAGCTCAAAATTGAGATGCTTTATAATAAGGTGGATATTTTTGAACGCCTGTTTAAATTCTATGGGTTAATTGGATTGATATTCATGATCCTCCTCTTCGTAAATCTGGTTCAACCGAAAATTAAAATTACGCTTATCAAAAATGTAATCATCAGCATTTTATTTGTTGCATTTGTTTTGCAAACGCTTGGTCTGGCAGCCCGCTGGTACATTTCGGGACATGCACCCATGACCAACGGTTACGAATCGATGGTTTTTATTTCATGGGCAACCATGTTAGCCGGATTCCTTTTGGTAAAAAGGTCGAACATTGCTTTGGCAGCTACAACAGTTCTGGCCTCACTTACACTGATGGTAGCGCATCTCAACTGGATGAATCCGGAAGTGACCAATCTTGTACCCGTATTAAAATCGGTATGGCTTACCATTCATGTTGCCATCATTACCTCAAGCTATGGATTTTTGGGACTGGGTGCAGTGCTTGGCTTATTTAACCTGATGCTGATGATATTCCAAAACAAAAAGAACCTGCAAAGTTTTAACCTCACCATACGTGAAATTTCTTACACCAGTGAAGTCACCCTGACCATCGGCTTGTACATGCTCACGATCGGTACATTTTTGGGCGGTGTGTGGGCCAATGAATCCTGGGGCCGTTACTGGGGATGGGATCCCAAGGAAACCTGGGCCCTGGTTACCGTTTTGGTTTATGCCGTAATCATTCACCTGCATTTTATTCCGGGAATGATGGGACGCTATTTATTTAATGCGTTATCTGTTCTGGGATTCAGTTCGGTGCTGATGACATATTTTGGTGTTAATTATTATCTCTCAGGGCTTCATTCATATGCTTCCGGTGACCCGGTGCCAATACCAACTTTTGTTTACTATACTGTCGCGATATTGTTTATCATCCTCATTTTAGCTTTCATTAACAGCAATAAAATGAAGGAATTAACAGATAAAACCAAATAGTTTTTTCTGATATTTTAGAGGAAATTCCCATAATTAAAAGCTTCATTTCACGGAAATGAGGCTTTTTTTTCAGTAGCAGGAAAAGAGGAATGGTATGATAAATAAAAAATTGAAAAAGTGTGAATTATGTGACTTTTTTCAATAAATAATTACCCGCATAACGCATTTTTTTTATATCTTCGCAAGACACAATTTAAAACAAAACAAAATGAAAAAACATTTATTACTTCCAATCATTTTCAGTGGATTTATTTTCCTCGTATCCGGTTCGGGAAGCCCTAAAGACAATGAATATATCGTCATTGGCTGGAACGACCTCGGTATGCATTGTGCGAACAAGGATTTTTCGAAACTTGTGATTCTGCCTCCTTACAATAATTTTACCGCCCATTTGATTAAACGAGGAACTACCACCAGTCTTCCTCAAATCGTTACCAATGGTTTTCGGGTTGAATATTCCATTCCGGGGAACACCTATTCGGTTGGAAAAACCAATTTTTGGTCGTATGAGGATCAGATTTTTGGGGTAAATCTTCCTGATAACATTGGCCTCACAGGGAATGGTTTGTCAGGCGAGATGGTAATCAATGGGAATGCTTTTTCGGTTACGGGTGTTCCGCTTACTCCCTTTACCGACGCCAACCTGGTCACTGAAGATCCATTTCAGTTGGCTTTATTGAATGCTTTCGATGGTCAGAATAATTTAATCGCTACTACTCAAAATGTAATGCCTGTCTCAAACGAGATCAATTGCGTTAGTTCGGGATGCCATAGCAGTGAGATAGCCGTCCTGAATGCACACGAGGAAGAGGGTGGATTTAATCCGAATAACACACCGATTCTCTGTGCAAGCTGCCACGGGTCAAATGCCCTGGGTATTCCCGGAACACCGGGGCTTGGGAGTGTTTCGTATGTTATTCACAACAAACATAAGAACGAGACAAACGATTGCTATAAATGCCATCCCGGGCCAAATACCCAATGTTTCAGAGATGTAATGCATGCTGCCGGCATGGTTTGCCAGGATTGTCATGGAAGCGTTGCACAGGTAGCTTCATCTATTCAAAATGGAAGGGAACCCTGGCTACAGGAGCCTCAATGCGGAGCTACTACCTGCCATGGCGCGACATATGCCGAGGAACCCGGAAAACTTTTCAGACAATCACAAGGGCATGCCGGTTTATATTGCAGCAACTGCCACGGATCACCACATGCCATCGTTCCCTCTACACTCGACCGCGATAACCTTCAGAATATTACACTTCAGGGATATGCAGGGATTTTGAACCGTTGCCTTGTTTGCCATGCCGTCGATCCTCAGGGGACCGGCCCACATGGGTTACCCTTTACCAAAATTGAAGTGGTTTCGTTAGAGAATACCGGACACATGGAACTGATGGAGAATTTCCCCAACCCATTTAATTTTACCACAAGCATCCCATTTAAATTATCCGAAAGTGGTAAAGTTGGTCTTGAAGTTTTAGATGCAAATGGTAAAATTATGAAAACCCTGATCAAACAGCGGATGATACCCGGTGAATACAAGGTAGAACTTTCGGCAGATAATATGGCGGATGGTATCTATTTCTGCAGGCTTTCGCTGAATGGCGAATCTGAAATGAAGAAGTTGATCGTGACTAAATAGCGGGGCGAATTTTCAGCTATTCAAAAAATTCCTGAATGCTGATTTCTTGTAGCAAAAGTCAGGCTTCTTCAAATTGATTTGATTGATGATATAATTTACGATGTCCTTAAAAGAATGTAATTTCTTGTGTAGTAATTTTTCCAGAACAATATATATTTATAAACTTAAAAATTACGACTATGAAAAGGAAATTTGTCTTTTTATCATTGCTATTTATTTTTAGCATTTTGGTTTTTTATGGTTTTAAATCGCCACCACAGGAACCTAAAAACAACGATTACATTGTGATTTCCTGGAATGATCTGGGCATGCACTGCAGCAACAAGGATTTTTCAAAACTTGCTGTCCTTCCGCCATACAATAATCTCACCACTCATGTTATTAAAAGGGGATCTGCTACCACATCTCCTGAAATTGTGACCACCAATTATTCTGTAACCTATGAGGTTCCGGGAAATACCTATTCGGTAGGTAAAACCAATTTCTGGAGTTATGAGGATCAGCTCTTTGGGGTTAATCTGCCGGATAATATTGGTCTTACAGGTGCAGGACTATCCGGACAAATGGGAATCCGTGGAAATACCTTTTTTGTCGAAGGGGTTCCAATGACTCCATACACCGACGCCAATTTAACCACCGAAGATCCTTACCAATTAGCACTCGTGAGTGCTTTCGACGGAAATGGGATCCTGCTCGCTTCAACTCAAACAGTAATTCCGGTTTCAAACGAAATGAACTGTGTGAGTTCGGGATGTCATGCCAGCGAAACTGCCATTTTAAATGCACATGTATCCGAAGGAGGGTTCAATCCAAATAATACACCCATTTTATGTGCCAATTGCCATTCTTCCAATGCTTTGGGTATGCCAGGAGTTCCTGGTATCCCATCGTTTTCAGAGGCTATGCACAATCAGCATAAGGATAAAACCAACGATTGTTATAAGTGTCATCCGGGTCCAAACACACAATGCCAGCGTGGTGTAATGCATGCCGTGGGAATGGTTTGCCAGGATTGCCATGGCTCCGTTGCAAACGTTGCGCTTACCATCCAGAATGGCCGCCAGCCGTGGTTTGAAGAACCTCAATGTGGTGCTGTTGCATGTCATGGACCAACATACGCAGAAGAACCCGGTAAACTTTACCGAAATTCCAAAGGTCATGGTGGTTTGTATTGCAGTACCTGTCATGGCTCACCACATGCAATATTGCCTTCCGAAAATGATCGCGACAATGTTCAAAATATCGCACTTCAGGGGTTTTCAGGGACTTTGCGCCAATGCTCGGTTTGCCATGGAATAACGCCGAATGGCCCCGGGCCTCACGGTTATACTCCACAACCCGGGGGAGTACAGGACTTTGTTGTTGTTGCCTGGAATGATCTGGGGATGCACTGTGCCAACAAGGATTTTTCCAAATTTGCAGTACTCCCGCCATACAATAATCTGAAGGCCCAGATTATCAGAAAAGGAAATGAAACGAGCTGGCCAGATATTGTCACATCAGGGTTTGAGGTAACTTACGAGATTCCCGGAAACACGTATTCGGTGGGGAAAACCAATTTCTGGAGTTATGAAGATCAACTCTTTGGGGTGAATCTGCCGGATAATATTGGATTAAAGGGTGCCGGCCTGACTGGCAACATGGAAATCAGCGGAAATTCATTTTTTATCGAAGGTATCCCCATCACTCCGTTCACCGATGCAAACCTAAGCACCGAAGATCCTTACCAACTGGCATTAATAAAGGCTTTCGATGGTTCTGGTAAACTCATCGCTTTTACACAACCGGTAATTCCGGTTTCCAACGAAATCAATTGTGTAAGTTCGGGTTGCCATTCCAGTGAAAATGCAATTTTAAATGCCCATGAGAACGAAGGGGGATTCAATCCAAATAATACGCCGATTCTGTGTGCCGGATGCCATGGGTCAAATGCACTGGGTTTGCCCGGAACTCCTGGGTTAGGATCGTTTTCCCAGGTAATTCACGGACAACATGCCGGAAAAACCAACGATTGTTATAAATGCCATCCGGGGCCAAACACACAATGTCTCCGCGACGTAATGCATGCAGCAGGCATGGTATGCCAGGATTGTCATGGAAATCTGAGCCAGGTTGCATCATCTATTCAAAATGGACGACAACCCTGGCTTCAGGAACCTTCCTGCGGGGCAATACAATGCCACGGACCTGCATATGCCGAAAACACAGGTCAACTTTACCGAAATTCAAAAGGCCATGGCGGGTTGTATTGCAGTACCTGTCATGGTTCCCCGCATGCCATTGTTCCTACCTCAAACGACCGGGATAATGTTCAAAACATAGCACTCCAGGGCTACAAAGGAACCCTGAACAATTGTGCCGTTTGCCATGGCTATATCCCTGCCGGGGTAGGTCCACACGGACTGCCGGGCCCGACTGTTTCCCAGCAGAACATCGAACTTCCGGGCGGATGGAGCGGTATATCGTCTTATCTCATTCCAATGAACCAGCAGGTAAATTACATCTTTGAACCAGTCATTGATAATTTTATTCTGATGAGTAACAACTATCAGGTTTATTGGCCGGACCAGGGAATTAACACCATTAATAACTGGAATACCAGCCAGGGGTATTTTCTCAAAATGAAAAATCCAGCTGTTTTAACTTTTAAGGGTATCGTTGAGGCCGGAAAATCGTTGTCGCTAAGCAGTGGATGGAGCATAATGCCTGTTTTGAGCAGTTGCCCGGTAGCTGTAGATCAACTTTTTGCAGCTTATCCAAATGAGCTTGTCATGGTCAAGGAAGTGGCGGGATGGAAGGTTTATTGGCCGGGAATGGGCATTAATTCGCTGCAGTTGCTTGCCCCCGGAAAATCATATTTTGTCCTTACCAACAACCCGGTAAATATTGTTTTTCAGACTTGTCCCTAAATGTTGATTTAACATATTTTTGATGTAAATAATGAGCTCTGCTATTAAAAACGCAGGGCTTTTTATTATCCGGAATTCCTGTTAGAATTCATTTCCCGTTTCATGCGAATCAGGGATTTCAAACTGACTCTCCCCAAGTTCATTCATTGTGTTTCGGTATTTCCAGGGGTCCTTTTTAAATTCGCTCACCGAAATACCTGTAATGTTTTTAAACTGGGTCGAAAGGTATTGAACACTGCTATATCCCATCATGTAGGCAATTTCGCTTAACGTAAGTTCGCCGTAATGAATCAATTCCTTTACTTTATCGATCTTTTGGAGGATAATGTATTTTTCGAGGGTTATGTTTTGTTGTTTCGAAAACAGGGTTGAAATATACTGGTAAGAAAGATTGAATTTTTCGACAAGGTAATCAGAATTCCTTACCATAGCATTAAAAGTAGAGTAATGAACCAGATCGATGACAGCATTTTTAATTTGCTCAACAAGTTGCTCGTCCTTGTCTTTAATTAACTCAAATCCTTCCGTTTCGAGTAGTTCCGATATCCGGTCAAAATTAATCTGATCCGTATCGTAGTGCACTCTTGCCTCACCCATAATGATTTCATCAATGATCACATGATTGTCATCCATCAGCCTTTTTATCAGCTTGATACAACAATGACAAGACATGTTTTTAATAATCAGTTTTTGATGAAGCATCATAAATAACCGGTTCCCTTTTTATTTTTCGACGTGCAAAAGTAATGATTAGCTTTAAATCCCAGAAAGGAACACGCTTTAAAATCGACTACATCAAAATGTTAATCAAGCCGAACATTCGGAAGAAGTCTTTCAGAATGCTGGTTTTTTAATTTTAAAATTCATTTTTTTTTCATGACCCCGCAACATAACAGGCACTTTACGCATCTTTAGATGTGCAATATTTGCAATAAAATGTAGTTTAATGAAATAAGTTTTAATGGCCATTAAATCAAGAATAATGAAAATTTTTAAGCCTGCTTTCTTCAGCCTTATCTGGGCTGTTTTATTTCCTGTTTATGCACAATCGCAAATTGCCATTGGCGAATGGAGAGATCATCTGCCATATTTACACACGATTTCGGTTGTTGAAGCCGGTGATAAAATTTATTGTGCTACCGAATACAGCCTGTTTTATTACAACAAGACCGATTACAGCATAAGCCGGCTCACCAAAGTTAATGGCTTGTCGGATATCGGCATCAGTTCGATCAGTTACAATGAAACCTATAAAGCCTTGTTGGTGGCTTACAGCAATGCAAACATCGATCTGATCAAAGGAAACAAAATCATCAATGTTTCTGATATCAAAAGGAAGCCAATTTTGGGTAATAAAACCATTAATAATATTCTGTTCGTTGATAAGCTGGCATACTTAGCCTGTGGTTTTGGAATTGTGGTCCTTGATATCGATAAAGAAGAATTTCCTGAACCCATTTATTACATAGGAGAAAACGGCAGCCAGATTAACGTGCTGGATGTTACGTTTGGGATGGATTCGCTGTATGCTGCAACCGAATCGGGCATTTACAAGGCCTATATCAACAGTCCAAACTTAGCTGATTTCGCTTCCTGGTCGGTTGATCAGCATCTGTTCCCAAATAAATATTACAACCTTATCGGGTACTTTTCGGGAAATTTGATTGTGAACAATGAAAACGAAGGTTATAATACAGACACTGCATTTGTTTATAATTACGGCACCTCCAAATGGTCGAAATTTTCTGGCCTGAACAATTATCGAAAACACAGTTTTAAAACCTTGTACAATAAACTGTTGCTCACAAGCGAAGGAACAGTGGATATTTACAATAGTGCATTAGAATCCGAAATGGTGATTGTTCAGCCCAACGGGGTTTACCTGAATTCGAGAGATGCAGCCATCGACAAGGATAATAATATCTGGGTTGCCGATTACAATGTCGGCCTTATCAAAACAACAACTGGTTTTGATGGAGAATTTATCAGTCCCAACGGTCCTTATGCAACTGATGTTTTTGATATGTCGGTTGCGGGTAAGGATATATGGGTAGCGGCTGGAGGCCATGCCAGTAACTGGGGCAAGCTTTACAATAGCAAAGGCGTTTATTCATTTGATAACAAGACCTGGAAATCGTACAACCGTTTTAATGGATATACTGCCTTCGACACGATCAGCGATATGGTATGCGTGGCCGTTGATCCTACAAACAATGCGCGTGCATATGTTGGGACCTGGCAGAGTGGAGTGATGGAATTTCTTAATGGCCAGATTACGACAATTTATGACCACAGGAACAGTTCGTTACAAAAGTGGCCTGCCGGCGACTATGTTGCTGTGAGTGGCTTGGCCTTCGACAATAACTACAATTTATGGGTTGCCAATTCGGGTGCTCCGGCGATGATTTCAGTAAAACAGACCAACGGAGATTGGACTTCATTTTCACTGGGTTCAGGTGCAAGCGGTACCGATATCGGCAAAATGATGGTTGACAGCTATAACCAAAAATGGATTTTGATGCGTGCAGACAATTCGTTGCTTGTATTTTCGGAAAACGGAACCATCAGCGACCCTACCGACGACAAAACAAAAATCCTTACCAATGCCACCGGATATGGTAGTTTGCCCGGCAGTAAAATTTTAAGTTTTGCACAGGATCTCGATGGAGAACTGTGGTTGGGATCAAACGAAGGGATCGGCGTAATCTATTCGCCCGAAAATGTTTTCACAGGAGGAAATTACGACGCCCAGCGAATTTTGGTTGAGGTAGGTGGGTATGTTCAGTATTTATTGGAAGCAGAGACTGTTACAGCTATTGCTGTAGATGGAGCTAACCGGAAATGGATCGGAACCGAAAGGGCAGGTGTCTTCCTTCTCTCACCTGATGGAACCGAAGAAATTCAGCATTTTACCGCAGAAAACAGCCCGCTTTACTCCAATGCGATTATCGACATAGAAATAATCGGTGATACCGGCGAAGTATTTTTTGGAACTGAAGCCGGGATTATTTCTTACAAAAGTACAGCAACCAATCCTTTGCCAACAAATAACGATGTTGTTGTTTATCCCAATCCGGTCAGGGAAGGTTACAGCGGAACCATTGCAATTAGAGGCCTGGTTAAGAATGCTGATATTAAAATAACCGATGTAAGCGGTACCCTCATTTATGCAACCAGAGCCGAAGGTAGCCAGGCCGTGTGGAATGGGAGAAATTTCAAAGGAAGGAAAGCACAAACCGGTGTTTATCTTGTGTTTTCGACTGATGATACTGGGACAGAGAAATTGGTGACAAAAATTTTATTTATCAATTAGATTTCGTTCATTTGAAACACCAGGGGCCAATAAACGAACATGCTGCACAAAACCAGAGGAATTGTTTTTCACACGATAAAATATTCTGACACCAGCGTAATCGCAAAAATTTATACCGAAAAATTCGGACTTCGTTCGTACATCATCAGGACACTTAAAGGGAAAAAAAACGCATCCCGGAACGGATTGCTCCAGCATTTGTCGCTGCTGAACCTGGTGGTTTATGAAAAAAACCGTGGGGGAATCCAGAATGTCAAAGAAATGGATTCGGCTTATCAGTTCAGGAATATTCCCAACGATATTGTTAAAAGCTCAGTATTCCTGTTTTTAAACGAAATGATCTACAAAGCGGTTCATGAAGAAGAACCCAACCCGCATCTTTTCGATTTTATTTACGATTCGGTATCCGGCTTTGATGTTACAGAACAGGGTATCGAAAATTACCACCTTTATTTTACCATTGGCTTATCCAAATTTCTTGGGTTTTATCCGAGAAACAATTTTACCGAGAAAAACGAATATTTCGATCTTCGCGAAGGCCTCTTTGTAGAACACATGCCATTTCATACTAATTTTATGGAACCTTTGCTTAGCCTGAAACTCAAACAGATGCTTGATGGAGGGTTAACCGAAAACCCTGTTTTTGAGAATGCTGCCGGTAGAAATGCCATGCTCGAAAAGTTAATGGATTATTTTAAACTCCATGTTCCGGGTTTTGGTGAAATTAAATCGCTTCCTGTGTTACAGCAGGTTTTAAGATAATTATAAACATGCAAATTATTTTAAGTAGTTTAAAAACAAAGTGGTTAAAATCCTTTTTAACTTATTTGGTTTTGTTTTTCAGTATCGCGATGGTCTTCTCATCATGCTCGGCAAGCAGGAAGTCGCATAAACCACATCGTTGCAATTGCCCTACTTTTACACTGACCGGCCGGCCACAAACAGAAGATGCTATTCGGAAATATTATTTTACTGAGGCCGGCATATTTCCCGGATGTGACCAGAATAACCAGGATATATCCTCCGCCACAATGATCTCTTAAACGATGGTTAACCATAAAGAAATACTTGCAAAACAACTTCCACCACAGGCCGTCGATCGCGTTATTGAGCTGATTATTCAAAACAACGTAAACCTGATCATCACCCGCAAACGCCGCTCAAAACTCGGCGATTTCAGGCCCGCCCTCCATGACCGCCCCCATCGGATTTCGGTTAATTATGATCTCAACCCTTATTCTTTTCTCATCACTTTTTTACACGAACTGGCTCATCAAAGGATTTGGGTTTCGAGAATAAAGCGGGTAAAACCTCACGGCGAACAATGGCAAAACGAATTTCAAAACCTGTTGGATCCCTTTTTGGTTCCTGAAATATTTCCCGGCGAAATCCTCGACAACTTGTTAAAAACCGGTAAAAAGCTTTTTGCCTCTTCAGGTGCCGACCATGAGTTGTCGAGAATGCTCAAAAATTACGACATCCACGAAAAAGCCACTTATTTAGAGCAACTACCCGACCATGCACATTTTAAACTACCCGACGGCCGAATGTTTAAAAGGTTGCAAAAACGTCGGAAAAACTATCTTTGTTTTTGCCTCACCAACGGGAGGAAATACATTTTTAATCCATTAGCCGAAGTAATTCCTTCGGAAGAACCTTGAAAATCACAAGCTTTTCATAATTTTGCCGGTGTAATGAAATTGAAATAAATACCAAAAAAATGAATAAAAACAATTACTGTGTAATAATGGCCGGAGGGATTGGCGCCAGGTTCTGGCCCATGAGCCGTACTCCCCACCCCAAACAGTTCATCGATATACTGGGCACAGGCGAAACCCTCATCAGGCAAACTTTTAACCGGTTTACCAAAATTTGTCCCACCGAAAATATTCTCATCGTTACCAACGAGATTTATAAAAACTTAGTCAAAACCCAGATCCCTGAGATTCCGGATAACAACATTTTACTCGAGCCCATCATGCGGAATACCGCTCCATGTATTGCTTATGCCAATTATAAAATACAGGCATTAAATCCTGAAGCCAACATCATTGTTGCCCCATCCGATCACCTGATCCTGAAAGAGGATGAGTTTATCAGAGATCTGGAAGCTGCCATACAAGCCGCATCCGAAAACGATTGGTTGCTTACACTGGGCATTAAACCAAGCAGACCCGACACGGGTTACGGCTACATCCAGTTTGATGAATCTTCGGAATACGAAAAGAACCCGAAAATTAAAAAAGTCATCACCTTTACCGAAAAACCAAACCACGACATTGCAAAAAAATTCCTCGAAAGCGGCGACTTTTTATGGAATGCCGGCATTTTTATCTGGTCGCTCAGGGCCATCACCAAAGCTTTCGAATTATACCTCGACGATGTAAACGACCTCTTTAAGGAAGGCCTTGGGAAATATAATTCCCCTGATGAGCCGGCTTTTATTAAAGAAACCTACACGGTCTGCCGAAAAATTTCGATCGATTACGGCATCTTGGAAAAGGCGTCCAATGTTCACGTTATTTCCTCCGATTTCGGCTGGAGCGACTTGGGAACCTGGGGCTCCCTTTATGACATCCGCACCAAAGACGAAAACAAAAATGCCGTGGTTGGGAAAAACGTGATGCTTTACGACAGCAAAGACTGCATCGTAACCATGCCCCACGAAAAAATAGTCGTCCTTCAGGGACTCGACGGTTACATTGTGGTGGAAGACGACAATTCGCTCCTGATCTGTAAGAAGCAGGACGAACAGCAAATCAGGCTTTTTGTAAGCAACATCAAACTCGAAAAAGGAGAAAAATTCATCTAACCTGTCAATGCAATACTATTAAAATGAAAAAACTATTTACTTTTTTAATCATCCTGTTTATTGGATTATGCCCAAAAGTAAAGGCTGATGAGGGCATGTGGCTTCCGATGCTCATCGAAAGGCTCAACTATGTGGATATGGAAAAGATGGGGCTTCATCTTACCGCTGATGAAATTTACAGTGTCAACCACTCGAGCCTTAAAGATGCGATCATCATTTTTGGCGGAGGTTGTACCGGAGAGATCGTTTCGCCCGAAGGACTGATTTTCACCAATCATCATTGCGGCTATGGTTCTATCCAGTCGCACAGCACCATTCAACACGATTACCTTACCGATGGATTCTGGGCCATGAGTAAAAAAGAAGAACTCCCCAACGAGCGCCTTACGGTGAAGTTTCTCGTCAGGATGGAAGATGTTACCGCCAGGGTGTTGTCGGAACTCAACAACAATATGACCGAGGAAGAGCGGGCAAACAAAATCCGCGAAACCGGTAAAAAAATAACCGATGAAGCTATTGCCGGCACCAACTACGATGGTTACGTCCGCGGTTTCTTCGCCTCCAACGAATTTTACCTTTTTATTTATGAAACCTACCGGGATGTCAGGCTTGTTGGTGCTCCACCTTCATCAATAGGGAAATTTGGTGCCGATACCGATAACTGGATGTGGCCCCGTCATACCGGCGACTTCTCCATTTTCAGGGTATATACGGGTCCGGATGGCAAACCGGCAGAATATTCAGAAAATAACATTCCCCTGAAATCGAAATATTATCTGCCGATTTCGATTGGTGGAGTTGAAAAAGACGATTTTACCATGGTGATGGGCTATCCGGGAAGCACGCAGCGTTACCTTTCGTCGTGGGGCGTTGACCTTGCAGTAAACGTATCCAACCCTGCCATCGTGAGTATCCGGGATGTTAAGCTCAAAATAATGATGGAATACATGAACAACGACCCTGAAGTCAGGATTCAGTATTCGTCGAAATATGCACGCATTTCGAATTACTGGAAATATTTTATCGGACAAACCAAAATGTTGAAACGCCTTGATGTAGCCGACACCAAACGTGAAGAGGAACAAGCATTTAAAAACTGGGTTGATGCCGGTGCCCTGCGAAAGGCTAAATATGGTGAGGCACTTCCATTGCTCGAAGAAGCCGTTAAAGAAAAACAAACCTATAATTTATCCGAAATTTATTATAATGAAGCCATAAGCAGGGGTAGCGAAATCCTGGGTTTCGCCCGCAGGTTCTCGAAATTGCAGATGGCACTCGAAGAAAAACCTGTTAATAAGGAAACCGTGGATGCGGAGGTTTCAAAATTAAAGGAATATGCAGCCGGATATTTCAAGGATTATTATAAACCCATCGACCTGAAAATGCTGGGAGCAATGCTCGACATGTATTATGATAATGTCCCAAAGGATCAGCAGCCACCCATAATAAATGAAATTTACGAGAAGTACAAAGGTGATTTCAGTGCCTATGCCGATAAATTATTCGAAAAATCAGTATTCGCAAGTCCCGGCAAGGTTGATGCACTCTTAGCCAAACCCAGGGCAAAAACCATTAAAGAAGACATGGCCACAAAGCTCATCCAGGCCTTTATGGATCTGAGGCCTGCATTGGAACCCATACAAAAACTGGCCGCAGAAAAAGCCAGCAAGGGCGAAAGACTTTACATTGCAGGTTTACGTGAGATGTCGCCGGATAAAACCTTTTATCCTGATGCAAACTCAACGATGCGTCTTTCCTACGGGCAGGTGCTCGATTATTATCCTGCCGATGCCGTTCATTACGATTTTACCACCCACCTGAAAGGGGTTATGGAAAAAGAAGATCCTGATAACTGGGAATTTGTTGTTCCCGAAAAACTCAAGAAACTCTATAAGGCAAAGGATTTTGGACCTTACGGCGAAAACGGCGACATGGTTGTTTGTTTCATCACCAATAACGATATTACCGGTGGTAATTCCGGAAGCCCAGTTCTCAACGGCTATGGTGAACTGATCGGCCTGGCCTTCGACGGCAACTGGGAAGCGATGAGCGGCGACATTGCCTTTGAACCCGATTTGCAACGAACCATTTGTGTAGATGTCCGTTATGTGTTGTTTATTATCGATAAATATGCCGGTGCTACCAACCTCATCAACGAACTGACCATCGTAAAAGATCATCCGAAATCAAATTAAAGCCATTCCTGGCACACAAATGAGATTTGGAACATAAAGAGGAGCTTGATCGGCTGGCTCCTTTTTTTTCAGGGATTATACCGGATCTTGATGGGGCTTTACTTTTTTTAGAACGGTTTGTGATCCAAAACCGGTTGGTTTCCTGGCATCGCTTTCTCCCAATTTCTAATCGCTTTAATTGCCGGGTCGGGGTTGTTAATGATTTGTAAACCAAATGTGTGGTACTATGTTGGCGAACTGGCTCGGTACACCAATTTTCAGGCGAGGGCATATTCTGAAGTCTTCATTACATAATCAATTGTTAGCAGATATTTCATACGGCCGTTTGGCTAAAACAAGTGTGGCGGCTCATGCAGATTCCATGTAAAAATCCGGTTGATCAGAAAAGCAACCTACTACTATTTCGATAAAATTGATACTTTTGAAAAATGGTTTGAGAACAGCCTGAAAAGCAACAGCTAAAAGGTTTTTAATAGTTTATAAGAAAATCCTAAAACATGAACGATAAGCTGAATACAATGGCCGGCAGGCAGACAAATTCGGATATTTTGTCTGGAAATATTCAGAAAGCAGATGATAGCGCCCCCGCCAGAAACAATAAAGCGGCATTCCCCGGAAAATATATCCAGGGTGAGCATGCACTTGCCGGATTGCCGGGCCTCGTTAAGCTTTTAGGCGACAAAGGGCTTATACTGGCCTCACCGACTGTAAAAAACAGCATCCTCCCCGGATACAACATGGACGCCTGGGCTGATTGGATTATGGTTGAAGAATTCAGGGGTGAGTGCTGCGAAACAGAATTGAAACGCCTGGCCGGAATTATCAGTAAACTGAAGGTTAATATTATTATTGGGATGGGTGGCGGCAAGACAATTGACGCGGCAAAGATCGTTGCCGACAGGGCGGGTATCCCTGTGATTATTGCACCTACCATCGCATCCAATGATGCCCCATGCAGCGGTTGTGCCGTGATTTATACGGAGCAGGGTGTTTTCGAATCCGTTTACTATCAGAAGATGAATCCGCAGGTGGTGCTCGTTGATACGCGTGTGATTGCTAATGCCCCGGTTCGTTTTCTTGTTTCCGGTATGGGCGATGCTTTGTCGACCTGGTTCGAGGCCAGGTCCTGTGAACGCTCCCAATCGGCCAATGAGTGTGGCGGATACAGTACGATGACCACCCTTAACCTGGCGAGGCTCTGCTATGATACCCTTTTATCCTATGGTTCGGCCGCTAAGGTGGCCTGTGAAAATAACAGCATCACTCCGGCACTGAACCACATTATTGAGGCAAATATCCTTTTGAGCGGCATCGGGTTTGAAAGTTCGGGGCTTGCCACCGCACATTCGGTTCATAACGGGTTAAGTGCACTCAAAGAAACCCATACGTATTACCATGGCGAAAAAGTTGCCTTTGGCGTTTTAACCGGGCTTCATTTTACTGATGCACTGCCTGCCGAAATGGAAATCGTTTATGCATTCTGCGAGGCAATCGGACTGCCTACTACATTTTCAAGGATTGGCATCACAGAGATAAACAGGGAAAAGTTAACGGAAGTAGCCGTAAAAGCCTGCGCACCAGCAGAAGGGATACATCATGAGGCTTTCCACGTTACGCCCAAAAAAATCGTAAATGCAATGATTGCTGCCGATGCCATGGGAAGAGCAAGGAATAACCGATCCAAACCGGCCTGATCAGGATGTGTATAGGAGTTCCACCAAGAACTTAAATGCATGAAAAGTTGAATATCTGCAAAAACCGCCTGGGCTTCCCTAATAAAGAGCCTGGAATGACAAATGATTTAAACCAAAATTGTGAATTGAAAACGGTAAATCATAGAAATTTAAATCCTCTCACAAAATAATCCTGTTGCTATCCTTGTGCGGGTAATAAAAAATAATCTGCAAAGTTGCTGAAAGCCAGTGAAATTATTTTTAGTTTTGTGTGGATTAAAACTACCTGGTCCGATGCAGACAAAAATGCACCCACTTATTACTTCTATGGCAACCCACATAATAAATCAAAATTTTTACTAGACATGAATAAAATATTCATCAATATGCTATCCCTGGAAAAATGTGTAATTCTGCCAACATTTTCCTGAAAGCTGCAAATTAGAAACCTATCTTTGTGAAAAGATGACTGAGCCAATAATAAATTTTAACGATTACGAAAGTGAAGCCGACACCTGCCGCAAAGATGTCTTGCCAAAAATCTATGCAAGCCATTGGAAAGACGACCAAATTTTAGAACAACGTTATTTTACCGATGGGAAAATTGTTGTGGTTGGCAGAAAAGCAAAAAGAAAAAAAGCAAAACGCTTCGACTATTTATTGCGGTATTCACAAAACTTCCCAATAGCAATTATCGAAGCGAAAGCAAGATACAAAGAAGCAGCAGAAGGAATACAACAGGCAAAAACCTATGCTCAAATGCTCGGAATAAAATTCGCTTATTCCACAAATGGCAAAGACATCCTGGAATTTGATTTCATTACCGGAATTGAACAAAAAATTTATACCTACCCAACGCCAACGGAACTCTGGGACAGATTAAATTCTTCTCAGCCAGTTAAAACAGAAATACAGGAAACATTTTTAAAGCCTTTTTTTGTCGTTCCCGGCAAAGAAATACGTTACTACCAGCGTATTGCTATAAATGTTGCCGTAAAAGCAATACTGGAAGGGAAAAAGAGGGCCTTATTAACACTTGCAACCGGAACAGGAAAAACAACCGTTGCATTTCAAATCATTTATAAACTATGGAACAATCGCTGGAATATTAAAGGCGAATATCATCGGCCAAAAGTATTATTTATTGTTGATAGAAGTATTTTGGTTACCGACCCACATGCAAAGGATTTTTCGGCATTTGGTGATGCAAGATGTTTAGTCCCCGATGAAGGCTTGCCAAGTAGCAGGGAAATATATTTTTCTACCTATCAATCATTAGCTGAAGATGAAAGCCGGGTTGGGGCATTCAGAAGTTTACCAACAGATTTTTTTGATCTGATTGTTATTGACGAATGCCATCGGGGCAGTGCAACTGACGACAGCAACTGGAGAGTGATACTTAACTATTTCAATAGTGCAGTTCAGTTAGGTTTAACGGCAACCCCATTACGTGACGACAACAAAGACACCTATGCTTACTTTGGTAATCCGCTATATACCTACAGTTTGAAGCAAGGACTTGAAGATGGTTTTTTAGCACCTTACATTGTTCATCGCGTGGTTCCTGAACCAGATGCGACAGGTTGGCGTCCACAGAATGGACAGTTGGATGCTAATGGAGTATTAATACCCGACGGAATTTATACAACATCCGATTTTGAAAACACACTTTCTCATTTACCACGAACAAAAGCAGTTGTAAAACATCTCCAAACTTTTATGGTTAAGAATGGAAGGTTTGATAAAACGATTGTGTTTTGTGTTAATCAGGAGCATGCAGATCATTTCAGGAGAGAGATGAGTAACTTAAACGCCGACCTGGTTATTCAATATCCCGACTATGTTGTACGGATTGTTTCCGATGAAAAGGAAATTGGTAAAGGACACCTCGACAAATTCATGGATATCGATGAACCCATACCGGTCGTAGTAACCACATCACGACTCCTAAGCACAGGTATAGATGTTCCGACATGCAAAAATATTATTCTTTTCCGAATGGTAAATTCGATGACTGAGTTCAAACAAATTATTGGCAGGGGAACAAGAGTGAGGGGGGATTATCAGAAGCTGTTTTTCACAATACTTGACTATACCGGAAGTGCAACAAGAAATTTTGCCGATCCTGATTTTGATGGCGAGCCACCATTAATTACCGAAGAAGAAATTGACGACAATGGTGATACTGTGCCGGGAACTGAAGTAGTGATCAGTGATCCTCTGCCGCCTGATGAAGAAGTAATTAATGACCCTCCATTACCTCCGGCCGTATCAAGAAAGAAATTTTATATTATCGAAGGTGAGGTTACTATTGCCACCGAGAGTGTTCAAATCATCGGAGCGGATGGCAAACTCAGAACCATTCAGTTTACGCAATATGTCAAAGAGCAAATCCTCACATTATTTTCATCGGCAAACGACCTGCGAAGCAAATGGAGCCACAGTGAACAAAGAAAGCAAATTATCGTAGAACTGGAAAACCATGGAATTTCGATAGAGCAATTGATGGACATTACCAAACAAACAGAAGCTGACCCTTTCGATCTACTCTGCTTTGTTGCTTATGATTTAAAACCTAAGACAAGAAAACAAAGAGCCGAACTCTTGCAAAAAAACAAACCCGATTTCTTTGCACTATACAGCGGAAAGGCACAGCAGATTTTGAAATTGATTCTGGAAAAGTATGTTGACTTTGGCTTGAATCAGATCCGGCCAGATATTATTTCGGCAGACCCCATCAGGCAGGAAGGAAATGAAATCGAAATTGTTAATGAGTTTGGCGGAATGGATAAATACAAACAAGCAATCGAACAACTACAAATATTACTTTACTTAGAGGCAGCTTAACAAATCAGCAAAAAGATAAATGAAAATCCATTGCTATTATATCTATATTCTTACCAATAAAAACAACACTGTTCTTTACACGGGGGTTACAAATGATTTGGTAAGACGCTGCCATGAGCACAAGAAAAAACTCGTCAAAGGTTTTACTGAGAAGTATAATGTTGATAAGCTTATTTATTACGAAGTATTTGACTACATTGACATGGCAATCCAAAGAGAAAAACAAATCAAAGGATACTCAAGAGTAAAAAAAGATGCATTAATTGAAAAAGTAAATCCAAACCGAATTGATTTATACAACAATGGAAAAATAACAGAGATTCCTCATTCCGCTTCGCTCCATGCGGAATGACAAATGATAGTGTCTCGTGGGGTCATGTCGGGGCGGCTTCGCCGCCCCGACATCACCGCCCCCCAAAGGCAAGCTGTCATTCTGAGCGCAGCGAAGAAACTCACAAAACTGAAAAACAAAAATTACTAAAGTCGAAAAAAAGTAATGGCAAAAAGAACTATAAACAATTTAGAAAAACAGGAAACACCTGCACAACGACTCTCGGGAATAATAAAATCGTGCCGGAATATCATGCGCAAAGACAAAGGCATGAACGGTGATGGCGACCGTTTGCCGATGCTTACATGGATCATGTTCCTTAAATTTTTAGACGACAACGAAAATCTACAGGAGATACAAGCAGAATTAAAAAACAAAAAATACAAAGCCGCCATTGCAGAACCTTATCGTTGGAGGGATTGGGCAAAAGATAAAAACCTTACGGGCGATGATTTGCTTGCTTTCATTAACAACGAAAAAGTTAAACTGGCCAACGGCAATGAAATGACAGGTTTGCTATTCTATTTACGCGGGTTGCAAAGTGAAACAGGAACCGAACGCAAAGATGTAATTGGAACTGTTTTTAAAGGTGTTACCAACCGGATGATAAATGGTTATTTGTTGCGTGATGTGGTGAACAAGATTGATGAAATCCATTTTACCAACAACGAAGAGATAAACACGCTGTCACATTTGTACGAAAGCCTGTTGAAGGAGATGCGTGATGCAAGTGGTGATTCCGGCGAATTTTACACACCCCGTCCTGTTGTTAAGTTTATGGTCGAAATGCTAAGCCCAAAAATTGGCGAAACAGTGCTCGACCCTGCAAGCGGCACGGGTGGCTTCCTGGTTGAAACATTTGAGCAATTGAAGAAACAGGCAAAGACCATCGAACAGCAGGAAATACTTCAAAACAAATCAATCATCGGTGGCGAAGCCAAACCGCTCCCTTACCTCCTTTGCCAGATGAATTTGTTGCTTCATGGATTGAACTACCCAAATATAGATAGTGGTAACAGTTTACGCAAACCATTGCGCGACATTGGCGACAGCGAGCGGGTTGATATTATTATCACCAACCCGCCTTTTGGTGGTGAAGAAGAAAAAGGTATCCTGAATAATTTCCCCGACGATAAAAAGACTGCCGAAACCGCTTTGTTGTTTCTCCAGCTTATCATGCGAAAACTGAAACGCAGGCTTGCACTCCCCCATTTGGCGGAAGGCGGAAGGGTGCAAGGCGGAAGGGCTGCAGTGGTTGTTCCAAACGGTACCTTGTTTGCCGATGGAATTGCAGCAAGGGTAAAGAAACAAATGATCGACGACTTTAACCTGCACACCATTGTACGTCTGGGCGAAGGCGTGTTTGCACCTTATACCGACATCCCCTGCAACCTTTTGTTTTTCCAACAGGGGGAATCCACAAAAGAAATCTGGTATTACGAACTTTTTCCCCCCGACGACCGCAAGAAATACAGTAAAACCCGCCCGATACAGCAGGACGAATTTGCTGAGGTTACAGCATGGTGGAACAACCGCACCGAAAACGGCAATGCCTGGAAAGTAACACTAAAAGATATCTTAATCACCGATGAAAAAGGCAAATTGCTTAATGTGAATCTTGATTTGAAAAACTCCAACCGTAAAAATGAATTCGAATATCGTGAACCCTCCGGATTGATAAGTACTATTCTGGAAAAGGAAAAACAAATCATGCAGTTGATGAAAGAAATTGAAAATGAAATTTATAAAGAAAACAGTGAGGCATAGCCAAGGAAAATATTATTTGGGAGAGATTTTGATAAATAGGAAAGAAACACCTGATAAGTTAAGAGTAACGAAAGGTGAAATCCCTATTATTTCAAAAATAGGTTTTAGAGAAGCTGAAATAGAGTTAAGACATGACAGAGTATCAAATACTAAATTGATTTCTGTTAAACCAAATGACCTAGTAATTTCCGGTATTAATGTAGAAAAAGGTGCTGTTGCAATCAATGGATTTAATAAGCAAATTGCCGCTACAATTCATTATTCAGCGTACTATCCTATTGAAGAAATAGTTAGCTTAAAATACCTTTGGTTTTTTTTGAGGAGTCATGAATTTAAGTTTTATCTTAAACAATCATTTCCATCAGGGATTAAAACCGAAATTAAACCTGAAAAATTTTTGTCAATTCAAATCCCAATTCCACCCTTACCCGAGCAAATACGTATCGTTTCAAAAATTGAAAGTGTAAAGAATCGTATTGATAAGATAAAAAGTCTGAGAGCTGGGCAAACAAAGGACATCAATAATTTACTTTACAGCAAATACACCGATTTGATTGAAGCCGCTAATTGGTCGCCTATGAAGGAAGTTGCCCCGATCATAAGACGAGTGGTAAAACTTAAGGATGAAGAACTTTACCCTGAATTAGGAATAAGATCTTTTGGCAAAGGCACATTTCACAAACCTGCATTAACAGGTTTAGAAGTTGGCACAAAGAAAATATTCCAAATAAAAAAAGGTGATTTGGTTTTTAGCAATGTGTTTGCCTGGGAAGGAGGAATTGCTGTGGCCAAAGATGAAGATGATAACCGCTTTGGTTCTCATCGTTTCATCTCTTGTGTAGTTGATCAAGAATTAATTTTGGCGGAATTTTTAGGTTTTCATTTTCTCTCTCCAAAAGGATTGGAAGACATTAACGCATGCAGTCCCGGCGGAGCAGGTAGAAATAAGACCTTAGGGTTGGATAAATTGATGAAAATAAAAGTTCCTGTACCTGGAATTACATTGCAAAAAGAATTTGTAGATTTACTGCATAAAATAAACTTTATCAAAGAACAACATAGTAATACCGATAAAGAATTAACCCAACTTATGCCTGCCTTGCTGGATAAGGCGTTTAAGGGTGAGTTGTAAATTAAAGAAAAGTATTTCGTCATGGAATTTGAACCACTACTTCAACCCGGTATACATGATATCACAGTTAATGATTTATCAAATTATTTTGTTTCACCATTTTCTGATCAGGAAAAAAGAATTCAATTGATAGAACGATTCGGTTACCTTTTTGAGAAAGTTGAGCAAATCGGAATCTCATTTGAAATTTGGATAGATGGGTCCTTCGTTACAAAGAAGGAGGAACCAAACGATATTGATATAGCTTTTTTTTATGACCCAATACAAGTCAATTCATTACCCGCTGATAAAAAAAATATTTTGATAGAAGTGTCTGACAATTCATTATCAAAATATCGTTATTATTGTGATGTTTATTTCATTCCAAATAACGATGTGGCTTTAAGAAGTTATTGGAGAGGATGGTTTGGTTACACACGAACAGAAATGCCAAAAGGATTTGCAAGAATTACAGTATAAATGAATGAAATTCAAAAAATACAGAATCAAATTGATGAGACTGCAAAAATGCTTTTGCAATACGAAACTTTTTTATCCGAAGAACCAGATAATTTTTCTCATAAACTTAGTATCAATAGCTTAAAAGCACAGTTAACTGAACTTGAGAAGCAATTACGAATTGAAAAAGCAAAGCGTGATAAAGAAGTTATCGAAATTCGATTGAAAGGAAGAACGGCAAATGGGACCTTACCTCTTGAGGTTTTAGCAAAACTTGCTGATGGTTTATCAGGCACAGTCCTTAATGCATCATATTTTATTCAGTTTGGCCGCAAGATGCAAAAATCAAAAGAAAAGCAAGTTCACGACATCGTTGATTTAAGGTTAGCTGGAATATCTACAGGCTCAACAAAATTATTTATAACAGCAAACACAGCTCCGGATTTATTTGGAAGAAGTATTGCAGAGGAATCATTAAAACATTCTTTCAATCTTCTTCAATCTGAATCACCCGATGATTTGACTGAATCTGCATCTAAAGTCGGGAAGGAAAGTGTAAAGAAACTTTATAAATTTCTAACCTCAATTTCAAATGCAGAATTAGAAGTCGATTTGAATTGGAGTTCTCCGACAAATGAAAGATATGAGTGGCAAGGAAGTACACAAAACTTGTTGAAAGTTGCACAATCACTGACAAATATCCAAATGAGTGAACCAGAAGTGATTGAATTTTCAGGGGAACTTATTACAATTAGTTTGAGGGGAAACTTTGAAATAAAGTCAGATGTTAAGCAAACAATAAGAGGAACATTCCCAAATAATTTATTGGAAGAAATTAAGACTTTAACAATCGGTTCTTTTTATTCTGGTAAATTAGAAAAGAGAATAATAATTAATCTAGCAACAGAATCGGAAAAAATTTATTACACACTACTTTCAATTAAACATGTTTAGACATAAACAATGAACATACTCATTGCGTATCACAAACAAAATCACATCCTTTCTATTTTTCATAATTCAATTTCTTCATCTGGAATTATCTCATCCTCCAATTTGCTGACTTTTATAATGCGGTCTAAAGCATTCCATCAGCTTACCTGTCCTCATTCAGTCAATCCGCAAGTGGCAGCTAAATCCCGATCATTGAGGTCAGCCTGGATAAAGTTATTTTTACAAGTGATTAGCCATTAAATTTGACAGACCAACAAAACATATCTAAATTTTAACAATATTTTTTTCAAAAATAAATTTGGAATTGTAATTTTTTTTACTTTAGCTCCTCGTTAGAAGTTGAGTAAAGGCTGAAGGTTTACTTAAAACATCGCAATCAATCAAAAAATAATCCATGCTAACCAGGCATAAACGGGTTTTTTCATTAAAGATAAGGTTAAGTTTATCATTTAATGATCTGTTTTTCCTGCCCGAAGCAGTGCTTATCAATTATTATTTCCAAATCCTAAAAATTTAAAAAATGCCTTTTCAATTCAAATCCATTCCAAAAAAGAATCCGCGGAACCCTTCGGCTCCTGCGAAGTATTACGCCTCCCCGGCTTATTCGGGAGAAGTGACCATCCGCCAGTTGGCGGCACAAATTGCTGACATATCAACCGTTAGTTCGGTAGATGTGCTTGCCGTACTCGAAGCTTTTTTGCAACAGATCCCAAAGGAACTTATCCAGGGGAAGATCGTAAAACTGAGGGATTTCGGAACTTTCCGCATCAACCTCAGCAGCGAAGGAGCCGAAACCGAAAGCGGACTTTCGGGTACCCACATTAAGAAGTTAAAACTTAACTTCCGTCCAAGCAAGGAATTCTCCGACATTACCGGTACGGTAAAGTTTGAGAAGGCTTAAAAAGTTCTTATTTTTAATGTTCTGTTTGTACTTTACCGAAGCGGCCGGGTTAAGAAATTAATCCGGTTGCTTCAATTGTAAAAAATACAACAAGTGATAAAAAAAATGTCTCAAGTGACATTTGCAAATGTGTCAAGTGATAATTTTTTTTTCACTTGAGACATTTTTGAACGGGACAAGGGGGAAGTGGGAATGATTACAAATATAGACTGAGTAGGATTATAATCTGGTTAAAATTGACTATTTGCGGATTATTTAGATTAAATGATTTAGTGAGTTTTAAAAAATTTATTATAACTTTCCTACTTATTAAAACTAATAAATTGTGACTAATTTTTACATATTTTAAGTCTTAAATTATGATTAAAAGATATTATTCAATATTATTTGAATCTTCATTTATTTATTTATTTATTGCTGTTACTTATTTAAAAGTCGAAGAAATTGCCATTTTTATTAACAAATTTCCAATTGATGTAGCTATAACAACATTCATCGTTTCTGTTGCATACATTATTTTTTCTCTTTTTTATTATTTTTCAAATCAATTTTTTTTTATTATTGATCAAGCAATTTTTTGTTTAGTGTTTCTCGTTTTTAATGTGTTTTTGTCCTATGAATTTCTTGTTATGCTTATTAGTAAATCGAGCATGCTTTCTTTTACTTTTTCACCTTTTCCGATAAGTAATGAAAATTTCATTACAAATTTCAAGTTACTTACATTTTTACTTGCAATTATTTCTTTTAATAAACTTTTTTTCTCTAAACCAAATTACAAGTTCAAGCCTATTAAGTTACAATTAAAAATATTAATAAATAATGTCAAAAGTATTAACGAAATAAAGACAATAAACTTAATAGAATATCAAGAAATCCAAAAAAACATTCTTTCCGATGTTCAAGAAATTAAAATTCTTTTAAAAAAAGAATTAACTAAACTAACAACATCTATAAAAAACTATAATAGAACAGCAGAAAGCACAAAACTAACAGAAATTATGCATGTTCTTGTCAATTTAGAAATATATTTTCAAAAACATAATCATGGGAATGATTTGCCAAATGTTAAAGAAGATCTTGGGTCTTTCTTTATAAACCCCAAACTAATTGAATTAGAAAAAAAAATCCACTAAAACAAAAAATATGAATAAGATAGGAGGTATTTTTAAATCTACAAATATTGATACTGGAAACAATATGATTCCGCTAAATCTAAATGTTATTAAAATATTGACAATAGAAATTAATAGTCATATTGATAAAATTTGGTACTATTACACGGAGGAACATGGTAAACATCTAAGACACCATGACAATGAAAAGCCATATTATGAATCCTATAATTTTGATGTTTCTGAAATAATGAATCCAATCATAAATGCAGAAGATTTTAGAATTCATGATGATCAATATGGGGTAATAATTATTGATGGTTCATATTTAGACATGTTGGATTCAGAAGGATTATTTAAAATTTTAAGTAGATATAGAAAGAAATTAGCTTTTAATAAAATAATATTAATCTGTGAGCACTTTCCATCAAAAGGCTGTAAAAAATGTAATACTAATGATTGTATTAGCCATGTTTTTTATATCCATAAACATCATGTTTCTTTTATAGAAAGCGCAGATGATTTTGATATAGATTTTATCTATAATAAACTGGCTAAAAAAAATATTGTAGTTGATACATCAACTCTATCAATTATCGCACTAATAGTAAAAAATTCAAGAAACCAAAAATAAGGATATATGTTTTATAACAATGAAATAAAAAAAATGCAAATAATTTATGATGATAGAATTATCAATAAATTGTTTTACGAATTAAAACAGATGAGACTCACTAGTATTCAAACCGCAAGAATTCTAGGTTATTTATCTAATTATTTGAATACGATCAAACTTGTCAAGTCAGTTGTTTCAGATATAAATTTCAATTGCGTAGTTCCGACAATTTTTCCCCTTCCGGATTTTAGATACAGAGATATATTTGAAGAACAAGAATCGAATGTTTTTGAAGACCAATCATTCGTTTTTAATTATTCTAATAGGATTAATAGACTATTTAAATCAATATTCCCTCAATACTTCTCGGGTAGTCCTGAAATTTATTTTATCTCTAATGTGGCAATAAATAATAAGATAAAACCAATATTGAAAAATAGGTATTCTCATTTCCCACCTATTACAACTAGGAAACCCAATGAACTTTTAATCGACAATTTGATGTTGGATAAAATTTTGCTGCTTGATAAAGATAAAAGATATTTTAATTCTTTCAAGAAATCCCAATACTTAGAAGCTTGGGTGCTTTTTGAAGATGAGGTTGTCCTCAATAGCCAAAATGGAACAGCTGACCAAATAAAAATGACTATTTCTTTTAAAGATTTAAGTGCATTCTTTAATTATATAATTATTAGGCACAAAATAAACATATTTACAAATATATCAAATATCATTCTTGGTAAGGATTCATGGAAAGTTTTTAATAATTTTGATGCCCTATTTAGTGAATTTGTTGACAATTGTGAAAAAATGAATTTTTCTTTTCAATTTTTATTTTATTACTATGGAAAAGATTTATTTACATCCACTTCTTCTGATTATAATTTGAAATTCCTACAACATTCCCCCTTATCTAAAATGAACCAAACGAATTTGATTTCAGCAATTAACTTATCATTAAAAAGAAATATGAAATTTATTTCTTACCAATCAGAAAATATAATACACGACTCATGGAAAAAAATTAAAGGTTCTTCCACACTAGAAGGTGTTTTACCCAACTATAAATAGATAAATTGGAGGCAAAATGAAGACAGATAATAGAAAGATACATATTCACGATTATTATCGCTTTGGAGATACTCTTAGACGTGTAGATAATATTATTAATACCACAACTGAACTATACACGACTAAAACCAAAATATTTTATGCTATTGATTTTAGCGAATTATATAGTTACGCCTTTAAATTTGGTGATATTGAAAGCCTTGAGAAGGGGGGGTGGGAATCATCAGAACGACTACTTATTCGTGAGAGACTAACGCTTGAAGCTCTTTTCAGTAAATTTGGGCCACTTGTTATTTTACCACCACACGTCAATGAATTACAAGAATATATAAAATCACAGACCTCTAATCTTGGTGCTTTTTTTGATTATGCTTTTTTTAATCTAATAAAAAATAAGATCATTAAGAGCAACTGTTTTTTGCCACTAACTCTATTTTTAAAAGAAAAAATCTCAAATAAACAAACTCTTGCAAAAGAAGAAATTGATAATATCAACAACATAATTAAAGATGTTTTTGGTGAAATTAAGTACTTTCATTCTTTCATAAAACTTATCAATCTTTTCAAAATTAACCGACTTTTCATCAAAGAAAATCTCATTGGTTTAAAAGATTTTTTAATTACTATAGAAAACGATACAGGATTTTTTCTGGATTTAAATGAAGATCAAATCGCAAATCAATCGGTTATTTGGTATGAGGAGTTTTTAAAGGTCATTAGTAAAAGAAGTAAGGCATATAAAAACCCAAAAGAAATTATAAATAAAGAAAGAGACGCTATTGCTTGTAGTTATATTAAACATATAAATACTGCATTTCGAGAAAACGAGATAAATGCCTATCTTTCTTTTGTTTCACGGTCGAATCTAACTTTGGACGTGTTAGATTTACATGCTAAAGAATTTTACAACGGCATAACATTTAGACCGTCAAGAAATTTGGAATCAATTTATTTCATAAATACTTTGTTTGACAATAAGGTCCGTAATGAAGCTTCATATTCAAATTTTAAGAAAATTTTGCAACATTTGTTGAATCTTAGGGAAAAATATAAGACAGATCGCCTTGATTATATTGATGATGAAGAGGTTGACAACATAAGCAAGGATATAGAGATTGTTTATAATCAATTATTGGACAGATCGAATATTGAAATTTTTTTGCATGAAGAAACTAGTAATTATTCGGAATTAGATAAACTGCTAAAATCAAAAGAGGATAAATCTATCTACAACCTTTATAATTCATTAATATCAATTTCTCAGATTGATACTGAAATTAATTCTGATTTGGGAAAGTATTTAAAAAACACAAATTATTTAAACTCATCAATTAATAAATTGAATAAGATTCTAATTAGTGTTCCTTCAAGTTTTAAAATTAAGATTAAGTCAACTTCCACATATGACGATTATACAACATATTCATTTGAAGGTATAAAAGGCGAAATGAGTACAGTTATCAGGCTGTTTGATGAGGAAAGTAGAGATTTCGCAAAACAATACTTCGAAGATAATAAAATCTATCGAACAGGAATATTATTCAATGAGGCCGATGTTGCGGACAAACCAGGTATAAAGCTAATTTGGGCATATAATTTTGCAAGTGATGATAGATTCCAAAAAGCTATTAATCTGCTTGATTCAATTAAACCAAAAGAAAAATATGATATCAGACTTTTTCGCGATGCCAGTTATTTAAAGCTTCAAATTTACAGGAAACTTTCAATGATAAATAGTGGCATAAAAATATGTCAAAATTATTGTAACGCTGAAATAAGAGATCCATATTTTCTTCGGGAATATGGCGTTTTAATTTGGTTAACATCCCTTAAACAGCAGCAATTCAGCAATTAGGAATTTTCGAGTCAGGGAGAATATCCAGCCGAAGAGGGCACAATAAAGCTTGAGCACGAGTAGAATCCGGGCTATCGTGTTTTGAATTTTACGGAAGCATTTTA
>Ga0172370_10001244_pt1 | contig 39479 bp, 36 predicted proteins | sample LakKiv5m_FD_114538 | JGI IMG/M metagenome (GOLD analysis project Ga0172370, IMG submission 114538) | Freshwater microbial communities from Kabuno Bay, South-Kivu, Congo - kab_022012_11.5m | ecosystem: Environmental > Aquatic > Freshwater > Lake | place: Democratic Republic of the Congo...
GAATCTCGTTAGAGACCGCGGTCACGGTTTCAAAACAGGGTTAAATAATAAAAATGAAAATATTATTACAAAATTACAATTTTAATTTAGGCAGGGTGCGGTTGACCGCGACCTGTCTCTAACGAGATGAAAAAAATTATCGCAATAATCGTAATAGTTATCATATTGGCAATAATTGGAATATATTTTTATATACAAAAATCGTCAGTTGATAACACGGTACCAAATACAACCGCGTCTGTTTCCAACGTTGTTGGAAAATCAAATCCGTTTGAAGTTAAGGTTGATCCATATCAGGGATATAAAAATCCGTTTGGAGAAAATTAAAATTAAAAATTAAAATAAAAAAACATTATGAAAAAATATTTACCTTTATTTTTTGCAATATTAATTTCATTTTCAATAATCGGTATTGCATCGTCTGTAAACGCAGAAGCAGGTATAGCGTCAAAAATCACAGATTTAAAATTTCCGATAGCAGAATTGGGTGGCTGTAGTAATCCTGGAAAATGTCAGGCCTATTGTGATAATTCGGCAAATATGGACGCGTGTTTAAATTTTGCGGAAAAAAATAATTTACTTGAAGGAAAAGATATTGAACTGGGACGAAAGGTTGCCAAAAGAGTTGCTGAAGGAAAAACTCCTGGTCAGTGCAAAACAAGAACGGAGTGTGAATCATTTTGTTCCGGTAGTACTACTAACATAGTGGAGTGTGTAGCATTTGCGGAAGAACTTGGAGTGATACCACCAGAACAATTGGCGGAAGCAAAAAAGGTTGTTGAGGCATTGAAAGCCGGAGCAAAACTTCCAGGAGAATGTAAAAGTAAATCAGAATGTGAAAATTATTGTAAAGAAGATGGAAACTTTGGAGAATGTATTGGTTTTGCAGAAGCAGCTGGTTTTGTAAGTAAAGAAGAAGCTGAAATGGCAAGAAAGGTTGGAGGAAAAGGACCCGGTGGATGTAAGAGTAAGGAGGCATGTGATAATTATTGTAATGTGGCAGAAAATTCAGACGAATGTTTCAATTTCGCCGTAGACAAAGGTTTAATTCCTGAAAAAGAATTGAAACAAATGAAAGAAGGGGTTGAAAAAATGAAAAAAGGATTGGAAATGGTTCCTGAAGACGCAAGACCAGAAGTTGAAGCATGTTTAAAACAAAATATGGGCGAAGCGGCTTATGCGAAGATGATGGAATCCGGTCTTATTACAGACAAAAATATTGGCGGGAAAATACAAAATTGTTTTACAGAAACAATGAAAGGATACGCTGAAAAAATGAAAGCAAAATACATGGGTGAAGGAAAAAATAAACCGGAAGGAATTCCGTATGGTGAAAACATTCCGCCAGAAGCAAAAGATGAGGTAGAAAAAGTACAAAACGAAATGATGAATAGAAAAACACCGCCAACACAGGAAGAAATTCAAAATATACAAAACGAAATGATGCAAAAATATTCGCCACAAGGAATCCCAGAAGGATATGGTCCAAAAGACATTCCCGAAGGATATGGTCCGCAAAGATAATCAAATATTTTTATAGTACAAAAAATCACATCTACGCCATGGCGTAGATGTGATTTTTCATTTTTTTATTTTATTGTTTTGTTGTTGTCGTCGCAGTGTTTCTTATATATTTAGGTAAAAAAGATTCCATTTCTTCTTGGCTTTTAAATCCGGAATAAGATTTCCCATTAACAACGATAAACGGTAATTTTTCTGCGGTAACTGAATAAACAGAATTGAGTGTTTTTAGAGCTGAAAGTTCCAAATCATAATCAAAAGAATACACACGAATTTGTGGATATTTTTCCCTTATATATGTGAGAACATATCCTTCTTTTGAACAATCGCCGCATTGGTTTGAATAAAAATATAAAATTGTAACTGGCTTAGTATTACACTTACTTCCCAGTTTTTTAATTAACAAATATTCTTTTATTTCAAGAAGCGAATAATACGCTTTAAGATTGTAAAATTCTTGGTCGCTTGTTATAGAATTTTTTTCACCATAACTCAATTTTTTTCCAAGGTTATTTAATTCGGCGGACAAATCCGAATTCACCACTTCTTCACAGCTGTATTCTCCGAGCAACGCAAATTGTGTTTCAATAGAAAGAATATCAAGAGACACCTTATCTCCGGACAATTTTAATTCACCTATTTTTTTATCATTAAGATATCTGCTTATGCCAACGCCGGCTAAAAAGACAACCATCGTGATAACTAACGCATATATATATTTTTTCCAACCTATCTCCATTTTGTTTCTTTAGATAAAATTAATGTATAAAATGCCTTGATGAGCCACGGCACTGCGATTATAGAATAAACAAAAGGAAAATACAAAAAGTGCCAAGAAAATTTTGATTTGTTTTCAGAAATTTTTTTCCCGTAAATAATTAAGCCGATGGTAAGTATTATTAAAGCAATTCCTAAAAAAAGTTTCAGGTCCGTATTTATATAAAACCAATCTAAATTAAAACTGCTCCAACTTATATGAAATCCGACTGTTTTTATTTCTATTACTTTATTTACTATTCCCTTCCCGATCATAATCAAAAATAAAATAAGAAACACAAAAAAACTGCCCATTGCAATTAATGATGATGGAAGCGTAAACATCCCAATCCCACTATATTTTTTGTTAAAAATAAGGAATCTGTAATCCAGAATATTGGCGAAAAAACCATGTGACCAACGAACTCTCTGTTTATATAGCGCTTTATATGTCCCCGGACCGGCAGTATAAACAATCGCCTTGTGTGAATTGGTAATTCTGTAAAGAAACTTGTGCATACGAAATGCAATTTCCATATCTTCTGTGTTATGTGCAGGTTTAAAACCTCCGATCTCATCAAAAACTCTTTTTCTAAAAATTGAAAACGGCCCCGGGGTAACATTTATTCCGTTTATAAAATCAAGAGTTTTTTTTATAAAAATTCCGTAATTATATTCACTATCTTGCACGTGTCTTATAAAATTATTCGGTTTGTATATTTTAATTGATGGAGTTACGGCCATTGTTTTAGGATTTTCAAAATGACTAACTATTTTTTTCAACGCGTCTTTTTCAACAAATGAATCCGCATCCAAACAACCAACCAATTCCGTTTTTATTTTTTCTAGCGCAAAATTAAGCGCCGTGTGTTTCCCGCCGTTTTCTTTGTGGAAAACCTCAATTTGTTTATTCTTTTTAAATTTTTGAATAATTCTCCATGTGTTATCCGTGCTTCCATCATCAACGATGATAATTTTTAATTTATTTTTCGGATAGTCTAAATCCAAAAGAGAAAGAACCGATTTGGTTACGGTTTTTTCCTCATTGAAAACAGGCACCACAATAGTTGTGGAACGAAAATGTTTCGGTTTTATTTTGTCTTCAATTTTTATTAACGATTTTTTTTCAAAAAAAGAAATCAAAAGAAAAACATTGAAATAAATTGAAAAAAATAAAACAATATAGGAGATGATGTTTGAAATATCTGTTATATTCATAAAAACAAATCACTAAAAACAATGATTTGACAAAGACATAATAACACAATTAATAAATAATAAAATTATACTTTTTCCAATTTTTGTGATATTATTATGTTTTCAATTTCCCTCTGGGGATTTTTTTATTTATTCCGTTAGATATAAAATAAGTAACAACTAACGAGCAACTAAATAGCAAGTGAACGAGAGTTAAAAATAGTCGAAATTTATAAAATATTTTATGGGAATCGTAGATTCCCTATCTGTAACGGAATCACTAAAATGGATATAAGAAATATTGCGATTATAGCTCATGTTGATCATGGAAAGACAACACTTACAGACATGCTTTTAAAGCAAACAGGGGCTGTAAAAAGCGGAGTTAGTATGGATAGTAATGCGTTGGAAAAAGAACGCGGTATTACTATATATTCAAAAAACGCCGCAATCGTATATAAAAATACAAAAATAAATATTGTTGATACTCCGGGACACGCCGATTTCGGTTCAGAGGTTGAACGAATTTTGCGCTCAATTGATTCCGTGCTTTTACTTGTTGACGCGCAAGAAGGACCAATGCCACAAACTCGTTTCGTTTTAAAAAAGTCTCTCGCACTCGGATTAAAACCGATTCTTGTTATAAATAAGATAGACAAACCTGCCGCAAATCCTGTTAAGGTTCACGACCAGGTTTTTGAATTATTTGCAGAACTTGGAGCAACAAACGAACAATTAGATTTCCCTATGATATATACTGACGGAAAAAAAGGTATAGCAAAATATAATCTTAACGACGATTCAAAAAACTTAACTCCCCTTTTAGATTTAATCGTTGAAAAAGTTATTCCAGCACCAAGCGATACACAAAAATCTTTTTCCGCGCAACCGTTTAATCTTGCATATGATAATTTTTTGGGAAGAATGGCAATTGTGAGAGTATATTCTGGAATTATAAAATCCGGTAATTTTGTTTTTGTTAAAAAACAATCTGGAGATATAAAAAAATATAAAATTACAAAACTTTTTACTTTTGAAGGTATGTCGCGAACCGAAGCAAGCCAAATAGGAGCCGGAGATATAGGAATGATTGCCGGACTCACTGGTGCTTATATAGGAGATACAATCACTGACGATGCAGACACACCGCTTCTTGATGCAATCACGATTGATGAACCAACAATTGAATTAACGTTCATGATAAATAACTCTCCTTTTGCGGGACGAGAAGGAACATTCGTGACAAGTAGACAATTGCGTGAACGACTTGAAAAAGAATTGGAAGTTAACGTTGGTTTAAAAATTGACTTTGACACAGGTAGAGCTGAACAATTTAAAGTGTGTGGACGAGGTGAACTACATATTGCAATACTTATTGAAAATATGAGACGAGAGGGATATGAACTTCAAGTATCACAACCACAAGTTATCACAAAAGAAATCAATGGAGAAAAATGTGAGCCATTTGAAGAAATTGTTATAGATGTCCCCGCGGAATCTCAAGGAATTGTGATTGAAAAACTCGGAAAAAGAGGCGCAATTTTAACTAAAATGGAACTTCATGAAATCCGCGCTCTTTTATTATTGGAAGGTCCAACAAGAGGTCTCTTCGGATATAGAAATGCATTTATTATAGACACAAAAGGTGAAGGAATTCTAGCAACTCGTGGAATTGGTTACAGATCTTATGTAGGAGAAATAACACGCAGTGAAGTAGGTTCAATGATTTCTCAAGTAACAGGAAAGGTTCTTGCGTACTCTTTAGACAATCTACAAACACGTGGGACACTTTATATAAAAGAAAATACGGAAGTTTATGAAGGAATGGTTATAGGAAATACTTCAAAGGGAGAACAAATGACAGTGAACCCCACAAAAGGAAAACAGCTAACTAACATGAGAGCATCCGGTTCTGATGAAGCGATTAAACTTATTCCGCCACGATTATTGAGTATTGAAACAGGATTAGAAGTTATGGCAAAAGATGAATATCTTGAAATAACACCAAAAAGTGTTCGACTAAGAAAACAACATCTAACAGAAATAGATAGAAACAGAGCCAAAAGGGGTTAATTTAATCTTGTATCAAAATTAGACAAAAATATTTTAAAACATTTTAAATTTTAAATATTGTTTTTTTATTTTTATAAAAAAATGAAAGAAAAGTAAGACATATGCGTATTAATATGTGATGGTCGAGAGTATTTTATTATTTATAAAAAATTTTAACCTCAAAAATCATGAAAAAGAACATATTATTATCAACACTACTTATATCAGTTATGCTACCAGTTGCTTCAATGGCCTCAACACAAGCTACAACAACAGAAACAAATACCGCGACTTCTTCAGAAAATCAAGTATTAATTAAACAAGATCTTGAACAAATCAAAATTGATATGTCTAAGATGAAACAAGACCAAAAAGATTATGCAAATTATAAAAAAGCCAAAAATACTGCTAAAATTCAAGAGTCCATGGCTATTTTAAAAACCGACAAAGAAACATTGGCAAAGGATAGAGCCAAATTAAAATTAGATGCCCATAAATTAACAAAGGAGGAAAAAAAGGTAGTGAGACCGATTAAAAAAGATATGAAAGATAAAAAACAAAAACAGAAATTGAATCCAAGTTCAGCTACAAGCACAAAAAATGTTCAATAAGTAGATAAAATGAGCAAAAAATAAAAAGCCGGAAATCCGGCTTTTTATTTTTCATTTTTTTAATTTAAAAAAATTTTTATTAAAAACCACCTATAATTCCCGAATATGATTTTAAAAATGATGGAATTATGAAAAAAAGTGCTATTAGTGGTAAAACAAATAAAATAATGGAAATCCAAAAAATCATTTGAAAATATTTTCTTGTTTTTTCTACAGATTTATAAATAGCGTCTATTTTTATACTTTGTTCTTCCAATTTTTGTTTTATTTCTTGTTCCATATTTATATATAATAACATAACTTTAAAATCTCCCATAAAGAATCCGAAAACTAAATATTATAAATGATGCTACACCACATCGTTTTCATTTGATATAATTTATATTATTAAATATATGAATACATCAAAATTATCTTTAATTGGTTTTTTACAAGCATTGGGCGTAACAGTTTACTGCATTTTAATAAGTTTATTAATTAAATTTTTAGGCGTTTTATTTGCTCCACAACCAGAAACGCTGGGCCCTGCCCTTTTACTTATCTTGCTTGTGTTTTCGGCCGCGGTAACAGGTTCAATAGTTTTTGGATATTCCATTTATCTTGCTTTGAATAAAAATATAAAAGATTCTTTATTATTATTTGTCTATACACTTTTATATTGCTTGGGATTTTTCGCTATAATTGCAGTGATTTTATTTATTTAATTTGGTGAAATATTATGAAAAATTTAAAATCCAAACTAAAAATAATCGCGAGAAAGAAAAGTTTTATTGTTGTATCAATCGTGATTTTAATAATTTTGGTCGGATATTTTATGTTTGGTGGTAAAAAGACAGCCGGTTATGAATTTGTTATCACTAAAAAGGGAGAGCTGGTTCAGGAAGTTGATGTTACCGGAAAAATAAAACCAGTGAGCGAGGTTTCTTTGGCTTTTAAAAATAGCGGTAAAATCTCTCAAATTTATGCCAATATTGGGGAAAGAGTCCGTGTTGGACAGTCTTTAGTAAAACTTGATAATGGAGACGCATACGCCCAATTGCAATGGGCTGAGGCTAATTTAAAAGCACAGCAGGCAAAATTAGAAGAATCAAAGCTTGGTTCTAGACAAGAAGAAATACAAATACAAGTTGTAAAAGTTGAAAGTGCAAAAAAATCCTTAGATGACGCAAAACAAAATGTTATAGATAAAATTCAAGATGCTTATATGAAATCTGAAGACGCCATTAGAAATAAGGCAGACCAATTGTTTAATAATCCAAAAACAAATAATCCGGATTTAAAACTTTCAAACACAGGTTCTCAATCTGAAATAGATATCGAATGGAGAAGATATGTTATTGAAAAAATTTTTAGTCCATGGAAATCATCTTCCGATTATTTGACGACTGATAGCGACTTGAAATCAAATATTTCAGAAACAAAAAAATATCTTTCGGACATAAAACTGTTTCTTGAAAAATTGGCAACGAGCTTAAATGAAACTTCAGCAGGTCCGTCTTTTACCCAAACAACATTGGATAGTTGGAAGACAGACATTTCAACCGCAAGAACAAATATAAGTAATGCAATTATAAATCTATCAACTGCGGATGAAAAATTGCGGGCCGCAGAGTCTTCCCTTTCTCTTGCAGAAGAAGAATTGGCGTTGACAAGGGCCGGTTCAACAAGTCAACAAATAACAGCACAAGAAGCAGAAGTTGAAAAAGCACAAGCAGATGTAAACAGATATCAGTCTGAATTGGCAAAAACTATTATTTATTCCCCAATAAACGGAATTGTTACAAAGCAAGATGGCAAAATTGGAGAAATAGTTTCTGCAAACGAAAACATAGTTTCTGTAATCTCCGACTCTGCATTTCAAATTGAAGCGGATATACCTGAGGCCGATATATCAAAAATAAAAATCGGCAATACGGCTAAATTTACACTTGATTCTTATGGAGATGATGTGACTTTTTTGGCAAAAGTAATAAAAATTGACCCCGCAGAAACTGTTATAGAAGGTGTGTCCAATTACAAAACAACTCTACAGATGTATAAAGAAGACGAAAGAATTCGTTCCGGAATGACTGCAAATGTCACAATTTTAACCGATAAAAAAGAAAATGTTATAACCGTTCCACAGAGAGCTGTTATAACAAAAGAAAGTGAAAAGTTTGTGAGAGTTGTTGAGGGTAAAAATACTGTTGAAAAAATAGTAAAAACAGGCTTACGCGGATCGTTCGGAGATATTGAAATTATAAGCGGATTAAAGGAAGGAGAAAAAGTTATCACATATTTAACAACTGTAAATTAGGGTATGGCATTAATTGAAGTAAAAGATTTGGAAAAAACCTATGACATTGGAGAGGTTGAGGAAACTTTGGCGTTAAAAGAAGCCACCTTCAAAATAGAAGCCGGTGAATTTGTCGCAATAATTGGCCCATCCGGTTCCGGAAAATCAACTCTTATGCACATACTTGGATTATTGGACAGGGCCACTGGTGGAACTTACCTTTTTGATGGAGAAGATGTGGGTAAATTAGACGACAATGAACTTGCTCTTTTAAGAAACAAGAAAATCGGTTTTATTTTTCAAGCATTCAATCTTTTACCGAGAACTTCGGTTCTTGAAAATGTTAAATTGCCATTAAATTATTCAAAAGAAAAAATTGATAAAGACACACGGGCAAAAAAAGTTTTGGAAAGTGTTGGACTTGGAGATAGATTAAATTTTCATACAAATCAAATATCAGGAGGACAAAAACAAAGGGTGGCAATTGCAAGAGCTCTTATAAATAATCCGTCTGTAATTTTTGCAGATGAACCAACAGGAAACTTGGATTCAAAATCCGGCGCACAAATAATGAAAATACTTGATGACTTAAATAAATCAGGAAATACAATAATATTGGTAACACACGACAGAGAAATTGCAGAAAATGCAGACAGAATTATTGCAGTCAAAGACGGAAAAATTGTTAGTGACGAAAAAACGAAAAAATGAATTAAAACTCAAATGTTAAAACGCAAAATGCAAAATCACAACGAAAATGTAAAAACTAATTTAAAATAGTTTTTAGTTTTAAGATATAGTTTTGAGTTTTTAGATTTGAGTTTTGAGTTAATATTATGTTTCAGACATTTGTACATTCTGTTTCAAATTCCATAACTTCCCTTCTGGCAAATAAGGTCAGAAGTTTTTTAACCATGCTGGGTATAGTTATAGGTGTAAGCGCTGTAATAATGATTATGTCTCTTGGTGCTGGCGCACAAAGTTTTATTTTGTCTAATTTAAAAAGTTTAGGAACAAATTTGGTTGGTGTTCTTCCGGGCTATTCCGAGGAACAGAGTTCTTTCGGGGCAATGATGGGATATTCCGTCAAAACATTGAAGTATGAGGATACATTAGCTTTAAACAACAAAAAACGAGTTCCAAACATAGTCGCAGTAACCGGTTATAGTAAGGGTTCCGGAACTACTGTATGGGAATCAAATTCGTATGACACGAGTCTGAATGGAGTTATGACAAATTATATGGAAGTTGAAAACGGAAACATAGAAAAAGGAAGATTTTTTGATAAAGAAGAAGAAAGAAATTTTTCACGTGTCGCTGTTCTTGGAAGTGTCGTCAAAAAAGAATTGTTCGGTGAATCCGACGCAGTTGGAAAAAGAATAAAAATTAAAGACCAGGCCTTTGAAGTGATTGGTGTTATGGAAGAAAGAGGAACTATAGCAATGCAAGATTATGATGACCAAATTTTTTTACCAATAAGAACAATGCAAAAACTTATAGGGGTCAATAATATCGGATTGATTAGAGCAAAAATAGATAAGGAAGAAAATATGAATAAGGCAATAGACGACATAAAAATGACACTTAGAGAAGAACATAATATAAAAGATACGAGCGGAAAAAATGATGACTTCACAGTAAGAAGCGCAACACAAATGTTGGATATAATAAAAACAATAACCGATTCTCTTACTTATTTTCTTGCGATGATGGCGGCAATTTCACTTTTGGTTGGCGGAATAGGTATTATGAACATAATGCTCATATCAGTAAAAGAAAGAACGAGAGAAATTGGGCTGAGAAAAGCAATCGGTGCAAATAATTCTGATATACTTACGCAATTTCTTTTTGAATCAATAACAATAACTTTAATCGGTGGAATTATTGGAATTGTTGTGGGAGCTTCAATTTCTTTTTTAATTTCCCTCGTAATAAATTATATGGGTTATGATTGGAAATTTATAATAACTCTTCCGTCAGTTTTGGTCGCTGTTTTAGTTTCCGCTTCTGTTGGAATAATTTTTGGTATTTATCCTGCAAAAAAAGCAAGCGTTCTTGATCCTATAGTTGCTTTAAAATACGAATAAATTCAAAAGCGATGAATGAGCTTTTGAATCCACAATAATTTTTTTTGTTTTTACATTCATAATTATTTTTAAAAACATGAACAATCTTTCAATATTAAAAACAGCACTAAAAATGTTTAAATCAAATAAAGTTAGAACTGCGCTTACGGTTCTTGGGATAATGATTGGTATAGCAAGTATCATTGTGGTCTTTTCTGCAGGTCAAGGAATAGAAAATATGCTCTCAACACAAATGGCTATGTTTGGTCCTGACACAATACAAACGGAAATAAAAATCCCGAGTAGTAAAAAAGGAATTGCGAGTGAAAATCAAAGTGGAGCAAACTTAATGATGGGCGCTCAAATAACCACATTAAAACTTAAAGACCTGGAAGACATAAAAAAAATAAAAAATATAAAAGATGGGTACGGGTCAATTTTGAGCCAGGAACCGGTAAGTCGTGACGGTGAAATAAAAAGAACGATGGTAATGGCTGTAAGTGCAAGTTTTATTGAAATAGACAAAACTGGAATTAATTCCGGCAGATTCTTTACAAATGCGGAAGATAAATCATTGTCGGAAGTTGTAGTGCTTGGTTCTAAAATTAAGGAAAAACTTTTTGGAGAAAATAATCCAATTGGTAAAACTATTAAAATAAGAAACCAAAATTTTAAAATCATCGGTATCATGAATTCTCGCGGAGCTGTAATGACAATTGATTTTGATGAATTTGTTTACATACCGATTAGAACAATACAAAAAAGAATTTTGGGGACGGATTACATAGATTCCATGATACATAGCGTCTACAATATTTCTTCCGTAAATGAAACAGCAGATGAAATGAGATTCGTATTAAGACAAAATCACAATATCGCAGAACCAAAAGAAAAAAGTACAGGCATTTGGGATACGGGTAAAGACGATTTTCGTGTAATGCCAATGACAGAAATTATGAAAGTTTGGGGAGAAATAACTTCCGCCTTAACTATTCTACTTTTGGCGATTGTAACAATTTCTCTTATAGTCGGGGGGGTCGGAATAACAAACGTTATGTATGTGATAGTAACGGAAAGAACTCCAGAAATAGGTTTGAGAAAAGCCGTAGGGGCAAAAGAAAAAGATATAATGTGGCAGTTTTTAGTTGAATCAATTTTAATAACTTTTATCGGAGGAATAATTGGTGTAATATTTGGAATTTTGATTTCTATTTTAATTTCTGTTGTCGCAAATTCTTATGGATTTGATTGGACATTTTCTGTTCCTTTAAAAGCATTTATAACTGCATTAATATTTTCAATCGTATTTGGTGTTCTATTCGGTCTATACCCTGCTCGTAGAGCGTCTAAAATGGATCCGATAAGAGCGCTGAAAGTGGAATGAGTTATAAATCCTAAGTTGCTAGTCCGCGTTTTTAATGATTTGTTGTTTTCTTAATTATATGCTATAGTAGTGTTGTTCAAAGTGATGTCTACAAATAAAAATAAGGTTGAGTTTTATTTAGTTAGATTTAGCGCTTTGGGTTTTATTAGAGATTTTATTTTTATTTGTAGATATGCAAAAAGGAACAATCATAAGATTGACAGATAAAGGATATGGCTTCATCTCAAGAGAGGGAGAAAAGAAAGATCTTTTCTTTCACTCAAACGAACTTAGTGGTACTGAATACAGTCAACTAAGAGAGGGAGATGCTGTAGTATTTGAAGTTGCTGATGGACAAAAGGGTCCATACGCAACAAAAGTATCTTTAGCTTAATCTTTTTTTAAAAACAGCCCTCGCGTTTCCGCGAGGGCTGTTTTGTTTTTAATTGAAGTCAGACTTTAATCTTATGATATTTTTCATGTTTTCTAAAACTTCATAAGATATCTCAATGCCCCATTTTTGTAATCCTAATCCTCTTTCTCCTCCAGGCTTGTTATCTTTATCAGAATGAAAATCGGAACCACCTGTTATTAATAAATTATATTTTTTTGCGATTGAAGAAAAATATTCTATATAAGTGAGTGACTCTTCTTTTGTTTCTTTCCCCTGGATGACTTCCAAACCATCAACTTTCCAATCCACAAATTGTTTTATAGTAAATTCATCACCAATCTGAACATCCCAACAAGGATGAGCTAACACTGCAACGCCTCCTATCTTGTGTATTAGGTCGATTGCTTCAAATGGTTCAATGGCGCGTTTTTCTGTATAAGCAGGTTTCCCGATTGTCATATATATTTTTATAAACTTATCTATAGTTAATATCTCTCCAAAATCATCAAATATTTTTTTTTGATTGATGGGATTTTTAACCACAACTTCCGCCACGTGTGGCATTCCTATACTTCCTTTTGCTAATTTATCTACATCTTCATAAACAATAACAAAGCCTAATTTATTTAATTTTTCTATAATTTTTTTTGCTCTTTCTTCTCTATTTTTTTGACATTTATTTAAAATAGATAATAATTCCTCGTTTTTATAATCAAAATAGTAACCAAGAATATGAAATTCTTTTCTATTTTTTTCTGACCAATATGTTGTCAATTCCACGGCCGGAACGATTTCAATTTGATTTTCTTTTCCTGATTTAATTGCTTTCTCAATCCCAGACACAGAGTCGTGATCTGATATCGCAATAGCAGACAAACCGGAATCCTTTGCCATTTTCACAATTTCTTCTGGAGAATAATCTCCGTCGGAAGCAGTTGTGTGAACGTGTAAGTCAATTAATTTTTTCATCCCGTTAGAAGTAGGAAATCTTTATATTTCCGTAATTAATTTTAATAAACAAAGGTTTTTTTGATATATAATATTTTACTACTTCCCGTGATTATATTAATCGTGTGACTTCTAACGGGATTCATAATTTATTTCATCTAAGATTTTAGCATTTTTTATATCAAAATCTCCAATTTTAATTCTTCTCAACCCAGAAAGTGAAGCCGGATATCCTAATCGTCTGCCAAATTCCTCTGCTATAGAACGAATATATGCTCCGCTTGATACATCAATTTTAATTTTAATTATAAAAGAACCGTCTTTATTGTTTAAAATATCAATTAGTTTTATGTGGGTAATTTCCATTGTTTTTTCTGGCACAACAATGTTTTTTCCTTCTCTCGCATATTTATACAAAGGTTTTCCTTTAATTTTAATCGCGGAATAGATTGGCACTTTTAATTTTAACTTACATTTCATTTCATTTAAAACTTTTTCAAGGTTTTTTTCGTCTAAATTTTCAACATTTTTTTGTTCAACAATCTTTCCTTCTTTGTCTCCGGTTGTCGTAATGATTCCTAACAAAATATCGGCAATATATGTTTTGGGAAGTTTTAAATATTCGTTTAATTTTTTTGTCCCTTCATTTATACCAATAATCATTAAACCTGACGCCAAAGGATCAAGAGTCCCAGCGTGTCCCATTTTCTTAATTCCGAGTTTTTTTCTCAATATTCGTATAACATCAAAAGAAGTTATGCCAATGGGTTTGTCTATTAAAATTATACCTTTCATGTTTCTAATTATAATTTCAAATTGTGTACGAAAAAGCTCTAAACTAGCTTTTTCATTTATTTAATACTATTCTTAATTAAATATTTTCCAACTTTTATTCTTTTTATACTAAAAGCAATTGCTCCACAACCTAAAATTTTTCCTATTTCATTTGCTATCCCCCTTATATATGTTCCACTTGAACATTTTATATTCATTTTTGCCATAAAAAAATCAGTTTTTTTTATTTTTTTTAATTTATTTTCCCATATTTTCAAAATATCTTTCTGTCTAAAATCTCCTTTTATTTTATATATGTTTTTTTGTATATATCGTAAAAATCTTTTCTTAGATATTTTTTTTAAATTTATTAAATTCAGTTTATAAATTTCAATTTCTTTTTCAGGAATTTCAACTTCATTTATTCTTCCGTCTCTGGAAAATTCAAAAAGCGGTTTGCCTCTGACCGTTTTAGAAGAATATGGGGGATATTTTTGAATTAATTTACCTTTAAAATTTTTAATAACATTTTTAATTATTTTCTCATTCAAATTAATATTTTTATCAAATATTTTTTTCACCATACCGAGCAAATCAAATGTATCCGTCTCAAAACCAAATAAAATTTCAAATTCGTATTCTTTTTTTAAATTTAAATACTTTGTTCTATTTTTATTTTCTTCGCCAATCACAACCAAAAGAATTCCCTCCGCCATAGGATCAAGTCGTCCCACATAACTCATTTTTTCATTTTTATATTTTTTGTTTTCAACCCTAAACCTGTTCAACCTCTCTAGTGGAGTTTCTCCTATTTCTTTATATAAATTAAGAATTTTTTTCACAACCTGTTATTTATATCATTTCAGAGTAATGTTGTATATTGGCGTGATTTTGATAATATTAAACCCATGGAAAACGATCTGGAAGAAGAATTGAATAAAATAAACAGAGAACCATATAAAGGTGTTCGGGACTTCTATCCCGAAGATATGTTTATACAAAATTTCATATTTAGTATTATGAAAAAAACAGTGGAAAATTTTGGTTATAACGAATATAACGCATCTATTCTGGAACCGACATCTTTGTATAAAGCAAAATCGGGTGATGAATTAGTAAACGAACAAACATACACATTTACTGATAGAGGTGGGCGCGAGGTTACACTACGACCTGAAATGACACCAACCGTGGCAAGAATGGTCGCTAAAAGAAAAAGAGATTTAGTATTTCCATTAAGGTGGTATTCCATACCAAACATGTTTAGATATGAAAGACCACAAAAAGGACGATTGAGAGAACACTGGCAACTTAATGCGGACCTTTTTGGAATTAAAAATATAAATGCAGATGTTGAAATTATTTCATTGGCATATTCTTTGATGAAAAATTTTGGAGCGAAAGACAAAAATTTTGAGATAAAAGTAAACAACAGAAAAATATTGAATTATATTTTAAAAGATTTTCTTAAATTAGAAACCAGTGAATGGAATCAGATAATGAAATTAGTTGATAGAAGAGAGAAAATAAAAAAAGAAGAATTTGAAGCAGAGCTTTCAATAATATTAGGAGAAAAAAGTGAAATTTTTGTTAAAATATTAAAATCTAAAAATATTCTTGAATTTACATCTCTATTACCTAAAGAAATTGCCGACAACGAAGGAATTAAAGAAATTCAATCCCTTATAAACCAACTAAATGGAATTGGAATTAAAAATGTATCTTTTTCTCCCGACCTGGTAAGAGGTTTTGATTATTATACAGGAACCGTTTTTGAAATATACGACAAAAACCCGGAAAACAATCGTGCAATGTTTGGCGGAGGCAGATATGATGATTTGTTAGATATATTCGGTGAAGAAAAAATACCGGCAGTTGGATTTGGCATGGGTGATGTGACTATAAGAGACTTTCTTGAAACATATAAACTTATTCCAGAATATAAAACTAATATTAATTTATATATCTGCACACTTTCAGATGAATATATTTCCGAGGCAAATTCAATCGCCAACAAAATGCGAATCCTTGGTTTAAATGTGGAAGTGAATTTAACAGATAAAAAAATATCTGACCAAATGAAAATTGCAAATAAAAGAGGAGCTTCTTTTGTCTTGTGTATAGGAGAAAATGAAATAAAAACCAAAAAATATAAGATTAAAAATATGAAGACGGGTAAAGAAAAAGAAATTGGACTTGATGATATGGAAAATTTTCTTAAACCATGAAAAAAATCTGTTTTGATATAGAAACTAAAAATACATTTGAAGACGTCGGGGAAAGAAACCCATCTCTCTTAGACATATCTCTGGTCGGAATATACGATTTTGAAGAAAATAAATTTGATTCTTTTTTGGAAGATGATTTAAACAGATTGTGGCCGATTCTTGAAAAAACAGATTCAATAATAGGATACAATTCGGACCATTTTGATATTCCACTTTTAAATAAATATTACAAAGGTGATTTAACAAAAATAAAAAGTGTAGACATAATGAAAGATATTAAAAAATCTCTCGGTAGAAGAATCGGGCTTGACGCGATAGCAAAAGCAACTCTAGGAGTTGGAAAGAGCGGGCATGGGATGGATGCAATTGAGTGGTGGAAAAAAGGAGAAATAGATAAAATAAGACAATACTGTTTGGATGACGTAAAAATAACAAGAGATATATATAATTTTGCATTACAAAACGGACATTTGAAATATTTTGATGGATTTAAAATAAAAGAAATACCGATTGATACAGGTGAGTGGGAAAAGAAAGAAAATTCTGGATTAAATTTAACTTTGGGTTTTTGAGTTTTAATATATTTTACCCAATTCTTCTCGCGTTTGATAAAATATTCCTTAAATAAAGGCCGGTTTTTCTGACTTACGTTGAAAAATTTAAATTATTTATTAAATCTAAAATAAATTTCATTTAACAATTCATCTCTTCCCTTTTTTGTTTTGGCTGAAAAAGGAATTTTTTTAATTATACATTTATAGTTGGAAACGGATTTATTTATTTCGGTTATTTTTTTATTTAATTCATTTTTTGAAAGTTTATCAATTTTATTTTGAAGCAAAATAATTTTATGATTTTCATTTTCTAATATATCAAGCATTTCTGCGTCCAATTTGGTAATCCCAATTCGCGAATCTATTATTAAAATAACCAATAATGGTTTGATTTTGAACCCGGAAAAATACCAAATTATTCTCTTTCTTAACTTGTCTGCCAACTTTGGCAACATTTTTGCATATCCATATCCGGGTAAATCCACAAAATAAAATTTTTGGTCAATCAAGAAAAAATTCATCTCTCTCGTCTTCCCGGGAGTTAAACTTGATTTTGCAAGATTTTTTTTATTTGTAAGAGCATTTATAACACTGGATTTGCCAACATTAGACCTGCCTATAAAAGTTATCTGCTTTTTGCCGTCAAAAAAAATATTATCTTCCCCAACGGTTCCTTTCACAAAAATAGCGGAAATTACGATATTATTATTTTTTTTGTCTTCACTTTTTATATATGTTATCATGTTTGACATATTAACAGAGAATAATAAACTTTGAAACATGGAAAATTCAAATAAAGGGATATATTTAACCGCGGGAGCAATAATTTTGGCTGGACTTTTAATAGGACTTGGAATCTATTTTGGCAAGACTGATACAACAACAACAAAAGACGACACAACAAAAACACAAGAAACAATAAAATTAAACCCGATAACGGAAAAAGATCACATATTGGGTAATCCAAATGCTGATTTGGTTATTGTTGAATTTTCTGACACAGAATGTCCATATTGTAAAAATTTCCATACCACTATGAACCAAATAATGAACGGGTACGGAAAAAATGGCCGTGTAGCATGGGTGTATAGATATTTTCCGTTAACAACAATACACTCTCAAGCGGTTGAAGAAGCGAACGCGACAGAATGCGCATATGAATTAGGAGGAAATACTGCATTTTGGAGTTTTATAAATAAAATTTATGAAATAACACCTTCAAATAATGGATTGGATTTAACAAAACTCCCAGAAATAGCGGCTGGAATCGGACTTGATAAAAAGGCATTTGATGATTGTCAGAAAAGTCAAAAATATGTTGATAAAATAAAAACTGATTTTGACGATGCGGTTGCTTCGGGGGGAAATGGAACACCACATAATGTACTGGTCACAAAAAAAGGAGAAATGTATCAAGTTAATGGCGCGTTACCATACAACATGATGAAAACAATAATTGATATTGTTTTAAAATCCATAGATGATGGACAGAGTTATGAAGAAACAAGCAGAGCAATAAACGCAATATTAACACAGTAAAAAGAAAAAAATCCACTTGGAGGCTTCGCCTCCAAGTGGATTTTTTAATAATTTTTTAATCTCTCCGCTTTTTCGTGTTGTCTTATTTTATCGTGTGCTTTTGCTTCAATTTGTCTAATTCTTTCTCTTGTAACGCCAAATTCCTTCCCGACCTCTTCAAGCGTGTGATTTATTCCATCTTTAAGTCCAACCCTCATCTCAAGAATTTTTTGTTCTTTCGGAGTAAGATCGTTTAAAATTTCTTTAACATGGTCCGACAAAATCCTTCTGGAAGCTTCTTTGTCCGGGGAATCAATTTTATCGTCTGCTATAAAATCTCCAAGTGTTGATTTTCCGTCATCATCTCCAGCGGGGGTTTCAAGAGAAACCGTGCTTTGATTTATTTTTTCTATATTATGTATTTTGTCCACCTCAATATCCATTTCTATAGCGATTTCTTCGGGCATAGGATCCCTACCCAAACTTTGTGTTAATTGTCTTACCACTCTCTTATATTTCGCGATGGTTTCAACCATGTGTACAGGAATACGAATTGTTCTTGATTGGTCGGCTATTGCTCTCGTTATCGCTTGTCTAATCCACCATGTCGCATACGTAGAAAATTTAAAACCCCTTGTTCTATCAAATTTATCAACAGCTTTAAATAAACCCAAATTACCCTCTTGGATTAAGTCCAACAAAGAAAGTGTAGAACTTTTTGAAGCATATTTTTTCGCTATAGAGACAACTAATCTAAGATTTGCCCTGGCAAGAATATTTTTTGCCTCTTCGTCGCCTGCTTCTATTCTTCTTGCAAGGTCTTTTTCCTTTTCAGCATTTATCAGTTCATATTTACCTATCTCTTTCAAATACATTTGAATTGAGTCCGCGGTTGTTTCCCCCGTGTGATCATTCTTCAAAGATTCGTCAAAATCAAGCATTCCTCCTCCTTCAAGAATATCAACATTTACATCAGAAAAAACATCATACAGCTCTTCCAATAATAGAATATCCCTTTCTATTCTTGGAAATTCTCTTAAAATTTCTCCATAAGTTATAAAACCTCGTTCTTTTCCGGTCTGTATCAGTTTTTCCATTTTTAATACCTTTTTTTCTTCATCCTTTTTCAATTTCCCAGCAAGTTTTTTTTCTTGGAGTGTCAAATCTGATTTTTTTGGTTTTTTTACACTTGTTTTTTTAGTTAAAACTTTTTTTGTCAATTTTTTGAAAATCTTTATTTTTGTTTTTGTTTTTGTAATTTTTTTAATTACTTTTGAAGACCTTTTTGGAGTCTTTTTTGTATTTTTTTTATTCTTTTTTATTTTTATACGACCCATATTGATTATTTATATGATTATTTTTTTAATTTATTTGATTCTTCTTTTTTGCTTTGAATTTTTTTTGATAATTTATTGCAGATATCCATAAATTTTTCCACCTTTTTAGTGTCATTCTCTTTCTCCGCTTTTTTCATATTATTTATTGCATTTTTTAATTCTTCTTTTAAAAGTTCCTCCTCAAGACGTAAGAATAATTCCTCAATCTCATAAGACACGTTGTATACGTTCAAATAATTCATCTCAGCATCAAAAATAATATCATAATCCCGATTTTTTTTATAAATTTCCCCCGTAACTTTTTCAAATCTTGCCTTAATATCTTTCAAACTAATCACTGGCTCATCAAGTGATTCTTGCCACAAAATTAAACCTTCTATTTTTCTTTTTAAAAACTCAACTCTTGATAATTCCTCAATCCGGTCTGTCTTTTTTTCGTCAATATTTTTTATTTTATTATCTGTCTGTTTTTCAATCTCTTTGTTTATTCCATTTTTTATTTTTACTAATTCTTCTTTCAGAGAATCTTCCGGAATTCCAGTTCTGGATGATATTGAATAAATAAAATGTGATTGGTCTACTTTGTTATCAATTTTTGCAATCATCGGAAGTATTTTTTCCGTTATTTCTTTCCAAAATTTTCTCTCCGGAAAATTCTTTTTTTCAATATAATTTAGAAAAAAATCCACTGCGTGTTGAGATTTTTTTATTATTTTACGCCAGTCATCTTTATTTTTAAGAATTATTTCTGCAGGATCTTTTGATGTTAGTTCCGCAATTTTTACATCCATGCCTTTTATTATTGCAAGTTCCGCTCCTTTTTTTGAAGACGACATTCCGGCTTCATCTGAATCCAGAGATATTATCAAATTACTCGTTAATCTTTTAATTAAATCTAGATGAAAATTTGTTAAAGCAGTTCCAGAAAGAGCAACTGTGTTTGTAAATCCCGATTGGTGGCTTAAAATAAGGTCTATTTGTCCTTCAACGAGAATGCAAAAATTATTTTTTCTCATGCTGTGTTTTGCCTTATTATATCCGTAAAGTATTTCTGACTTGTTAAATAATTTTGTTTCCGGTGAATTAATATATTTTGGCGTATTTTTATTTTCTCCACTTAAAATTCTGCCTGAAAACGCAACAACCCTGTCTGCAGAATCAAAAATCGGAAAAATTATTCTGTTTCTGAAATAATCATAAAATCCTTTTTCTGTTTTTCTAATCAATCCCATTTCCATCATCGTTTTTTCATTAAAACTTTCTTTCTTAAGACCATCGTAAAGATTTCTCCATCCATTTGGGGCAAACCCTATTCTAAAATTTTTCAAAGTATTTTCTGACACTCCCCTTTTTTTGAGATAACTTAGAGCTTCTTCGTTTTCTTTTATGCTATTCTCAAAAAAACGCGTTGCTGATTCAAGAACCGCAAAATTTTGACTGGTTTCATCTCTATCTTTTTTACTTTCTTGTTTAATTATAACTCCGGCCCGCGATGCCAACAATTTTAGAGCTCCTGAAAAATCCAATCCTTCAAATTCTTGAACAAATGTAAAAATATCACCTTTCACCCCGCAACCAAAACAGTGATATATATTTCTGGTCGGAGAAACAAAAAAAGAGGGCGTCTTTTCGTTATGAAACGGACAATTCGCTTTTAGATTACTTCCAGCTTTCTGTAATTTTATATATGATCCGACAACATCTACAATGTTTAATCTCTCTTTTATTTTTTCTATATCCGAAGACATAATAAATCATTAAAACACTAAAACATAAAAAGATCTTACTTTCACAAAACAATATTTGTTATAATCAAAATTTGACTCTATGTTTAAATGATTTTTTAATTTCAGACTTTATTATTCTTCCTCATCCTTGAACCCGGAAATATATTCCTTCATGGCCTCAGCCTTTGGACTTCCTTTGAATCCAGTTCCCGCGGGTATTAGTCTGCCGATTATTACATTTTCTTTTAGACCAAGCAATTTATCTTCTATTCCTCTAACTGACGCATTAATTAAAATCCTTGTCGTGTGTTGGAAAGATGCGGCCGATAAAAATCCTCCGCGATTCAATGCAACTTCCGTTATTCCCATAATCAAATGCACAGCCTTTGCTCCTTCTATATCATTTTTTCTTGCCAATTCATTTTGTTCATTAAATTCAGCTATACTTACTATGTTACCGTTTGTAAAATCCGTCTCACCAGAGTCTTTTATTTTTACCATAGAAAACATCTGTCTTATTATAACTTCAATATGTTTTCTGGATATAGAAGCGCCTTGTAATTCATAAATTTTACTTATTTCGTGAATTATATAATCCTGTGTCGGTTCTTTTCCGCCATATCTAAACATTTCTCTCAAGTCTGCAGAACCGTCTGTTAATAATTGTCCCTTCTTAATCAAATCACCCTTTTTAACCAACGGGGTTCTAACAAAATTGATTGCATATTCAATAGCTCCTCCTTTAGAACCTTTTTTGTCTTCAATGTCCGGGAGAATTTTTATTATTTTTCCTTTTTCTGTTTCAATAATTTCTATAACTTCTCCTCCTGTTTTACTTATAATTGCGGGATTTTTTGGAATCCTGCGTTCAAAAATTTCTTCTACCCTCGGAAGACCCGCTGTAATATCACCACCAACAGAAGCAGTACCTCCTGTATGAAAAGTTCTCATTGTGAGCTGTGTTCCGGGTTCTCCGATTGCCTGAGCGGCAACCGTACCTATCGTTTCTCCTATATCAATAAGTTTGTTAGTACTCAAATCGGCACCATAACACTTCCTGCAAATCCCCCTTAATGTTTTACAGTCTAATGGTGATCTAACATACACTTCTTTAACTGAATTATTTTCAACCAATTCAGCCTCATCTTTTGACAAGAGATGCCCGGACTTAAACAAAACATCTCCTTTTTCATTAACTATGTCTTTTGTAATGTATCTACCTGTTATATTTTTTGATATTGGTATTCTAATCCCCGATAAACTTTCCCCTCCCTTTATTAATATTGACTCTTTTGTACCGCAGTCTTCTTCTTTTATCACGACATCTTGAGAAACATCAAAAAGTTTTCTCGTTAAATATCCTGCCTTAGCCGTGTTGAGAGCCGTATCGGTAAGACCCTTTCTTGAACCGTGAGTAGTAATAAAATATTCAATTGGAGTATGCCCTTCTTTGCTTGAAGTTGTAATTGGGAATTCTATAACATCTCCTTGTGAATTATAAATGAGTCCCTTCATTCCTGCCATCGCAGTGATTTGACTTAATGAACCTCTTGCTCCAGATTTCCACATGTCATAAACAGAACCGGTCTTATCAAGACTTTCTGAAATTAATTTTTCAACTTTATTTTTTGCATCATGCCATATTTCAATATTTTTTCTGTATCTTTCGTCTTCAGACAAAAGTCCGTCGTTAAAATTGGACACGACTTCTTCTGATTCTTTTTTTGCTTCATCAATAATTTTATATTTCTCTTCCGGAGTTTTTATGTCATCAATGCCCCACGTAATACCGGCAAGTGTCGCATATTTGAATCCTAAAGTTTTAATTTTGTCTAATATTTTTGGAATTTCATCCATTTCATATTTAATCATCAAATCATCAATTAGTTTGTGCATTAAACCAATATTTATTTCTTCATTTACAAAAGGATAATCGTTTGGAAGAACACTGTTAAAAATTAGTCTGCCTACTGATGTATCAAAAATTTTACCATCAAATTTTTCGTATTTTTTATTTACTGTCGGCAAAATTTTTATTTTTGCTCTAAAATCTATAATTTCATAATCATACCCGGCAATTGCATCATTTGGACTTGAAAACACTTTTCCCTCACCCTTTTTACCATCAACCGATTTTGTCATCCAAAAACAACCTAAAACAATATCCAACATTTTTGCACTAACAACAGGTCTTCCGTTGCCTGGTTTCAACAAATTTTTATTTGAAGCCATAAAATTTTTTGCCTCAAATTGTGCTTCTCTTGAAAGTGGTATGTGAACCGCCATTTGGTCACCGTCAAAGTCCGCATTAAATGCGGTACAAACCAACGGGTGAACCTGTATTGCGTTCCCTTCAATTAGAATCGGCCTAAAAGCCTGAATACCAAGTCTGTGTAATGTCGGAGCTCTATTTAAAAGAACATATTTATCTTTTATTATTTCTTCTAAAATTGCCCACACTTCGGGTATCCCGTCGTCTATCAATTTATTTGCACCTCTTATGTTATAGGCTAATTCATTTTCCAAAAGTTTTGAAATTATGAAAGGTCTGAATAATTCAAGTGCCATATGTTTTGGCACGCCGCATTGATCTAAATTTAATTTAGGACCGACAACAATCACGCTTCTTCCTGAATAATCAACTCTTTTACCCAAAAGATTTTGTCTAAATAATCCCTGCTTGCTTTTTAGGTTGTCGGACAAAGATTTCAGAGGTCTTCTTTGAGATTGGCTCGTGGCCATATAGGAGTTTTCCCTTTTTCTAATTGAGTTATCCAGAAGTGCATCAACTGCTTCCTGCAAAATTCTTTTTTCGTTTCTTAAAATTACAGCCGGGGCATTTATTTCTTTTAGTTTTTTTAGTCTGTTATTTCTGTTTATTACTCTGCGATATAAATCATTTACATCTGATGTAGCATGTCTGCCACCATCAAGCGCCACCATTGGTCTAAGAGCCGGCGGCATAACAGGAATTCTTTTTAAAAACATCCATTCAGGTCTTGTTTTTGATTTTATCAAAGACTTTATCAAGCTTAATCTTTTTGATATTTTTTCTTTCTCTAATGCTCCGACTTTTTCAATTTCTTCTTCAATTCTCTTTTGTAATTCAATCAAATTTGTATTTTTAAAGATTTCATAAATTATTTCAGCGCCTGTTCCTCCGTCAAAAAGAGATGTGTATTTCAATGAAAATTTATTATATTCGGTATCATCAAGAATTACTCCCTTTTGTATGTTTTCAATTTCTCTTTTGGTATTTAAATAAATATCTTTCAGACTATTTTTTGATTTTACATCTTTAAGCGTCTTTGATTTTGATTTATATTCTGAATCCAGATCTTTTAAAATTTGTGTTCTTTCTTCTTCATTTACCGAAGTAACTATATAGCCTGCAAAATAAATAACTTTTTCCAAATCAAAAGCGCTTACGTCAAGAAATGTCGCCATTTTTGAAGGGACTCCTTTCAAAAACCAAATGTGTGAGACCGGAGTAGCAAGCTCTATATGACCCATTCTGTCTCTTCTAACGACAGACCTTGTTATTTCAACTCCGCATTTCTCACATACTATCCCTTTGTATCTTATTCCTTTATATTTTCCGCAATAACATTCATAGTCTTTTTCTGGACCAAATATTTTTTCGTCAAACAAACCATTTTTTTCACTCCTTTGTGTTCTATAGTTTATTGTTTCAGGTTTTGTAACTTCTCCGAAAGACCACTCCAACATTTTGTCTGGGGAAGCAAGTTTAATTACAACGTTCTCAAAGTCCGACATGTTTATTGTTTTTTTATTATTATTTATTGTTGACATGGTTTTCTTAATTTAAAAAAATGAGTTAAATTATTTATATAAATACTGTAATTATTTTTATTCTCTGATTTTTTCTATCTTTTTAACTGTCCCTTTCAGTTCAATATCCAGTGCCAATGCTCTTAAGTTATTTAGAAGAACGCTGAAAGAAGCGGGTGTATTCATATGTTTTATTTGGCGACCTTTTATTATAGAATCAAACGCGTTTGAACGTCCGAGTATATCATCTGATTTAATAGTAAGAACTTCTCTGAGTGTATATGCCGCGCCATAACCCAACAACGCCCACACTTCCATTTCCCCAAATCTTTGACCACCATTTTGCGCCTTGCCTCCAAGCGGCTGTTGATTAATCAACGAGTATGGACCTATTGAACGCATGTGAATTTTATCTTCAACCATATGATGTAATTTCATTACATACATATAACCTATTGATACATCTTGATCAAATTTAACACCTGTTCTGCCGTCAAATAATTTTACTTTTCCATTTTCAGGATAACCTGCTTTTTTCAATTCATTTTTTATTTCTCCATCGGTTGCTCCAGAAAAAGGAGGGACTATTGCTTGATAGTTTAACGTCTTTGCAGCAAGACCCAGGTGAAGTTCCAATATTTGTCCAAGATTCATACGAGACGGAACACCCAATGGTGTTAATATCATATCCACAGGAACTCCATCTTCCGTAAATGGCATATCTTCTTCCGGTAATACCGTTGAGATAACACCCTTGTTTCCATGTCTACCCGCCAATTTATCGCCAACAGAAACGTTTCTTAACTGAGCAACTTCTATATATATTCTTTTTATTATTCCAGATTCAAGCGTATCTCCATTTTCTCTTGAAAAAACTTTTACACCAATCACCCTTCCTCTTTTCCCATTTTCAACTCTTAATGATGTGTCTTTTACATCTTTGGATTTCTCTCCAAAAATTGACCTTAACAATCTTTCCTCCGGAGTTAACTGTGTCTCTCCTTTTGGAGTAACCTTACCGACAAGAATATCCCCCGGTCTTACCTCTGCGCCGATTCTTACAATCCCGTCTTCATCAAGGTTTTTTAATTTAAATTCACTTACGTTGGGAATATCATGTGTCGTTATTTCCGGTCCTAATTTTGTTTCTCTAACATTCACAGAAAATTCCTCTATGTGTATGCTTGTAAATTTACTATCTTTAACCAGTTTCTCAGAAATAATAACCGCATCCTCATAGTTTGAACCAAACCATGTCATAAAAGCGACTTTTATATTTTGTCCGAGAGCCAGTTGACCATTTTCACTGGTTGAGGTGTCCGCCAAAACCGCATTTTTCTTTACCTTATCATCAATACTAACATTTGGTCTCTGATGAAAAACCGTAAATCCGTTTGTTCTTAAATAATTTGCTAATTTATATGTTTTTTTCTTTCCTTCATTATTTTTAACAATAATGCTTTTTGCGTCAGCATTTATTACAACCCCGTCTTCTTCGGCGAGAACCATTCTGCCCGTATCTCTTGCCGCTTTTTCTTCCATTCCCGTTGCAACAAATGGTGCTTCTGTAATTATGCAAGGAGTTGCTTGTTTTTGCATGTTTGAACCCATAAGCGCCCTGTTTGCATCGTCGTGTTCAAGAAAAGGAATAAGCGATGTTGCCACAGAAAAAGCCTGTTTTGTACAAACATCTATAAAATCAACTTTATCTTTTTTAACAAGATCCGGTTTACCGTTGAATCTAACCTCTACTTCTTCTGGAATAATTTCTCCATTTTCTGAACAAACGACTGCGGCATGTGCAATATAATAATTTTCATCTTCAAAAGCATTCAGATATAGAATCTCATTTGTAACCTTCCCATTTACAACTTTTGCGTATGGGGTTTCTATCATTCCAAAATCATTGATGCGAGCGTAGGTGGCAAGGCGTAATATCAAACCAATATTTGGTCCTTCTGGCGTATGAATTGGACACAGTCTTCCATAGTGAGAAGGATGAACGTCGCGGACCTCAAAACCCGCTCTTTCTCTTGTAAGACCTCCGGGGCCCAACGCAGAAAGAGTTCTAAGATGTTCCATTTCAGTAAGAATATTTTCTTGTTGCATGAACTGAGAAAGTTGGTTTGTCGCAAAAAATTCTTTCAATCTTGCTTGAAGTGGACGCGGACTTATAAATTGTGTGGGAGTTGTTGCGTCGGTATCTATTGTGGACATTTTGTCTTGAATATTTCTTTTCATCTGCGTTAAACCCACTCTTAATTTTTGTTGCAATATTTCACCTATAAATCTAACTCTTCTTGAACCAAGGTGGTCAATGTCATCCGGCTTTGCATCTGCTGTATTGTTTAATTTAATTATGTGAGAAATAATTGTAGCGATGTCATCCAGTGTAATTGTTCTTACGGCTAAAGATTTTTTGTCTGTACCTTTTTCAAATCTTTGATTAAAACGAAATCTACCTACTTCTGATATATCATATCTGGTTTCGTTAAATATTCCGTCAACATATTCTTTTGCATTGTTAACTGAAACTATATCTCCCTCACGTATTTTTTTGTAAACCTCAACATATGAATCATTCAGTGTTTTTGCCACATCTCTCGATAAACAAATTTCAATATGTTTTAATACTTCGTCGTTTCCTCTGAATAATTTTTTTATTTCATCATCGGTGCCTGCACCTAAAACACGAAGAAATGATGTAACCGGAAATTTTCTTTTTCTATCAATTCTCACATAAAGTATCCCAACATTGTCGCTCTCTATCTCAACCCATACTCCTCTTGAAGGAATTATTTTTGAACCAAAGTATTGTTTTCCTCTCAATATTTGAGATGTGAATAAAATTCCAAATGACCTTATAAGCTGTGGAACTATTACCCTTTCAACACCATTAATTATAAAAGTCCCATGATTGGTCATCATAGGAAAATCTGCCAAAAATATTTCTTGTTCTTTTGAACTATTAAATGTTTTATTTGATAGTTTTACTTTTACACTCAACGGGGCATCAAATGTTAATTTTTGATTTTTTGCATAATACTCATCATATTTTGGTTCACCGAGTTTAAATTCAACAAATTCCAATTCAAATTTTTTACCGGAATAATCTTTTATTGGAGAAAATTCTTTAAATAGCTCGCCAAACCCAAACTTAACAAGCCAATTGAAAGATTTCAGCTGGCTTTCAACAAGGTTTGGCAACGAAGTTAGAGATTTTTTGAATCTTGAGAAAGTTTTCTTTTGCATAGTTTAAATTAAAATTAAACAAAAAGACAGCAACACAAACGTCGTGCCTAGTAATTATTAGATCTTTAGGACCAGTTTTATTATATTATTTAAAAAAGTTAGCCCCTATTAATTAAATATAAAAACACTATTTCGTCAGAAACTCAATCATTCAAAACACAGGAGAGAAGTATAAACAATGCTGGTTGTCTTGTCAATGGTGTTAAGATAATATGTGTGGATAAGTGTATATCTGTGAATTTTATATCATTATCATAAAAACATATGATAAATAATAAAAAATTAAAGATGGACAAAATTGTCATTTGGTTTATACTTGTATTTTATTATTTGTGAGTAATAATTTTATAAGAAATAAACATATTAACCCCATTTTGAAATTCGTTTTTGGTAAAAATGGAAATATAGTTTAAATAATTATGATTTTTAAAAAAAAGAAAGAAAATAATGAGGTTTTAGAAAGTGAAGATGTGGATAGTGATTCCGATTTGGCGGACAGAAAAAATAAAAACAAAAAAGCGCAAGGTAAAATGGGAACAATTTTAAGTGAATCAAAAAACTTTCCGGCTAAAGGAGATTTGGTGGAAGGTCTCGTTGTTGCTATACAAAAATCTCGTATATTTGTTGATATCACACCATACGGTACAGGTATAATTTTTGGTAAAGAATTTATAAACGCCAGAGATATTATAAGAAATGTTGCCATAGGAGATAGCATATCCGCAAAAATAATAGACACGGAAAACGAAGATGGGTATATAGAATTATCCTTAAAAGAAGCTAGACAAGCAATAATATGGAACGAGGCAAATGATGCCATTAAAAATAAAAAGATTTTTGATGTACAAGTCAAAGAAGCCAATAAAGGAGGACTTATGCTTGATTGGAAAGGGTTGCAGGGCTTTCTTCCGGCCTCACAACTTAGCGCCGAACACTACCCAAGGGTTGAGGACGGTGAAAAAGATAAGATTTTATCAGAGTTGAGAAATTTAGTCGGACAAAAATTATCCGTATCAATAATTTCAGTTTCACCAAAGGAAGGAAAGTTAATATTTTCAGAAAGAACTCCTGAGTTGGGCGGAAAAATTGATATGGTGGAAAAATACAAACTGGGAGATGAAATAGGCGGTGAAATAACAGGAATCGTTGATTTTGGAGTGTTTATCAAAATTGAAGAAGGTCTAGAGGGGCTTGTCCATATATCGGAACTTGACTGGGGATTGGTTGAAGACCCTAAAAATTTGTTTAAAGTCGGAGAAACTGTAAAAGCAAAGATAATAGAAATCAAAAATGACAAGATTTCCCTCTCAATAAAAGCACTTAAGAAAAATCCATGGGACAAGGCAGAGAAAAAATATGAAAAAGGAAAAGAGGTTGAGGGTGTTATAATTAAATTTAACAAACACGGCGCCTTGGCAAGTATTGAAGAAGGGGTCGCCGGATTGGTCCATATTTCAGAATTTGCGTCTGAAGAAGAATTGAGAAAGGCTCTTGAGCTTGGGAAAAAATATAAATTTAAAATCTCTTTGTTTGAACCAAAAGAAAGAAAGATGGCGCTCTCGTTGATTAAATAACAAAAAATGTCCACTTGGAGGCTTCGCCTCCAAGTGGACATTTCTTTATAAATGATTATCAAACAAACAGTGTTTGATAAAATATTTAATATAAAAAGGTCGCGTGTTTACACGCGACCTTAACTTTTTCAAAAAAGATTTATTGAGAAAAATTAATCAGAATATAATTCAGAACCATGGTCCGTTATGGGATCCGTGGAATTAAAAAGAATAAGGATATTTTTGTAGTCAGACATGTATTTATCTTCTATAAAACCTAGTCTCGTGAGACTTTTTATTATTTTTTCGCTTTCTTCTTTTTTTTGAATTTTTGTATCAAGAAAACTCAAATAATAGGGAAATTTTTTGTCGGATAATTTTTGGTTTTTTTCTTTCATTGTTTTTAATTTTTTCTGTACATTCTCTTCTACAAAAAAAATTTTCTGAAGTTTACTAAAACAAATCCCAAGGCACATAAAAATTATATCCTTCATTGATTCAAAGTCTTCTTCTTTTTTTAAAGATAGACACAAAGCTTTTTCAATATTTGAATAAATAACACCCATTGCCGCATTTAGAAAAAGACTTTCAGAATTATTTAATAATTTAGAGATCATTTTTTCGAGTTTAGTCTCAATTTTTTTATTCTCCATTGCAATTGAAAAAATCCAATTGCTGACATGATAGATCGATTTTTTAATTTTTGCTTCCTCTTTTCTCTTTTTAAATATTTTCCCGACCTCTTTTTCCAAGAGATAGAGGATTTTAAAAGAAAATTGAATCATGACTATTAAAATAAAAATAACAGCCAGACATATTAAATAATTTTGAAATGAAAAATATGATGATAAATTAGACATTTTTTCCTCCTTGGCATTCCTGCCAATGTCTTTTTGAAAAAAATTAGTTATTTGCTCAATTCAAAGAACTTTTGAGCTTCATGTAGTATAGCAAATGAAACAAACCTTGTCAAGTCTTTTCATTAAATTGTTTATGGTTCAAATCAGAATTCAATTAACAACGATTTTTTGGCACAATATATGACTTAAATTAATAATATTTTGATTATGTGAATAAGTTTGGCTTTTTCCTTTTATTTTTGTTATACTACATTCGGTGCTTGTGAGGGCTTTGGCTCTCCCGCGGTTAATACATAAACTGCAGCCAAGCACTTCAAAAAAACACCTAACAAGGTGTTTTTTTGTTTAATCTTCACTTGGTTTTCCGTCGTGTAATATTTTCTCCATTTTACTTCTATCCATCTTCCAAAAAGGAATAATGCTCCAAAAATATTTTTCACCTCCTGGAACATATTTGACGATAACACGAATTCTAATTCCATCTAGTACCGCAACAAATTCATAATATTTCACATTTAATAATATTCTCTCCCATCTGCTATTTATTTTTTTATGCTCAAACTCTGATATTTCTGAATACCCTTGAAGTGTGTAAGATTTTTCAATAATCTTTGGAGCGTATTCTATTAATTTTAATCGCATATATTGATCATCTATAGATCTTGTCTTGTTCCATCTCTTAAATTTTATATGATCTAATCCTTTTGTATTAAAATTAACTTTTTCTTTTAAATATGGACAATTTACATTTTCAAAATTTCTATATTTGCTTTCTGCTCTTTTCTTTATTTCTCTGAATCTTTCAAAATCAATCATAAATTATTTTTGTATTTTTAAATTTCATTAGAAACTAATAATTAAAAATCAGAAATTTGCAATGAATTTATTTAACTAGTTAAATAAATTCATTGCCCTATCCTTTCCTTCTGTAACTATTGTATTTAATGCTTCGTAAACCTTTTTGGTAACTTTTTTCATTTCTTCATTTTCTTTAGAACTAAATTTTCCTATTATAAAATCCAAAACTTTTTCTTCACCTATTGGTTTTTTTATTTTTCCACTTGGGGTCATTTTTGATATACCTACTCGCACACGAATAAATTCTTTTGTTTTTATTTTTTTGATTATTGATTCCAAACCTCTGTGCCCTGCCGAACCTTTATTAAAGGAAATTTTAAATTTTCCCAAAGGTAAATCCAAATCATCGTGTATCACGATTAGTCCAACAGTGTCTTTTTTACTTTTAATAAATTTACCGACGGCGTCTCCTGACTTATTCATAAATGTTTCCGGTTTTAAAAGAATAAGAGAGCTTTTTTGAATTTTTCCTTTTACTGACAAATATTTATCTTTTTTATTTTCATTCCATTCGCCCAAATTATTTTTATCAGCAAAATAATCAAGCATGATTCTGCCTGTATTATGTCTCGTATTCAAATATTCTCCGCCGGGATTTCCTAATCCGACAATAATATAATTCATATTGTGTAATATTATATCACACACTAAAATTTAAAATGTGAGTTGGAGCAAATTTATGTTCCAACATAAATTTGCTCTTGTATCAAGCGAGACTTAGGAATAAAATATCATCAATGCAAACAGAAAATTTTAATGAAAAAGAAGTTATAGATAAAAAGAAAGGAAGTTTCATTAAAGACGTTATATCTGTTGTCCTACTTGTGGTCTTTGTTGTGATACCAATTCGCGTCTTCATAGCGCAACCATTCATCGTCTACGGAGAGTCTATGAGCCCAACTTTTGAAAACGGAGATTATCTTATCGTTGACCAGATTTCCTATAGAATTAATCCACCACAAAGATTTCAAGTCATTATATTTAAATATCCGAACGACGAAACAAAATTTTTTATAAAAAGAATCATAGGACTTCCAAATGAAACAGTTGAGATATCAGGCTCGGATGTGTTTATAAAAAATGCTGAACATCCGGAGGGTTTCAGGCTTGATGAAAAATATGTTTTAAATACAAGTATCAACAATATAACCAAAAAATTAGGAGAAACAGAATATTTTGTAATGGGAGATAACAGGAGCGCAAGCTCTGATTCAAGAATCTGGGGACCGTTGGACAGACATTTTATTGTTGGAAGAACTTTCTTACAACTTTTTCCGATAACAAGAGTTGGTTTATTGCTAAATAAATAAAAAGTCCTTTTAAAAATGATGGTTGGTTTACATTTTTAAAATTTATGTAAGTCGCGTTTCATTTTATTCAAAATGCAAAAACAAAAGACACAACATTTTTTCATCGGTTTAGACGAAGAAACAAAACAAGATTTAATCGGACTCGGAATACAACAAAGAAAACCGTTTGAAACAGCTATTGCCGTAGCCGACTATTATGGTTTCAAACCAACCACATCAATCCACGACAAAAAATGCACATCATGGAAAGAATGTGTCGTTCCGCACGAAAGATATCTACAGCAAGATTTATATTTGGAAAACAAAAAATCAAATTCTGACTATTCAATGTTTTACAATATAAAAATTGATAAATCGGACAATAAAGAATTTTGTTTGAGTGTATTTAATACAAAAAAAAGTATCGCGGAGGCCATTATCATGCAGACATCCATGTCTATATTAAATGAATACGGACATGAAGATATTTTTGTTGATATAAATAGTATTGGAGATATGCGTTCCTTTACGGCTTTTAATAAAGATTTATCCTTTTATTATAAAAAAAACATTAATTCGTTATGTTCTCATTGTAAAAATAAAGTACAAAAAAATATGACGGGAGCTGTTGATTGTAAAAATGAAAAATGTTTATTTCTAAAAGAAGATGCCCCAAAGTCTATTTCTTACCTTAATGATGACCAAATAAGACACTTTAAAGAAGTGCTTGAATATTTTGAGTCAATAAATGTCCCTTACAAAATAAATAATAATTTAATTTCCTATGACACGGACGAGGGACTCCCAAATATTATATTTCAAATAAAAGATGCGGGTCATACTTATGACGAAAACAACGTATTGGCAAAAGGAGAAAGATACGAGCATCAGTTAAAAAATATAAAAGCAATCTACGCGCAAAATGTGGGGAAAAAAAGAATTCCATCGGTATATACTTCAATAAATTTATCGGGAAATAAAAAAACCTTAAGACCTGTATCACGAGACGCGGGAAATGTTTCATATAAAAATCCACAAAAAGACGGGAAAATTTATTTCGTTCATATAGGACATGAAGCGCGACTTCAGAGTTTAAATCTAATTGAAAATCTGAGAAGAAAAAACATCCACATTCTTCAATCAATAATAGAAGATGGATTGATAAAACAAATGTCCGAGGCGGAAAACATCAACGCCTCTTATACAATAATAATGGGAGTGAAAGAAGTGAGAGAAAAATACGTAATAGTCCGGAATATGGAAACACATTCTCAAGAATCAATAAGCATTGAAAATCTGCCGATTTATCTGAAACATGTTGTTAAATGAACAGTAGTATGATAATCTTTTCTTTCGTATGATAAATATAGAAATAATAGGAGACGAAAATGAAAGTGGCACAAATATACTTAGAAGATTTTCCAAGCGTGTTCGTTCTTCCGGTGTAATTAAAAAAGTCAGAGCTATCCGTTACAAAAACAGGGATGCTTCAAAATTCACGAGGAAAAAACAAGCACTTCGTTCACTAAAAAGAAGGACTGAAATGGAAAGACTTATTAAATTGGGTAAATTACCTGATAATCGTTCAAAAGAAAAGCAAAATGCAGACGGACAGAGATAATAAATTTAATATAATCAAAACAACAAAAAGCAATCTGGTTATAAGCAGATTGCTTTTTGTTAATTATAAAAATAAAGTTTTAGGTAAAAACTATATTTTGAGTCTGGTTTTTATTGGAGATTCTCTTTCAAAAACATTAAATAAAAAGTATAGAGGTAAAGACAAAAAAGCCAACGTTCTGAGTTTCTCAATTTCTAAAAATGAGGGGGAAATTTTTATAAACTTAAATGAGTCAAAAAAACAGGCAAAAAAACACGGATATACTTTTGATAATTTTTTAAAATATTTATTTATACACAGCCTGCTTCATTTGAAAGGTTTTGAACATAGTAGTAAAATGGAGAGCGAAGAACAAAGAATTTTAAAAAAGTTCAAAATTAAAAAAACAAAAAAATATTAGTTTTTTGTTTTTGATTTTTTGTTTTTATAACTTATTATGTCCAGAAATGTAACCATAGGAATTGATATAGGAACATACAATATAAAAGTTGTAGTTTCCGAATATGAAAAAGAAGACAAAAAAATGCCATCTATTATTGGAACGGGTTTTTCCGAATCAAGAGGTTTAAGATATGGATATATAATGAATTCAAATGATGTTGCGACTAGCTTGAAAAAGGCAGTGGAACAGGCAGAAAAAACATCCAAAGTAAAAATTAAAAAAGCATTTTTATCACTGGGAGGAATAAGTTTGGATAGTATGGTTTCAACCGGTTCAACAATTATAACAAGAGGTGATTACGAAATAACCGATTTAGATATAGATAAAGCGATTGATTCAAGCGAAGATAACATACCGCAACAGGAACTCACAAATAAAAAAATATTGCACAGAGTTCCTATTTCCTACAAAATTGACGGAAAGGTGGTCTTGGGAAGACCTCTTGGAATGAAGGGAATTAAATTTGAAGTTAATACGCTTTTTGTAACCTGCCTTGAACAACACTTTCAAGATTTGGTACAGGTTGTTGAGGAAACCGGTATAGAAGTTGAGGATGTAGTTGCATCGCCGATGGTCGCAAGTTTGGTTGTACTTTCAAGAGCACAAAAAATCGCAGGAGTCGTTATGGCAAACATCGGTTCTGAAACAGTTTCGGTAATTGTCTATGATAATAATATCCCGGTTTCTCTAAAAGTCTTCCCTATTGGTTCAATGGATATCACAAAAGATATTGCTCTCGGATTAAAAATATCACTTGAAGAAGCTGAAAAAATAAAGCTGGGAACAATAACAGGCGCTGATTTTTCAAAAAAGAAGTTGGACGAGATTATTGTCGCGCGACTTACAGACATATTTGAAATAATAGATTCACATTTAAAAAAAATCCACAAAAATGGACTTCTCCCTGCTGGAATTGTTATAACGGGTGGTGGTTCCGGAATATCAACAATAGAAGATTTGGCAAAGGCAACATTAAAATTACCCTCAAAAGTGGCTCAAATAAAATTTCCACTTGATTCAAAGATACAAATAAAAGATTCTTCTTGGTCAGTCGCTTATGGATTGTGTGTTCTTGGTTTTTCAGATGAAGGAGAGTCTATCGGTGTTCGTTTGGCAAAAAACACAGGAAACAGTTTGATGAGTTGGATTAAAAAAGTTTTACCATAATCACTCTTACAGTTTATAGTACTAAATGAGAACCGACTCTCTTTTGGGAGATTTTTGTTTTACAAAACTAGCGGTGTTCACAAAGTGAACACCGCTAAAATTATTAAATTTTTGTAAAAAATACAACAATTCCGTGTTTTTTGTCAAGTATTTTTCTTTTTCTTTTTTTGTGGTACATTTTCGTTATAAATATTAAAAAGTAACTCAAAAAAATATGACCAAAAAAATTGAACCAAAAGTAGAGACATTTGCCAGAATAAAAGTTATAGGAGTCGGTGGTTCCGGTAAAAATGCAGTTAATCACATGATTGAATCTCGTCTTAACGGGGTTGAATTTATAGCAATAAACACAGACACTCAAGATTTACACTATTCAAAAGCGAAGAAAAAAATACACATCGGTAAAAATTTAACCAAAGGTCTTGGAACGGGAATGAATTCTGGGCTTGGTCAAAGAGCGGCCGAAGAAACTAAAGAAGAAATGTTGGAAGCATTAAAGGGCGCCGATATGGTTTTCATTGCATGTGGAATGGGAGGTGGAACAGGAACAGGGGCAAGTCCAATCGTTGCAAAAACAGCGAAAGAATTGGGAGCATTAACAGTCGCGGTTGTAACAAAACCTTTCTTCTTTGAGGGGGCGCAAAGAATGAGGTCCGCAATCAATGGTCTTGAAAGTCTACAAAAAGAAGTTGACGCGTTGATAGTTATTCCAAATGATAAATTATTAACAAATATAGAAAAACACACAACCGCAAAAGACGCGTTTAAAATGTGTGATGAAATTTTGCACGAAGCCGTTGAAGGAATCGCGGACTTAATTACGACTCCTGGAATAATAAATGTTGATTTTGCAGACATAAGGGCAATTATGGAAAACGCAGGTTCAGCACTCATGGGTGTTGGAAAGGCATCTGGTGAAAACAGAGCAATTGAAGCCGCTAAGGCAGCAATTAACTCTCCCCTTCTTGATATATCAATAAACGGCGCAAAAGGAGTGTTGTTTGCAATCGCTGGAGGTGATGATTTAACAATGAGTGAAATTCAGGAAGCGGCAAAAGTAATAACAGAATCAATTGACCCTGACGCAAAAGTCATATTTGGAGCAATAAAAGATGAGAGATTAAAGAAAAACGAGGTTAAAATAACAGTTATTGCTTCGGGATTTCCTGAAAATCAAACAACCGCCGGAGGAAAATCATTGTTTCAGTTTGGAGTTATGAAAGATATGAATAAAATTGATAAAACGTTTCAAATGCAAGAAACAACAAAAGCAAAAATGGACGAGAAAGAAAAAGAGGAAAAGAAATTGGAAAACAAAGAACACGCTAAAAAAAATGAAGAAAAAATAAAAGACGACGACGAAGATGATTGGGGTGCGGTACCTGCATTTTTAAGGAGAACAAAAAAATAACAAAAAATCCGCCGTACGGCGGATTTTTTGTTATTCATTTAAAATAAATTTCTGTTATAATATTCAAGGTTAAAGAAAATAAATCAAAAACTACCAACTAAAATTCATGAAACAAATATACGATTTAATAATCATCGGCGGTGGTCCGGCAGGTTCTGGAGCCGCTGTTTATGCTTCCAGAAAAAAATTAAAAACACTTTTATTGACCGACTCATTTGGTGGGCAAAGTTCTGTTTCAATAAATATACAAAATTGGATAGGAACAAAATCAATAACCGGCGACGAGTTTGCAAAAAAATTGAAAGAACATATTGATACTTATGCCGATGATGTTTTAGATATAAAAAAAGAGATTGTTATAAATATAGAAAAAACAAATTCCAACTTCACAGTCAAAACAGAAAATAACTCTTATGAAACCAGAACTATTCTAATCGCGAGCGGGAGCAAAAGAAAAAAACTGGACGCTCCTGGGGCAAAAGAGTTTGAAAACAAAGGAATAACATATTGTGCAACTTGTGACGGTCCACTATTTTCAGGAATGGATGTTGTAGTTGTGGGCGGTGGAAATTCCGGATTTGAAACCGCGGCGCAGCTTGTAGCATACACAAAATCAGTAACACTTTTATATGACGAGGACAGACCAAAGGCCGATAAAATCATTGTTGATAAAATGCTTTCAAACGAAAAGGTTAAAAATATATCGTGTTCAAGAATCGCAGAAATTAGAGGAGGAAAATTTGTGGAATCATTGGTTTGTTATCACACCAAAACAAAAGAAAAAGAAGAAATAAAAACACAGGGTATTTTCGTTGAAATTGGAAGCGAACCAAACACAAATTTTGCCGAAAAAATATTAAAATTAAATGATTATAAACAAATAATCGTTGACTCAAAAAATCAAAGAACCGCCATGGAAGGAGTCTGGTCTGCCGGTGATTGCACAGATGGACTTTATCATCAAAACAATATCGCAACTGGCGACGCTATAAAAGCACTTGAAGACATCTATTTTCATTTGATAAATAAATGAAAAAGCAACCCAAGTTGCTTTTTCATCCATACTTTAAAATCTCCAGTGGAGATTTTAAAGAGTAGTGCCAGATTTTCATCCATACTTTAAAATCTCCAGTGGAGATTTTAGAGAGTAGTGCCAGATTTTCATCCATAATTTTTTTTTCTTACGCGCGTATAGCTCAGGTGGTTAGAGCGCTACATCGACATTGTAGAGGTCCCAGGTTCAAGTCCTGGTACGCGCACATTAACGGTTTTTGGAAACTGATTGAATAGAATATGTGTGCGCTGTCTAGAAAGAAGTTAAAATTTGTTTTGATAATAAAAAAGAGCCCGTGTAATTATTAAATTCACTGACGGCCCTTATATCTTTTGGGAGATTTTTTGTCTTTATTATCCTTTTCTATAGCATTAGATAATAAATAAAATGCTTTAATGGTTCGGAGGTGATATTCTCCACCAAATGGAGCACAGAATTCTATTGTAGCCTCAGACGGTTTGCCGTCTTTATCTAAGCCAGAAATTGTTACGATAACGTCCCCATCATGTGTCAACCTTATGGTTAGAGCACTGTGGTTATGACCATCTCCCATTCGTGTTATTTTTTTGTCTTCTGGCATTATATTCCCCAGATAATTTTGAAAAATATTTAATTACAAAAATCTATTTGTTTTCATATTACAACTTTCTCAGAAAAAGTAAAATAAAGATACAAAATAATGTATAAAATCAAAGTTCCACATCTACGCTATAGCGTAGATGTGGGGGGTTTTTAAAAATTTACTTTTTCTTAACGTTTTGAAAAGCCCGGGGTTTTAGTATTGCTTTGCAATATACTAAAACCCTCACAAAACTAAAAAAGTAAATAAATTTACTTTTTCTTAACGTTTTGAAAAGCC